>BNJS01004021.1_pt1 | contig 109795 bp, 142 predicted proteins | sample 8540461 | NCBI WGS metagenome assembly BNJS01 (sample SAMD00202454, study PRJDB9452) | human saliva metagenome | isolation source: human saliva | place: Japan
TTTCTTAGTTTTATCCACCATAAAGAGTGAGATAGTCATGATGATATCAATGGCTAGAAGGGCAAGAACCGCTGGAACCCAAGATTGGAACATGTCAAAACTATAGCCAAACAAGGTAGGACCAAAGGACGCCAAGATGTAGCCCCCTGTTTGCGCTAGTCCTGAGAGTTGCGCAGTCTTTTCAGGGGAGCTGGTCTTAAGTGAGAAGCAAACCATGAGGTAGGGGAAGAGGGCACTGCAGGCCGTTCCAATCAAGAGATGGACGACTAACCAGTAGAGGAAATTATTGGCTGGATACAAGAGCATGGCAATTCCCATCATACCAGCGATAGAGATAATTGCCAGCATGATTCGGCGGTGACCATCTGACAGACGAGTGGTTAGACTTGGAACAGTCATCGAAAAAGGAATGCTGATCAGCGAGAAGATAGAAGCCAGAAGAGCCGCATCACTATTAGAAAGACCAGCACTAATGGCCATAGTTGGCAACCAGGTCATGCTTGTATAAAAAGAGCAAGGACTGAAGACCACCAAAGACAATGATAGCCCAGACAGATTTGCTTTTTAGAATATTTTCTTTCGATTTCTTTTCTTGCTGCCCTTCTAGATAGTGGTTGTGGCGATGATTTGGCAACCAGACTAGCAGAGTGATCAAGCAGAGAAAGCTGAGAACGAGGATGAGGCCCTTCCAAGAACTAGCTTGGGTGATAGGGACAGATAGATAAGAAGCAATAGCTGTGGAAATCCCCATAGAAGTGACATAGAGTGTCGTTAGGAAGCTAATCTTTTGAGGCTGATTTGCCTGAATCATACTTGGGAGAAGAACATTAAAAATAGCAATGCTCGCTCCGACAATCAAGGTCCCTAGATAGAGAAGGGGAAGGCTGAAGATACGAATGACAGAGCCAATAGTTAAGAGAAGAAGACAGTAAGTAAAGAGATGCTCTAGCCCAATCTTTTGCGCCAAGCGACTCGTAAAAGCAGAGAGAAGGGCGAACATCAAGAGTGGGAGACTGGTTAAAATCCCAAGAGAGCTGACCTCGACTCCTAGTCCCTGAGCAATGTCTCCTAAAATGGTTGGAAGAGCAGTAAAAGGAGAGCGTAAAACAGTCCCGATTAAGACAATTCCAAGAACAAAAAAGAGTGATTGTTTTTTCATGAAAACCTCGATAAGATGACTTTAATAACAGCTTATTTTAAGGTTTTTTCTATATAATGTCAAGTAAAGACTGGGAGGAAAGCTGGAAAGATTTAACTGAAAAATATACAGAAAGAAGACAGATTTCTTTACTAGAATTTTTTCCTTGATTTGATATAAAAAAATAGGAAACTAGGAAATTTTTGTGATAAAAATAGTGGAAGGAATAAATCAGGAGAGTAGAAGTGACTCAAAATGTTGGTAAAAAAACTGGTCTCAATTGTAATCAGCGCATACAATGAAGAGAAATATTTGCCAGATCTTATTGAAGATTTGAAAAAAATCAAACATATGATATATATTGAGATTCTATTTATTAATGCTATGTCAACTGATGCCACAAAAGAGATTGTACAACAATTTATAAAGGAAAATAATGAATTTAAATCCATTAGACTTTACGATAATCCCAAGAAAAATCAAGCTAGTGGATTTAATTTGGGCATCAAGGAATCGATAGGTGAGGTTATTCTGAAGATCGATGCTCACTCGAAAGTTACAGAAAATTTTGTGAGTGAGAATGTTGCTCTGATTAACCAAGGTGAGTTTGTTTGTGGAGGATCAAGACCGACAATTGTGGAAGAAAAAGATAAGTGGTCAGAAGTCTTGCATCTTGTTGAAGAAAATATGTTCGGAAGTAGTATTGCTGATTATCGTAATAGTTCTCAAGATAAGTATGTATCTTCTATTTTTCATGGGATGTACAGACGAGAAGTTTTTCAGCAAGTTGGCTTAGTAGATGAGCAACTTGGCCGGACAGAAGACAATGAACTTCATTATCGAATCAGAAAACATGGATATCGTATTCGGTATAGCCCGAGTGTTTTATCTTATCAGTATATTCGACCAACTCTTAAAAAGATGCTTTATCAAAAAAATATTCGAATGGATTATGGATTGGTTTAACAACACATGTTAAGCCTCACTGTCTATCACTTTTTTTCATTATGTTCCTTTTGTCTTTGTTCTAAGTATTTTTCTAAGTATTGTGTTAGTGCCATTCTCAGCGACCTTTCTTTTTTCTCTACTTACAATTTACTTTCTGTTTGATCTTATATTGACAGTATTAACTTATTTGAAAAATAAAAACACGCTATTATTTCTAATGCCTATTCTTTTGTTTGCCATTCATTTTTTTCTTATGGGGTTGGCACATTACTTGGTCTTATTAAGGGATTTAAATGGAAGCAAACATACAGAAATCAAACTGTTTATTTGAAGAATTAGATTAGATGTTCTTAAAGGAACTAACCACAGCTTTATCCGACTCTTTTAAGGGGGAGTAAACTTCGATGAATAAAAAACTAGCAGATTATGTTATTGATCTGGTTGAAATTTTGAATAAACAACAAAAACAGGTGTTTTGGGGGATATTCGACATTCTGAGTATGGTGGTTTCCATCATCGTATCTTATATCTTGTTTTATGGCCTAATAAATCCTGCGCCTGTGGACTACGTGATCTACACTCTTTTAGCCTTCTTCTTCTATCAGATCATGATTGCTTTGGGGGCTGAATGCTAGTATTAGCCGCTACAGTAAGATTACGGATTTCATGAAAATCTTTTTTGGAGTGACGTTTAGTAGTGTTCTTTCCTATGGGATTTGCTATGCCTTTCTTCCACTATTTTCTATCCGTTTCATCGTGCTCTTCATCTTGTTGAGTACCTTCCTGATCTTGCTTCCTCGTATCACTTGGCAATTGATTTACTCCAAACGTAAAAAAGGTAGTGGAGATGGAGAACACCGTCGGACCTTCTTGATTGGTGCTGGTGATGGTGGTGCCCTCTTTATGAACAGCTACCAACATCCAACTAGCGAGCTTGAGCTAGTGGGAATTTTGGATAATGATGAAAAGAAAAAGGGACAAAAACTAGGTGGCATCCCAGTTTTGGGCTCCTATGACAATCTGCCTGAATTGGCTAAACGTCACCAAATCGAGCGTGTCATCGTAGCGATCCCTTCACTTGACCCTTCAGAGTACGAACGCATCTTGCAGATGTGTAATAAGCTAGGCGTCAAATGTTACAAGATGCCTAAGGTTGAGACAGTTGTGCAAGGACTTCACCAACCAGGTGGAGGCAGTGGCTTCCAGAAAATTGATATCACAGACCTTTTAGGACGCCAGGAAATCCGTCTGGATGAGTCCCGTCTGGGTTCAGAACTTACAGGTAAGACTATCTTGGTGACAGGAGCTGGTGGTTCGATTGGTTCGGAGATTTGTCGCCAGGTTAGCCGCTTCAATCCAGAGCGTGTTATCTTGCTGGGGCATGGCGAAAATTCCATCTACCTCGTTTATCATGAATTGATCCGTACATTCCAAGGGATTGATTATGTTCCTGTTATTGCAGATATTCAGGATTATGACCGTCTCTTACAAGTGTTTGAACAGTACAAACCAGCCATTGTCTACCATGCCGCTGCCCACAAGCACGTTCCGATGATGGAGCGCAATCCAAAAGAAGCCTTCAAAAACAATATCCTCGGAACCTACAATGTTGCCAAAGCTGTTGATGAGGCCAAAGTTCCTAAGATGGTCATGATTTCGACTGACAAGGCGGTCAATCCACCCAATGTTATGGGTGCAACCAAGCGCGTGGCAGAGTTGATTGTCACTGGCTTTAACCAACGTAGCAAATCAACCTACTGTGCAGTTCGTTTTGGGAATGTTCTCGGTAGCCGTGGTAGCGTGATTCCTGTCTTTGAACGTCAGATTGCTGAAGGTGGTCCTGTAACGGTGACAGACTTCCGTATGACGCGTTACTTCATGACCATTCCAGAGGCCAGTCGTCTGGTCATCCATGCTGGCGCTTATGCCAAGGACGGAGAAGTCTTTATCCTTGACATGGGCAAACCAGTCAAGATCTATGACTTGGCTAAGAAAATGGTCCTTCTAAGCGGACACACAGAAAGTGAAATTCCAATCGTTGAAGTTGGGATTCGACCAGGGGAAAAACTCTATGAAGAACTCTTGGTTTCGACCGAGTTGGTTGATAACCAAGTCATGGACAAGATCTTCGTTGGTAAGGTAAATGTCATGCCTCTAGAAGCCATCAATCAAAAAATAGAGGAGTTCCGTTCACTCAGTGGAGATGAGCTCAAAGAAGCGATCATTTCTTTTGCAAATGAGACAACCCATGCTGAGTAAGGATTTTGACTGATTTTTAAAATGAAAAAGATAAACCAGTTTTCTGTTTAAAGCAGGAGGCTGGTTTTTGAGGATTAAGTAGCTCCAAAACGATAGATTTATTTTCGAAAGCAAGATAAAGATATGGGCTAGATGGAGAATACATATAATTAAAGGAGGTCCATGCATGCTGAATGCTTATAAAAATTTTTGGAAGGGGTATTTAAATTTTTCTGGTCGTTCTACACGTCCAGAGTTTTGGTGGGTTTGGCTGCTAAATATGGTGATTTTCTTGCCCGCTTACTACTCGCTGTTCACTGGATTAGAATTTGATAATCCCATCATCAATATAGCGCTTTTCAGTATGTATATTATTTTGTTGCTAGTTGAGCTTGTTCCTCTACTAGCACTGACAGTACGCCGCTTACGGGATGCAGGTTTTCATTGGGCTTATATTTTTATAGTTTTTGCCCCTTTTGGAGGTTTAGCACTACTGGTGATGCTGGCGATGCCGAGTCAACTATTTGAGGAACAAACTAGACAGACTAGTACAGAAGATCAAAATAAAGAGAATAAGGAAGACTCTCAGTTTGAAGACATGGTACGAAAATATTAAGATATTTTTAGTCTAGTTAAAAACGGCTGAGTCGCTTCACAGCAAATAATCGCTTCAGGACTTGTCAATCATGATGATATATGGTAGACTCTATGGAGAAAAAATAAAGGAGATTATTGTATGTTTAATGCTTATAAGAACTTTTGGAAGGGTTATGTAAACTTTACTGGTCGTTCAACTCGCTCGGAGTACTGGTGGATTTATTTTACAAACTTATTAATCTGTCTTCCTGCTTACATGAAATATCATGATGCAATGTCAACTCGACCATATAATTTGGAGGCGCTCCGTAGCTTACAAGCCATGAGTGACTTTTACTTCTTTTTAGCAGTTATTCTCATGTTGCCTTGTATTGCTTTGACAGTACGTCGCTTACGAGATGCTGGCTTCCACTGGGCTTTTATCTTCATTGCTTTGGTTCCTCTCGCTGGGTCGATTGCTCTTATTGTCATGCTTGCTTGGCCAAGTAAGAAGAATGAAGATGTAGACACTGAGGAAGAAGATCATATTACTGCTTAGGCATTGAACTGATTTATTCTGATAGTAGTAACCTATACAAAAAAATACTCCTCAACCTAGTTCACTAGTGTTAGGAGTATTTTTGTATGGTTAGAGCTGGCTAATGATATCGTCAATGGTATGGGCAATCCAGTCAGGTTGATAGCTGAGTAAATCAACCTCTTCTCCAAATCCCCAAGTGACAGCGAACTTTTTAATACCAGTTTCTTGGGCTCCGATCATATCAAACTTAGTGTCGCCAATGATGAGAACTTGGTCTGCAGGCAGTTGATGCGTCTGCAAGGCATAACGGATGACATCCGCCTTATGCGGCGTTTCAGGACTGGAACCATAAATGCCATCAAAGAACTGATGGATTCCCAGATTTTTAGTCATATCCTGGGCAATCGGAGTATTCTTTGTTGTAGTGATATAGAGAGGGTAGTTTTGAGAGAGTTCTTGGAGCAATTCCGTCATTCGGGGGGAAAAGCTGCGCTTCGTGGATCCCTTTTTTCTTGTAGTAAGAACGGTAGATTTGAACAGCTTCTGAGATTTGTTCTTTTGGAAGGCAAGTCGCAAAACTACTTTCAAGTGGCGGGCCCATGAAACCACGAATGGTTTTGGCATCAGGGCTTGGAACTCCTAGTTGTTCAAAGGTATGGGTAAAGGCATCGTGGATCCCGAGGGAACTGTCAACCAGAGTTCCGTCTAGATCAAAAAAGATTGCTGAGATAGAGGGCATAGTTTCTCCTAACAGATTTAGATGAGTTTATTCGCCGAAGATTTCTTTTTGTAGGCGACGACCAGTAGGTGTGGCAGCGAGTCCACCCTCAGCCGTTTCACGAAAGGCAGTTGGAAGACTTGATCCGACTTGGTACATGGCATCGATGACTTCGTCAACAGGGATCTTAGACTCGATACCTGCCAAGGCCATATCTGCCGCGATAAAGGCAAAGCTAGCTCCCATGGCATTTCGTTTGACACACGGAACTTCAACCAAACCGGCAACAGGGTCACAGATGAGGCCCAGCATATTTTTAATGACAAAGGCAATGGCTTGGCTAGCCTGATAGGGCGTTCCACCTGCAGCCAAGGTCAAGGCTGCAGCACTCATGGCAGAGGCAGAGCCGACTTCGGCCTGACAGCCACCTTCAGCACCTGAGATAGAAGCATTGTTTGCGATGACTAGTCCAAAGGCACCAGCAGCAAAGAGGAAATCCAGCTGTTCTTCGTGGCTGAGTTCAAGTTTTTGGATAGCAGCAGTGAGAACGGCTGGCAGACAGCCAGCACTTCCTGCGGTTGGGGTGGCACAGACCAAACCCATCTTCGCATTGTGTTCATTGACCGCGATGGCATTACGGGCTGCTGATAGGATGGTAAAGTCCGACAAGGCATTGCCACTTTTGAGATGGCGGTCTAGCTTGGCCGCGTCTCCACCTGTTAAGCCACTACGAGATTTGTTTTCACTAAGACCGAGCTCGACAGAGGCTTTCATGACTTCTAGATTGCGTTCCATCAGGAGGAGAACTTCTGGCCGTTCCCGACCAGTTAATTGATATTCTGTCGCAATCATGAGTTCGGCGACATTTCCTTGGAAGTCTAGATCTGCTTGCTCAACCAATTCTTTGATAGAATAAAACATGTTTCCTCCTACTTAAAGAAATTGACATTGTGGAGATGAGGGATTTTTTTCGAATTTCTTCAATCGCCTCTTCGCAACTTCGACTATCGACTTCGATAATCATAATGGCTTTTTTTCTCCAGCTTTTTTTCCCGAGTCACATTCATCTGCGCGATGTTGATATCGAAACGAGAGAGGGCTTCAGTAACATGGGCAATCATACCCGGAACATCCTGATGCACGATGATGATGGTCGGTGTATTCATGTTGAGAGAGACAGCAAAGCCGTTAAGCTCTGTAACTTGGATATTTCCCCCACCAATGGAAATTCCTGTCACACTGATGGACTTGTGTTCATTCTTTACAGTAATTTTAGTGGTATTAGGGTGAGGAGCGTTGCTGTCTTTCTGAATGGTCCAGACAATTTTGATACCGCGTTTATGGGCAATCTCTAGGCTATTTGGAATATTGGGATCGTCCGTATCCATACCTAATATACCAGCGACGAGAGCAAGGTCAGTGCCATGACCACGGTAGGTCTTGGCAAATGAGTTAAACAATTGGAATTCGACTTCTGTCGGCGTATCATCAAAGATGGAAGAGACGATTTTCCCGATACGAACAGCACCAGCAGTATGGCTACTTGATGGACCAATCATAACTGGTCCGATAATATCAAAGACAGATTGAAAACGAAGTGAGTGCATCTGTTTCCCCCTACAAAGATTCTTATATCTATTATATCAAAGAATGGACCACTGCGCTTATTTCCCTTATCAAAAGCTTGAAATGATTAAAGATAGTATAAAATAAGGTCTTTTGTGACAAAAACCTCCATAAAACGGTAAATATAAAACATTTTTTTGTAATATTTCTACATAAAACCGTTAAACAACGGTAACATTTGAGGAGTAAAATAGTATCATAGATAAAAAAAGGAGAATTTTTAGATATGACATTAACAACAAAAAAAATCAAAACAACTTTTGCAGGATTAGCAGCCTTGCTTGCTTTCTTTGCACCAGCTCTTGCGTCTGCGCAAGAAAATGTAACTTACACAGTTAAATCAGGCGATACTCTTTCAGAAATCGCTGAGAAGTACAACACTACTGTTGAAAAATTGGCAGCAAAAAACAACATCAAAGATATTCACCTTATCTATGTTGACCAAGTTTTGGTTATCGAAGGAACAGCTTCAACTGTAGCTCCAGCAGCTACAGAGACAGTTGAAGAAGCTCCAGCAGCAACAACAACTTATGAAGCCCCAGCTGCACCAGCAACTCCAGCAGCAGAAAGCAACACTGCAGCAGCTTCTACTGTAAGTGGTTCTGAAGCAGAAGCCAAAGAATGGATCGCTCAAAAAGAATCAGGTGGTAGCTACACAGCTACAAACGGACGTTACATCGGACGTTACCAATTGACAGATTCATACTTGAACGGTGACTACTCAGCTGAAAACCAAGAACGTGTAGCAGATGCCTACGTTGCAGGACGTTACGGTTCATGGACAGCTGCCAAGAACTTCTGGCTTAACAACGGTTGGTATTAAGAATACAAGAGTCCTTTAGGGCTCTTTTTTGTTTACAAAGATGTTAACTTCTCGCTCTAGCTCTGTTAGTAAGTGTTCATCTTCTACTAGTTTAGCTAAGGAGAGTCCATTCTGTATCAACTGAGTATCATTAGCACAAATGCCGATACGAATATAGGAAAACGCAAGTGTATCATACTGTTTGCTTGCTTTTGCATCCTCTAAGAGAGTGTAGCAAAGCTGTTTGCAAAGCAACTTATCACCATTGTAAAGATAAAGAGTTGAGAGATTCAGAAGCAACATCATACGAAGCCGAAAGACAGGACTGTAGTGTTTATAAACCTCTAGTCGTTCGAGAATTTTTTCGGTAATCTGATGAATATACTCCATAGGAAAAGCAAAGAGAATGGTATTAAGAACTTTGAGGTCGCTCTCATACCAAGTATCGTGTTTCTCAATCTTATCCCATAGTCTGTTTACAATGTTGTCAACCTTACTTGACAATTTTTCTATTCCATTTTCACGAATGTAGATAACGATTTCGAGCATATCTTGTAACTGCTGGATGGGGAAATCATGGTGTGTTTTTAGATAATGTTGGCATTTTTTGAGTAATTTACTTAAGTCGCTCGTACCACTAATAGAAGCCATTTTTAGAAAAGTCTGCATGATAGTTGATCGTTCACTTGGGTGGTAGAGATGGCAAATATAGTCAAACTCTTCAAAGGTCATATTGACTTGCCGAAGAAGAAACTCCATATTTTCATATTTAGGAGTTGTTTTCCCGCTTTCGATTTTTGATAGGCTGGTTCTTGAGAGAACATCCCCACAGACCTCCTCTTGGGTTAACCCCTTTGACTCACGGATTTCTTTATAAACATTTCCAAAATCGTAGCGCATGATTTCCTCCTTATTTGTGAAAAAAAGTTAACAAAAAAATAGAAATTGATTAAAAAAATATTGTATCATAGTAAAATAAAAAAAGTAAAAAGAAATCTAAAAATAAATTTGTGAAAAAGGTTAACAAATTTTACGACAAGGTATATTGTATTTTATAATCAAGATGATGAAGTACTATAGGGGTACCAAATGTATAAAAAGTATATCATCTGTTGTTATTTATATTATGGCTGGCTATTTTCTTCCCTTGGGGATGGCTCTTATAAAATTTTGATTAAGTAAAAGAAAGGAAGGTGAGTCCAATGGACTTCGATGTTTACAAATGAATCAATTCATCTGTTTCTGTGAAACAGTTCAAGATATAAGATGTGAGGAAAATATCATGAAAAAATTAGTAAAAATTGGTGTAGCAACCGTAATGGCATGTGGTTTGCTTGCTACTACAAATGTTTTGGCAGTATGGGTAGGTGGTGGTCAATGGAACTATGGAGTAGGTTGGACAGGAACTTTTGGATATTCTGATTATTTACATTCTACTCGATCTCATACAGCAACAGTCCGACATGGTGGTAGAATCTCTAGGGATCGTGAAACTCCCGGGGTTTGGGCTCAAGCTTCCCTTACTAAAATTCCGCCAACAGGATTAGAATATTTCTATGGATTTTAAGTGAAATTTTCCCTCTCCTGTTAGGAGAGGGAGAACTTTATTGGAGGTATCTTTATGAAAAAAATCAGTAATTTCTGTATGTTACTCCTGCTTCTCTGTACTACTTTTTTTGTTTTTAATGTAAACTACACACGAGAAGTGGTTCGGATTCAGGAAATGGGAAAGACAGCGAGTTCTTTGGATGTATACTTGAAAGATGTCAATGAACCTGCAGAATCTGTTCTTCGATTTTTTGAGGATGTATCAAAGGAGTACAAAGTCTCCATCATCAAAACAGACAGTGGTGATGAGGTGATCAAGTCTGGTGTTTTTGATAAAGATACCTTCCCCTACCAAGAGTTTGGACTTTCTTCCCTTGATTTTACCACAGATGGTGAGGGAGTTTACAGTAATAAAGAAATTTCCAATAAACTTGGTACGATTCCGACCTTTCTAAAAGCCAAACCTATTCAGCTTATGACTTTTCAAACCTATATCAAGGATACATCTCGTAGTTTAAATGGTCGCTATACGATAACTTCTACACAAAAGATGGACAAGGATAGGATTGTACAGAAATGGAGCGATTTTTTCAATATAGACCAGGCTACCTTGCTAGAGCCAAACTATAAAAAGTGCAGTGGAAGTCTTAAATCGAGATTTGCTCTTATCTGCTATTATTTTTTTGTCTTGGCTATTTTGCTTCTTGTCTTAGTAACAGTGTATCAGCCGATGATGGAGATGAAAAGAGTTGGGGTACAAAAAAATTACTTGGTTTTTCAAGATCGGGCTGTTTTAGCTGATGTTGTGAAAGGCAACCTCTACCTCCTCCTAGGTGGGGCGCTTGTGATCAATCTAGGAGTGTGTTTCTTGCTTGATTATAAGCCGAAAGATTTGTTCCCTATGCTGTGGTTGTCTCATTTTTTGCTTTTGCAGCTTTATCTCTTTATCAGTTGGTTGACTTATCTCTTAATCCAAAAAATGACAATCAGCTCTCTGCTGAAAGGTTTTTTTCATCTTTCAAATTTGGTTTACTCTTTAATTATTTTGATGAAAAATTGGAACCACCATTTTTACTGACAGTCTTGCTAGTTGGGGTGGGGAAAAGTTTGGAACAAGAAAACAAAGAGTTGGATTACCAGAAACAGTGGATCAGTCAAGGAAATTATCTGACCTTAGAAACTTTCCAACTCAATGATAACCTGTGGCAAGAGCAGTTGGCAGGCTCAGGGCAAGCAGTGGATTATTTCTATCGATTTTTATCTGGATTTGGTAGAAAAAAACGCAGGCGGGCTATGTGCAAAGTAGCAGTCTTCCTGTAAAAAAATTTTTGTCAAATCAGAACAGATTCAGCAATATCAGTTAACAGATACGGTGGATGTTTACTATGCTAATCGCAATTTTCTAAAGAGCAAGGGATTCAAGTTACCCGATACCGGCACTAAAAAAGTTATTTTTGATGCCAGCAAGTACGAAAGGTGAAGAAGAGAAAAACCAGCTCTTGGGGAAAGTTGATTACCTATCAATCAATGAAGTATGAAGAGCAGCAAAAACGAAGGATAGAGGAGGTGGATGTCGAGATTGCCTATTATGAAGGAGATTGGTCATTTTTCCCTTATAACGAGAAGCGAAAGGAAAATCTCTACAATCCAATTATTAGCTTGGTCAATGATTCTGATATGATGTGGGATGAAAAAGCTTCCCTGTCAACAACAGGTTTAAATAATCCCATTAAAAATCGAAAAATACAGCTCAACATCAAAAAAAGAGGTGACAGCGTTAGTTGAGAAATTATCAGATGGGAATTATTTAAAATTTTCATCTATTCAAGCCATTCAACAAGAGAAAGTAGATTCTTATCGAGATGCTGTTCGGAATTTCAACATACTCTTTGCTTTGGTTGGTCTTCTTAGTATGATGATTTCCTACTTCTTACTAGTAACAACTTTCTTATTGAAGCGAACAGATATTATTACCAAGAAGTTTATGGGCTGGAAATTGATAGATCGGTATCGTTCCTTGCTGGGTCTTCTATTAGCTGTCTATAGCCTTCCTTTTGTAGCCCTGCTATTCTTTACACAGGCACTTTTCCCGCTCCTACTTTTTGCAGGATTTACAGGCTTAGATATCCTGTTTGTGCTTTTCTTGGGTTCTAAGATGGAAAAACGAAATGTAGTGCAGTTATTGAAAGGGGATCACTTATGATAAAGTTGGAAAATGTTACGAAAACCATTGGGGAAAAAGTTATTTTGGAGAACTTATCTCTAAAAATTAACCAAGGAGATTTAGTTGCCATTGTTGGAAAAAGTGGCAGTGGCAAGTCAACCTTGTTAAATCTCTTGGGTTTGATAGATGGCGATTACAGTGGACATTATGAAATTTTCGGTCAGCAAAATGTACCTGTCAATTCTGTTAAGTCGCAAGCGATTATCCGCGAACATATCTCCTATCTGTTTCAAAACTTTGCTCTGATTGATAATGAAACGGTAGAGTATAATCTCATGCTGGCTCTAAAGTATGTAAAATTATCCAAGAAGGACAAAGTCAAAAAGATAGAAGAAATTTTAGAGAGAGTGGGATTGTCATCAACCCTACATCAGAAGGTTTCAGAGTTATCTGGAGGGGAACAGCAACGAATCGCAGTTGCTAGAGCCATTTTAAAACCGAGTCAGCTCCTGTTAGCAGATGAACCAACCGGCTCTCTAGACCCTGAAAATCGAGATTTGGTTTTAAACTTTCTCTTAGATATGAACAAGGAAGGGAAAACGGTCATTATCGTTACCCACGATGCCTATGTAGCTCAACAATGCCATCGAGTCATTGAATTGTGAAAAATACAGAAATTTTATCAAAAATCTTTTAAACTTAAGGACACCTTTAAAAATTTAATTTTTAAAGCACGAATTTATCAATATTTTTTTGATGGATAAAAATAGAAAATCGGTTGTTTTTAGGAGATTCCCTAAAATTACCTCCCTAACCACACTTACTAAAAAGATAATTCCTATGGAGATTGTATGACTCTGAAGCTTCGAATGCCTTAGTTCTTGTGATTTCTGAGCTATTCTAGCTTTTAGAATCCTTCAGAACGTAAAATTTTAAGCAATCAAAGACTTAGGACAACTCCAAAACATTTATTTTATAGCAGTTCTAAACTTAGAATCGCATGGATATATATGTATTTAGCCTGTTCGACAGTTAGGACAGCTCTATTCTGGGAAATCTGAGCTATCAATGCTTTAGAATAGTATTTCGCCAATGGTTTTTTTATTGAAGAGTTGATTGTTTTTATGATAGTCTAAAATAAAACTGATTTAATGGAGTAAATGGAGAATCGTTACATGAAACATTTTTTTGCAGGAATTGGTGAGATAAACTTTATAAATTATCTATTGTATATATGTGAGGACTAGCCCCTCTTTTTCATATCTATGTCATAGGTTCGGAACTGAGTTTTTGTGAAAATAGTATTATCTATTATGGGAGTTATATTTGTAAGTATGTTAACTATTGCTCGAATTTATCGGAATTTTTTCTATAAAGAATAGTTTGGATTTGAACTGTGTCTAAAAACAGAGGTTGGTAGCGTATCAGCCTCTTTCTTGTTTTCTTCTTTAAAGCATGCTATAATGAATCTTGCTCAAGCGACCTTCAATCGTTAAGCACACACGACCTTCAATCGTGAACTAGTCATTTCGTTTATCTTTTATTACGTCGTTAACTCGTCTTGCCTAACTCAAGTTATGCCTGCGACTCGTTGCCTAGTACTAAAAGCAAACGAAATGACTATACTCAAATAAATTCTATTGAAAGTCTTAGTAAATAGAATTTTGAGGGGTATAAATAAACGAATAGATGGGAGACTTACCATGAGTGATAACTCTAAAACACGTGTTGTCGTGGGGATGAGTGGTGGTGTTGATTCGTCGGTGACGGCTCTTTTGCTCAAGGAGCAGGGCTACGATGTGATCGGTATCTTCATGAAGAACTGGGACGACACAGATGAAAACGGCGTCTGTACGGCGACCGAAGATTACAAGGATGTGGCTGCGGTAGCAGACCAACTTGGCATTCCTTACTACTCTGTAAATTTTGAAAAAGAGTACTGGGACCGCGTTTTTGAGTATTTCCTAGCGGAATACCGTGCAGGGCGCACGCCAAATCCAGATGTTATGTGTAACAAGGAAATCAAGTTCAAGGCCTTTTTGGACTATGCTATGACCTTGGGTGCAGACTATGTAGCGACTGGGCATTATGCCCGAGTGGCGCGTGATGAGGATGGAACAGTTCACATGCTTCGTGGTGTGGACAATGGCAAGGACCAGACCTATTTCCTTAGCCAACTTTCGCAAGAACAACTCCAAAAAACCATGTTCCCACTGGGGCATTTGGAAAAGCCTGAAGTTCGCAGACTAGCAGAAGAAGCAGGCCTTGCGACTGCTAAGAAGAAAGACTCGACAGGGATTTGCTTTATCGGAGAAAAGAACTTTAAAAACTTTCTCAGCAACTATCTGCCAGCTCAGCCTGGTCGCATGATGACTGTGGATGGTCGCGATATGGGCGAGCATGCAGGTCTGATGTATTATACGATTGGTCAGCGTGGCGGTCTCGGTATCGGTGGACAACACGGCGGTGACAATGCTCCTTGGTTCGTTGTCGGAAAAGATTTGAGCCAAAATATCCTCTATGTCGGCCAAGGTTTCTATCATGATTCGCTCATGTCAACAAGCCTAGAAGCCAGTCAAGTCCACTTTACTCGTGACATGCCAGAGGAATTTACACTCGAATGTACGGCTAAATTCCGCTACCGTCAACCTGACTCTAAGGTAACAGTTCATGTCAAAGGAGACAAGGCGGAGGTCGTCTTTGCAGAGCCACAACGCGCGATCACACCAGGACAGGCAGTTGTCTTTTACGATGGCGAAGAGTGTCTCGGTGGCGGTTTGATTGACAATGCCTACCGTGACGGACAGGTTTGTCAGTACATATAGTTTGACAAATTTTCTCAATTTGCTACAATAATAAAAAGCAATAGAAATGATGGTCAAAGCTCATGGATGTTGCAGGCTTTTTTTGTCCTGCACTTCTTTGGAGTTTTTGACTGTTTTTTTGTGTCGTTTAAGGGAAAGGACAAAAATGACTCAACAAGACTTTCGGACAAAAAGTAGGAAATACTGTTTTTGGTGTTCGGGCGGCAGCCTTGATTCTCCAAAATGGCAAGCTCCTAGTTACTAAAGACAAGGGTAAATATTACACTATCGGCGGTGCGATTCAAGTCAATGAAAGCACGGAAGACGCGGTAGTCCGTGAAGTGAAGGAAGAACTAGGTGTCAAAGCTCAAGCTGGGCAGCTAGCTTTCGTGGTTGAAAAATCGTTTTGAACAGGACGGTGTTTCCTATCACAACATCGAGTTTCATTACCTGGTGAATTTGCTTTGAAGAAGCTCCATTGACCATGCAGGAAGATGAGAAAAAGGCAACCTTGTGAGTGGATTGATTTGGATCAGCTCCAGAATATCCAGCTAGTTCCAGCCTTTTTTTAAAAACAGCCCTACCAGAATGGAACGGCCAACTAAAAACACATTCATCTTGAGGAATAGGAGAAAAATGACTTATAATTTTACGGAAGAATACGATATTATTGTAATCGGTGCGGGGCACGCGGGGTAGAAGCATCTCTAGCAGCCAGCCGTATGGGCTGTAAGGTTTTGCTTGCGACCATCAACATCGAAATGCTGGCTTTTCATGCCTTGTAACCCTTCGATCGGTGGTTCTGCCAAGGGGATTGTCGTGCGTGAAGTTGATGCCCTTGGTGGCGAGATGGCCAAAACCATTGACAAGACTTACATCCAGATGAAAATGCTCAACACTGGTAAGGGTCCAGCTGTCCGTGCTCTTCGTGCGCAGGCTGACAAGGAACTTTACTCTAAGGAGATGCGCAAGACAGTTGAAAATCAAGAGAATCTGACCCTTCGTCAAACCATGATTGATGAGATTTTGGTGGAAGATGGCAAAGTTGTCGGTGTGCGTACAGCTACCCATCAAGAGTATGCTGCCAAGGCTGTTATCGTGACGACAGGGACTGCCCTCCGTGGGGAAATCATCATCGGAGACCTCAAGTATTCATCAGGACCAAACCACAGTCTGGCTTCGATTAACCTAGCTGATAATCTCAAGGAACTGGGCCTCGAAATCGGTCGTTTCAAGACAGGAACCCCTCCACGTGTCAAGGCTTCTTCTATCAATTACGACGTGACAGAGATTCAGCCAGGGGACGAAGCGCCAAATCACTTCTCATATACTTCACGTGATGAGGACTATGTCAAGGATCAAGTGCCATGCTGGTTGACCTATACCAATGGTACCAGTCATGAAATTATCCAAAATAACCTCCATCGTGCGCCTATGTTTACAGGTGTGGTTAAGGGTGTGGGACCTCGTTACTGTCCGTCGATTGAGGACAAGATTGTGCGCTTTGCGGATAAGGAACGTCACCAACTCTTCCTTGAGCCAGAAGGGCGCAATACAGAGGAAGTCTATGTTCAAGGGCTTTCAACCAGTCTGCCTGAGGATGTACAGCGCGAGCTGGTTCATTCCATCAAAGGTTTGGAAAATGCTGAAATGATGCGAACAGGTTATGCCATTGAGTATGACATGGTCTTGCCGCACCAGTTGCGTGCGACACTTGAAACCAAGAAAATTTCAGGACTTTTCACTGCTGGTCAGACAAATGGAACGTCAGGTTACGAAGAAGCTGCTGGTCAAGGGATTATCGCAGGTATTAATGCGGCTCTGAAAATCCAAGGCAAGCCTGAGTTGATTTTGAAGCGCAGCGACGGTTATATTGGGGTGATGATTGATGACTTGGTGACCAAGGGAACCATTGAACCCTACCGTCTCTTGACCAGTCGTGCAGAATATCGTCTCATTCTCCGCCATGACAATGCCGATATGCGTTTGACAGAGATGGGACGCGAGATTGGACTTGTGGATGATGAACGTTGGGCCCGCTTTGAAATCAAGAAAAATCAATTTGACAATGAGATGAAGCGCCTAGACAGCATCAAACTCAAGCCGGTCAAGGAAACCAATGCCAAGGTTGAGGAGATGGGCTTTAAGCCGTTGACAGATGCAGTGACAGCCAAGGAATTCCTTCGCCGTCCAGAAGTTTCTTACCAAGATGTGGTGGCCTTCATCGGACCAGCTGCTGAGGACTTGGATGACAAGATTATCGAATTGATTGAAACAGAAATCAAGTACGAAGGCTATATTTCCAAAGCCATGGATCAGGTTGCTAAGATGAAACGCATGGAAGAAAAACGCATTCCAGCCAATATCGACTGGGATGATATTGACTCGATTGCGACAGAAGCCCGTCAGAAGTTCAAACTTATTAATCCAGAAACCATCGGTCAAGCTAGCCGTATTTCGGGAGTAAACCCAGCAGATATTTCTATTTTGATGGTGTATCTTGAAGGTAAAAATCGTAGTATTTCTAAAAATCAAGAAAAAAAAGCATAGAGAAAAACAGCTCCGAAGACGGGGCTGTTTTGTTGATCTTGTATTCAATGAAAATCAAAGAGTATTATTCTTCATCTGGTGTGAGGATCATAGGGATGATAATCGGTTCACGTTCTGTATTTTCATAGAGGAAGGGGCGAATGGCGTTGACAATGGCACCATTGACAGATTGCACGCTAGCATCTTTGTTCTTCAGCGCGATACGAATTGCATTGAAGAGGATGCGCTGGCTTTGGCGAATCAAGTCTCCAGATTCTCTCATGTAGACAAAGCCTCGGCTGAGGATATCAGGCCCAGACAAGATCATTTTAGACTTGAAGTCAACAGTTGCGACTGCTAGAACGACACCATCTTCAGATAGATCTCTACGGTCTTTGAGGACAGCAGCGCCGATTTCACCGATACGATTTCCATCGACATAGATATCTTGGGCATTGAAGTGACCTGCGATACGAGCTGAGTTAGCAGTAAGGGCAAGCACATCACCATTGCTCATGATAAAGATATTGTCCTTCTCGACACCCGTATCCACCGCTAGTCCAGCATGGACTTTCTGCATACGGTATTCACCGTGGACAGGCATGAAGTATTTGGGCTTGATCAAACGGAGCATGAGTTTTTGCTCTTGCTGACCACCGTGTCCAGAGGTGTGGATATTGTTAATCTTACCGTGGATGACTTCGACACCAGCTTCAGAAATGATGTTAATCAACTTGTTGACGCTAGTAGTATTTCCAGGGATTGGGCTTGAAGAGAAGATAACGGTATCGCCGGGTTGGAGTTGCACTTGACGGTGGGTTCCGTTAGCGATACGAGAGAGGGCTGCCATTGGCTCGCCTTGACTACCTGTACAGAGGATCAGAACCTCGCCTGCAGGGTAGTCTTTGATTTCATTTGGCTCGATAAAGGTTCCCTTAGGAGCTTTGATGTAGCCAAGCTCGATCCCGTTGACAATGGCCTTTTCCATCGAACGTCCAAAGACCGCAATCTTTCGTCCAGTCTTAACAGCAGCATCTGTTGCTTGCTGGAGACGGAAGATATTTGAGGCAAAGGATGCAAAGATGATGCGTCCTTCGATACCTTGGATAATCTTCATGATGGACTGACCAACGACTTTTTCAGAGTTGGTAAAGGTTGGGACTTCTGCATTTGTCGAGTCAGAGAGGAGGCAGAGTACGCCTTCTTCACCAAGGGCTGCCATACGGTGCAAGTCTGCAGGTTCCCCAACTGGAGTAAAGTCAAACTTAAAGTCACCCGTACAGACGATTTTTCCTTGCGGGGTATGAATGACAATTCCCAAAGGCTCTGGAATAGAGTGAGTGGTTCTAAAGAAAGTCGCCTTGAGATTTTTAAAGGTCAACTCAGTGTTGTGGTTGATTTCGTATAGTTTGGCGTTGCGTAAGAGACCATGTTCTTCGAGTTTTCCACGGATCAAAGCCAGGGCAAGCGGTCCAGCGTAGATAGGGACATTTGCTTGCTTGAGCAGGAAAGGAATCCCACCGATGTGATCCTCGTGTCCGTGTGTGATCAAGACAGCCTTGACGCGGTCGATATTGTCTACGATGTAAGAGTAATCAGGAATGACATAGTCGATACCCAGCAAGTCATCTTCTGGGAATTTAATCCCAGCATCGACGATAATAATCTCGTCTTGGTATTCAATTCCGTATGTGTTTTTCCCGATTTCTCCCAGACCACCGATGGCAAAAACGCCGACTTCTTCAGGTTTAAGAGTATAGGCCATATTAGAACTCCGTAATCTCGAAAGCGCCAGTTTCTTTCTCGTAATCTAGCAATTTGTCAGACAAGAGTTCGATATACTCGATGTTGTACTCTGGGCGGTTTTCTTCGACAAGTTGGCGAGCAGCGATACGGCCCTCAAGTTCTGAGTTGGCATCGATGTCTAGGTAAAGTGCGCGTGTTGTTTCACGACGTGGGCTACGTTCTTTTGTTTCTTGATAAAAAACTTTGTAAATCATATAGTTCCTTTCTATTTACAGGTCAGCTTATTCCAAACTTTTAGCAGAGATTTGCTTGATTTCATTCCATTTTGTGTCTAGATTGACCTTGATTCGTTACAATTATTTCAATTATACCACAAAATGAAAAATTAGTAAAAGACGGAAAATGAGAAAGTAAAGGCTGACAAAAAGCGTAAAACTTGGATGACAAGATGAAATAAAATTGTTTTGAACAAACAAAAGAAAAAAAGCCCTTGACCGAAGTCAAGAGCCGTCAAACACTGGGGGCGAATTGTTCAATCGCAATTTCAGTTCTTTAGAAACCAAAGTTTCAGGGATAGCACTGCAACCCGAAGAGTCAACGACTCAACCTGATTTTCCTACCAGTGTTGAATTACATTTTAACATTGATGGTTAAAAGAGTCAAAGGATTCGCCATCTTTACGCCCCTCTTTTTTCTCAGCAAAAATCGAGTTGAAACATAAAAAGAAAATAATGCAAACAGATAAATCAATTGGTAAGGGGATTCTGGTTATGTTTAAATCATTAAAAATGCTGAGCAAACTGTAAGAGATGAAGAGAATAAAATTTACCCTTCTAAAAATGTGTCTTTTATCTAGCATGACTTATCCAAATTTCTTACGAATATCTTTCCCGATAGTGTAAGCGGCCATAAATAAAGCTATACCAACACCTACACCAAAACCACCCTTGATTCCTTGCAATTCTTTATTAGAAATTGCGCAATACTTATCCAAACCTTTAATCATACTAACCTCCTAAAAAATAACCAGCTGCTAAACCAGACCCTACAAGTGCTGTTCCACCTGCAATGGCTTTCCAAGATACTGCTACTCCAAAGATAACTAAGGGAGCGAGACCACCATCAATATCTGATAATTCATTTTCAGATAACGATAAAAATTGATTGTCAAGAACGTCAAAATTTGTCATTGAACTTTCCTCCTTTTTTCTTGTTCACTTATATATTCGGAAAAAATAGAAAAAAGCTAGAACTTTTTTGATTTTTTTGCCATCCTCTTTGTCTAAGTAGCAGGGCTTTTTGTTTGGAAACAAAGAAAATTCTCATGCGTCAGCTTTTGTAGTATAATAGTAAGCAGACAAAAAGATAGGAATGTGTTATGAAAGTATTAGCTTTTGATACGTCCAGCAAGGCTCTTTCTCTAGCCATTTTAGAGGATAAGCAGGTTCTTGCCGAGACTATAATCAATATCAAGAAAAATCACAGTATTACCCTTATGCCAGCCATTGATTTTTTGATGGCGAGTTTGGATTGGACACCCAAGGATTTGGATCGCATCGTGGTGGCAGAGGGACCTGGTAGCTACACAGGTTTGCGAATTGCGGTAGCAACTGCCAAGACTCTAGCCCATACCCTGAACATCGACTTGGTTGGCATATCCAGCCTCTTGGCTCTGGTACCGCGCCAACAAGAAGGCTTAGTGGTTCCTATCATGGATGCGCGTCGTAACAATGTCTACGCAGGATTTTATGAAAATGCCAAGGCTGTCTTTCCAGAAGCGCATTTATCTTTTGAAGAGGTGTTGGAAAAAGTCAAGGATGCTGAACAGGTAACCTTTGTCGGAGAAGTTGGAGCCTTTGTGGAACAAATCAAAGAGCATCTGCCACAAGCTAGCTACCAAGAAACCTTGCCAAATGCAGCTAATCTAGCTCTTTGGGCCTGGGACCAGGAAGCAGACTCCTTGCACGACTTTGTGCCAAATTACCTCAAGCGTGTCGAAGCTGAGGAAAATTGGCTCAAGAACCACACTGAGTCTGGCGAATCCTACATTAAACGCCTATGATCGAGATTAAACGAATCCAACAGCAACCTGACTTGGCTCAAGCTATCTATGCTGTTATGCTAGATGTTTACCCAGTCAGCCCGTGGACTTTGGAGCAGATCCAAGCAGACCTGTCCCAAGATCAGACTTGGTATGCTCTGGCTTATGACGGGGTAGAAGTGATTGGCTTTCTAGCCGTTCAGGAGAATCTCTTTGAGGCAGAAGTCCTGCAAATCGCTGTAAAGAAAGCCTATCAGGGTCAGGGAATTGCGTCAGCCTTGTTTGTTCAATTGCCGACAGATAAGGAGATTTTCCTTGAAGTCAGAAAGTCAAATCAACGAGCGCAAGCATTTTACAAGAAAGAAAAGATGGCGGTCATCGCTGAGCGAAAGGTCTACTACCATGACCCAGTCGAGGACGCCATTATCATGAAGAGAGAAATAGATGAAGGATAGATATATTTTAGCATTTGAAACATCCTGTGATGAGACCAGTGTCGCCGTCTTGAAAAACGAAGATGAACTCTTGTCCAATGTCATTGCGAGTCAAATTGAGAGTCATAAACGTTTTGGTGGCGTGGTGCCAGAAGTGGCTAGTCGTCACCATGTCGAGGTCATTACAGCCTGTATCGAGGAGGCGCTAGTAGAAGCAGGAATTACTGAAAACGATGTGACAGCTGTGGCGGTTACCTACGGACCAGGCTTGGTCGGAGCCTTGCTTGTTGGTTTGTCAGCTGCCAAGGCCTTTGCTTGGGCTCACGACCTTCCGCTTATCCCTGTCAACCACATGGCTGGGCACCTGATGGCAGCTCAGAGTGTGGAGCCTTTGGAGTTTCCTTTGTTGGCACTCTTGGTCAGCGGTGGGCACACCGAGTTGGTTTATGTTTCTGAGGCTGGCGATTACAAGATTGTTGGGGAGACCCGAGATGATGCAGTTGGTGAGGCCTATGACAAGGTCGGCCGTGTCATGGGCTTGACCTATCCAGCAGGTCGCGAGATTGACGAGTTGGCCCATCAAGGTCAGGATGTTTATGATTTCCCACGTGCTATGATCAAGGAAGACAATCTGGAGTTTTCATTCTCAGGTTTGAAGTCTGCCTTTATCAATCTTCACCACAATGCCGAGCAAAAGGGAGAAAGCCTGTCTACAGAGGATTTGTGTGCGTCCTTCCAAGCTGCAGTTATGGATATTCTCATGGCTAAAACCAAGAAGGCTTTGGAAAAATATCCTGTTAAAACTCTGGTCGTGGCAGGTGGCGTGGCGGCCAATAAAGGTCTTAGAGAACGTCTGGCAGACGAAATCACAGATGTCAAGGTCATCATTCCACCCCTGCGTCTCTGTGGAGACAATGCAGGTATGATTGCCTATGCCAGCGTCAGCGAGTGGAACAAAGAAAATTTTGCAGACTTGGACCTCAATGCCAAACCAAGCCTTGCCTTTGATATACTGGAATAAAGAGTCAGCTTGAAGCTGGCTTTTTTTGCTCTCTTAAATGTCAGAATATTTTGATAAATGATTGCAAATAATGATATAATATATAAAAAATAAGAGGTGGTAAGATGATTGAGAGAATGGAATTGGGAGAATTTTACAAGGAATTGCGTCTGGCGAGAAAACTCAAGCAGTCAGATGTGGCTTGTGAGGGTCTTACAGCATCCCAGCTATCCAAGTTTGAACTAGGACAGTCTATGTTGTCTGCGGATAAGTTGATTCTAGCTATCCAAGGGATAAATGTGACCTTTGATGAGTTTGGGCACAAGCTCAACAACTACCAAGAATCTCCCCATATGAGATTTGGTAGAAGGATTGTGGATCGCTTTGCCCATCAAGATATTGATGGTTTAGAGCAATTGTTGGAGGAAGTCGAACAAGAACAGATGGCAGAGATTTATCGTCGTTTGAATGCTATTGTGATTAAAGATGCTATCCATTCCTTAGATAAAAACTATCCGCTAGCGGAGGAGGATAGCGAGTTTTTGACCACCTATCTCTATGCTATCGAGTCTTGGACCTGGTTTGAACTCTATATTTTTTGTAATACCATGCCCTTCTTAAGCAATCAAGACCTAATCTTTTTATCAACCTCTTTACTTGAAAAATCCAAGGAATTTAAAGAGTTAGTACACAATCGATTGTATATGAAACAAGGACTGTTAAATATCATATCAGAGCTTATGGAGCGTAAGCTTTTCTCTTACATCCTAATCTTTGAGTCCGAGTTGGAGAGCATGTTGCGACCGTACGATGTTTTTGAAAAAGTATCGTTGCAGTTTTTAAAGAAGATGAGTACATTCCTTCAAACCAAGGGAAGTAATCAAAAAGAGATTGAACACTTTATCCAATCTCTGCAAATATTAGAGAATCCTCAATTAACAGCCCTTTTTGAATTGCGTTTTCAGCAATACAAAGACCTTATCGATTAGTTAAAAACGGGATGACAATAACCCACTCCGAAATAAGTAGGAGTATCAGTTGGATTTTTCTTTTTTTCATCTTTATATTCCTCCTTGTCAATAATACCGTTATTATATCAGGTAAATAATCAAATCTACGGAAAATCGCAAATGTGAAATTTCCATGAGAAAAAATATCAAATATGCGATTTTCTAAAATAAGCCAATTTTCGTGTTATACTGTCCTTGTAAGACATTTGAAGCAAATCCTAGGTCGCAGAAGTGGTTTACAAATAGAAATAATTGAAGGAGTGTAAATGATGTTGAATTTACAATTTGCAGAAACAATGGAATTGACAGAAGCAGAGTTGGAGACAGTTTACGGAGGAAGGGCCTATCCTCCATTCAACTCTGGTGGGGGAAGTGCTCTATGGCAAAACTACTTTAACTTTGCCCCTCCAGCTCCTGAGACTAGACGTCGTTATTGATGTTTAAAGCCCTTGCCTTTTTCTTGGGTAGGGGCTGTCTTTATTTCATAGTATAGGAGAAAATAGAATGAAAAAGATAATCTCAAGTTACTACTTTATTATAGCCATTTTACTTGTCATTACTGAGCAGTTCTTGATTCGTCTGGTTTTACATAGTGACTTTGTTGCGGGTCTATCTGACTTTGAATATTATCTATCGAGTATGATATTGCATTTTCTTGTGGTTCCGCTTGCTATTACTGTCATGATTCAATCAGGGAAATGGCAGGGAATTAACAGTAAGAAGTTTCGCTGGTCTTATTTGTTTTATTGTGTCTTAGCTTTTCTTCTACTGTTCCTTTGGAATAGAGTTACCTTTTTCATTTTTTTCCGCCTACTAGAAAATGCAATTTCTTATCAACATTACGCTCCGACTTTTACAGGAGCAACGGCATTTTTGATGTATTTTTTCTATCCTGTGATTGCAGGTCCCATTTTTGAAGAGATGATTTATCGTGGGTTGGTGATGACCGCTCTGGAAAAAGGAAAGAAGTGGGGTCTGGATGTGCTTGGTTCTGCTGCTTTGTTTGGAATCTTGCACATTAGTAATCACGGTTGGGTCTTGACAGACTTTTTTTCGTATATATGGGTGGTGGCCTCATACTTGCAGTCTTGTTTTCGAGTAACCAAGTCCATTTATTGGCCTATTGGACTGCATATAGTTTACAACGGCATTGGTCAGATTCTGCCCTTGTTGTTTTAGAGTTTTGCCAATCCTAAAAACAAAAGAACTAACTAGCTAAGTATTGTAAATGAGACTGGTTTTTCAGTCTTTTTTATTTTGACTATCTGTTACTAGTTTTTGATCAATTCTTTGTTACTTTAAAAGAGAAGTAATTTTAGAATCCAATCACGGAATCCGACTCGATCAAAGTTTGTCAATCCTAGAGTTTTTTTGTATAGTAGAAATATGAAATTTACAAAAATAATCAGTAGTCTGCTCGCTCTTGGAGTTTTACTCATGCTTTTATCAGCTTGCCATCATATCAAAAAGACGCAACTGGTCTTGTTTGAATCCCTTTCTTTCGGTATGCCTGCTAAATCCTTTGAAGAAGTATTTGGAGAGGCTAGCCAAGTGGTGGAAGAAGAGGAAATGGCCTATCGCGATACTTGGCGTGCAGAAGACCCTTATTTCTATAAAACAGGCCGCCTTTTCTATGATTACGAAAATATTTCTTTGAAGGACCATAAAGGTCGAGTAAGATTCACATTTTCAAAATCGCATCGCTTGGAAGAAGCGACAGCTCATATTCCTGTAGCTTCAAAAGGGGAGCAACAAGCAGTGCTCAACAATCTATCCCAGGCTATAAAAAAGGAACTTGAAGCTCTTCCGGATTACCAGTCCATGACCACTGATCCGGAAGGACTATATGATGACGGTTACCGCTATAAAGTCAAGCTGAAAGGACAACAGTGGGAACTCTGGGTCGATGTCTATCCGACAGAAGATGAATATGCTGAAAAAACTGAAGCCAACAAGTATATGATTCGAGTGGATCAATTTCTCATGTATCCATAAGCAGGCAAAATTTTTTTACAATGTTTGCTAGCTACTAGTTTCAAACTCTAAACTTTTTTCTCTTTTATGAATGTGTTATAATATTCCTTGCTGTGGCTGTGACCTTGAACAGCCTCAAACGAAGAAAATAAGAGGAAAAAGATGAAAGAAAAAGGATTTTGGGAAGGTGTTCAGGCGGCTATGCCGACTGCCCTTGGCTATGTTAGTATCGGTCTAGCTTGTGGAATTATCGGTGCGCCCTATGTGACACCTGTTGAGATGGGCCTGATGAGCCTCTTTGTTTATGCTGGGAGTGCTCAGTTTGCCATGTTGGCACTGATTGCGGTACAAGCGCCTGTGGCAGCCATTGCCATGACAGTCTTTTTAATCAATTTGCGACTCTTTTTGCTGAGCTTACATGCGTCGACCTATTTTCGTCATACTAGTCTCTGGCAAAATATCGGCATGTCCAGTCTCTTGACAGATGAGACTTACGGGGTTTTGATGGGAGAATTAGCCCATACAGACAAGGTCAATCCCATGTGGATGCATGGGAATAATCTCAACAGTTATGTAGCTTGGTTTGTTGGAACAGTTGTAGGAACGGCTCTAGGTGGACTCCTACCAAATCCAGAAATTTTTGGCTTAGATTTTGCCCTCGTGGGGATGTTTATCGGAATCTTTGCTTCGCAGTTCCAGATTATGCAAAGACGGGTTCCTGTCCGCAACCTGCTGAAGATCCTAGCAGTTGTTACGGTGTCCTTCTTGTTGTTCTTGACAGTGGTGTCTCAGTCACTAGCTGTTCTATTTGCGACGCTACTTGGTTGTACAATGGGGGTGGTCTTAGATGGTCAGTAAATATCTTTTGTTAGCCGTTATCTTTTCGGACCTAGTGACTTGGATACCTCGTATCATTCCTTTCATCTTGGTCAAGTACAAGGGTTTGCCAGCTATCGTTGAGCGTTTTTTAAAGTTCTTGCCTGTCTCCATCATCTTTGCCTTGATCCTTTCAAGCGTAGTGACAGGCAAGGTTGGGAGTCTTCCTCAAATCAAATGGTTGGACTTTTTGGCTGTTTTTCCAACGGCTTTTGTAGCCTTTCGCTACCGCAATCTAGTGGGTACGGTTCTTTTTGGAGTAGTCTTGGTTGCAGTCTTGCGTCTGGTCTTTTAGTCAGCCATAAAAAAAACCTATCACCGAGATAGATATCATATAATGGCGAAAAAAAATATTTTCTGTTAAGATAGTACAGTATTCTATTTTGGAGGAAATGACATGAAAAAAATCGTCAAATATTCATCTCTTGCTGCTCTAGGGCTTGTTGCCGCAGGTCTACTAGCAGCTTGCTCAGGTGGTGAGAAGAAAGATGCAGCATCAGGTGAAGCAACATCTGGTAAAAAAGAAATCATCGTAGCAACTAACGGATCACCAAAACCATTTATCTATGAAGAAAATGGTGAATTGACTGGTTACGAGATTGAACTTATCCGTGCGATCTTTAAAGACTCTGACAAGTATGAAGTCAAGTTTGAAAAGACAGAATGGTCAGGGATTTTCCCAGGACTTGACAGTGACCGTTATCAAATGGCTGTTAACAACCTCAGCTATACCAAAGAACGTGCAGAAAAATACCTTTACGCAGCACCAACTGCTAAAAACCCTAACGTTCTCGTTGTGAAGAAAGACGACGATAGCATCAAATCTCTCGATGACATCGGTGGAAAATCTACTGAAGTTGTTCAAGGAACAACCTCAGCAAAACAATTGGAAGAATATAACAAACAACACGCAGATAATCCAACTATCCTTAACTATACAAAGGCTGACTTCCAACAAATTATGTCTCGTCTAAGTGATGGACAATTTGACTACAAGATTTTTGACAAAATCGGTGTTGAGACAGTTATCAAAAACCAAGGTTTGGACAACTTGAAAGTCATCGAACTTCCAAGCGACCAACAACCTTACGTTTACCCACTTCTTGCCAAAGGTCAAGATGAGTTGAAATCATTTGTAGACAAACGTATCCAAGAACTCTACAAAGACGGAACTCTTGAAAAATTGTCTAAACAGTTCTTCGGAGACACTTATCTCCCAGCAGAAGCTGATATTAAATAAGTTTGTAAATCATCCATTCTCTCGTAGGTGGATGATTTTGCAACTTCTAGACTTATAGTTTCAAACTATATGTCTGCCTATCTAATAACAATTTGCGAAATCAAATAAAGTATGAGATACTATTACGGTATTATTTTTAAAGGAGATAGAATCATGAAAATTAAAAAATGGCTCGGTGTAGCAGCTCTTGCTACAGTCGCAGGTTTGGCTCTTGCAGCTTGCGGAAATGCAGAAAAGAAAGCAGACAACGAAACAGTTGTCAAAATTGCAACAGTTAACCGTAGCGGTTCTGAAGAAGCACGTTGGGATAAAATCCAAGAATTGGTTAAAAAAGATGGCATTAAATTGAAATTCACAGAGTTTACTGATTACTCACAACCAAACAAGGCAACTGCTGATGGCGAAGTAGACTTGAACGCTTTCCAACACTACAACTTCTTGAACAACTGGAACAAAGAAAACGGGAAAGACCTTGTAGCGATTGCAGATACCTACATCTCACCAATCCGCCTTTACTCAGGTAAAAATGGGGAAGAAAACAAGTACACCAAAGTGGAAGAAATCCCAGATAACGGTGAAATTGCCGTACCAAACGATGCAACAAACGAAAGCCGTGCGCTTTACTTGCTTCAATCAGCTGGTTTGATCAAATTGGATGTTTCTGGAACTGCTCTAGCAACAGTTGCGAACATCAAAGAAAATCCAAAGAACTTGAAGATTACTGAATTGGACGCTAGCCAAACAGCTCGTTCATTGTCATCAGTTGACGCTGCCGTTGTAAACAATACCTTCGTTACAGAAGCAAAATTGGACTACAAGAAAGCACTCTTCAAAGAGAAAGCTGATGAAAACTCAAAACAATGGTACAACATCATCGTTGCGAAAAAAGATTGGGAATCATCACCTAAAGCTGATGCCATCAAGAAAATTATCGCAGCTTACCACACTGATGAAGTGAGAAAAGTCATCGAAGAAACATCAGACGGTTTGGACCAACCAGTTTGGTAATAAGACATAGGGAGGTGGGAGAGTTTCCACCTCTTGCTTTTGTCTAGATTGTTGGTTCTGAAGAAGATGATCATGTAGTCCGTCCATAGACACAAGTCCTTAGAAAGGGAGAGAAAAAATGGTTTTTCCTAGTGAACAAGAACAAATTGAAAAATTTGAAAAGGATCATGTAGCCCAGCATTATTTTGAAGTTTTGCGTACCTTGATTTCCAAGAAATCAGTCTTTGCCCAGCAGGTCGGGCTCAAGGAAGTCGCCAACTATTTGGGTGAGATTTTCAAGCGTGTGGGAGCTGAAGTCGAGATAGATGAGAGCTACACGGCGCCTTTTGTCATGGCGCATTTCAAGAGTTCGCGTCCGGATGCCAAGACCTTGATCTTCTATAACCACTATGACACCGTACCAGCGGACGGAGATCAGATTTGGACAGAGGATCCCTTTACACTTTCTGTGCGAAATGGCTTTATGTATGGGCGTGGAGTGGACGACGATAAGGGTCATATCACGGCTCGTTTGAGTGCTCTGAGAAAGTATATGCAGGACCACAATGACTTGCCAGTCAATATCAGCTTTATCATGGAAGGGGCAGAGGAGTCTGCTTCTATGGATTTAGATAAGTATTTAGAGAAACACGCAGACAAACTTCGTGGGGCGGACTTGCTAGTCTGGGAGCAAGGAACCAAAAATGCCTTGGAGCAGTTAGAAATTTCTGGTGGAAACAAGGGAATCGTGACCTTTGATGCCAAGGTGAAAAGTGCGGATGTGGATATCCACTCGAGTTATGGTGGTGTCGTGGAGTCAGCTCCATGGTATCTTATTCAGGCTCTAAGTAGCCTACGTGCAGCAGATGGACGTATCTTAGTAGAAGGCTTGTACGAGGATGTCCAAGAGCCGAATGAACGAGAATTGGCCTTGGTGGACACTTACGCTCAACGAAATCCAGGGGAAATCAGCCAGATTTATGGTTTGGAATTGCCTCTCTTACAAGAGGATCGAGCAGCCTTTCTAAAACGATTCTTTTTTGAGCCAGCCCTCAATATAGAGGGAATCCAATCTGGTTACCAAGGTCAGGGTGTTAAGACTATTTTGCCAGCAGAAGCTAGTGCCAAGCTAGAGGTTCGTCTGGTTCCTGGCTTAGAACCGCATGATGTTCTGGAAAAAATTCGGAAACAGCTAGACAAAAATGGTTTTGATAAGGTAGAATTATATTATACCTTGGGAGAGATGAGTTATCGAAGCGATATGAGTGCGCCAGCCATTCTCAATGTGATCGAGTTGGCCAAGAAATTCTATCCGCAGGGCGTATCGGTCTTGCCGACTACAGCGGGGACAGGACCTATGCATACGGTCTTTGACGCCCCTAGAGGTACCTATGGTAGCCTTCGGTTTAGGGAATGCCAATAGCCGAGACCACGGTGGAGACGAAAACGTGCGGATCGCAGATTACTACACCCATATTGAATTAGTAGAGGAGCTGATTAGAAGCTATGAGTAGAGATATTATCAAGTTAGATCAGATCGATGTGACCTTTCACCAAAAGAAGAGAACCATCACAGCGGTCAAGGATGTGACCATTCACATCCAAGAAGGTGATATCTACGGAATCGTAGGATATTCTGGAGCAGGAAAATCCACTCTAGTCCGGGTGATTAACCTCCTGCAAAAACCATCTGCAGGGAAAATTACCATTGACAACGATGTGATTTTTGACGGCAAGGTGACCTTGACGGCAGAGCAGTTGCGTCGCAAACGTCAAGATATCGGGATGATTTTCCAGCATTTCAACCTCATGAGTCAAAAAACAGCAGAGGAAAATGTAGCCTTTGCCCTTAAACACTCTGGACTCAGCAAGGAAGAAAAGAAAGCAAAAGTTGCTAAGTTGTTAGACTTGGTTGGTTTGGCAGATCGTGCTGAAAACTACCCTTCACAACTATCTGGAGGGCAAAAACAGCGTGTGGCTATTGCGCGTGCCTTGGCCAACGATCCAAAAATCTTGATTTCAGACGAGTCAACGTCTGCCCTCGACCCTAAGACAACCAAGCAGATTTTGGCCTTGTTGCAAGATTTGAACCAAAAATTAGGCTTGACCGTTGTCCTGATTACACACGAAATGCAGATTGTCAAAGACATTGCCAACCGTGTGGCAGTCATGCAGGATGGCCGTTTGATTGAAGAAGGCAGTGTCCTTGAAATCTTCTCAAATCCTAAACAACCTTTGACTCAAGACTTTATCTCAACAGCCACAGGTATTGACGAAGCAATGGTTAAGATTGAGAAGCAAGAAATCGTAGAACATTTATCTGAGAACAGTATTTTAGTGCAGCTCAAGTATGCAGGGGCTTCGACAGACGAACCACTTTTGAATGAATTGTACAAGCATTACCAAGTAACAGCTAATATTCTCTATGGGAATATTGAAATCCTCGATGGCACTCCCGTCGGAGAATTGGTTGTGGTCTTGTCAGGTGAAAAAGCAGCACTAGCAGGTGCTCAAGAAGCCATCCGCCAGGCTGGTGTGCAGTTAAAAGTATTGAAGGGAGGACAGTAAAATGACAGACTTGATTCAAACTTACTTACCAAATGTCTATAAGATGGGCTGGTCTGGTCAGGCAGGCTGGGGAACAGCCATTTACCTAACTCTTTATATGACAGTTCTTTCCTTCATTATCGGAGGATTCTTGGGACTGGTGGCAGGTCTTTTCCTTGTCTTGACAGCGCCAGGCGGTGTTTTGGAAAATAAGGTTATCTTCTGGATTTTAGACAAGATTACCTCTATTTTCCGTGCGGTTCCCTTCATCATCCTTTTGGCAATCATGTCGCCACTTTCTCACTTGATTGTCAAGACTAGTATCGGGCCAAATGCAGCCCTTGTCCCCCTTTCTTTTGCAGTCTTTGCCTTCTTTGCCCGTCAGGTGCAGGTTGTCTTGGCTGAGCTGGATGGCGGTGTCATTGAGGCAGCTCAAGCGAGCGGAGCGACCTTCTGGGATATCGTGGGTGTTTACCTATCAGAAGGTCTTCCAGATTTGATTCGTGTGACGACTGAGACCTTGATTTCCCTTGTTGGGGAAACAGCTATGGCGGGAGCAGTTGGTGCTGGTGGTATCGGTAACGTAGCCATCGCCTATGGATTCAATCGCTACAATCACGATGTGACCATCTTGGCAACCATCATTATCATCTTGATTATTTTTACAATCCAGTTCTTGGGAGATTTCTTGACCAAGAAATTAAGTCATAAATAAAAAGAGCCGAAGGGCTCTTTTTTAGTGATTAGATTTTGTGTTTAAACTTTTTACTAATGACTTGCCCAAGCAAAGCACCAATCAAGGCACAAAGGAGAATGCTTGCGACAAAGAGAAAAATTTTGTCTAGCTCTGGAGCGACCATGATATGGTCAATGTATTCCTGAGATTTTCCACGAGCGAGGAGAGCTGCCTCGTAGGATGCTGGATTGATCCACATGAGGAGGATAGGACCACTTGTGCTAAAAGCAAAGACTAGGAAGGAGAAAAGATTTTTAAGCTTATCCTGATAGTGACCGAGGCGAGCGGTGGCATCTGCTGCAAGACCGCAGGCGATAGCTGGTAGAAAGGCTCCAGCGCCGTGTTTACTAGCTAGGAAGAAGAGAGCCATAAAGAGCCCTAGAGTGGAAATGGCACCAAAACGAGGAACTTTTACCAGAAGAAACATGTAAACGCTCCCCCCAACAAGGGCTGAAAAAGCCGGAGCATAGAACATATTGCCCGTTGAGTCAACCAGGTGTCCAAGTACTACTCCAATTCCTAGACAGAGGAAATAGAGGACGACAGCTAAGAGGGCGGTTAAGATATTTTTCTTCATGAGTTTCTCCTTGATATAGACTAACAAAATCAATTGTATCACGCTTTTAGATGATTGTAAATGGGTGCTCTATGTTTTTGAAAACGTTTGAAATATGATATAATAGTTACATAGTTGTTTGAAGGAGGATATCATGGGAAAATTTCTAGAATTCGTCTTTAATCGTTTCTTTTTAGGAATGATTGTGACGGCTTTTTTCTGGTTATTCACACTAGCAGGAGGTGTGGTCTTTGGTTTGGCACCAGCTAGTGCAACCCTTATGAGTTTATATGCTGAGCACGGTTATACTTATCGAGCTTATAGTTTGAAAGAAGCTTGGGAACTCTATAAGAGTAACTTTGTCAAGAGCAACCTCACTTTCTATAGTTTTGTATTTGTAGATCTAGTATTAGTTTATGGTCTGTATCTTTTGGTTCAATTGCCCCATCAGACTATTTTTCATCTCTTGGCAACCTTTCTTAATGTTCTTGTAGTGGCCCTTGTCTTTCTAGCCTATACTGTTTCCTTGAAACTTCAGGTATATTTTGATTTATCCTACCGAAATACCGTGAAATTGTCCCTTATTGGGATTTTCATGAACTTGCCAGCAATCGCCAAGGTTCTGATTGGCACAGGCTTGCTTGTAGGAGTTGGTTACTATATGCCTGCTCTCCTCTTTTTTGTAGGAATTGGTGTGTGGCATTTCTTTATCAGTGATATGTTAGAACCTATTTATGAAAGTATCCATGAAAAATTGGCGACAAAATAGAATGAAGCAATTTTGGCTTCACTCTCTTTTACGGATTTATAGCCTCGTTATGATCATCATCATTGCTAGTTTTGCGGTGATGATTTCCTATGCTGACTGGGATTCGCGCGAGAAAGAAGCTCAGCGAGTAGCTCAACGCGTGACGACTCGGACAGTAAGTGAGATTGAATATTACCATAGAGAGTCGACTCGGCTTGCCCAGACTTTGGTTGAAAATCAGGCTCGTATCGAAGGGATTTACAAGTACTTTAGTCTCAGTACGCCAGACTATTTTTATTGGCAATTAGAGCGCAAGGCTTCGCCTTATATCTCGGTATCCTTGTATGAAAATATCGACGATCTCTATGTTCGTAATGATTTTGTGACAGGGGTGGCAATTGTCCTCCAAGATTACAAAGAAGTTTTTGTTTCAACTAGAGGGAAACGAAGTGGAGAGAAAATTCCAGCAGAAAATTTCAAACCAGCTCCTAATAGTTTTGCCATTCCTGTATCTGATCCCGTTTCTGACCAGGATTTAGGAGTGATCTACATCTCTTTATCCCCAGATGTCTTACGTGGAGCTATTGACAATACCCGAGGTAACACACCAATGGCCGTGACGGTGACTTCGCCTTTTGATACGGAGATGTTTCAGCTTGGGGAGAAGGTGTCAGCAGAGCGGGAGAACTGGCTTGTAGGAGTCACCTCTCATGGCTATCAAGTTCGTGTAGCCGTTCCTAAGGATTTTGTTCTTAAGGGAACGTTGACTAGTTCTGCTGTCATTATTGGACTAAGTATTCTCTTCATCATCATTTTGTATATCACTCTGAGACAGACCTTTTCAAAATATCAAAAGCAGGTGGTGGATTTGGTCGAGTCTATTCAGGTTATTGCTCAGGGAGAAGAGGGACTTCGCATCGATACCTCTGAGAAAGATCAGGAGTTACTCCTTATCTCAGAAACAACCAATGATATGTTAGATCGACTGGAAAAAAATATTCACGATATTTATCAGTTGGAACTTAGCCAAAAAGATGCTAATATGCGAGCCTTGCAAGCTCAGATCAACCCGCATTTATGTATAATACATTGGAATTTCTTCGCATGTATGCAGTGATGGAAAGCCAAGATGAGCTGGCGGATATTATCTATGAATTTAGTAGCTTGTTGCGGAACAATATCTCCGATGAGCGTGAAACGACCTTGCAACAAGAACTAGAATTTTGTCGTAAATACAGTTATCTCTGTATGGTTCGCTATCCAAAGTCAGTAGCTTATGGCTTTAAGATCGCGCCAGAATTAGAAAATATGAAGATTCCCAAGTTTACGCTCCAACCATTGGTCGAAAACTACTTTGCCCACGGTATTGATCACCGCCGAACAGACAATGTCATCAGTATCAAGGTCTTGAAGGGTGAGGGATTTGTTGAAATCCTAGTGGTAGACAATGGTCGTGGCATGCCTGCTGAAAAATTAGCTGCCTTGCAAGAGAAATTAGCTCAGAGAAGTTTTGAGCACGAAGCAAGCTACAGCGGTGAGCGGCAGTCAATCGGAATAGTGAATGTACACGAACGCTTTGTCCTCTATTTTGGGGATCGCTACCAAATCAGTGTAGAGTCAGCTGAGCAAGAAGGTGTTCGCTATCGAATCACTATCCAGGATGAATAGAAAGGGTAGAAATGTATAAAGTTTTATTAGTAGACGACGAGTACATGGTGACAGAGGGGGCTCAAGCGCTTGATTCCCTTTGAAAAATGGGATATGAAAGTCGTCGCAACAGCCAATCATGCTGACGATGCTCTAGGTTATGTCAAGCATCATCCGGTTGATGTGATTATTTCGGATGTCAACATGCCCGATAAAACAGGACTGGAGATGATCAAGGAGATGAAGGAGATTCTCCCAGATGCCTATTATATCTTGCTATCTGGCTATCAGGAATTTGACTATGTCAAGAAAGCAATGAACCTGAGTGTCGTGGATTATCTGGTGAAGCCGGTGGATAAGGTGGAGTTGAGTCATTTATTAGAAAAAATTGCGAGCCAACTTCAGGAAAAGGTGGAGCAAAGCCAGACTCTCAGCCAAGAATTGGATGAAGAAGGCTTGTTAACTTTTTAGCAGGTAGAGACAACTGGTGGATAGGTCTTTCCAAGGAAAAACAAGGTTCTTTCACTATTCCTTACTATGTTTTAGGTCAAGACTGGCAGATTTTTATCTCTGATCAACCACTAGATGGAATCGTAGTAACGCCCTTTGTAGCACCCTACCAACAAGCCTTTGAAAAATGGAAGATCAACGCAGAAAAAGCCCTCTTTTACGGTTCTGTCAATCTAGAAAAATCCGAGAGTCTATTTGCTTATTACGAACCGATTTATCGCGTGATTATCCAAGGAAATATTAATCAAATCATCGAAGAATTGACCCTGCTGGAGAAGGTTGTCTTAGAGAACACACCACGCGTGGCTATCACCAAACAACTCTTCACCCAATTTGTCATGGATGTCTTCCACTTGTTTGAGCATCTAAAAGCGGATGATATGACCGAGATTGTCAAAGCCATCCATGCTATTAACTCCTTTGAAGGATTGGTTGCCTACATCAAAGCAACCTTGACTAAGTTCTTTGGCCAGTATCGTATGAATGAAAATGTGGTCAGTGTTCTAGAGGTGATCGGCCGCGATTATCAAAAAGAGCTCTCACTTAAGGATATTAGCAAGGATCTCTTTATTAACCCAGTCTACCTCGGTCAGCTGATTAAGCGAGAAACCAACTCGACCTTTGCAGAACTGCTCAACAAACAGCGAATTAAGGCAGCGCAACAGCTCTTGCTTTCAACCAATGATAGTATTGAAGATGTTTGCTATGCCGTTGGTTACAGTAATGTCGGCTATTTTTACAAAGTTTTCCGTAAATTGTGCGGAAAATCACCAAAAGCTTACCGCAAACAAGTCGAGACAGGCCTGTAAGAATTGTATTTCTGTACGAAAAATGCTATAATGTCCAAAAGGTTTTATAGGAGGATAATATGAAAAAGAAACCAATTTATCTCTGGATTTTGTTAGTTCTATCAGCACTCATTTCTGCTTCGTCATTATTTGGCATCTTGGGCCCAGTCCCTAGCAAAGAAGTTCTTCGTGCTAACCTATCTAATAGTGGATCTCTTACTGCTCAGCAAATAGAAGACACGGTTAACTATACCTACCAAGTAACAGCGGCATCCCACTCAATTTTTAATGTAGTTTTGATTGTTTTATCTGCTATTTTAGTTGTGGTAGCCTTTGTGTTCTTAGTTCGTAAAAACGTCCAATTTGCCAACTATGCTTATCTTGGCTATCTTTTGCTAGCGATTGTTGGTTTGGTCTATTCTTTTGTGAACATTCAAGATGCAATTCAATTGATCAAAGATGATACCCTAGGCTTAGGAATAGGCACATTAGCAAAAGGAACCGTTATTTTGTTCATGATTATCAATGTCCTCTTTTTAGCTTTAGTCCTTTACAAGATGTGGCGCCAACAAAAAGATTTGGCTGAGGAAGCCGAAGCAGAGGAAGTTGCCTAAGTATTGACAAAAGAGAACTATCAAGTTACAATCTTGGTAGTTCTTTTAATATCCAAAAATAAAAATCGAGGTCAATATGAAAAAAATATCCTTAGTTTATATCAGTTTGAGTGGGAATACAGAGAGTTTTGTAACCCGACTTAAGGACTATCTCTTATCTCAGCACGAAGGGATTGAGGTTCAAAAGATCCATATCAAGGATTTGGTCAAGGAAGGGAAAGATTTCTTTGAGATGGACCATCCCTATGTCGCTTTCTTACCGACCTATCTGGAAGGTGGAAATGGTGTCGACAACGGCGATGTTGAGATTCTAACGACTCCAGTGGGTGATTTTATCGCCTATGGAGACAATGCTAGTAAGTGTTTTGGTGTAGTGGGATCTGGTAATCGCAATTTTAATAATCAATACTGTTTGACTGCCAAGCAGTACAGTCAGCGTTTTGGTTTCCCTGTTCTAGCAGATTTTGAAATGAGAGGCATGCTGGGAGATATTAAAAAGGTTGCAGCGATTATCGCGGACTTATATGGATTGGAAAGTTAAGCTTCGGCTTAGCTTTTTCTTCTACTTTATTTGTTTAAAATCTAGGGCGAATCTTTAGCAGTTTCATGAAGAAGAGAAAAATCCGAGAAGAAGACTTCTCGGATTTTGATTATTATGTGACTATTAGTCCGTCTCGCTCCGTTAGGTGCGAGACAAAAAAACCACCCGCTATGCGGGTGCGCGTCGAAGGTTATACCCCAAAAACTCCAAACGCGATACAATAAAGGTGTTCAAGCCATTGTAAAGCGAAAGGAGAAAAATGTGGCACAAAAGGTTCATAGTTTATCGCACACAAAGTGGCACTGTAAGTATCACATTGTGTTCACCCCTAAGTATAGACGAAAAGTGATCTATAATCAATATCGAAGTAGTTTAGGCGAAATATTTCATCGTTTGTGTAGTTATAAAGGAGTTGAAATTATCGAGGGTCACTTAATGCCAGACCATGTACATATGTTAGTCAGTATTCCACCAAGGATAAGTGTTTCGAATTTCATGGGTTATTTAAAAGGAAAAAGTGCACTCATGATGTTTGACAAACACACCAATCTCAAGTACAAGTTTGGGAATCGGCATTTCTGGGCGGAAGGTTATTATGTGAGTACGGTGGGACTCAATGAAGCTACAATTAAGAAATATATTCAAGAACAGGAAACATGATATAGCACTAGATAAATTGAGTGTAAAAGAATATGAGGATCCCTTTAGGGATAGTGGTAAGTAATACTAAAGCCTCTTTGAGAGGCAAGTGACGAGTCAAGAGCAATAAGGCTTGAACAACGTGAAAGCCAGCGTCTTTAGGCGCTGGCTGGTAATTTGGGCTTATAGCCCTGGGACAAACCACCCGTTTGACGGGTGGTCATGATTTGAGTTGATCAGTGATTTCCTTGGAAAGCATGAGTCCCAAACGATAGGCCTTGTTGATGTAGGCGATGACGTCATTGATATTCTCTGTTGTTTGGATTCTTTCGTGGATATCTGCTTTGAAAGTTTCGTCTTTTAAAAGCTGCTCCTGAAGGAGTTTCTGAAGTTTTTCTTTTTCGTATTTATTGATAAGAAAAAGAACGACAAGACTGATAAGAACTAAGATATAAGCGTACTGGTTCATAAAATCTCCCCTGATTTGATAAAAAATTGAAGGCATAAGAAAAGCGAAAGAAATTTTCGCTTTTCAACTAAGTCACTAGGCGAGCAGAACAGGTATCCAATAGCTAAAACCAGACAGTTTGGTCCTTTAACTGAAAAAGTCCGTCCAGTTGTAATGAAGACTAGTGAAGCACCAAGCCAAAGTCCGTATAGGATTTGGTGATAGTTACTTAGACTGCTTTGATTAAGTTATTTGAGTGATTGCGACATGCGTCTAAACCAATCACTATAATTTGTTGGGACGCATTAGTGAAGCGTTTGAGAACGTATCTCAAGTTACGACGTCATGGCCTCTAAATCGATTATATTTAGGGGTCATGACTAGTGAAGCGCCAAGCCAAAGTCCTTATAGGATTTGACGTTAGTTACTTAGATTGCTTTGCAATCAAGTGATTTAAAAGATTACGACATATCTCGAAACAAATCGATATTATTTGTTTCGAGATATTAGTGAAGCGCCAAGCCAAAGTCCTTATAGGATTTGGCGTTAGTTACTTAGATTGCTTTGCAATCAAGTAACTTTGGCGATTTACATCTTCTCTGGTGCTTCTACTCCGAGCAAACGAAGGGCTTCTTTGAGAACGACTGCGGTTGCATAGCTGAGGGCTAGGCGGCTGTCACGCTCTGGGCTTTCATCCAAGATACGAGTGTGAGCATAGTATTTATTGAAAGCTTGCGCCAAGCTGATTGCATACTTAGCAATGAGCGATGGGTCATAGTTGTCAGAAGCACGTTTGATGACACTGGCAAAGTCTTGGAGAAGTTTGATGATTTCCCAGCTTTCGGCATCATTTAGACTGTAACTTGCTTGAGCATTTGGATGGAAGTCAGCTTTTCTAAGTAGAGACTGAATACGAGCGTAAGCGTATTGGATGTATGGCCCAGTCTCACCTTCAAATGAAACCATCGCTTCCAAATCAAAGTCATAACCATTTCGACGATCAGTTTTCAGGTCGTAGAATTTGACAGCTCCAACCCCAACAGCTTGGGCGATTTGATCCTTGTTTTCAAGGTCAGGATTTTTCGCTTCGATTTGAGCTTTAGCACGAGTGATGGCTTCTTGGAGAGTTGGCTCGAGCAGGATGATGTTTCCTTTACGAGTAGAGAGTTTTTGGCGATTTTTGGTTACAAGACCAAAGTCAACGTGAACCATATCGTCACTCCAAGCAAATCCCATTTTCTTCAAGACAGCTTTCAACTGTTTAAAGTGGTTAGATTGCTCTTGGCCGACAGCATAGACATTTTTTTAACAAAGTTGTATGTACGAGCACGGTAGATGGCTGTTGCGATATCACGAGTGATGTAGAGAGTAGCGCCATCTGATTTTTTAATCATAGCAGGTGGCAAATCGAAATCATCCAAGTTGACAATGCAAGCCCCTTGGGACTCTTCTAGCAAGCCTTTTTCTTCCAAGATTTGTACGGCTTCATCCATCTTGTCATTGTAGAAGGCTTCACCGTTTAAGCTATCAAATTCAACACCGAGTAGTTTGTAGATGCGGTTGAATTCGACCAAACTTTCATCACGGAACCATTGCCAAAGTTGAGTTGCTTCAGGATCACCATCTTCTAGTTTTTTTGAACCAGAGGCGACCTTCATCGTCGAGAGCCTTGTCAGTTTCGATTTCGGCATTGATGCGAACGTAAAGTTTCAACAACTCATCGATTGGGTTGGCTTCGATGGCTTCTTTAGAACCCCACTTCTTATAAGCAACCATGAGAAGACCAAACTGTTTCCCCCAGTCTCCAAGGTGGTTGATTTTAATGGTTTTGTAGCCCATCTTCTTAAAGATATTAGAGAGGGCATCTCCGATAACTGTTGAACGCAAGTGGCCGACTGAGAAGGGTTTGGCGATATTGGGACTAGAAAGGTCAATCGTAATATTTTGCTCTTGGCCTTCCGTTTGTTGGGCGTAGTCAGCACCTTTTTCGATGATTTCTTTGATAACTGCACCAGAAATAGCAGATTTATCAAGGAAAAAGTTTACGTAAGGACCCGTTGCCACCACTTTTTCAAAGGCTTGGCTGTTGATCTTTGCAGCAATATCGGCAGCAATCATTTGCGGTGCCTTGCGTTCGACTTTTGCTAGTGAGAAAGCAGGGAAAGCGATGTCTCCCATATCTGAATTTTTAGGTTGTTCTAGTAAATTGAAAATAGCCTCTTGGTCCAGGCTATCGATGACGCTAGCCAATTCGCCAGCAATCAGTTTTTGTATTCATAAGTAGGGCTCCTTTTTGGGCTTTTCTTCTATTTTTAACACAATTTACTACATTTTTTTGAGAAAGAAGAGAATTTTTTTGAATTCTCTATTTTTTGGTATAATATGGTTATAAAATAAATGTAAAAATTTATTATAAATATTCGTTTAAGAGGATAATATGAGAAAAAGAGAACGGCATCAGTTGATTAAAAAGATGATCGCTGAAGAAAAACTTGGAACACAAAAAAAGAGATTCAAGATCGTCTTGAAGCTCAGAATGTCTATGTGACGCAAACGACTTTGTCACGTGATTTGCGTGAAATCGGCTTGACCAAGATCAAGAAAAATGATATGGTGTATTATGTACTAGCAAATGAGACAGATAAGATTGATTTAGTTGAGTTTTTGTCTCATCATTTAGAAGGAGTTGCAAGAGCAGAATTCACCTTGGTACTTCATACAAAACTTGGGGAAGCGGCAGTCTTAGCAAACATTGTAGATGCAAACAAGGATGAATGGATTTTAGGAACGGTTGCTGGTGCTAATACCTTATTGGTTATTTGTCGAGACCAGCACGTTGCCAAGCTGATGGAAGATCGTTTGCTAGATTTGATGAAAGATAAATAAGGTCTTGGGAGTTGCTCTCAAGACTTATTTTTAGCAAGGAGAGACGGAAAATGGCAACAGAAAAGCTATCACCCGGCATGCAACAGTATGTGGATATTAAAAAGCAATACCCAGATGCTTTTTTGCTTTTTCGGATGGGTGATTTTTACGAGTTGTTCTATGAAGATGCAATTAATGCAGCACAGATTTTAGAAATTTCCTTAACAAGTCGGAATAAAAATGCAGAAAATCCGATACCCATGGCAGGAGTCCCCTATCATTCTGCCCAGCAGTATATCGACGTATTGATCGAGCAGGGCTACAAGGTGGCCATTGCAGAACAGATGGAAGATCCCAAACAAGCGGTCGGAGTTGTCAAGCGAGAGGTGGTCCAGGTCATCACACCTGGAACGGTCGTTGATAGCAGTAAGCCGGATAGTCAGAATAATTTCTTGGTTTCCTTAGATCGTGATGGCAATCAGTTTGGTCTGGCTTATATGGATTTGGTGACGGGTGATTTCTATGTGACAGGGCTATTGGATTTCACGCTGGTTTGTGGGGAAATCCGTAACCTCAAGGCGCGAGAAGTAGTGCTGGGTTATGACTTGTCTGAAGAAGAGGAGCAAATCCTCAGCCGTCAGATGAATCTTGTGCTTTCCCATGAGAAGGAAGTCTTTGAGGATATTCATTTACTGGATTCACGTTTAGCAGCTGTGGAGCAAGCAGCAGCTAGTAAGCTACTCCAGTATGTTCATCGAACCCAGATGCGGGAATTGAACCACCTCAAACCAGTTATCCGCTATGAAATCAAGGATTTCTTGCAGATGGATTATGCGACCAAGGCTAGTCTGGACTTGGTTGAGAATGCCCGTTCAGGCAAGAAGCAAGGCAGTCTTTTCTGGCTTTTGGATGAAACCAAAACAGCTATGGGTATGCGACTCTTGCGTTCTTGGGTCCATCGCCCTTTGATTGATAAGGAACGAATCGTCCAACGTCAAGAGGTGGTGCAGGTCTTTCTTGACCACTTCTTTGAGCGTAGTGATTTAACAGACAGCCTCAAGGGTGTTTATGATATTGAACGCTTGGCTAGTCGTGTTTCTTTTGGCAAGACCAATCCCAAGGATCTCTTGCAATTGGCGACTACCTTATCTAGTGTGCCACGGATTCGTGCGATTTTAGAAGGCATGGAGCAGCCTGCTCTGCCTATCTCGTCGCACAGTTGGATGGAATCCCTGAGTTGGAGAGTTTGATTAGCGCAGCGATTGCCCCTGAAGCCCCTCACGTGATTACGGAAGGTGGTATTATTCGGACGGGATTTGATGAGACCTTGGATAAATGCCGCCGAGTGCTCAGAGAAGGGACCAGCTGGATTGCAGAGATTGAGGCTAAGGAGAGAGAAAACTCTGGTATCAGCACGCTCAAGATTGACTACAATAAAAAAAGATGGCTACTATTTCCATGTGACCAATTCGCAACTGGGAAATGTACCAGCCCACTTTTTTTCCGCAAGGCAACGCTGAAAAACTCGGAACGCTTTGGGACTGAGGAATTGGCTCGTATCGAGGGAGATATGCTGGAGGCGCGTGAGAAGTCAGCCAACCTAGAGTACGAAATCTTTATGCGTATCCGAGAGGAAGTCAGCAAGTACATCCAGCGTTTGCAGGCTCTAGCCCAAGGAATTGCGACAGTTGATGTCTTGCAAAGTCTTGCAGTTGTGGCTGAAACCCAGCATTTGATTCGACCTGAGTTTCGGTGACGACTCACAGATCGATATTCAGAAAGGACGCCATGCTGTCGTCGAAAAGGTTATGGGGGCGCAGACCTACATTCCAAATAGTATCCAGATGTCAGAAGATACCAGCATTCAACTGATTACGGGACCCAACATGAGTGGGAAGTCTACCTACATGCGCCAGCTAGCCATGACGGCGGTGATGGCCCAGATGGGTTCTTATGTTCCTGCTGAGAGTGCCTACTTGCCGATTTTTGATGCCATCTTTACCCGTATCGGAGCGGCAGATGACTTGGTTTCAGGTCAATCAACCTTTATGGTGGAGATGATGGAGGCCAACAATGCCATTTCGCATGCGACCAAGAACTCTCTCATTCTCTTTGATGAATTGGGACGGGGAACTGCGACCTATGATGGCATGGCTTTAGCCCAGTCCATCATCGAATACATCCATGAGCATATCGGAGCTAAGACCCTCTTTGCCACCCATTACCATGAGTTGACTAGTCTGGAGTCCAGTTTGGAACACTTGGTCAATGTTCATGTGGCAACCTTGGAGCAGGATGGGCAGGTCACCTTCCTTCACAAGATCGAACCAGGACCAGCTGACAAATCCTATGGTATCCATGTTGCTAAGATTGCTGGTTTACCAGCAGAACTTTTAGCAAGAGCGGATAAGATTTTGACACAACTGGAGAGTCAGGGACAAGAAAGCCCAGCTCCGATGAGGCAAACTAGCGCCGTCACGGAACAGATTTCTCTCTTTGATGCGCCTGAAGAACATCCTATCCTAGCAGAATTAGCTAAACTGGATGTTTACAATATGACACCTATGCAGGCTATGAATGTCTTAGTTGAGTTCAAACAAAAATTATAAAAAGAATCCCACTCATGTATTTGTGAGTGGGTTTTTCTTTACTTTTTATGGGCCAAGAGTTGATTGATGTGGTCCACTTTTTTAGCTTCTCTTTTATAGAGGATAGTCCAGATGATAAGGTAGACAATCGCAAACTCTGGAATGAGCTGGAGATAGAAGGTCCAGTGGAAGGGGAACCAACCAGCCAGAGTTGCTAGTGGAACAAAGCCAGCCAGCATGAGGAAGAAATGGGAAAGCGTCGCACGGAGCAAGCTCCAGTCACGGCTGAATAAGCGACCGCCAAAGCTAAAGAGAACACCGATAGCTGACCAGATGATCATACAGTAGAGCAAGACCAAGGCACCGTGAACCTGATGTTGCACCATCACTTGTCCGACTAGAGAATCGGGACTAAGTGGAGAGTAGGTATTTGGTGCATACATGAGTGAAAAGAGGATAGAGAGGATGAGGCCGATAAGAACACCAGCGGCTGCATCGTGAAAGATTTGTTTTTTCATAGTTCTAATTTCTCCTTGATGGTTTTTAGGTAACGGCGAGATGAGTAAGTAAAGCTTTCGTTTTTGAGAAAGATTTCGACCAGGCCGTTGGGGGTTAGCTTGAGATGAGAGATAGCGTCAATATTAACGATTTCTGATTGGGAAATTTGGATAAAAGTGGTCGGCAGAATGTCAAGAACTTGATAGAGACGCAAATCAATGGTATAGGTCTGAGATGCAGTTTCTGCTAGAACCTTGCGATTCTCTATATAGAAGCGTTGTATCTTACCAATCTTAACTAGATAGACCTGATCATCAATCTTTCCTTTGATTGTTTCTTTTTGGTCAAGATTTTCTGCGAACTCGATGACTTTCTGGACTTTTTCGGTCGGTTGAGGAGTTTGGACAATCAGCTTTTCCTCCTCGTAAGTCTCCTTAATCTGTAGTTCTACTTTCATAAATTTCCCTCCTTTTCAGTTATACAAGGTTGTGATCACTTCCTGTACACCTTTATTAAACACTATTTTACGACCCATGGCAAGAGCTTTTGTCTATGTGGAGAGATTTGGAGTCTATGTGGTATTTGCTTTTTCTGATAGTATCTGAAATATGGTATAATAGCACTAATCAATTTCTAGGAGAATAGATACAGAAAGGGGCTGAAAGATGTCTCATATTATTGAATTGCCAGAGGTGCTGGCAAACCAGATCGCGGCAGGAGAGGTTATTGAACGTCCTGCCAGTGTGGTGAAAGAGTTGGTAGAAAATGCCATCGACGCGGGTTCTAGCCAGATTATCATTGAGATTGAGGAAGCTGGTCTCAAGAAAATTCAAATCACTGATAATGGTCATGGAATTGCCCACGATGAGGTTGAATTGGCCTTGCGTCGCCATGCGACCAGTAAGATAAAAAATCAAGCAGACCTCTTTCGGATTCGGACGCTCGGCTTTCGAGGTGAAGCTCTGCCCTCTATCGCTTCTGTTAGTGTGCTGACTCTGTTGACGGCAGTAGATGGTGCGAGTCATGGGACCAAGCTCGTTGCGCGTGGGGGAGAAGTTGAGGAAGTCATCCCAGCGACTAGTCCTGTGGGGACCAAAGTTTGTGTGGAGGACCTCTTTTTCAACACACCTGCCCGCCTCAAGTATATGAAGAGCCAGCAAGCGGAGTTGTCTCATATCATCGATATTGTCAACCGTCTGGGCCTTGCTCATCCTGAGATTTCTTTTAGCTTGATTAGTGATGGCAAGGAAATGACACGAACAGCTGGAACTGGTCAACTGCGTCAAGCTATTGCTGGAATTTACGGTTTGGCTAGTGCCAAGAAGATGATAGCCATTGAGAATTCGGATCTGGACTTCGAAATTTCAGGTTTTGTGTCCTTGCCTGAGTTGACTCGGGCCAACCGCAACTATATCAGCCTCTTCATCAATGGCCGTTATATCAAGAACTTCCTGCTCAATCGTGCAATTCTTGACGGCTATGGCAGTAAGCTCATGGTAGGCCGTTTTCCACTGGCTGTCATTCATATCCATATTGACCCTTATTTGGCAGATGTCAACGTGCATCCGACCAAGCAAGAAGTGCGGATTTCCAAGGAAAGAGAACTAATGGCGCTGGTTTCAGAAGCTATCGCAAAGAGTCTCAAAGGAACAGACCTTGATACCGGATGCCTTTGGAAAAATCTTGCCAAGTCGACCGTGCGCAATCGTCAAAAGGTGGAGCAGACCACTCTCCCACTCAAAGAAAACACACTCTACTATGAACAAACAGAAGTAACAAGACCGACTCAAGTTGAGGTTTCAGACCATCAAGTAGACCTGACAGAAGAAAGACAGGATTTGACCCTGTTTGCTAAGGAAACCTTGGACCAGTTGACCAAGCCTGCAAAACTGTATTTTGCAGAGAGAAAGCCAGCTAGCTATGACCAACTAGACCATCCAGAGTTAGACCTTGCCAGTCTCGATAAGGCTTATGACAAGCTGGAGCGAGAAGAATCATCCAGCTTCCCAGAGTTGGAATTTTTCGGGCAAATGCACGGGACCTATCTCTTTGCCCAAGGTCGAGATGGACTTTACATCATAGACCAGCACGCGGCTCAGGAACGGGTTAAGTACGAGGAGTACCGTGAGAGCATTGGCAATGTTGATCAGAGCCAGCAGCAACTCCTAGTGCCCTACATCTTTGAATTTCCTGCGGATGACGCCCTTCGTCTCAGAGAAAGAATGCCTCTCTTAGAGGAAGTGGGTGTCTTTCTAGCTGAGTACGGAGAAAATCAATTTATCCTGCGTGAACATCCTATTTGGATGGCAGAAGAAGAGATTGAGTCAGGCATCTATGAAATGTGTGATATGCTCCTCTTAACTAAAGAAGTTTCGATCAAGAAATACCGAGCAGAGCTGGCTATCATGATGTCCTGCAAGCGGTCTATCAAGGCAAATCATCGTATCGATGACCATTCAGCCAGACAGCTCCTTTATCAGCTTTCTCAATGTGACAATCCCTATAACTGTCCACATGGCCGTCCTGTTTTGGTGCATTTTACCAAGTCGGATATGGAAAAGATGTTCCGACGCATTCAGGAGAATCATACCAGCCTCCGAGAGTTGGGGAAATACTAAACCTTATAGAAAATCAAACAGCCCTAGTTATAAAACTAGAGCTGTTTTGAATTTTTGAGCTGAACTTGTGTTCCAGCAAGCAAATCAGCTGGATGACGTTTGTCCTTGCGAAGGAGTCCCATCAGCAGAAAAATCAAGAAGAGAATCCCTGCTGAGGTTGACAAGAAAATTGACAGAGCATCTGCTTGATAAGCACTACGAATAGCTCCCATATGTCCCAACTGCCAAGGGAAAAACTTGATAGCAGAGCGCAAAAGGCTGTGGGAAAGGCTCCTATGCTTGTAAATCAGCTGTAAACCTGCCCAACGCTTGCCAAAACTTCCTTTTCTATAGTCGAGCCAAGCAAAGATGATAGTTAGGGGCAGAACCGAGCTAGAAAAAGCCAGAAGTTGGCTCTGGGCTTCAGTGAATACGGGAACGCCTCCTAGAACTAGATTGTAAAAGCCCATAGCTAGTAAAAATAAAGAAATGAGGTAGCCCGAGATAAAGAGCCAGTCTCCAATCAGCTCTTTCAGACGAGTTTTGATAGGTATGGGATTGTCAGTTTTTAGTTTCATCTTTAGCACCTTCTTTCTTAAAATCATCAAGGCCTATAACCTTGTCCAGATACTTTTGCTTAATCTTTAGCGCCTTGTTAATAGCCATTGCGGACGCGATTAAGAGGAAAAAGCTTAACCAGACCAGCGCAGTGAATTCGGCTGGGAAACTAGAACCAGCTAAAAAGAGATAGATAGCTAGAGCTAATACGAAAATATAAATCACCTGCCAGAGACCAAAGGATTTAACCTCTTTATAGTATTTGTCCTTCTCTTCTTCCAAGATCACTTCTGTGGAAGCTTTTTCAGAGTTTTCATCCAGTAGTAGATAGTCAGTTGTCACTTGAAAAATCTTACTTAATTCAATGATTTTTTCGATTTCAGGAAGGACTTGTCCAGACTCCCATTTGGAGATACTCTGCCGAGAAACATTGATTTGTTCTGCTAGCTTTTCTTGGGACCAACCTTTTTCCTTTCTGAGCTCAAATAGTTTTTCTGCGAGTTTCATCATTCTATCCTCCTTTTTCTACCTCTATCCTAACAGTTTTTACTTATAATGAGAATACAATCTCCTGTACTATTTGTCAACCAGAGGTTGCACCTTTTGTTGCAGTCTGTCTTGGGGAAATATGGTATACTAGATAGGCAAAATAATGGGAGAAAAAATTATGTACGAATATCTTAAAGGAATTATTACCAAAATCACTGCTAAATATATCGTCCTTGAGGCAAATGGTATCGGTTATATCTTGCATGTAGCCAATCCCTTATGCTTACTCAGGTCAGGTTAATCAAGAAACTCAGATTTATGTGCACCAAGTTGTTCGTGAGGACGCACATCTGCTCTATGGTTTTCGCTCAGAAGATGAGAAGAAGCTCTTTCTTAGTCTGATCTCGGTCTCTGGGATTGGTCCTGTATCAGCTCTTGCTATCATCGCAGCCGATGATAATGCTGGCTTGGTTCAGGCGATTGAGACTAAGAACATCACCTACTTGACCAAGTTCCCTAAAATTGGTAAGAAAACAGCCCAACAGATGGTGCTGGACTTGGAAGGCAAGGTAGTCGTGGCTAGTGATGACCTTCCTGCCAAGGTGGCAGTGCAAACCAGCGCTGAAAACCAAGAACTGGAAGAAGCTATGGAAGCCATGTTGGCATTGGGCTACAAGGCGACCGAGCTCAAGAAAATCAAGAAATTCTTTGAAGGAACGACAGATACAGCCGAGAACTATATCAAGTCAGCTCTTAAGATGTTGGTCAAATAGGAGAATAATATGCCAAAACGCTGTTCGTGGGTCAAGATGAATAATCCCTCTACATCGCCTATCACGACCAGGAGTGGGGAAAGCCCCTTCATGATGACCGCGCTCTTTTTGAACTGCTCTGTATGGAGACTTATCAGGCTGGTCTGTCTTGGGAAACGGTACTAAACAAACGCCAGGCTTTCCGAGAAGCATTTCATGGCTATCAAATTCAGGCGGTCGCGGAAATGACAGATGGGGAGTTGGAAGCCTTGTTAGAGAATCCAGCCATCATCCGAAATCGTGCCAAGCTCTTTGCGACGCGTGCCAATGCCCAAGCATTTTTACAAGTCCAGGAAGCATATGGTTCCTTTGATGCCTATCTCTGGTCTTATGTCGATGGACAAAACGATCATGAATGATGTTCCTGACTATCACCTAGCACCTGCCAAAAACAGCCCTGTCTGAAAAGTTATCTCAAGATCTCAAAAAAACGAGGTTTCAAGTTTCACAGGTCCCAGTTGCAGTCTTTGTCATTTTCTACAAGCTGCAGGGTCTGGTTGATGACCATGAGAATGATTGTGAGTGGAAGGGGAATTAAATGATGTCTAACAAAAAAATAAGGGAATTCTGATTTTTTGCGATTCTCTATACAGTTCTCTTTTGTGTTTGATGGAGTTAAATTGCTGGCTTTCTTGATGCCATCTGCTATTGCAAATTATCTAGTCTATGTAGTACTAGCTCTATATGGCTCTTTCTTGTTTAAGGATCGATTGATTCAAACAATGGAATGAGATTAGAAAGACTAAAAGGAAAATTCTTCTTTTGGCGTCTTTAACAGGATGGCTCTTTCTCATTTCTGATGACTCTTTGTCTTTGAAATTTGTATCAGAGATGTTGAAGCAGTTTTTTTGGCGCTAGTCGGACAAGGTCTAAACCAGTCGAATATTCAAAGTACCTTTCAAGAACAACCAATACTGATAGCAGTTTTTCGCCTGTATCATAGGACCTTTTGGTGGAAGAACTCTTATTCCGTCAGCTACTTGTTGACATCACTTTGAGAAAAACGTCTGTCAAGTTGGCTGAGCATTTCTTCTGGTAGGACTTGCTTTTTTTGCTCTGATCTCATATGCACAGTTTGGCTTTATCAGAGTGGGATCAGTGCAGTCGGTTATCTAGGTGGAGGCATTGCCTTTTTCTATCATCTATGTGAAAGAAAAAGAGAATATTTATTATCCTCTAGTTGTTCATATGTTAGGCAACAGCCTTTCCTTGATTATTTTAGTTATCAGTAGTATGTGACGTTTTAGTAGTTATACAAGAGAAAAAGCTGAGAAATTTCTCTCAGTTTTTTTTATTATAGTCAAAGCGAATGACTTGCTCCTGTGCATCCACATAAGCGTGAACGCCAAAGGGCACAATGGTTCTTGGTGTTGCGTGGCCGACATTTAGATTATAGACAATCGGGATATTGCTGTCAATGATATCCAATAGTGCCTCTTTATAGTCGTCATAGAAGGTTTCATCCATAGGTTTTCCGACCAAGAGTCCACTGATGACCTCAAATACCCCAGTTTCTTTCAAAGCCAGCACCATCTTTTTGAAGTTTTCCGGCTCAGGCTTTTCTTCGCTTGTTTCTAACAAGAGAATCTTTCCTTCCCAGTCACATAAGTCAGGGAAGAGTTTGTACTTTTGGCAGAGCTCCGTGCTGTCTGCGTATCGAGAATTGTCAAAGATATCATAGAGAGATTCAAGGCAACCACCGAGGATTTCCCCCTCAAACTGGGCATTTCCTTGCAACAAATCAAAGCCTGTATTTACATGACTGATACGAGCTGTTCCCAGAGCCTTGGGACTAAAATCAGTTCGTTCCTCATACCAAAGGTCGCTAGGGCGGATTTCTGAAATTCTCCCAGTCTCGATCAGTTCTTTAAAGTAGTGGAGGCTATAGGGCAACATCTCCTTGTCCAACTCACAAATGTCTGCCAGAAAGGATTGCCATAAAAAGTCTTGACCCCTAGTTTGTGCAACATAAGGTGGTTCATAGTGGTATCCGAGAAGCCAAGAAACATCTTTGGCTTAATAACCTTTTGAAGTTGGTCATTTTCAAAAAGATAAGGTAGTAAGCGATAGGTATCGTCCCCACCGATGGCGCAGAGGATCATGTCGATGCTATCATCAGAAAATGCCTGCATCAAATCTTCTGCACGCGCCTCAGGATGGTCCTTGATAAAGTCTAACCCTTTTAGCGAATGGGGCAAAAAGACAGGATTGAGTCCCAGATCCTTGAGACGTTGGACACCCAAATCGACTTCGTGTTTGACAAAGTCTTCTCCGATAATACCACTAGACAAGCTCACGATACCAATAGTAGAAACCATATCTCATCCTCCTAGAAATTGATTGAGCCTATTTTTATCATAAAAGATGAGAGAAAACGATAGAGATTAGAGTCAGAAAGTTCTATTGGATATCAAGAAAGCAAGTGAAAAAGCAACCACCTGAGCAGTTGCTTTTCGTTTTTCTAATCTCTAATCTCACTAGATATGAGTTACTTGGTCAACTCTTGATTATAGGAGAGGGCTAAATCAATCCAGTAAGGCAGTTCTTTTTGACCTTCGATATCTAGGTCTATATAGCCATGATAAGGTCGCCCTCTCATCAATGTAGTATGAGCTCCTGTTCGGGGTAGAACTTGCTTTTCCATTTCTTTGCCAATTCTCACCATAACCAGCTCGTCCTTTCTGGAACTGACTGTAAGAACCATTTTCCCACGAATCATAAAGGCAAGACCACCAAACAGTTTCTTTTCTTCTAGCTCTTCTTCGAAAATTTGGGGAGGAAGTTTGAGTGCTAGAATTTTTCGAATCTGCTGTGCTAAGGATTGACTATATGCCATAGCGTTTCACTTTTCTTAATAACGTGATGGGCCTGCGCTTGCGCTTCGGATATTGAAGCGTTTCTTGAGATAGAAGCGAAGGGCGAGAAGGGCTGCTCCTAGGACAGCCAAAGGCAGTGGAGCAAGGATTGGATTGAGAGCTGCTGGTAGGAAGCTTGTTGCGAAGAAGACAGCCAACCAGAGAAGCATAGCAGCGAGGATGACGAGGATTGATTTCCAGAAAGGAGGGCGCTGGCTACGATCTGTGTCTGGTCCATAATACTGGTAGACAAAGTAGTACATCAAGTAGAAGGCCACACCTCCAACAAGCCCAACCAACAAGAGGGTAATCAAACCATAGCCAATGGCCTGGTCTGTAGAGAAGAAGTTGGTCAGAGCGCTAACCAGTGCAAAGAGACTGGTAATAAAAAGGGCTGAGTCCATAATCATGAGTTTTGGATCATCATTTTCTTTTGGATGCTCTTTTTCGTACTGTTCCTTGACTGTGAAACTGTGAGCCCAGTGGGTTGGGGCCCCGTAGAGGGAACGAGCTGTCGTTCCTTTGCCTTGCTCTTCAAGGATTTTAGGAATGACTTCCTCAAAAACAGCCTTGATTTCAGCATCTGTTTTGCCATCTTTGATAAATTGCTGGGTAGCAATATGGATAAACTCTTGGTTTTTCTTAGTTAGTTTTTGTAAATCAATCTGAGACATAGGGATTCCTCTTAGAACCATTTTTTATGGATGAGATAGAGAGTGAGCGAAACACTCATAGCAAAGGCGATAAAGACGATTAACCAGAAGGCGTGAGGTTCACCGTTTAGAGGGATTTCATTATCCTTAAAGTTCATCCCGTAGGCTGAGAAGATCATGGTTGGGACAGACATGACAATGGTCACGAGAGCCAGGGTCTTCATGATGTTGTTCTGGTTGTTGGAAATGATAGAGGCAAAGGTCTCTGTCATAGAGTGAAGGACGTTTCCATAGATATCTGCCATCTCAATGGCCTGTTGGGTTTCAATCAGGGTATCCTCAAGCAAGTCTTGGTCCTCTAGGTATTTCTTGATATTGCTAGTTGCGCTGGTCAATTTCTTAATCACGCGCTCATTTGTCTTGAGGGAGGCTTTGAAATAGACGATGGTCTTTTCCAATTCCATGAGTTCGATCAGTTCTTCGTTTCGAGTAGATTTGTGAAGTTGACTTTCGATCTGGTCACTCTTGCGATCAATCGAACGAAGGGCTGTCAGGTAAAGTTCAGCGTTGCGGTAGAGAATCTGGAAGATAAAACGTGAACGCATGAAAGTGTAGAAATTGCGAAGTCTACGGTTGATAAAGACATCGAGAACAGGGAGGGGCTCCAAGCAGGTAGTGATAATGGTCTCCTCGGTGATGATAATCCCTAGCGGAATCGTAACGTAGTAGGTGCGATTGTTTCTTTCCTCTGTGATGGGAACGTCTACGATGATCAAAGTATACTCATCTTCAATGGTAATACGGGACATTTCTTCCGCATCGAGCGGTGCTCGGAGGTCAGCGATGTCAATGTCAAAGGCATTGGCAATTTCCAGTGATTCATTTTGTGTAGGATTGACGAGATTGATCCAAGTACCCGGTTCAAGTGTGTCGATCTCTTTAAATTCAGTTGTTGTTGAGAGAAAAACTTGTTTCATATCCCCTATCCTTTCCTACTATTCAGTGTTTGATTTTTTGCACCGTACTATTATACTACAAAATCGGCTTTTTGGGTAATAGAATTTCACATTTTTTGGTATAATGGAAAGCAATAATGGACTAGAAAGAACAAAGATGCAAGATAAAATTGTCATTCATGGGGCTCGTGCCCATAATTTAAAAAATATTGACGTGGAAATTCCACGTGACAAGCTAGTTGTGGTGACGGGGCTATCGGGTTCTGGCAAGTCGAGTCTTGCTTTTGATACCCTGTATGCAGAAGGGCAACGCCGCTACGTAGAGAGTTTGTCAGCCTACGCTCGTCAGTTTTTGGGCAATATGGAAAAACCAGATGTGGACTCCATCGATGGTCTCAGCCCTGCCATTTCCATTGACCAGAAAACGACTAGTAAAAACCCTCGTTCGACGGTTGGGACAACGACGGAGATCAACGACTACCTACGTCTCCTCTATGCACGTGTAGGAACACCCTACTGTATCAATGGACATGGAGCTATTAAGGCTTCGTCTGTAGAACAGATTGTAGACAAGGTTTTGGAATTGCCAGAGCGCCAGCGTCTGCAGATTTTGGCTCCTGTTATTCGTAAGAAAAAAGGGCAGCATAAGACGCTGATTGAAAAGATTCAAAAGGATGGCTACGTTCGTGTCCGTGTCGATGGGATTGTCTATGATGTGACCGAAGTTCCTGAACTTGAAAAGAATAAACAACACACCATCGATGTGGTGGTAGACCGTATTATCATCAAGGAAGGTATCCGTAGTCGTCTCTTTGATTCGATTGAAGCAGCGCTTCGTATCGCTGAAGGTTATGTAGTTATTGATACTATGGATGATTCAGAGTTGCTCTTTTCAGAGCATTATGCTTGTCCAGTCTGTGGATTTACCGTTCCAGAACTGGAACCTCGTCTCTTCTCTTTCAATGCTCCGTTTGGTTCTTGTAGCGAGTGTGATGGTTTGGGGATCAAGCTAGAGGTTGATACGGACTTAGTCGTACCAGATGCTAGCAAGACCCTTCGTGAGGGAGCCTTAGCACCCTGGAATCCTATCTCTTCGAACTATTATCCAAATATGCTGGAACAAGCCATGACAGCTTTTGGGGTGGACATGGATACTCCCTTTGAGGATTTGTCTGAGGAGGATAAACATCTCATTTTCTATGGTTCAGATGGTAAGGAATTCCATTTCCATTATGAAAATGAATTTGGTGGAGTTCGCGACATCGACATTCCTTTTGAAGGTGTTATCGGGAATATTAAGCGCCGTTACCATGAAACCAATAGCGACTACACCCGCACACAGATGCGTCTTTATATGAATGAGCTAACTTGTGGCACTTGTCACGGTTATCGCCTCAATGATCAGGCCTTATCCGTTCGTGTAGGAGGAGAGGAAGGACCTCATATCGGAGAAATTTCAGACCTCTCCATCGCAGACCACTTAGAAGCTATTGAACAGTTGACCCTATCAAATAACGAAGCCACCATTGCTCGTCCGATTCTTAAGGAAATCAAGGACCGCTTGACCTTCCTCAATAATGTCGGACTCAACTATCTGACCCTTTCTCGTTCGGCAGGAACATTATCAGGTGGGGAGAGCCAACGTATTCGCTTGGCGACTCAGATTGGTTCCAATCTCTCAGGGAGTCCTCTATATCCTTGATGAGCCGTCTATCGGTCTTCACCAGAGGGACAATGACCGTTTGATTGCCAGTCTGAAAAAGATGCGTGATTTGGGAAACACTCTCATCGTGGTAGAACACGATGAAGACACCATGCGTGAGGCGGATTATTTGATTGACGTTGGTCCTGGTGCCGGGGTCTTTGGTGGAGAGATTGTAGCAGCAGGAACGCCTAAGCAGGTAGCTCGCAACAGCAAATCCATTACAGGGCAATATCTGTCAGGGAAACGTGCGATTCCAGTACCAGAAGAGCGCCGTGTAGGAAATGGTCGCTTTATCGAGGTGACAGGAGCGCGTGAAAATAACCTACAAAATGTCACTGCCCGCTTCCCGTTAGGAAAATTTATCGCTGTGACTGGTGTATCGGGTTCAGGGAAATCGACCCTAATCAACAGTATTCTCAAAAAAGCCATTGCCCAGAAGCTAAACCGCAATTCAGACAAACCTGGTAAGTTTAAAACGATTACGGGGATTGAGCATGTCGATCGTTTGATTGATATTGACCAGAGTCCTATTGGACGAACACCAAGGTCTAACCCTGCTACCTATACGGGAGTTTTTGACGACATCCGTGACCTCTTTGCCCAGACAAATGAGGCCAAGATTCGAGGCTACAAGAAGGGCCGTTTCAGTTTTAACGTCAAGGGTGGTCGTTGTGAAGCCTGCTCAGGTGACGGGATTATCAAGATCGAGATGCACTTCTTGCCAGATGTATACGTGGCTTGTGAAGTCTGCCACGGGACTCGCTACAACAGTGAAACCTTAGAAGTTCACTACAAGGAAAAGAATATCTCGCAAGTCTTGGATATGACGGTTAATGATGCGGTGGAATTTTTCCAACACATTCCTAAGATTCAACGCAAACTCCAGACCATCAAGGATGTAGGACTGGGCTATGTAACGCTAGGACAACCAGCTACCACCCTTTCAGGAGGAGAAGCTCAGCGTATGAAGTTGGCTAGCGAACTCCATAAACGCTCGACAGGAAAATCTTTCTACATTCTGGATGAGCCGACAACAGGACTTCATACTGAGGATATCGCTCGCTTGCTTAAAGTCTTGGCTCGCTTTGTCGACGATGGCAATACAGTCCTCGTCATCGAGCACAATCTAGATGTTATCAAGACTGCAGACCATATCATCGACTTGGGACCTGAGGGCGGTGTCGGTGGTGGAACCATCATCGCAACAGGAACTCCCGAAGAAGTAGCGGCTAATGAAGCTAGCTACACAGGACACTATTTGAAAGGAAAGTTACATCATGAATAAACGTGTGCAAGCATTTCTAGCTAAAATGCAAGAAAAAGAACTAGATGGCATCATCATCAACAACCTAAAAAACGTCTACTACCTGACTGGTTTTTGGGGTTCAAACGGAACCGTCTTTATCAGCCGTGATCGTCAGGTCTTGGTGACAGACTCTCGCTATATCATTGCTGCTAAGCAAGAAGTGACAGGTTTTGAGATTGTGGCTGACCGCGATGAGTTGGCTGTCATTGCAGGAATTGTCAAGGATATGGGATTGTCTCGCGTCGGTTTTGAAGATGAGATTTCTGTCTCTTACTATCATCGTATGCAGGCAGCATTTGAAGGTTTGGACTTGCTTCCGCAGACTCAGTTTGTTGAAGCGCTTCGTATGATTAAGGATGAGAAGGAGATTGCGACTATTCGCAAGGCATGTTCAATCTCAGACCAAGCTTTCCACGATGCACTTGACTTTATCAAACCAGGAAAAACTGAAATTGAAATTGCCAACTTCCTTGATTTCCGTATGCGTGAGCTAGGAGCGGCAGGCTTGTCTTTTGATACCATTTTAGCGAGTGGTATCAACTCTTCTAAACCACATGCCCATCCCATGCATAAACCCGTAGAGCTGGGAGAAGCCATCACCATGGACTTCGGCTGTCTTTACGATCACTATGTCAGCGATATGACACGGACTATCTATCTAGGACATGTCAGTGACGAGCAGGCAGAGATTTACAATACGGTTCTGAAAGCCAATCAAGCCTTGATTGACCAAGCCAAGGCAGGTCTAGGTTTCCGCGACTTTGACAAAATTCCTCGTGATATTATCATCGAGGCAGGCTATGGCGACTACTTTACTCATGGTATCGGACACGGTATCGGACTGGATATCCATGAGGAACCCTACTTTAGCCAAACTTCTACTGAAACTATTAAGTCTGGCATGACCTTGACTGATGAACCAGGTATTTATATCGAAGGGAAATACGGGGTTCGTATCGAGGATGATATCTTGATCACAGAGACAGGTTGCGAATTGTTGACTTTAGCACCGAAGGAATTAATTATTATTTAAGAAAAATTATGATAAATCGTTGACTTTTTATATTTTAAAGGTTTATACTGAAAGACGAAAACGGTAGGTGAGGCTACCATAGGGATACGGATGACTACCGCAAAGCAGTGGAGACACTACTCGTTGGTCAACAGTCCTGGTCGCGAAGGCCAAGACTAAGCTCATTACATCGCCCTATGGAGTTAAAGCTTGAACGAAAAAACAGACCATAAGTTTTTTAATCCTGCCATTTTTATGGTGGGATTTTCTACTGTTTTAGAACAAGGAAAGGAGACAAACGATGCAAATTGACGATCATCCAGAACCGCACATACACAGCCAATCGCTGATTTGTGTCGTTCTGCCCTTATAAAGTGATTGGTCTCTGTGTATGAAACACATCATTCATACAGATAGGAGAAACCAATGAAAACTACAAAAGAAAGATTAGCAGCAGCTATTCACACACCTTTAAAAGAAACTCTATCTTTTTATAAGACAAGTCTAACAGGCTTGACTGAGGAGCAGGTGGAGAAAAATCGTGACCTATATGGCGAAAACACCATCACCAAGGGTCAAGAAGACAGTATTTTTAAAAAGATTTACGAATCTATTATCAATCCATTTACAATCATCCTTCTTGTCATTGCTATGATTTCCATGGTGACCAATGTCTGGTTGGCAAAGCCTGGACAAGAAGATCCGACGACCTCTATCATCATCGTCGTTCTCGTTCTAATCTCTGGTGGCATACGCTTTGTCCAAGAATTGCGGAGTGACAAGGCGGCGACCAACCTTTCAAAAATGATTGTGAATACAGCCACAGTTATTCGCGAGGGCCAGAGTTTAGAGGTGGCAATTGAAGATTTGGTCGTTGGAGATATAGTCAAATTAAGTGCTGGTGATATGATTCCAGCAGACCTCCTTTTAATTGAATCACGCGATTTCTTTGTTCAACAGTCTGGTTTGACAGGTGAAAGTGACTCAGTTGAAAAACTGGCCTTGTCAAAAATGAGTCAGTCAAACGTTGATAGTCTACTAGAAGCAGAAGCGCTCGCTTTTATGGGAACAAATGTGATATCAGGAAGTGCCAAGGCTTTGATTCTAGCGGTCGGTGATGACACCATGATGGGAGAAATCGAGCAAACCCTCAATACCTATGACGAACCAACCTCTTTTGAGCGGGAGATGAACAGTATCTCTTGGCTCTTGATCCGTTTGATGTTAGTCATGGTTCCCATCGTGTTTCTCTCTAATGGCTTGACAGATGGTGACTGGCTGGAAGCAGGTGTGTTTGCACTGAGTGTGGGTGTCGGGCTCACACCTGAGATACTTCCTATGATCATCACGGCTAGTTTAGCAAAAGGCTCCATTATCATGGCCAAGGAAAAAGTGGTTATCAAAAAACTCAATGCCATACAAGACCTGGGTGCTATTGATATCCTATGCACTGATAAAACAGGAACCCTTACCCAAGACGAAATTGTCCTTGAATATCCTTTAGATATACATGGAGATTTGGATTTATCTGTGTTGAGACGTGCCTATCTCAATTCCTATTTTCAAACCGGTTTGAAAAACCTGATGGACCGTGCCATTATCAATAGAACTGAAAAAGAAGCTAAAGAACACGCTATTTTACAAAATTTGGATACTAGCTTCCAAAAAATCGATGAATTGCCCTTTGATTTTGAACGCAGACGGATGAGTGTCATCGTCAAGGATGAGAATGAAGTTGTTAGTTTGGTAACCAAGGGTGCCCTAGAGGAAATGCTTGCGATTTCAACCCATGTGGAATATCAAGGTCAGATTAGCTCTCTGACGGATGATATCCGAGTGGAAATCTTAAAAGAAGTGGACCAACTCAATCAACAGGGATTGCGAGTCTTGGGAGTCGCCTATAAAACAGGCCTAAAAGAAGGTTTTGCTTACTCCGTTGAAGATGAAAAAGAGATGATTCTAACAGGATATCTTGCCTTTCTAGATCCACCAAAACCATCAGCAGCACCTGCTATCCAAGCTTTGTTAGAACACGGCGTTCAAACAAAGATCTTGACGGGGGACAATGAGAAGGTAACCCAAGCAGTTTGCGAAAAAGTTGGTTTAGACGTTGATCAAATCTTGTTGGGTTCGGATATTGATGCCATGACGGACGAAGAGTTGGCCCAAGCAGTTGAGAAGGTGACTGTCTTTGCCAAACTCTCTCCGGATCAAAAAGCACGAATCATTTTACAAATCAAATCTAATGGACATTGTGTCGGCTATATGGGAGATGGGATCAATGATGCCCCTTCTATGAAAGTGGCAGATGTGGGGATTTCTGTTGATACAGCAGTAGATATTGCCAAAGAAACCGCTGATGTCATTTTGCTAGATAAGGATTTGATGGTGCTTGAAAAAGGGCTGGTTGAAGGACGTAAAGTCTATGCTAATATGACCAAATATATCAAGATGACGGTCAGCTCTAATTTCGGGAACATTTTTTCTCTGTTAGTGTCTGGTATCTTTTTACCTTTCCTGCCAATGGCTCCGATTCACTTGATTGTCTTAAACCTAGTCTACGATCTTTCTTGCATTGCCTTGCCATTTGATAATGTGGATGAAGACTTTTTGAAGCATCCTCATAAGTGGGAAGCCAAGTCTATTACTCGCTTTATGATTTGGATGGGTCCGATTTCTTCTATCTTTGATATTTTGACCTTTATCTTGCTCTATTTTGTCATTGTCCCAATGGCGACAGGTCAAGCCTATGTCCACGGAGCAGAGTCTGCAACGGGCTTTATCATCTTGTTCCAGACAGGTTGGTTCATTGAATCCATGTGGTCTCAAACCATGGTGATTCATATGCTTCGTTCAGCAAAACTTCCTTTCTTACAAAGCCGTCCATCATGGTTTGTTCTTGGAACAAGCTTGCTAGCAGCTAGTTTTGTGACCTTCCTTCCCTACTCTTCAATTGCTAGCCTACTTCATTTAACCCCTTTGGAACCAATTTATTTCCTCTTTTTGCTTTTGATTATCGTTCTCTATATGATAAGTGTTACAGTTGTAAAACGATTGTATATCAAAAAATTTAAAAGTTGGCTATAAATTGATTTTGTCAAGAAAAAAGTATGAAAATCGCTAAAAAAGTTAAATTTTTTTAAAAATAGGTCGCAAGTCGGATGTTTTTTATGGTATAATAGACTAAACTGATAGTAACATGTAGCGAAAGGGGTAGGTACATGATCAAAATTTATACAGTCTCAAGTTGTACTAGCTGTAAAAAAGCGAAAACCTGGCTCAATGCCCACCAGTTAAGTTATAAAGAACAAAATCTTGGTAAAGAAGGAATTACGAGAGAAGAGTTATTAGACATTCTCACAAAAACCGATAATGGAATTGCCAGTATCGTTTCATCGAAAAACCGCTACGCTAAAGCTCTTGGAGTTGACATTGAAGATTTGAGTGTCAATGAAGTGCTCAACTTAATCATGGAAACACCTCGGATCTTAAAGAGTCCGATTCTCGTTGATGAGAAGCGCCTGCAAGTCGGCTATAAAGAAGATGATATCCGTGCCTTCTTGCCACGCTCTGTCCGTAATGTAGAAAATGCAGAAGCACGTCTACGTGCAGCTCTATAAAACATCAAGGCTGAGAGTGACTCTTGGCCTTGTTTGCTCTTTTTTTAAAAATCATGTGAGGAATTATGAAAAAGTTACTAATTGCTAGTTTAGCCCTCCTCTTTTTACTTGCTGGCTGTGGGCAAAAAAAGGAGGCTACTACTCCGTCAACATCGGAGTCTGAACCTCTCCAATCAAATCTTCCTATTTTGGAAAATGCTGCAAAGAATACAGTGATCACAAAGACCTTGCTGATGCCAAAGTCGGAAAATGGAACGCAACAAATACAGACTATTACCTATAAAGGTAGTCAGTTTTTGACCTTGACCATCCAGCAAAAACGACCTGTCGGGGATGAACTCAAGACCTTTATCTCTGAAAATGGCCTAGAGGAAACGCAAAAAGCACTCTTAGAGGCAGAAGAAAAGGATGAGACTATCCAAGAGGTACGCAAACTGGCAGGATTTACACTGGAAACCAAGCTGCTCAGCGAGACAGAAATCCAGACTACAACGACTTATGATTTTTCAAGTTTTGGATGTCAAAAAGGCATCTCAGCTAGAATATTTAAAAAATATCGGTCTTGAAAATCTCTTAAAAAACGAACCTAGCCAGTATATTGCTGACAGAGTGGCAAATGGTGCGGTAGAACAGTAAGAAAATCCAAATAAACAAACTGATTTATTTGTAGAACGTAAGGAAATATGCTATAATAGTAATATTCTAAGGAAAGAGGGTGTTAGAATGGGATTTACTGAAGAAACTGTACGGTTTAAATTGGATGATTCCAATAAGAAAGAAATTAGCGAAACGTTGACAGACGTCTATGCTTCTTTGAATGACAAGGGCTACAATCCGATTAACCAGATCGTCGGTTATGTATTGAGTGGTGACCCTGCCTACGTTCCTCGTTATAACAATGCACGAAATCAAATCCGTAAGTATGAGCGTGATGAAATTGTTGAAGAATTGGTACGCTACTACCTTAAAGGACAAGGAGTCGATCTATAATCTATGAGAATTATGGGATTGGACGTCGGTTCAAACAGTGGGTGTTGCCATTAGCGACCCACTAGGCTTTACCGCTCAAGGACTTGAAATCATCCAGATTAATGAGGATCAGGGACAGTTTGGTTTTGACCGTATCAAGGAATTGGTTGACACCTATTCGGTGGAACGCTTTGTAGTTGGTCTGCCTAAAAACATGAACAATACCAGTGGGCCGCGGGTAGAAGCTAGTCAAGCCTACGGAGCAAAATTAGAGGAACTTTTTCGTTTACCAGTAGACTATCAAGATGAGCGTTTGACGACTGTCGCTGCGGAGCGTATGTTGATTGAGCAAGCAGATATCAGTCGCAATAAACGCAAGAAAGTTATTGATAAGTTGGCTGCTCAGCTGATTTTGCAAAATTATTTAGATAGAAAATTTTAAGATAGAGGAGAAACTATGTCACACGATCACAACCATGACCACGAAGAACGTGAATTGATTACACTTGTTGATGAACAAGGGAATGAAACTTTATTTGAAATCCTTTTGACCATTGATGGAAAAGAAGAATTTGGTAAGAACTATGTTCTGCTTGTACCAGTTAACGCAGAAGAAGACGAAGACGGGCAAGTTGAAATCCAAGCCTACTCATTCACTGAAAATGAAGATGGAACAGAAGGCGAATTGCAACCAATTCCAGAAGACTCAGAAGACGAATGGAACATGATTGAAGAAGTCTTTAACAGCTTTATGGAGGAGTAAAAATGTCCGGGGGACATTTTTAGCCCAACTCCTGAAAATTAGAAGAGTTGGAACATCCAGTGGACGTTTTTAGCTCACGTTGAAATTCATAGTAGCTAGTGATTAGCTAACCAGGTAAGAGGTCGGGATTGTTGTCGCGGCCTCGCTTTTTATTTGCAGTAATACTTTGGTGCGATAGTTGATTGGATTGTTGTTAAGGAGATGTATGTTTGAAGTAGAAGAATGGCTCCATAGTCGGATTGGTTTAAACTTTAGATCTGGACTTGGAAGAATGCAGCGAGCAGTGGATTTGCTAGGGAATCCTGAGAAGGTTTATCCCATTATCCATGTAACAGGAACTAACGGCAAGGGATCAACTATTGCCTTTATGAGGGAGTTGTTTGCAGTTCATGGAAAAAAAGTTGGGACCTTTACCTCTCCCCATATCATCAGCATCCATGATCGAATCTGTATCAATGGGCAACCGATCGCAGATGCAGATTTTATCCGTTTGGCGGAGCAAGTTAAGGAGATGGAAAAAACTCTTTTGGAAACACATGACCAGTTGTCCTTTTTTGAGTTGCTGACCTTGATTGCTTTCCTCTATTTTAGGGAACAAGAAGTGGATTTGGTTTTGCTAGAAGTGGGGATAGGTGGTCTACTTGATACCACTAATGTCGTAACAGGAGAGATTGCAGTTATTACTTCCATTGGGCTAGATCATCAGGAGACCTTGGGTGACAGTCTGGAGGAAATAGTAGAGCAGAAAGCTGGTATCTTCAAGACTGGAAAGAAGGCAGTCATTGCCAATCTTGCTCCAGAAGCTGAGCTTGTCTGTCAAAAAAGAGCAAGAGAGTTAGCTGTAGACCTTTATCAAGCTGGGCAAGACTTCACCTTGAAAGCTGGAAATTTTTCAAGTAGACTAGCAAGATTTTCCCAGCTGAAAATCGGTTTGGAGGGTGTTTATCAGCAGGAAAATGCCGCCTTGGCTTTACAAAGCTTTCTACTTTTTATGGAGTCAAGAGAGGAAAAAGTCGAAGAAGAGCTTGTGAGACAGGCCTTGCAAGAAACTCACTGGGCAGGTCGATTGGAACGGATTCGCCCGCAAATCTACCTAGATGGGGCTCACAATCTTCCAGCCTTAACCCGTTTGGTAGAGTTTATCCAAGAGAAAATCCAACAAGGCTATCAAGTCCGTATCCTTTTTGGTGCTCTTAAACGCAAAGATTATCAAGGGATGTTAGGTTATCTATCTGAGCAGTTGCCTCAGGTGGAACTTAAGGTAACGGGCTTTGACTACCAAGGTTCTTTGGATGAGAAGGATGTTGCGGGTTACGATTTGATTTCTTCCTATGGCGATTTTATCAGAGAATTTGAAGAAAAGGCCAACGATCAGGACCTGCTTTTTGTGACGGGCTCGCTCTACTTTATCTCAGAAGTCCGATCAAATTTTGTGTAAGTATAAGTGGCTAACTTGCTCTATGAGAATTTATTTGGTATAATTGAGGGGTAGTTGGTATAGTTGGAATTTGTTATCAGTTTATTTATGGTAACAAAGAAAGGAAACAGCTATGAAAACCAAAACATTCACACTTTCTCTTGCTTTTTTAGCAAGTCTTAGTCTCTTAGCAGCATGTGCCCCTAGGGTACAATCGCCTGCTCAGCAACCTGCTCAGCAGCAATCTACTCAACAACAATCTACTCAACAACAATCATCTTCTAGTGCTGCAACAAGCGCTAGCCAACCACAAGCCTCTGCAAGCCAGGATGCCCCAGTAGCTCAACCTACAAATATTGATGGAACTTATAAGGGTCAAGACGAGGGAGATAGCGTTACTCTTGTCATAACTGGGACAACTGGAACATGGACAAAAGTAGAACTTGATGGTGATCAAGAGATTAAACAGGTCAGTCTTGATCCAGCTAATCAACGTATGATTGTCGGAGATGACGTGAAGATTTATAGCGTCAGTGGTAACCAAATCACAATTGACGATATGGATCGTGACCCATCTGATCGAGTGGTACTAACAAAATAGAACTTCAAATCTAACTAAATAGAAGTTTGGAATTAAGGTTCCAGCTTTACCTTCTACGACCTCAATAGCGACTGTCCTAGGATGTGTTCGGTATTGAAAAATATAAATAATATTGGAAAGAACTATCATTTTGGTAGTTCTTTTTTTAAAAATTTGCCAGATTTTTTATTGAAAAATTCGCTTGTCGATGTTTTATGTTCCATTACTACAGAGGATAGGTAGTTTGAAGACGGTGGTTTTCTCGGTTAAAAGTAACCTTAAAGTTCACAGTTTATGAAAAAACAAAGGATACGATATTAGCCTTGGCAGACGTGGATTATATCATTCCTCACCAAGCAAGTCGTGCTCTTCCTTTGGTTATGGAAAAACTAGGTGTGGCTGAGAATCAATACCTCAATCTCGTCACGGACTATGGAAATATGGTGTCAGTCTCTGTGCCATTTGGCTTGGCCTATTTATTGGACCATGGATTGATTAAAGAAGGAGCTATCGTCTACCTTATGGGAACTGCAGCAGGTATGACAGTCAATATGTTGGCTCTCAAACTGTAATACGCATCTGAAAATGGAAGGGCAAGAGTAAAAGGTTGCTATCTACCCCTGAACTGAGGTATACTAGTAGAAACATTAGTTTATTAAGCAGTTAAGGAGAATGTTAGAAAAGGAAGGGGATGTATGACAGCTAGAAAAATGCAGCTACTCATGTCCAAGTATGGTTTTAGTATTACCATCATGTTGGCGGAGTTGTTTATCGTCTTTGGTTTGTTTCTCTATCTAGGTCGGATGGCTCCGATTCTCTGGATTATCCTAGTCATTTTAGTGAGTTTAGCGACTATTGTATCAATTGTCAATCGGTCTATGAATCCTGAGAGTAAGGTAACATGGTTATTAGTAGCCTTTGTGCCAGTTTTTGGCCCTTTGCTCTATATCATGTTTGGAGAACGTCGTTTATCTAAAAAAGAATTGAAGCAGCTAAAGCAACTCCAATCAATGGTTGACCGAGAGGACAATAGCAGAGTTCTCCGTTTGGAGTTAAAAGAACAAGACAAGTCGGCTTACGGAGTTATCAAATCTCTCCTCAGCATGGACACGAATGCTGATGTCTATGATCGAACGGATACACAATTTTTTGCATCTGGTGAAAGCATGTGGCATCAGATGCTAGAGGATCTCAAGAAAGCAGAGAAGTTTATTTTTCTCGAATACTATATCATCGAAGAAGGTTTGATGTGGAATAGTATTTTGGAGATTTTGGAAGAAAAGGCAGCTCAAGGAGTAGAGGTGAAGCTCCTCTATGATGATATTGGTTGTATGGCAACCTTGCCTGGAGATTATACCATCCAGCTTCGTGGTCGAGGGATTGAAGCCCATAAATTTAACAAGGTGATTCCACGCTTGACTGTTGCTTATAACAACCGTGATCACCGTAAAATCATGATTATCGATGGTCAAATTGCCTATACAGGTGGTGCCAATCTGGCCGATGAGTATATCAACCATATCGAACGCTTTGGTTACTGGAAGGATAGCGGTATTCGCCTGGATGGATCGGCGGTTAAGGCTTTTACTAGACTCTTTTTGTCAACCTGGTATATCAACCGTGGGGAAATTAGCGACTTTGACCAATACCATCTCGAAAATCAACCCAAAGATGGGATGGGGCTCTGTATTCCCTATAGTAGTGGACCAAAACCCATCTACCGAGCCCAGGTTGGAAAAACGGTCTATCAAAACCTTATCAATCAAGCTACAGATTACGTCTACATCACGACACCCTATCTGATTGCGGACTATGATCTCACAGAAAGTATCAAAAATGCAGCTCTGAGAGGGGTAGATGTGCGAATTGTGACGCCTTGTATCCCAGATAAGAAGGTCATCCAATTGGTTACGCGCGGAGCCTATCCAGATTTGCTATCCGCGGGAGTTCGCATTTACGAGTACAGTCCCGGATTTCTTCATAGTAAGCAAATGCTGGTCGATGGAGAAGCAGCAACAGTGGGAACCATCAATTTTGACTATCGTAGCTTGCTCCACCACTATGAAAATGGCGTTTTACTTTATAGAACACAATCTATTTTAGACATTGAGAGGGACTTCGAAGAAATTTTTAAGGTTTCTCAAGAAATCTATCCCCATACCATCAAAACAAGCTGGTACCAAAGCCTGATTAAGGAAATTGTCCAGTTGTTTGCACCTATGCTCTAACTATCCACCAAGATCTAGCCCAAGGCTGGGTCTTTTTTGTCTTCTTACGAATAGATAGGTAAAGGAGAAAACAATGATCAATCTAGAAGATGAAGATTTTATTAAAGAGTTTAGAATTAGTAGGTTTCACCGTTTTCGTGAAATCGAACGCTTTGCGATATTGGATAAGAAATTCAGCAAATATCAATCCCAAGCTGACATTCCTGTAAGATTTTGATATACTAAAACAGATAAACTTAGAGGAGAAATTGAATGAACGTATACGGGAAAAAAGATGAGAAACAAGAAGAATCTCATTACCAAGACTGGTCAGCGCCAGAAAAGAGAGAAGGAGCCCCCATTCCCTTTTTTAGTATCATGCTTTGGAGTTTAGTGGCCACAGCCATTTCGGTTGTCCTGCCTATTATTTTTGGTGTAGTCAGTCCGCAACAAACTCAGGATCTTTATACCGGTTGGGCCTTGCATCAAAATGGTCAAATGTATACAGATTACTTTGGAACGAATGGATTGCTCTATTACTTGCTAACCTATCTTTCCCTAGGAAGTATTCTGCTTGCTTTGGTTGAGTGGTTGGCCTTGTTTGGAGCAGGTGTTTTCCTTTTTAAGGCTGCGGATACTCTTGTCGGCCAAGAAATGAAGCGAAGCGAGTTGTCTTTATTCTATACTTGCTTGTAGCGGGCCTCGCTTTTGGTGGTGGCTATGCTCTCTTGCTAGCCTTGCCTTTCCTATTTTATTCATTGAGTGTTGTTACGAACTACTTAGCTTATCCAAATGACGACAAAGGATTTGTAAGAGTGGGGATGAGCCTTGCACTTGCTTTCTTCCTTGCGCCAATCCCAACCGCCTTGTTTGCGGCTGTACTGGCCTTGGGCATCATTGACTTTAATCTAGCTAAAGGTCACTTTGTTCATGGTCTATATCAGTTCTTTGCGTCAGCCCTAGGATTTTCACTCTTATTCTATCCTTTAGGCTACTATACAGTGTGGACAGGTAGTTTTGGAGATGCCATTAGCCAGACCTTGTATCCAGTAAATACTCTTAGCCTCTTTTCGAATTCGCATTTGCTTGAAAATGCAGCCTTCTATGGTTTACTTGCTATTGGGTTAGGTTCCCTTGGTTTGCTCTTTACTGGTTTATTCCAGTCAAAACCAGCCAAGCAATATGCCTTATCAATTGCTGCTAGCTTGGGCTTGTTGGTTTCTTTGGGAATCTTGATTCTCTCAAATGAACCTGTCAACGGTACTCGTCTCGTTATTCTCCTTCCTTTCTTGGTCTTGCTCCTTCTGACAGGGATCAAGGAAGATGTTTCGGAGGGAGGGAGTCGTCGTAGAAGACGTGAGGAAAAAGCCTCTTTTATTAAAGGGAATTTCTATCTGCCACTGTTTGCCCTTGCCTACCTCATTACTCTTCCTATCCTGAGTCGCTACCTTTCACATCCGGCGACTTATCAGGAGAGAGAACGTCTTGCTAGTGTGGTCAAACAGCAAACGAGTTCTGAGGATCGTGTCTATGCTTGGGATGATCGTTCAGATTTCTATCGTGCAAGTGAACGCTTGGCGCCGACTTCTCTAGTGACACCAACACTCTATACTGCAAGCGACGAAAATAAAACTAAACTGATGAATGATCTAAAAGAAAATCAACCAAAGATGATTATGGTCAATCAAAAAGTTGCCTTGTGGTCGGATGTAGAGAGCTGGCTCAGCGAAAAATATGAGCTTGTTCAGACAGATACTAGTGAATTCAAACTTTATAAATCTAAATAAAAATCAATATCTTGTGGAATTTTTAAAAATTTTTAGGATTTTTGACACAAGATATTGATTTTTATTTTTTAGAGTGGTATAATACTTCATAGAACAACATTTTTAGAAAAAGAGCATGGATATGATTGTATTAGAAGAAAAGCTTGCAACCGTTCCCACCTTGTTCGTTGAAAAACGAGATGGTAGACGTGTAGTATTTGATGTAGACAAGATTGACAAGGCTCTCCACAAGGCGGCGGAAAAGGTTATGGACGTCACGCCTCTAGTAGAAAAACGCCTAAATGGTCTAGTTGAAAGAATCGTTACCGAAATTCACAGTCGTTTCCCTAAAGGTGTGAAGATTTATGAGATTCAGAATATCGTAGAACATGAACTTCTCGAAGCCAAAGAATATGCCTTGGCTGAAGAGTATATCACCTATCGGACACAAAGGGATTTTGAGCGCTCAAAAGCGACAGATATCAACTTTAGTATCCATAAGCTGCTCAATAAAGATCAGGCAGTTGTCAATGAAAATGCCAATAAAGACAGCGATGTCTTTAATACCCAGCGTGATTTGACAGCAGGGATTGTTGGAAAATCAATCGGACTGCAAATGCTTCCTAAGCACGTAGCCAATGCTCACCAAAAAGGGGATATCCACTATCATGACTTGGACTACAGCCCCTACACACCGATGACCAACTGCTGTTTGATTGATTTTAAAGGCATGTTGGAAAATGGTTTTAAGATTGGTAATGCGGAGGTAGAGAGTCCCAAGTCTATCCAGACTGCGACCGCTCAAATTTCACAAATCATCGCCAACGTTGCTTCTAGCCAGTACGGGGGTTGTTCAGCTGACCGTATCGATGAAGTCTTGGCACCGTATGCAGAGAAGAATTACCAGAAACACCTTAAGGATGCGGAAGAGTGGGTCCTGCCTGATAAACGGGAAGATTACGCTTGGAAGAAAACGCAAAAGGACATCTACGATGCCATGCAATCTCTCAGTATGAAATCAACACTCTCTTCACTTCAAATGGCCAAACACCTTTTACTTCGCTAGGTTTTGGTCTGGGAACCAATCGTTTTGAGCGTGAAATTCAAAAAGCTATTTTGACCATTCGTATCAAGGGTCTTGGTTCAGAACATCGAACAGCCATCTTCCCTAAACTCATCTTTACGCTAAAAAGAGGCCTCAACTTAGAGGAAGGTTCACCTAACTACGACATCAAACAGTTGGCTCTTGAGTGTGCAACCAAGCGGATGTACCCAGATGTCTTGTCCTATGATAAGATTATCGAGCTGACAGGCTCCTTCAAGGTTCCTATGGGCTGCCGTTCTTTCCTCCAAGGATGGAAGGATGAGAATGGTGTCGAGGTTAATTCAGGTCGTATGAATCTAGGTGTTGTGACAGTCAATCTGCCTCGTATCGCCCTCGAGTCTGAAGGGGATCTGAATAAGTTCTGGGAAATCTTCAACGAGCGGATGAATATCGCAGAAGATGCTCTGGTTTACCGTGTTGAACGGACCAAGGAAGCAACACCAGCGAATGCCCCTATCCTTTATCAGTACGGAGCCTTCGGTCGCCGTCTCGGAAAAGAAGAAAGTGTAGATCAACTCTTTAAGAATCGCCGTGCGACAGTTTCGCTGGGCTACATTGGTTTGTACGAAGTGGCTACAGTCTTCTTTGGAAACAGCTGGGAAAGCAATCCTGAAGCCAAGGAATTCACACTGGATATTATTCGTGATATGAAACGTCGTGTGGAAGAGTGGTCTGACCAATATGGTTACCATTTCTCTATCTACTCCACACCGTCTGAAAGTCTGACAGATCGCTTCTGTCGCTTAGACACAGAGAAGTTCGGTTCTATTCCTGACATCACGGATAAGGAATACTACACCAACTCGTTCCACTACGATGTCCGTAAAAATCCAACACCGTTTGAAAAATTAGACTTTGAGAAAGTTTACCCAGAAGCAGGTGCGTCAGGTGGTTTTATCCATTATTGTGAGTATCCAGTTCTTCAACAAAATCCTAAAGCCCTGGAAGCTGTTTGGGACTATGCCTATGACCGTGTCGGCTATCTAGGGACCAATACTCCGATTGATCGTTGCTACAAGTGTGATTTTGAAGGGGATTTTGAACCAACTGAGCGAGGATTTGCTTGTCCCAACTGAGGCAATAGCGACCCTAAAACAGTAGATGTTGTCAAACGTACGTGTGGTTATCTGGGAAATCCTCAAGCGCGTCCGATGGTTAATGGACGCCACAAGGAAATCGCTGCGCGTGTTAAACACATGAATGGTTCAACCATTAAAACAGCCGGACATGAAGTAACAAATTAGAAGGAAATGGAATGGGGAAATACCAATTAGACGATAAGGGACGCGCACAAGTGACCCGTTATCACGAGAAACACTCGAAAGGTGGAACAGGTAAAAAAGAACGCTTGCTCAACCTCAGAGAACAGTTTTTAAACAAGAACAAGAAAAAATAAAAGTGAGAGTCTGCTCTCACTTTTCTCTTAGCGGGAGGTAAGGATGGAATTACGTAGACCAAGATTAGCAGATAAAGAAACAGTTTTAGAGATGATGGCAGAGTTTGAACAGACTCAATCAGCCCACGATGGAGGATTTTGGGATGCTGAGAATTTTGTTTATGAAGAGTGGCTAGAAGAAAATCTTCAAGCGGAAGCGGGACTCAATATTCCTGAAAACTGGGTTCCTGCTATCCAGCTGGTTAGTTTTGACGTAGCAGGCCAGGCTCTTGGCTTTCTCAACCTTCGTCTCCGATTAAATGACTACTTACTAGGAAATGGGGGCCATATTGGCTACTCCATTCGTCCATCTGAAAGAGGTAAGGGTTATGCCAAAGAATCCCTCCGACAAGGTCTACAAGTTGCTAAGGAGAAGAACATCAAAAAAGCACTTGTGACCTGTAGTACGGAAAATCCTGCTAGTAGGGCGGTGATTGTGGCAAATAGTGGGGTGTTTGAGGATGTTCGCAATGGCGTAGAACGTTACTGGATAGATTTGGAGTAAAAGGATGACATGGAATACACCAAAACCAGGTGAGTGGAAAAGTGAAGAACTCAGTAAAGGGCGAATCATTGACTACAAGGCCTTTAACTTTGTAGATGGAGAAGGCGTGCGAAACTCCCTTTATGTCGCAGGCTGTATGTTCCACTGCGAGGGCTGCTATAATGTTGCGACTTGGTCTTTCAATGCAGGCATTCCTTATACAGCAGAGTTAGAAGAACAGATTATGGCAGATCTTGCCCAGCCCTATGTTCAAGGCTTGACCTTACTGGGAGGAGAGCCCTTTCTCAATACAGGGATCCTCTTGCCTCTCGTTAAACGCATTCGGAAGGAATTGCCAGATAAAGACATCTGGTCTTGGACGGGTTACACGTGGGAAGAAATGATGCTGGAAACTCCAGATAAACTGGAACTCTTGTCGCTGATTGACATCCTTGTCGATGGACGGTATGATAAAAGCAAGCGCAATCTCATGCTCCAGTTCAGGGGTTCCTCTAATCAACGAATTATTGATGTGCAAAAATCTCTCAAAATGGGCAAGTAGTGATTTGGGACAAGCTTAATGACGGAAAAGAAAGCTATGAACAGGTGAAGAGAGAATGAAGAGAAAAGACCTGATAGAACAACTGGTTTCAGAGATCGAAACGGGAAGAATTAGGACGCTGGGGATTTACGGTCATGGGGCTTCGGGCAAGTCAACCTTCGCTCAGGAATTACATCAAGCTCTAGATTCTACTACAGTAAATTTACTAGAAACAGATCCTTATATCACCTCAGAACGTCACCTGGTAGTACCAAAGCAAGCGCCAGATCAAAAGGTGACGGCTTGTCTGCCAGTGGCGCATGAACTAGCAAGTTTACAGAGAGATATTCTCGCCTTGCAGGCAGGCATGGACATCTTGACGATTGATGAACCTTGGAAGGCTAGCGAGGTCTTGTCTGGAGGAAAGCCAATTCTTATTGTTGAAGGGATGTCCGTGGGTTTTCTTCCCAAGGAACTCTTTGACAAAACCATCTGTTTCTACACGGATGAGGAGACCGAATTAAAGAGGCGCTTAGCTCGAGATACGACTATGAGAAATCGCGATGCATCTTTTGTATTAGCTAGCCATCAGATGAGACGGGAGCAGTATCTGCGATACTATAGAGAAACCGAGTCTAAAGCGGACATTTTAGTAGATCAATCAGAAGATACATTCAAGGTCAAAATGGCACATATTATATAGAAGAAAAGGTAGTTTTTTATAGATGTAAATCCGTAATTTTGGAAAGATAAAAAGAGAAAACAGTTTCATCTTAAAAAAACGGAAAAAGCTCACAAATCCCTTGCAATCGCAGGGGCTTTGTGTTATTCTACCGTGGTGCTGTAAATCACATCTTTAGCTGTGATGCAAGAGGTTGTGACCACGATTGGATACACTGCCACACAACGCGCGTCGATTTCCTATTTTTGCTTTGAGTTGGAATCCCTTTATGTCTTAGACTTGAGCACAAAAAATGTTCGTTAAAAACTTTCCAGACTATATCAATAAGAATTGGAAGGATGGTCTTGGTTGAAGCCTGCATTGTTTTTCAGCTCTGGTTGAGACCGGTAAATTGAACGTTTTGTCTGTTATAGGCATCGTTTTTTCTGGGAAAAGGGAGTTGATAGTGAATGGTGTGATATATCCTATACGCAAAGAATGCTATTTCATTTTGTTGCGTGAATTAGCCTCTTGGTAGCTAGAAAGTTTAGAGCTGAGGTTGATTGCTAGTCAGTCACCTTAGAAGTGAAAGTAAAAGGAGCGAAGGAATGTTTTTAAAAATAATCAGTAGTATCTCTACAAATAATTTCCAAGATCCAAACATGATGGAAAAAATTAGCCATCTATGGCAGGAGCACCAGAAAGAAGTAGAGGAGGCATTTGCCCAAGGGCTTCCGATTTATGCAGTCTATCATGATTATGTCAGCGACTACAAGGGGGATTACAGCTTGTCGCTCTGTAGTCTATCCGATAAAGAAGACTGGGATTTTGACACTTCAGAACAAACCTACCAAGTATTTGAGGTGGATACAAGTGATTCTAAAGGGTTTCTCCATACCTGGCAACAAATTTGGCAGGCAGAAGAAGCAAGAGAACTGCAACGTCAGTATAGTATTGATTTTGAAAAATATGATCCAGATCAGACAGTATCTATCTTTATCGCCACCCCCAAAAATGGGTAAATTGTCAAACTATGTTTTATTTACGAAAGAGGATCAGAACATACTCTAGTAACTTAGGTTAGTAAAAAAACGAAAAAAAGCTCACAAATCCCTTGCAATCGCAGGGGCTTTGTGTTATTCTATTATGGTGCTGTAAATTACAGCTTTAGCTTTGATGCAAGAGGTTGCGACACGCTCGGTTGCATTGCCACGCAACGCGCGTCGGTTTTCTTGTGGAGCTAGCCTATTATCTTAAATAGACGAAAAGGAGAAAAAGATGGCAAACAAAAAAATCCGTATCCGTTTGAAAGCTTACGAACACCGTACGCTTGACACAGCGGCTGCAAAAATCGTAGAATCAGCTACTCGTACAGGTGCACAAGTTGCGGGTCCAATCCCACTTCCAACTGAGCGTAGCCTCTACACAATTATTCGTGCGACTCACAAATACAAAGACTCTCGCGAACAATTTGAAATGCGTACACACAAACGTTTGATCGATATCGTTAACCCAACTCAAAAAACAGTTGATGCTTTGATGAAATTGGATCTTCCAAGTGGTGTAAACGTAGAAATCAAACTTTAATCTAAAGTTTGAAACCTTGAGCATAAAAAACGCTCGTTAAAAACTTTTTGAATAAAAAATATAGAAAAGGAACTATTTTCTCATGACAAAAGGAATCTTAGGGAAAAAAGTGGGAATGACTCAAATCTTCACTGAAGCTGGCGAATTGATCCCTGTAACAGTTATTGAAGCAACTCCAAACGTTGTTCTTCAAGTTAAAACTGTAGAAACAGACGGATACAACGCTATCCAAGTTGGTTTCGATGACAAACGCGAAGTATTGAGCAACAAACCTGCTAAAGGACATGTAGCGAAAGCTAACACGGCTCCTAAGCGCTTCATTCGTGAATTCAAAAACGTTGAAGGCTTGGAAGTTGGTGCTGAAATCACAGTTGAAACATTCGCAGCTGGAGACGTTGTTGACGTAACTGGTACTTCTAAAGGTAAAGGTTTCCAAGGTGTTATCAAACGCCACGGACAATCACGTGGACCAATGGCTCACGGTTCTCGTTACCACCGTCGTCCAGGTTCTATGGGACCTGTTGCACCTAACCGCGTATTCAAAGGTAAAAACCTTGCAGGACGTATGGGTGGCGACCGCGTAACAATTCAAAACCTTGAAGTTGTACAAGTTGTTCCAGAAAAGAACGTTATCCTTATCAAAGGTAACGTACCAGGTGCTAAGAAATCTCTTATCACTATCAAATCAGCAGTTAAAGCTGGTAAATAATAAAGAAAGGGGAAATCAGTCACAATGGCAAACGTAACATTATTTGACCAAACTGGTAAAGAAGCTGGCCAAGTTGTTCTTAACGATGCAGTATTTGGTATCGAACCAAATGAATCAGTTGTGTTTGATGTGATCATCAGCCAACGCGCAAGCCTTCGTCAAGGAACACACGCTGTTAAAAACCGCTCTGCAGTATCAGGTGGTGGACGCAAACCATGGCGTCAAAAAGGAACTGGACGTGCTCGTCAAGGTTCTATCCGCTCACCACAATGGCGTGGTGGTGGTGTTGTCTTCGGACCAACTCCACGTTCATACGGCTACAAACTTCCACAAAAAGTTCGTCGCCTAGCTCTTAAATCAGTTTACTCTGAAAAAGTTGCTGAAAACAAATTCGTAGCTGTAGACGCTCTTTCATTTACAGCTCCAAAAACTGCTGAATTTGCAAAAGTTCTTGCAGCATTGAGCATCGATTCTAAAGTTCTTGTTATCCTTGAAGAAGGAAATGAATTCGCAGCTCTTTCAGCTCGTAACCTTCCAAACGTGAAAGTTGCAACTGCTACAACTGCAAGTGTTCTTGACATCGCAAATAGCGACAAACTTCTTGTCACACAAGCAGCTATCTCTAAAATCGAGGAGGTTCTTGCATAATGAATTTGTATGATGTTATCAAAAAACCTGTCATCACTGAAAGCTCAATGGCTCAACTTGAAGCAGGGAAATATGTATTTGAAGTTGACACTCGTGCACACAAACTTTTGATCAAGCAAGCTGTTGAAGCTGCTTTCGAAGGTGTTAAAGTTGCAAATGTTAACACAATCAACGTAAAACCAAAAGCAAAACGTGTTGGACGTTACACTGGTTTTACTAACAAAACTAAAAAAGCTATCATCACACTTACAGCTGATTCAAAAGCAATCGAGTTGTTCGCTGCTGAAGCTGAATAATCTAAGGAGGAAATATCGTGGGAATTCGTGTTTATAAACCAACAACAAACGGTCGCCGTAATATGACTTCTTTGGATTTCGCTGAAATCACAACAAGCACTCCTGAAAAATCATTGCTTGTTGCTTTGAAGAGCAAGGCTGGTCGTAACAACAACGGTCGTATCACTGTTCGTCACCAAGGTGGTGGACACAAACGTTTCTACCGTTTGGTTGACTTCAAACGTAACAAAGACAACGTTGAAGCAGTTGTTAAAACTATTGAGTACGATCCAAACCGTTCTGCAAACATTGCTCTTGTACACTACACTGACGGTGTGAAAGCATACATCATCGCTCCAAAAGGTCTTGAAGTTGGTCAACGTATCGTTTCAGGTCCTGAAGCAGATATCAAAGTCGGAAACGCTCTTCCACTTGCTAACATCCCAGTTGGTACTTTGATCCACAACATCGAATTGAAACCAGGTCGTGGTGGAGAATTGGTACGTGCTGCTGGTGCTTCTGCCCAAGTATTGGGTCAAGAAGGTAAATACGTTCTTGTTCGTCTTCAATCTGGCGAAGTTCGTATGATTCTTGGAACTTGTCGTGCTACAGTTGGTGTTGTCGGAAACGAACAACATGGACTTGTGAACCTTGGTAAAGCAGGACGTAGCCGTTGGAAAGGTATCCGCCCAACAGTTCGTGGTTCTGTAATGAACCCTAACGATCACCCACACGGTGGTGGTGAAGGTAAAGCACCAGTTGGTCGTAAAGCGCCATCTACTCCATGGGGCAAACCTGCTCTTGGTCTTAAAACTCGTAACAAGAAAGCGAAATCTGACAAACTTATCGTTCGTCGTCGCAACGAGAAATAATAGTAAACTAGTCGCTTAAGCATCTAGTAAATCCGCCAGCTCGGTAGCGCTCCATGTGAGCGCAAGCCGCTGTGGTACAACATTTAAAGGAGAAAATATAAAAATGGGACGCAGTCTTAAAAAAGGACCTTTCGTCGATGAGCATTTGATGAAAAAAGTTGAAGCTCAAGCTAACGACGAAAAGAAAAAAGTTATCAAAACTTGGTCACGTCGTTCAACGATCTTCCCAAGTTTCATTGGTTACACTATTGCAGTTTATGACGGACGTAAACACGTACCTGTTTACATCCAAGAAGACATGGTAGGTCACAAACTTGGTGAATTTGCACCAACTCGTACTTACAAGGGTCACGCTGCAGACGACAAGAAAACACGTAGAAAATAAGGAGAACATAAATGGCAGAAATTACTTCAGCTAAAGCAATGGCTCGTACAGTACGTGTTTCACCTCGTAAATCACGTCTTGTTCTTGACAACATCCGTGGTAAAAGCGTAGCCGATGCTATTGCAATCTTGACATTCACACCAAACAAAGCTGCTGAAATCATCTTGAAAGTTTTGAATTCAGCTGTAGCTAACGCTGAAAACAACTTTGGTTTGGACAAAGCTAACTTGGTAGTATCTGAAGCATTCGCAAACGAAGGACCAACTATGAAACGTTTCCGTCCACGTGCGAAAGGTTCAGCTTCACCAATCAACAAACGTACAGCTCACATCACTGTGGCTGTTGCAGAAAAATAAGGAGGTAACATCGTGGGTCAAAAAGTACATCCAATTGGTATGCGTGTCGGCATCATCCGTGATTGGGATGCCAAATGGTATGCTGAAAAAGAATACGCGGATTACCTTCATGAAGATCTTGCAATCCGTAAATTCGTTCAAAAAGAACTTGCTGACGCAGCAGTTTCAACTATCGAAATTGAACGCGCAGTAAACAAAGTTAACGTTTCACTTCACACTGCTAAACCAGGTATGGTTATCGGTAAAGGTGGTGCTAACGTTGATGCACTCCGTGCAAAACTTAACAAATTGACTGGAAAACAAGTACACATCAACATCATCGAAATCAAACAACCTGATTTGGATGCTCACCTTGTAGGTGAAGGAATTGCTCGTCAATTGGAGCAACGTGTCGCTTTCCGTCGTGCACAAAAACAAGCAATCCAACGTGCAATGCGTGCTGGAGCTAAAGGAATCAAAACTCAAGTATCAGGTCGTTTGAACGGTGCAGATATCGCCCGTGCTGAAGGATACTCTGAAGGAACTGTTCCACTTCACACACTTCGTGCAGATATCGATTACGCTTGGGAAGAAGCAGATACTACATACGGTAAACTTGGTGTTAAAGTATGGATCTACCGTGGTGAAGTTCTTCCAGCTCGTAAAAACACTAAAGGAGGTAAATAACCAATGTTAGTACCTAAACGTGTTAAACACCGTCGTGAATTCCGTGGAAAAATGCGCGGTGAAGCAAAAGGTGGAAAAGAAGTAGCATTCGGTGAATACGGTCTTCAAGCTACAACTAGCCACTGGATCACTAACCGCCAAATCGAAGCTGCTCGTATCGCCATGACTCGTTACATGAAACGTGGTGGTAAAGTTTGGATTAAAATCTTCCCACACAAATCATACACTGCTAAAGCTATCGGTGTGCGTATGGGATCTGGTAAAGGGGCGCCTGAAGGTTGGGTAGCACCAGTTAAACGTGGTAAAGTGATGTTCGAAATCGCTGGTGTATCTGAAGAGATCGCTCGCGAAGCGCTTCGTCTTGCAAGCCACAAATTGCCAGTTAAATGTAAATTCGTAAAACGTGAAGCAGAATAAGGAGAAGGCATGAAACTTAATGAAGTAAAAGAATTTGTTAAAGAACTTCGTGGTCTTTCTCAAGAAGAACTCGCGAAGCGCGAAAACGAATTGAAAAAAGAATTGTTTGAACTTCGTTTCCAAGCTGCTACTGGTCAATTGGAACAAACAGCTCGCTTGAAAAGAAGTTAAAAAAACAAATCGCTCGTATCAAAAACAGTTCAATCTGAAGCGAAATAATAGACTAGGGAAGGAGAAATTTCAATGGAACGCAATAATCGTAAAGTTCTTGTTGGACGTGTTGTATCTGACAAAATGGACAAGACAATCACAGTTAGTAGTTGAAAACAAAACGTAACCACCCAGTCTATGGTAAACGTATTAACTACTCTAAGAAATACAAAAGCACATGATGAAAACAATGTTGCCAAAGAAGGCGATATCGTACGTATCATGGAAACTCGTCCGCTTTCAGCTACAAAACGTTTCCGTCTTGTAGAAGTTGTTGAAGAAGCGGTCATCATCTAATCAAACCTGAAAGGAGAAAACTGAAATGATTCAAACAGAAACTCGTTTGAAAGTCGCAGACAACAGCGGTGCTCGCGAAATCTTGACTATCAAAGTTCTTGGTGGTTCAGGACGTAAATTTGCAAACATCGAGTGATGTTATCGTGGCATCTGTAAAACAAGCTACTCCTGGTGGTGCGGTTAAAAAGGTGACGTTGTAAAAGCTGTTATCGTTCGTACTAAATCAGGTGCTCGTCGTGCTGATGGTTCATACATCAAATTTGATGAAAATGCAGCAGTTATCATCCGTGAAGACAAAACTCCTCGCGGAACACGTATCTTTGGCCCAGTTGCACGTGAATTGCGTGAAGGTGGCTTCATGAAGATCGTGTCACTTGCTCCAGAAGTACTTTAATTTTAAAAACAAACTAGTCCCCTGGATTTACCTCCAGGGTGCCCTTATGGGCGTAAGAAAAATCAAGGAGAAACCTAATGTTTGTAAAAAAAGGCGACAAAGTTCGCGTAATCGCTGGTAAAGATAAGGGAACAGAAGCTGTTGTCCTTACTGCCCTTCCAAAAAGTAAAACAAAGTTATCGTTGAAGGTGTTAACATCGTTAAGAAACACCAACGTCCAACTAACGAGCTTCCTCAAGGTGGTATCATCGAGAAAGAAGCAGCTATCCACGTATCAAACGTTCAAGTTTTGGACAAAAATGGTGTAGCTGGTCGTGTTGGTTACAAATTTGTAGACGGTAAAAAAGTTCGCTACAACAAAAAATCAGGCGAAGTGCTTGATTAATCACGAAGGAAAGGAGAAGTATAATGGCAAATCGTTTAAAAGAAAAATATCTTAATGAAGTAGTTCCTGCTTTGACAGAACAATTCAACTACTCATCAGTGATGGCTGTGCCTAAAGTAGATAAGATCGTTTTGAACATGGGTGTTGGTGAAGCTGTATCAAACGCTAAAAGTCTTGAAAAAGCTGCTGAAGAATTGGCACTTATCTCAGGTCAAAAACCACTTATCACTAAAGCTAAAAAATCAATCGCCGGCTTCCGTCTTCGTGAAGGTGTAGCGATCGGTGCAAAAGTTACCCTTCGTGGTGAACGTATGTACGAATTCTTGGACAAATTGGTTTCAGTTTCACTTCCACGTGTACGTGACTTCCACGGTGTTCCAACAAAATCATTTGATGGACGCGGAAACTACACACTTGGTGTGAAAGAACAATTGATCTTCCCAGAAATCAACTTTGATGACGTTGACAAAACTCGTGGTCTTGACATCGTTATCGTAACAACTGCTAACACTGACGAAGAGTCACGTGCATTGCTTACAGGCCTTGGAATGCCTTTTGCAAAATAATATAGGAGGTAAATCTAATGGCTAAAAAATCAATGATTGCTAAGAACAAACGTCCAGCGAAGTTCTCTACTCAAGCTTATACTCGTTGTGAAAAATGTGGTCGTCCACATTCAGTTTACCGCAAATTTAAACTTTGCCGTGTTTGCTTCCGTGAATTAGCTTACAAAGGACAAATTCCTGGTGTAACAAAAGCATCTTGGTAATTTAAGATATCAAGGGCGTTAAAACTCCAAGTGAAAATAGGAAACTTGGTGAAGGAGCGATGCACCAAAACAAATTTATCTTTTTTGCACAGGTTGTAGCTCGTGTTCAAATAAGAGTTCTCTCATTTGAATGTGTCTATACTATCTGAGCCCAGCTCAATCATTAACTAGCAAGTGCAACTTGCAAACTACTAGTAAGAGGAGAAAAACAAAATGGTTATGACTGACCCAATCGCAGACTTCCTAACTCGTATTCGTAACGCTAACCAAGCGAAACACGAAGTACTTGAAGTACCTGCATCAAACATCAAAAAAGGGATTGCTGAAATCCTTAAACGCGAAGGTTTTGTTAAGAACGTAGAAATCATCGAAGATGACAAACAAGGCATCATCCGTGTATTCCTTAAATACGGACCAAACGGTGAAAAAGTTATCACTAACTTGAAACGTGTTTCTAAACCAGGACTTCGTGTCTACAAAAAACGTGAAGATCTTCCAAAAGTTCTTAACGGACTTGGAATTGCTATCCTTTCAACTTCTGAAGGTTTGCTTACTGATAAAGAAGCTCGCCAAAAGAATGTTGGTGGTGAGGTTATCGCTTACGTTTGGTAATATTTAGCTCCCAATTTCTTTGCGACTCGTCGTTATCGTCTCTTGCCTAACCCAAAGTTATGCCGGCGAGACGATGCCTAGATTCACTTTGAAATTGAAACCTAAATGTTCCTTTAAATCGAGAAATCGATTTAAGCCCCCGTGAAAACTGGCCGTTCTGGCCTGACAATTTAACAGGAGAAAATAAACATGTCACGTATTGGTAATAAAGTTATCGTGTTGCCTGCTGGTGTTGAAATCAATAACAATGACAACGTAGTAACTGTAAAAGGACCTAAAGGAGAACTTACTCGTGAGTTCTCAAAAGATATTGAAATCCGTGTGGAAGGTACTGAAGTAACTCTTCACCGTCCAAACGATTCAAAAGAAATGAAAACAATCCACGGAACTACTCGTGCCCTTTTGAACAACATGGTTGTTGGTGTATCAGAAGGATTCAAGAAAGAACTTGAAATGCGTGGGGTTGGTTACCGTGCACAACTTCAAGGAAACAAACTTGTTTTGGCTGTAGGTAAATCTCATCCAGACGAAGTTGAAGCTCCAGAAGGAATTACTTTTGAACTTCCAAACCCAACAACAATTGCTATCAGCGGAATTTCAAAAGAAGTAGTTGGTCAAACAGCTGCTTACGTACGTAGCCTTCGCTCACCAGAACCATATAAAGGTAAAGGTATCCGTTACGTTGGCGAATACGTTCGTCTTAAAGAAGGTAAAACAGGTAAATAATGTTGAGTGGTTGATCTTCAACCACCGACCTATTTTCCAACTTTGTGCATAGCACACGATTTAAAACTAAAGAGGTGAAAACTGTGATTTCTAAACCAGATAAAAACAAACTCCGCCAAAAACGCCACCGTCGCGTTCGCGGAAAACTCTCTGGAACTGCTGATCGCCCACGTTTGAACGTATTCCGTTCTAATACAGGCATCTACGCTCAAGTGATTGATGACGTAGCGGGTGTAACGCTCGCAAGTGCTTCAACTCTTGACAAAGAAGTTTCAAAAGGAACTAAAACTGAACAAGCCGTTGCTGTCGGTAAACTCGTTGCAGAACGTGCAAGTGCTAAAGGTATTTCAGAAGTGGTGTTCGACCGCGGTGGATATCTATATCACGGACGTGTGAAAGCTTTGGCTGATGCAGCTCGTGAAAACGGATTGAAATTCTAATAGGAGGACACTAGAAAATGGCATTTAAAGACAATGCAGTTGAATTTGAAGAACGCGTAGTTGCTGTCAACCGTGTTACAAAAGTTGTTAAAGGTGGACGTCGTCTTCGTTTCGCAGCTCTTGTTGTTGTTGGTGACCACAATGGTCGCGTAGGATTTGGTACTGGTAAAGCTCAAGAAGTTCCAGAAGCAATCCGTAAAGCAGTAGACGATGCTAAGAAAAACTTGATTGAAGTACCTATGGTTGGAACAACAATTCCTCACGAAGTTCTTTCAGAATTCGGTGGAGCTAAAGTATTGTTGAAACCTGCTGTAGAAGGTTCTGGAGTTGCCGCTGGTGGTGCAGTTCGTGCCGTTGTGGAATTGGCAGGTGTGGCAGATATTACATCTAAATCACTTGGCTCTAACACTCCAATCAACATTGTTCGCGCAACTGTTGAAGGTTTGAAACAATTGAAACGCGCTGAAGAAGTTGCTGCCCTTCGTGGTATCTCAGTTTCTGATTTGGCATAAGAAAGGGGATAAAATGGCTCAAATTAAAATTACTTTGACTAAGTCTCCAATCGGACGCATTCCATCACAACGTAAAACTGTTGTAGCACTTGGACTTGGCAAATTGAACAGCTCTGTTATCAAAGAAGACAACGCTGCTATCCGTGGTATGATCACTGCAGTATCTCACTTGGTAACAGTTGAAGAAGTAAACTAATGAATTTTTAGGGGATGTGGCAATACTCATCCCCTAAAACTAGATATAGTCATCTAAGATGACGAATGTATAGGCGAGTTGATAAGGGAGACAACCTTTTCTCTCTTATCGGCGCTAGCATTTTACAAAAGAGGAGAAAAAAAAAATGAAACTTCATGAATTGAAACCTGCAGAAGGTTCTCGTAAAGTACGTAACCGTGTTGGTCGTGGTACTTCATCAGGTAACGGTAAAACATCTGGTCGCGGTCAAAAAGGTCAAAAAGCTCGTAGCGGTGGCGGAGTTCGCCTTGGTTTTGAAGGTGGACAAACTCCATTGTTCCGTCGTCTTCCAAAACGTGGATTCACTAACATCAACGCTAAAGAATACGCAATTGTAAACCTTGACCAATTGAACGTCTTTGAAGACGGTGCAGAAGTAACTCCAGTTGTACTTATCGAAGCAGGAATTGTGAAAGCTGAAAAATCAGGAGTTAAAATTCTTGGTAACGGTGAGTTGACTAAGAAATTGACTGTGAAAGCAGCTAAATTCTCTAAATCAGCTGAGGAAGCTATCACTGCTAAAGGTGGTTCTGTAGAAGTCATCTAAGAGAGGTGACCCATGTTTTTTAAATTACTAAAAGAAGCGCTCAAGGTTAAACAAGTTCGATCAAAAATTCTCTTTACAATTTTTATCATTCTTGTTTTCCGTATTGGGACAAGTATTACTGTTCCAGGTGTGAATGCAAAAAGTTTGGAAGCTCTTAGTGGTTTATCTTTCTTGAACATGCTTAGTCTTGTTTCAGGGAATGCCATGAAGAACTTCTCCGTTTTTGCACTCGGAGTAAGTCCGTATATCACTGCTTCCATCGTTGTTCAATTGCTACAAATGGATATTTTACCGAAGTTTGTAGAATGGGGCAAACAAGGGGAAGTAGGACGGAGAAAACTAAACCAAGCTACTCGATATATTGCACTTGTGCTTGCATTTGTTCAATCTATCGGGATTACAGCAGGATTTAATACTCTATCTGGAGCGAAATTATTAACGACAGCTTTAACTCCACAAGTTTTTGTTACTATCGGTATTATCCTCACAGCAGGTAGTATGATTGTAACGTGGCTCGGGGAACAAATTACAGATAAGGGATACGGAAACGGTGTTTCTATGATCATCTTCGCAGGTATTGTCGCTTCAATCCCTGAGATGATTAAAGGCATCTATGTTGACTACTTCGTCAATATCCCAAGTAGCCGTTTGACTTCATCTATTATCTTTGTCGTTATTTTGATTATCGCTGTCTTGTTGATTGTTTACTTTACAACCTTTGTTCAACAGGCAGAATATAAAATTCCAATCCAATATACAAAAGTTGCTCAAGGAGCCCCATCAAGCTCATACCTTCCATTGAAGGTAAACCCAGCGGGGGTTATCCCAGTTATCTTTGCAAGTTCCATCACAGCAGCACCTGCAGCCATTCTTCAATTTTTGAGTGCTACAGGTCATGATTGGGCTTGGGTACGTACAGCACAGGAAATGTTATCTACAACATCTCCGACAGGTGTTGCTATGTATGCCTTGTTAATCATTCTCTTTACATTCTTCTATACATTTGTACAGATCAATCCAGAGAAGGCAGCAGAAAACTTGCAAAAGAGTGGAGCCTACATTCATGGTGTCCGTCCTGGTAAGGGAACTGAAGAATTCATGTCGAAACTTCTTCGTCGCCTTGCGACGGTCGGATCAATCTTCCTTGGTGTGATTTCAATCTTGCCGATTGTGGCAAAAGATGTCTTTGGTCTTTCAGAAGCAGTTGCTTTTGGGGGGAACTAGTCTTTTGATCATTATCTCAACCGGTATCGAAGGAATCAAACAACTTGAAGGTTATCTATTGAAACGTAAGTATGTTGGTTTCATGGACAAAACAGAATAAAAGCAAGATTACTTTTGCTTAGAGAGTGGAGTATGAAGGTCTACCTATCAGAGAGACTTTCGTCTCCCCTCTTCTATTTTGTTTTTAAATAGGGGTTGAAAAGAGATTTCAGCGTCTATTTAAATACAAAATAAGGAGATCCTATCATGAATCTTTTGATTATGGGCTTACCTGGAGCAGGTAAGGGAACGCAAGCAGCTAAAATTGTGGAGCAATTCCACGTGGCACACATTTCAACTGGCGATATGTTCCGAGCTGCTATGGCAAATCAAACTGAAATGGGTGTACTTGCCAAGTCATACATCGACAAAGGTGAGTTGGTTCCAGATGAAGTTACAAATGGAATTGTTAAAGAACGCCTTTCACAGGACGACATCAAAGAAACAGGTTTCTTGTTGGATGGTTACCCACGTACGATTGAACAAGCGCATGCCTTGGACAAAACATTGGCTGAACTTGGTATCGAATTGGAAGGTGTGATCAACATCGAAGTGAATCCAGACTGTCTCTTAGAACGTTTGAGTGGCCGTATCATCCACCGCCAAACAGGTGAAACCTTCCACAAAGTTTTCAACCCACCAGTTGACTACAAAGAAGAAGATTACTACCAACGCGAAGATGACAAACCGGAAACAGTTAAGCGTCGTTTGGATGTGAATATCGCACAAGGTGAACCAATTATTGCTCACTACCGTGCCAAAGGTTTGGTTCACGATATCGAAGGAAATCAAGATATCAATGATGTGTTCAAAGACATCGAAAAAGTATTGACAAATTTGAAATAAAGCGTTTTTCACACTTGCAAAAAATCGCTACAAATGTTATACTGAGATAGTCTGACTTATAATTGTTGTCTCTATGTTTAGAGGCATCAAATCGAAATTTATGGAGGTGCTTTTGCGTGGCAAAAGACGATGTGATTGAAGTTGAAGGCAAAGTAGTCGATACAATGCCTAACGCAATGTTTACGGTTGAACTTGAAAATGGACATCAGATTTTAGCAACAGTTTCTGGTAAAATTCGTAAAAACTATATTCGTATTTTAGCGGGAGATCGTGTTACTGTCGAGATGAGTCCATATGACTTGACACGTGGACGTATCACTTACCGCTTTAAATAATCGAAAAACTTGGAGGGATAAGAAATGAAAGTAAGACCATCGGTCAAACCAATTTGCGAATACTGTAAAGTAATTCGTCGTAATGGTCGTGTTATGGTAATTTGCCCAGCAAATCCAAAACACAAACAACGTCAAGGATAAGATAGAAAGGAGAAAACATGGCTCGTATTGCTGGAGTTGACATTCCAAATGACAAACGCGTAGTAATCTCATTGACTTACGTTTATGGTATCGGACTTGCAACATCTAAGAAAATTTTGGCTGCTGCTGGAATCTCAGAAGATGTTCGTGTACGTGACCTTACATCAGATCAAGAAGATGCTATCCGTCGTGAAGTGGATGCAATCAAAGTTGAAGGTGACCTTCGTCGTGAAGTAAACTTGAACATCAAACGTTTGATGGAAATCGGTTCATACCGTGGTATTCGTCACCGTCGTGGACTTCCTGTCCGTGGACAAAACACTAAAAACAACGCTCGCACTCGTAAAGGTAAAGCTGTTGCGATTGCTGGTAAGAAAAAATAATATAGGAGGTAAAAGTCTTGGCTAAACCAACACGTAAACGTCGTGTGAAAAAGAATATCGAATCTGGTATTGCTCATATTCACGCTACATTTAATAACACTATTGTTATGATTACTGATGTGCATGGTAATGCAATTGCTTGGTCATCAGCTGGTGCTCTTGGTTTCAAAGGTTCTCGTAAATCTACACCATTCGCTGCTCAAATGGCTTCAGAAGCTGCTGCTAAATCTGCACAAGAACACGGTCTTAAATCAGTTGAAGTTACTGTAAAAGGTCCAGGTTCTGGTCGTGAGTCAGCTATTCGTGCGCTTGCTGCCGCTGGTCTTGAAGTAACAGCAATTCGTGATGTGACTCCAGTGCCACACAATGGTGCTCGTCCTCCAAAACGTCGCCGTGTATAATCATCGCATTACACTGCTTTTCGTTTAAGAGGGAGTAACTAAATGATCGAGTTTGAAAAACCAAATATAACAAAAATTGATGAAAATAAAGATTATGGCAAGTTTGTAATCGAACCACTTGAACGTGGCTACGGTACAACTCTTGGTAACTCTCTTCGTCGTGTACTACTAGCTTCTCTACCAGGAGCAGCAGTGACATCTATCAACATTGAAGGTGTCTTGCATGAGTTCGACACAGTTCCAGGTGTTCGTGAAGACGTGATGCAAATCATTCTGAACATTAAAGGGATTGCAGTGAAATCATACGTTGAAGACGAAAAAATCATTGAACTTGACGTTGAAGGTCCTGCTGAAATTACAGCTGGAGACATTTTGACTGATAGTGATATTGAAATTGTAAATCCAGATCATTATCTCTTTACAATCGGTGAAGGTTCTTCTCTAAAAGCGACAATGACTGTTAACAGTGGTCGTGGATATGTACCTGCTGATGAAAACAAAAAAGATAATGCACCAGTTGGAACACTTGCTGTAGATTCTATTTATACACCAGTTACAAAAGTCAACTATCAAGTAGAGCCTGCTCGTGTAGGTAGCAATGATGGATTTGACAAATTAACCCTTGAAATCTTGACTAATGGAACAATTATTCCAGAAGATGCTTTAGGGCTTTCAGCACGTATCTTGACAGAACATCTTGATTTGTTACAAATCTTACTGAGATTGCTAAGTCAACTGAGGTGATGAAAGAAGCTGATACTGAATCTGACGATCGTATTTTGGATCGTACGATTGAGGAACTGGACTTGTCTGTGCGTTCATACAACTGTTTGAAACGTGCCGGTATCAATACTGTGCATGATTTGACAGAAAAATCTGAAGCAGAGATGATGAAAGTACGAAATCTTGGACGCAAGAGTTTGGAAGAAGTGAAACTCAAACTCATTGATTTGGGTCTTGGATTAAAAGATAAATAAAGGAGGAATACATGGCTTACCGTAAACTAGGACGCACTAGCTCACAACGTAAAGCAATGCTTCGCGATTTGACAACTGACCTTTTGATCAACGAATCAATCGTGACAACTGAAGCTCGTGCTAAAGAAATCCGTAAAACTGTTGAAAAAATGATTACTCTAGGTAAACGTGGTGATTTGCATGCACGTCGTCAAGCAGCTGCTTTCGTACGTAATGAAATCGCATCTGAAAACTATGATGAAGCAACTGATAAGTACACTTCTACTACAGCACTTCAAAAATTGTTCTCAGAAATCGCACCTCGTTATGCTGAACGTAACGGTGGATACACTCGTATCCTTAAAACTGAACCACGTCGTGGTGATGCTGCGCCAATGGCGATCATCGAATTAGTATAAAATCATCAATTTTGTTGAGTGTTATGATGATGGAGTCTTGTGCTCTTAGTCTAGCTCTGGTCTACCGCTGGGACTTCGGTCCTAGCGGGAACACTCATCATCATTTGATAGGGTAGACGCTTGTTTACGAAATTGTTTTTTCCTTAAGAACAACTTCGTAAGCAGGCGTTTTTTAGTATTTTCTATGGAAATGTGCTATACTAGGGGAAAAGAAAATCAAAAACGTTCAGGTTTTCTAAAAATCGTAGAAATGGGGTATAAGGATGAAGGCTATTATTACAGTGGTTGGTAAGGACAAGACTGGCATTGTTGCAGGCGTGTCTACTAAGATTGCAGAGTTGGGTTTGAATATTGACGATATTTCTCAGACGGTGTTGGATGAATACTTTACCATGATGGCGGTCGTTTCTAGTGACGAAAAACAGGACTTCACTTATCTGCGAAATGAATTTGAAACTTTCGGCCAGTCCTTGAATGTTAAAATCAATATTCAAAGTGCAGCAATTTTTGATGCTATGTATAATATCTAGGAGGTGACTATGGATATTAGACAAGTTACGGAAACCATTGCCATGATCGAAGAGCAGAACTTCGATATCAGAACCATCACCATGGGGATTTCCCTTTTGGACTGTATTGATCCAGATATTGAACGTGCTGCTGAAAAGATTTACCAAAAAATTACCACTAAAGCTGCAAATCTAGTGGCTGTGGGAGATGAAATTGCTGCAGAACTTGGGATTCCTATTGTCAATAAACGGGTATCGGTGACTCCGATTTCTTTAATTGGTGCTGCGACTGATGCGACAGACTATCTTGTTTTGGCAAAGGCACTTGACAAGGCTGCCAAGGAGATTGGTGTTGACTTTATCGGTGGATTCTCAGCTTTGGTACAAAAAGGCTACCAAAAAGGAGATGAAATTCTCATCAATTCTATCCCACGCGCTCTAGCTGAGACAGACAAGGTTTGTTCGTCTGTTAACATTGGCTCAACTAAGTCAGGTATCAACATGACTGCGGTCGCTGATATGGGACGTATCATCAAGGAAACAGCGACCTTATCAGATATGGGTGCTGCCAAGTTGGTCGTATTTGCTAATGCTGTTGAGGACAATCCTTTTATGGCAGGGGCTTTCCATGGTGTTGGGGAAGCAGATGTTATCATCAATGTCGGGGTTTCGGGTCCTGGTGTGGTCAAGCGCGCCTTGGAAAAGGTTCGTGGACAGAGCTTTGATGTAGTAGCCGAAACGGTCAAGAAAACAGCCTTTAAGATTACTCGTATCGGTCAATTGGTTGGTCAGATGGCTAGTGAGAGACTTGGTGTTGATTTTGGAATTGTCGACCTAAGTTTGGCACCTACTCCTGCAGTTGGCGATTCTGTGGCTCGTGTCCTTGAGGAAATGGGCCTAGAAACAGTTGGTACGCATGGGACGACGGCTGCCCTCGCTCTTTTGAATGACCAAGTTAAGAAGGGCGGAGTGATGGCTTGTAACCAAGTCGGTGGCTTGTCAGGTGCTTTTATCCCCGTTTCTGAAGATGAGGGGATGATTGCTGCGGTACAAGATGGCTCTCTAAATTTAGAGAAACTAGAGGCCATGACGGCTATCTGTTCTGTTGGGTTGGATATGATTGCCATTCCGGAAGATACGCCTGCTGAAACCATTGCAGCTATGATTGCGGATGAGGCGGCAATCGGTGTTATTAACATGAAAACAACGGCTGTCCGTATTATTCCAAAGGGCAAAGAAGGCGATATGATTGAGTTTGGTGGTTTGCTAGGGACAGCTCCAGTTATGAAGGTCAACGGGGCTTCGTCTGTTGATTTCATCTCTCGCGGTGGGCAAATCCCAGCTCCAATCCATAGTTTTAAAAATTAATAAAAAAGAGAGAGGATTTAAGTTGAGTTTAAGGATGGCTGTGTATACTATAATCATTAAATAAAGACCTCCTAACTTTATTTAATAGAAATCCTAAACTTTTTCATAATAATCTCCTAGGGAAGCTACCATAAGGGTAGCTTTTCTTGTGGTAAAATTAGGAGAAGGAGCTTTGCTTTTGAAAGCCAAATATTTCTTTGATCCATGATATAATAGAAGAAAATGGAGGATAGAAAATGTCTAAAGTAAGATTATACTTGGTCCGTCATGGGAAAACGATGTTTAACACCATTGGACGTGCTCAAGGATGGAGTGATACGACTCTGACTGCAGAAGGTGAGTTGGGAATCCATGAACTGGGAATTGGCTTGAGAGAGTCTGGTTTGCAGTTTGACCGGGCTTATTCCAGTGATTCAGGGCGCACTATTCAAACCATGGGAATTATCCTAGAAGAACTTGGCTTGCAGGGGAGAATCCCTTACCGCATGGACAAGCGAATCAGAGAATGGTGTTTTGGTAGTTTTGATGGGGCCTATGATGGGGACCTCTTTATGGGCTTGATTCCGAGAATTTTCAATGTAGACCATGTTCATCAGTTGTCCTATGCAGAATTAGCAGAAGGTCTAGTTGAGGTTGATACAGCTGGCTGGGCTGAAGGTTGGGAAAAACTCAGTGGTCGAATCAAGGAAGGTTTGAAGCGATTGCCAAAGAAATGGAAGAACAAGGTGGAGGCAATGCTCTCGTCGTAAGCCATGGAATGACCATTGGGACCATTGTTTATCTAATCAATGGCATGCATCCGCATGGTCTAGATAATGGTAGCGTGACGATTCTTGAATATGAGGACGGTCAGTTTAGCGTAGAAGTTGTTGGTGACCGTAGCTATCGAGAGCTCGGACGTGAGAAGATGGAAGAAATAAAAATTGATAGAAATTAGCTCCAAGTGGGAGCTAATTTTTTCCTGTTAAATAAGTTGGATTTGCGACTCAGTATTTCATTTTATCCAAGTCTAAAAGAACATTTCTCGTCTTTCAAATTCCCCCAAAAATGGTATAATAGTAACATCACAAAATTGGAGAGAGACCATGAGTTTTTACAATCATAAAGAAATTGAGCCCAAGTGGCAAGGCTATTGGGCCCAACATCATACATTTAAGACAGGAACAGATGCATCAAAACCGAAGTTTTATGCTCTCGATATGTTCCCATATCCTTCAGGAGCTGGATTGCACGTAGGACACCCAGAAGGCTACACAGCAACGGATATTCTCAGCCGTTACAAACGTGCACAAGGCTACAATGTCCTTCACCCAATGGGTTGGGATGCCTTTGGATTGCCTGCAGAGCAATACGCCATGGATACGGGAAATGACCCGGCAGAATTTACAGCGGAAAATATTGCTAACTTCAAACGCCAAATCAATGCGCTTGGCTTCTCTTACGACTGGGACCGTGAAGTCAATACAACAGATCCAAACTACTACAAGTGGACGCAATGGATCTTCACCAAGCTTTACGAAAAAGGTTTGGCCTATGAAGCGGAAGTACCAGTAAACTGGGTTGAGGAACTAGGAACAGCCATCGCCAACGAAGAAGTGCTTCCTGATGGAACTTCTGAACGTGGTGGCTATCCCGTTGTCCGCAAACCAATGCGCCAATGGATGCTTAAAATCACGGCCTATGCAGAGCGCTTGCTTAATGACTTGGATGAGTTGGATTGGCCAGAGTCTATCAAGGATATGCAACGCAACTGGATTGGCAAATCCACTGGTGCCAATGTAACTTTCAAAGTGAAAGGGACTGACAAGGAATTTACCGTCTTTACTACTCGTCCTGACACGCTTTTTGGTGCGACCTTCACAGTCTTGGCTCCTGAGCATGACTTGGTTGACGCCATCACAAGTCCAGAGCAAGCTGATGTAGTTGCAGACTACAAACACCAAGCTAGTCTCAAGTCTGACTTGGCTCGTACCGACCTTGCCAAGGAAAAAACTGGTGTTTGGACGGGCGCTTATGCCATCAACCCTGTCAATGGCAAAGAAATCCCAATCTGGATTGCAGACTATGTTCTTGCTAGCTATGGGACAGGTGCGGTAATGGCTGTTCCTGCCCACGACCAACGTGACTGGGAATTTGCCAAACAATTTGACCTTCCAATCGTAGAAGTGCTAGAAGGTGGAAATGTAGTAGAAGCTGCCTACACAGAAGATGGCCTTCATGTCAATTCAGATTTCCTAGATGGCCTTAACAAAGAAGAAGCTATTGCTAAAATTGTGGCTTGGTTGGAAGAGAAAGGTTGTGGACAAGAGAAGGTGACTTACCGTCTCCGCGATTGGCTCTTTAGCCGTCAACGTTACTGGGGTGAGCCAATTCCAATCATTCATTGGGAAGATGGGACTTCAACAGCTGTTCCTGAAAGTGAATTGCCACTTGTCTTGCCTGTAACCAAGGACATCCGCCCTTCAGGTACTGGGGAAAGCCCATTGGCTAACTTGACCGACTGGCTTGAAGTGACTCGTGAAGATGGCGTCAAAGGTCGTCGCGAAACCAATACTATGCCACAGTGGGCTGGTTCAAGCTGGTACTACCTCCGCTATATTGACCCACGCAATACTGAAAAATTGGCTGATGAGGATCTTCTCAAACAATGGTTGCCAGTAGATATCTATGTGGGTGGTGCGGAGCATGCTGTTCTTCACTTGCTTTATGCTCGTTTCTGGCACAAATTCCTCTATGACCTCGGTGTTGTTCCGACTAAGGAACCATTCCAAAAACTCTTTAACCAGGGAATGATCTTGGGAACTAGCTACCGTGACCATCGCGGTGCTCTTGTAGCAACTGACAAGGTTGAAAAACGTGACGGTTCCTTCTTCCATGTGGAAACAGGGGAAGAGTTGGAGCAAGCACCAGCTAAGATGTCTAAATCGCTCAAGAACGTTGTTAACCCAGACGACGTAGTGGAACAATACGGTGCCGATACCCTTCGTGTCTATGAAATGTTCATGGGGCCACTTGATGCTTCAATTGCTTGGTCAGAAGAAGGTCTGGAAGGAAGCCGTAAGTTCCTTGACCGTGTTTACCGTTTGATTACAAGTAAAGAAATCACTGCGGAAAACAATGGCGCTCTTGACAAGGTCTACAATGAAACAGTCAAAGCTGTCACTGAGCAAATCGAATCTATGAAATTCAATACAGCCATTGCCCAACTTATGGTCTTTGTCAACGCTGCTAACAAGGAAGACAAACTCTATGTGGACTACGCCAAAGGCTTTATCCAATTGATTGCTCCATTTGCACCTCACTTGGCAGAAGAACTCTGGCAAACTGTTGCAGCAACAGGTGAATCAATCTCTTACGTAGCTTGGCCAACATGGGACGAAAGCAAATTGGTTGAAGACGAAATCGAAATCGTCGTCCAAATCAAAGGAAAAGTCCGTGCCAAATTGATGGTCGCTAAAGACCTGTCACGCGAAGAATTGCAAGAAATTGCTCTGGCTGACGAAAAAGTCAAAGCGGAGATTGACGGCAAGGAAATCGTGAAGGTGATTAGTGTACCAAATAAATTGGTTAATATTGTTGTGAAATAACGAGTTTATTAGCCCTATCTGCCACCTTCAATAGTCCACTGGACTATTGAAGCCAACCAAACTTGTTAATATCGTTGTGAAATAAGAAATGAATCCTTCAGAGTAGAATCTGGAGGATTTTTTGAATATTCTTATGAAAGTATGATATACTATGGGCAACTGTGAAGTTTGAAAAGTGAATCAAGGAGAAAGCTATGCCAGTAAACGAATATGGTCAGATAATTGGTGAGTCAATGGAAGGTTATACGCCAGGTGAATTGCCTTCCATTGATTTCTTAGAAGGGCGCTACGCTCGGATAGAGCCTCTTTCGGTGGAAAAGCATGCAGAGGATTTACTAGCTGTTTATGGCCCAGATACTCCTCGGGAGATGTGGACCTACCTCTTTCAGGAACCTGTGGCAGATATGGAGGAACTGGTTACCGTCTTAAATCAGATGTTGGCTCGTAAGGACCGTTTTTACTATGCGATTATAGACAAGGCAACTGGTAAGGCTTTGGGGACTTTTTCTCTCATGCGTATTGACCAGAATAACCGAGTAATAGAAGTGGGTGCCGTCACTTTTTCTCCAGAATTAAGGGGAACACGTATAGGGACAGAGGCTCAATATCTCCTAGCTCGCTATGTTTTTGAGGAGCTTAACTATCGTCGCTATGAGTGGAAATGCGATGCTCTAAATCTGCCATCAAGACGAGCTTCGGAGCGTTTGGGCTTTGTTTATGAAGGAACCTTCCGCCAGGCAGTTGTTTATAAGGGGCACACGAGGGATACGGATTGGTTGTCTATGATTGATAAGGACTGGCCTCAAGTCAAAGCTCGTTTAGAAACATGGTTGGCTCCTGAAAATTTTGATAAAAATGGACGGCAGTACAAGAGCTTAAGAGAATTCTAAGAGATGTTGAGATGATAACTATTAGAAAGCAAGAAGTTGTTAAGTTAGAGGATGTTCTGCATCTCTATCAGGCAGTTGGATGGACAAATTATACACATCAACCTCAGATGTTGGAGAAAGCCTTGTCTCACTCATTAGCGATTTATCTGGCACTTGATGGCGATGCCGTGGTGGGCTTGGTCCGTTTGGTCGGAGATGGTTTTTCATCGATTTTTGTCCAGGATTTGATCGTTTTTCCGAGCTATCAGCGCCAAGGGATTGGCAGTGCCTTAATGAAAGAGGCTTTAGGTGATTACAAAGATGCCTATCAAGTCCAACTAGTGACCGATCAGACAGAAAAAACCTTGGGATTCTATCGTTCTCTGGGATTTGAAACCTTATCTACTTATGATTGTACAGGAATGATTTGGGTGGATCGAAAAAGATAAAAAAATCATTTTTTCTTAAGTAAAGTTTAAGTCTCCTCGTGTATTATATAGTTATTAGATAAAGACCTCCTAATACTCTTCGAAAATCTCATCAACCTTCGTTAGAGTCGATTTAGCTAACTATAGTTATGCTTGCGCCTATCTACCTAGTCTGATTTCGATTTTCATTGAGTACCCTTTATTTAATGAAATCCCAAACTTTTCTTTTTCATCATAATCTCCTAAAGAAGTCACCCAATCAGGTGGCTTTTTTTATGTTCACCTGTAGAAATTTTAAAATAAAATTGACCACATAATCATCCATTTCGACCACATAGCTCCAAAGTATATTTTTTCTTTTTCTTTTTTGTTAAACTGAGGGTGTGAAAAGGAGGAAAGAAATATGATTTTACAAGCAAAAGGTCTTACTAAGAACTATGGAGAGCATATAGCAGTTAGAAATATAAATTTAGAGTTTAAAAAAAGGGAGTTTTAATGCAATCTTAGGACCTAATGGGGCTGGCAAATCGACCACGATTTCAATGCTAATCGGACTTAAACGAGCTACTAATGGTCAAATCATCTATGCGCCCAATACTAGGATTGGAGTTGTTTTTCAAGCAAGTGTATTGGATGGAAAGTTGACAGTCAAAGAAAATCTAACCATTCGAGCTCAGCAGTATAAGGGGATTAAAGGTGGTCGTGTGGAAGATTTAATCAATCAACTAGGGTTGACTGCTTTTCAGAAACAACTTTATGGAACTTTATCAGGAGGACAGAAACGTCGAGTTGACATTGCTCGGGCTCTCCTAGCCAATCCCGATATTTTATTTCTAGATGAGCCTACGACTGGACTAGATATTCAGACTCGCAAATCCATTTGGGATTTATTGTATCGTCTACAAAGAGATGAAGGGATGACTATTATCTTAACGACTCATTATCTGGATGAAGCAGATGAGGCAGATCAACTTTATATTATAGATCATGGAAAGGTTATTGCCCAAGGTTCTGCTACTGAGATTAAAGGTGAGTACGCTTCCAATCATTTAAAAATTTGTTTTAAAGATAAGCAGGTGGAAAAATTCTTACCTAAAAATATGCCTGTGGAAAAGGAAAATGAGTTTGAGTATAGTCTTTATCCTAAGAGCCAATTGGAAGCTATTGATTATTTGACCCAAGTTCGTGAGAAGATTGCTAGCTTTGAATTTCGTCCAGGAACTATGGATGATGCCTTCATAGCCCTTACAGGAAGAGAGGTGCGCTAATGTTAGCCTTATTAAAACGTGATTTTTTGTTGTATTTTCGTAATCGTTCAGGAGTCTTTTTCTCATTACTGGGAGCTTTGATTTCCTTTCTACTCTATATCATTTTTTTGCAGAAAAATTTGATGGATGCCTGGTCTCAACTTCCTGATAATAAGAGTCTATTAAATAACTGGCTGATGGGTGGAACCTTGGCTGTGACGGGGATTACAACCAGTTTTACAGCTTTGACTCAGATGGTACAAGACCGTGAAAATCAAGTGGACCAGGATCTCTTTTTGACAGACTTAGGGAGCTGGGGCTTGCAACTGTCTTATCTTATTAGTAGCCTTATCATTTCCTTTGTTATGCAAGCCTTTATGCTTATTGTTATGAGCCTTTATTTTCAAGAAATTCCAGCTATGAGTAAGCTATTTGAAATAAGTTTAATCATGCTGCTAAGTAGTCTCCTTTCAACATTGGTAAATGTACTCTTGATTTATCATTTCCAGTCAGTAGATAGTCTGGGTAAATTGGCTACAATTGTAGGTACAGCTTCAGGATTTTTAGTAGGAACTTATGTACCAATGGGAATTCTTCCTAACTTCGCTCAAGTTCTCATGAAGTGCACACCGGCTACCTATCTTGCTTCTCTTTATAGACAGGTCTTAATGAAGGAGCAATTAGAAACTACATTTATGGGGAATAGTAGCTTATTAGAAGAGTTTCAAGAAAAATTAGGAATCCGGCTTAATTGGCAGAACCTTTTAACAAAGGAAGAAACATACTTAATAGTGGTGAGTATCTGCCTCCTAACTTTTCTGCTTTGGCTGGTAGTAGTTAAAATCTCTAGCAAAAAAATAAAATTTATAGGTTAAGCTAACTTTAAGTCTTCTCTTGTATCATGTAATCATTAAGTAAAGACCTCCTAACTTTATTTAATGAAATCCTAAACTTTTCTTTTTCATAATAATCTCCCTAAAGAGGCCACCCAATCAGGTGGCTTTTTTGTTTGTGGCTTGGATTTTTGATATAATAGAGCCATGAGTAGAATTTTAGATAATGAAATCATGGGGGATGAGGAGTTGGTAGAACGTACGCTCCGTCCTCAGTATTTACGTGAATATATTGGGCAGGATAAGGTCAAGGACCAGCTGCAAATCTTTATCGAGGCTGCCAAAATGCGGGATGAGGCATTGGACCATGTTCTTTTATTTGGTCCTCCAGGTCTCGGGAAAACAACCATGGCTTTTGTTATTGCCAATGAACTGGGAGTCAATCTCAAGCAAACGTCAGGCCCTGTCATTGAAAAAGCGGGTGATCTGGTAGCGATTTTGAATGATTTGGAGCCTGGAGACGTTCTCTTTATTGACGAGATTCATCGCCTGCCCATGTCGGTGGAAGAGGTGCTTTACAGTGCCATGGAGGACTTCTACATTGACATTATGATTGGGGCTGGGGAGGGTAGTCGCAGTGTCCATTTGGACTTGCCACCTTTTACCTTGATTGGTGCGACGACCCGTGCGGGTATGCTTTCTAATCCTCTACGAGCGCGTTTCGGGATTACAGGTCATATGGAATACTATGCTCACGCTGACTTGACAGAGATTGTTGAGCGGACAGCAGATATTTTTGAGATGGAAATCACCCATGAGGCAGCTGCTGAGCTGGCCTTGCGTAGTCGGGGAACTCCTCGTATCGCCAATCGTCTCCTTAAGCGCGTGCGCGACTTTGCCCAGATAATGGGGGATGGCTTAATCGATGATGTCATTACGGATAAGGCCTTGACCATGCTGGATGTAGACCATGAGGGGTTAGACTATGTGGACCAAAAATCCTTCGCACCATGATTGAGATGTACGGTGGTGGTCCTGTCGGTCTAGGAACTCTTTCTGTTAATATTGCAGAGGAGCGTGAGACGGTGGAGGACATGTACGAGCCCTACCTCATCCAAAAAGGCTTTATCATGCGAACTCGCTCAGGACGGGTTGCGACAGCCAAGGCTTACGAACATTTGGGCTATGAGTATAATGAAAAATGAGCAAGAAATCCTAGATAGTGTTAGAGAAAATCCAGATATGATGGCTATTCTGACCATCATTCGTGACCTTGATCTGAAAGACTCGTGGTTGGCAGCAGGGTCTGTCAGGAATTTCATCTGGAATCTCTTGTCAGACAAATCGCCTTTTGACCGTGAAACAGATGTGGATGTGATTTTCTTTGATCCAGATGTTTCTTATGAGGAAACAGTATCCCTAGAGAAAAAGCTGAGAGAAGATTTTCCTCAGTACCAGTGGGAGTTGAAAAATCAGGTCTATATGCATCTGCACAGTCCTCACACTGCGCCCTACACGAGTTCCCGTGATGCTATGAGTAAGTATCCCGAGCGCTGCACGGCGGTAGGTCTTCGCTTGAATGAAGATTCCACTTTAGAACTCTTTGCCCCCTATGGTTTAGAGGATATTTTAAAGTTTCAAGTTTCCCCGACTCCTCATTTCCTAGATAATGAGGAAAGGATGAAACTCTATCAAGAACGCTTGTCCAAGAAAAAATGGCAAGAAAAATGGAAAAATCTCACTTTCTCAAAAAACTTAAGAAAAATTTAAGTTAGGGGCGGTATACTAAGTTCATAAGTTAAGAGGAACTTAACTTAAACTCCTAAAACTTTTTCATAATAATCTCCCTATAAAATTAAGTCGCCCAATCAGGCGGCTTATTTTTTGTCTGTACGGAGAGCCAATAACTTAGCAATAGAAGAAAATAGGGAAATATGGTATAATGAAACGATAGATTTTTTTGAATAGGAATAAGAACATGTTTGGATTTTTTTAAGAAAGATAAAGCTGTAGAAGTCGAGGTTCCAACACAGGTTCCTGCTCATATTGGCATCATCATGGATGGGAATGGTCGTTGGGCTAAAAAACGGATGCAACCACGGGTTTTTGGTCATAAGGCGGGGATGGAAGCCCTCCAAAAAGTGACCAAGGCAGCTAACAAGATGGGAGTTAAGGTCATCACGGTTTATGCCTTTTCAACGGAAAACTGGACACGCCCAGATCAAGAAGTCAAGTTTATCATGAACTTGCCCGTTGAGTTTTATGACAACTACGTCCCTGAATTGCACGCAAATAACGTTAAGATTCAGATGATTGGGGAGACAGACCGTTTGCCTAAGCCGACTTTTGAAGCTTTGAAAAAAGCAGAGGAGTTGACCCAGAACAATACGGGCTTGATTCTCAATTTTGCGCTTAACTATGGTGGTCGTGCTGAAATTACGCAGGCTCTTAAGGGCTTGGCTCAAGATGTTCTAGATGCTAAAAATCAACCCTGGTGACATCACAGAAGATATGATTGGAGACTATCTTTTCACGCAACACCTGCCAAAGGATTTGCGGGATCCGGATTTGATTATCCGTACGAGTGGTGAGTTGCGTTTAAGTAATTTCTTGCCATGGCAAGCAGCCTATAGTGAGCTTTACTTTACGGATACCTTGTGGCCTGATTTTGATGAAGTCGCCCTGCAGGAAGCTATTGTTGCCTTTAATCATCGTAATCGCCGATTTGGAGGAGTTTAGGAGAAGATATGACCAAGGATTTACAAAAGAGAACATTGTTTGCGGTATTGGCCCTGGCGATTTTCCTTCCAGTCTTGTTTGCAGGAGGGCTCTTGTTGCAGATAGGGATTGGCTTGTTAGCGATGCTGGCTGTCCATGAACTCTTGCACATGAAGGGGCTAAAGACCATGACCATCGAGGGCGCCTTGACCCTCTTTGCGACCTTTGCTCTCACAATCCCCTTAGAAAATTACCTAACTTTTTTGCCAGTTGATGGGAATGTGGTTGCCTACAGTGTTTTAATTACGATTATGCTAGGGACCACCGTTTTCAGTAAAAGCTATACCATTGAAGATGCAGTTTTCCCGATTGCGATGAGCTTTTATGTTGGTTTTGGATTTAACGCCTTACTAGATGCTCGGGTGGCAGGTTTTGACAAGGTGCTTCTGGCCCTCTTTATTGTCTGGGCGACAGATAGCGCAGCTTACCTGATAGGGATGAATTTTGGTAAGCATAAGTTGGCACCAAGAGTTTCTCCCAATAAGAGCATTGAGGGCTTTATCGGTGGTATTCTAGGTGCGGTACTGGTAACAGCAATCTTTATGCTTGTAGACAGTACAGTTGCTCTCCCTTATGGGATGTACAGAATGAGCCTCTTTGCCGTCTTCTTCAGTGTGGCAGGTCAGTTTGGTGACTTGATTGAGAGTGCTATGAAACGCCATTTCGGTGTCAAGGATTCTGGGAAATTTATCCCGGGGCATGGTGGAGTGTTGGATCGTTTTGACAGCATGCTAGTTGTCTTTCCTATCATGCACTTGTTTGGCCTCTTCTAAAGAAAGGAATATTGAATGATTGGATTGCTAACCTTTATCCTAGTTTTTGGGATTATCGTGGTGGTGCATGAGTTTGGACATTTTTATTTTGCTAAGAAATCAGGCATTTTAGTTCGTGAATTTGCCATTGGTATGGGGCCCAAGATTTTTGCCCATATCGGTAAGGATGGCACGGCTTATACCATTCGAATCCTTCCTCTAGGAGGCTATGTTCGTATGGCAGGCTGGGGTGATGATGCGACAGAGATCAAGACAGGAACTCCGGTCAGTTTAACACTTGCTGATGATGGTAAGGTCAAACGGATCAACCTCTCAGGGAAGAAACTGGATCAAACAGCTCTCCCTATGCAGGTAACCCAGTTTGATTTCGAAGACAAGCTCTTTATCAAGGGTTTGGTCCTGGAAGAAGAAAAGACTTTTACAGTGGATCATGATGCAACGGTTGTTGAAGAAGACGGAACCGAAGTGCGCATCGCTCCTTTGGATGTACAGTATCAAAATGCTTCTATCTGGGGCAAGCTCATCACCAACTTTGCAGGTCCCATGAATAACTTTATCTTAGGAGTTGTTGTTTTTTGGATCTTGATCTTTTTGCAAGGCGGCGTTAGAGATACTCAGACAAATCTCTTTCATGTCATGCCAGAGGGAGCTTTGGCTAAGGTAGGTGTAGCTGAGACCGCTCAAATTACCAAGGTCGGCTCGCATGAGGTTAAGAATTGGCAAGACTTGACCCAGGCTGTGGAAGCAGATACCAAGGACAAGACAGCCCCGACCTTGGATGTGACCATTTCTGAAATGGTAGTGAAAAACAAGTTACTGTGACTCCAGAAGAGAATCAAGGACGCTATATTCTCGGGGTTCAACCGGGGGTCAAGTCAGACCTCTTATCCATGTTTGTTGGTGGATTTACAACCGCTGCTGACTCAGGGCTCCGTATCCTTTCGGCTCTCAAAAACTTGATTTTCCATCCAGATTTGAACAAACTCGGGGGTCCCGTGGCCATTTTTAAGGCAAGTAGCGATGCTGCTAAAAATGGAATTGAGAATGTCCTCTACTTCCTAGCTATGATTTCCATCAATATCGGGATTTTTAATTTGATTCCTATCCCGGCTTTGGATGGTGGAAAGATTGTGCTCAATATCCTAGAGGCTATCCGCCGGAAACCCCTTAAACAAGAAATTGAAACCTATGTCACCATGGCTGGTGTAGTTATCATGGTTGTCTTGATGCTAGCTGTGACCTGGAATGACATTATGCGACTCTTCTTTTAGATAATCGAGGAATATTATGAAACAAAGTAAAATGCTAATCCCAACGCTTCGCGAAATGCCAAGTGATGCTCAAGTTATCAGCCACGCCCTTATGTTGCGTGCTGGTTATGTTCGTCAAGTTTCTGCTGGTGTTTATTCTTACCTACCACTCGCTAACCATGTGATTGAAAAGGCTAAGAACATCATGCGTCAAGAATTTGATAAGATTGGTGCCGTGGAAATGCTAGCGCCTGCCCTTCTTAGTGCCGATCTTTGGCGTGAATCAGGTCGTTATGAGACCTATGGTGAAGACCTTTATAAACTGAAAAACCGTGAAAAGTCAGACTTTATCCTAGGTCCAACACACGAAGAGACTTTTACAGCTATTGTTCGTGACTCTGTTAAGTCTTACAAGCAATTGCCACTTAACCTTTACCAAATTCAGCCTAAGTACCGTGATGAAAAACGTCCACGTAACGGTCTTCTCCGTACTCGTGAATTTATCATGAAAGACGGCTATAGTTTCCATGCTAATTACGATAGTTTGGATGTGACTTATGACGAGTACAAGGCGGCCTACGAACGAATTTTCACTCGTAGTGGCTTGGATTTCAAGGCCATCATCGGTGATGGTGGGGCTATGGGTGGTAAGGACAGCCAAGAATTTATGGCTATTACACCTGCTCGTACAGATCTTGACCGCTGGGTTGTCTTGGACAAGTCGGTTGCCTCATTTGACGAAATTCCTGCAGAAGTGCAAGAAGAAATCAAGGCAGAATTGCTCAAATGGATGGTTTCTGGTGAAGATACCATTGCTTACTCAAGTGAGTCTGGCTATGCGGCTAACTTAGAAATGGCAACAAACGAATACAAACCAAGTAACCGTGTCGTTGCGGAAGAAGAAGTGACTCGCGTGGAAACACCAGGTGTTAAATCCATCGATGAAGTGGCAGCCTTCCTTAACGTTCCAGAAGAGCAAACCATTAAAACCCTCTTCTACATGGCAGATGGTGAGCTTGTCGCAGCCCTTCTAGTTGGAAATGACCAACTCAACGAAGTCAAGTTGAAAAACCACTTGGGTGCAGATTTCTTTGACGTTGCGAGCGAGGAAGAAGTCGCAAGTGTCATCCCAGCAGGCTTTGGTTCACTAGGGCCAGTTGGTTTGCCAGAAAATGTGAAAAATCATTGCAGACCGTAAGGTACAAGATGTTCGCAATGCTGTTGTGGGGGCCAACGAAGATGGCTATCACTTGACGGGTGTGAACCCAGGTCGTGATTTCACTGCAGAATACGTGGATATCCGCGAAGTTCGTGAGGGTGAAATTTCACCAGACGGACAAGGCGTTCTTAACTTTGCCCGTGGTATCGAGATTGGTCACATCTTCAAACTCGGAACTCGCTACTCAGCAAGCATGGGTGCAGATGTTTTGGATGAAAATGGCCGTGCTGTGCCAATCATCATGGGTTGTTACGGTATCGGTGTTAGCCGTCTTCTCTCAGCAGTTATGGAACAACACGCTCGCCTCTTTGTTAACAAAACGCCAAAAGGTGAATACCGTTATGCTTGGGGAGTTAACTTCCCTAAAGAATTGGCGCCATTTGATGTGCATTTGATTACTGTCAATGTTAAAGATGAAGAAGCGCAAGCCTTGACAGAAAAATTGGAAGTCAACTTGATGGACGCTGGTCACGAAGTCTTGACAGATGACCGTAACGAACGTGTCGGGGTTAAATTCAGCGATAGCGACTTGATTGGGTTGCCAATCCGTATTACTGTTGGGAAGAAAGCAGCTGATGGTATTGTCGAAGTTAAGATCAAGGCGACTGGTGACACCATTGAAGTTCACGCAGACAACTTGCTCGAAACCCTTGAAATTCTAAGCAAGAAATAAAAACTATAATCAGAAGAAACAAGGCAAAAATGTAACTAGTTTTTACCTTGTTTTTTCTATATAATGGGAAAAATGAGTAAACGAAGAGGTAAAGCTATGCTAAAATTTCCAAAGGATTTTGTCTGGGGTTCCTCCACTTCTGGACCACAGACAGAAGGACGAGTGCTTGGTGATGGTAAAGGAGATAATCTCTGGGATTATTGGTATCAGGTGGAACCCAATCGCTACTACAATGGAATTGGACCTGACAAAACATCGACCTTTTACGAAAACTGGGAAAAGGATATTGAACTTTTGGTAGAGACTGGGCATACAGCCTTCCGAACTTCTATCCAGTGGTCTCGCATTTTCCCACAGGGCCGTGGAGAGGTCAATCTGCAAGGGGGTGGCTTTCTACCGTCAGGTCTTTGAAGCGATTAAGGCCAAAGGCATTCGTCTCTTAGTCAATCTCTATCACTTTGATCTGCCTTTTGCCCTGCAAGAAGATGGGGATGGATGGGAAAATAAGGCCACTATTAAGGCCTACGAAGACTATGCGCGTTTCTGTTTTGAGACTTACGGTGACTTGGTGGACCAATGGATTACCTTTAACGAGCCCATCGTACCTGTTGAGTTTGGCTATTTCTATGATGCCCACTATCCTCATAAGGTGGATGCCAAAGTTGCGGTTCAGGTGGCTTATAATACACAACTGGCTAGTAGTCTTGCGGTGAAGACTTGTCATGAGGTCCTACCTGAGTCTAAGATTGGGATTGTCCTCAATTTGACGCCAGCCTATCCACGTAGCCAGCATCCTGCAGATGTCAAGGCTGCTCGCATTGCCGACCTCTTTCAAGCTCAATCTTTCCTAGATCCGTCTGTACTGGGAGCTTATCCAGAAGAATTAGTGGAAATTTTAGCTGGGCATGATTTGCTACCAGATTCTACAGCAGAAGAGTTGAACTGATTCGTGAACATACAGTGGACTTTCTTGGAGTCAACTACTACCAGCCTCTGCGTGTTATGGCGCCACGTTTTGCTAAGCATCCAGACAGTCCACTCTTGCCAGAACATTTCTATGAGCCTTATGTTATGCCAGGTCGTAAAATCAATCCACACCGTGGTTGGGAAATCTACGAGCAAGGGATTTATCATATCGCTCAAAATATCAAGGAAAATTATGGTAATATTGAGTGGTTGTTGACCGAAAACGGCATGGGGGTTGAAGGTGAAGATAAATTCCGTGAGAATGGAATGATTCAGGATGATTACCGTATTGACTTTGTTAAAGGTCACCTTCGTGAACTTCATCGTGCTATCGAAGACGGTGCTAACTGTAAAGGCTATTTGATTTGGACCTTTATCGATTGCTGGTCATGGCTCAACAGCTACAAAAATCGCTATGGTTTGGCCGAACTTGACTTGGAAACACAAGAACGTCGCTTGAAAAAATCAGGCCACTGGTTCAAAGAGCTCAGTGAAAATAATGGATTTTAAGAATAAAAAGTGAGGTGATCTTCATCTCACTTTTTATTATAAGATCATCACCAAGCTCCCAATTGTAACCGGGATTCAATCAACGATTGTTTTAAACGTCAGGACATCCTGTAGGAAGAAAAAGGATAGAACGAGGGTAAGGACGAGACTGAATTTATCGACAGCAGATACCTCAGTTGCATTGCCCATCCGCAAGGCCTTGTAGTAGCAGAGCTAGGAGGCGCCCATGGGGAAATCAGACAAGATGGGAAGAGAAGATAAAAGTGCCAAGAAAAATCAAATGGCAACTCTCTCCTCTTACGGTTATAAGTAAAACATCTGCCTTGTCAGCTATTAGGTGAAATCTCAATTTCAGGAACTCTATAAAAACTATACCAATTTTTATCCTTGACAAGTGAGAAAAACAAGTATATACTGTCTTTGCTGATTCTGTAAAAGGGAAATCAGACTATACCAATTTAAGGAGAAAGCACAGCTAGTCTGTGTCGTATATACTATGTGTGGAATTGTTGGTGTTGTTGGAAACACAAATGCAACTGATATTTTGATTCAAGGACTTGAAACTTGAATACCGTGGCTACGATTCTGCGGGAATTTTTGTCCTAGGTGGTGCTGAAAATCATCTAGTTAAGGCTGTTGGTCGTATCGCAGAATTGTCTGCCAAGACAGCTGGCGTTGAGGGAACAACTGGTGTCGGACATACGCGTTGGGCGACTCATGGCAAACCAACTGAGGACAACGCTCACCCACATCGCTCTGAGACTGGACGTTTTGTCTTGGTCCACAATGGAGTGATTGAGAACTACCTTGAAATCAAGGAAGAATATCTTGCAGGTCACCACTTCAAGGGGCAAACAGATACGGAAATCGCCGTTCACTTGATCGGAAAATTTGCGGAAGAAGAAGGTCTCTCAGTTCTTGAAGCCTTCAAAAAAGCTCTTCACATCATCCGTGGTTCTTATGCCTTTGCCTTGGTTGACTCACAAGATCCTGAAGTCATCTATGTAGCTAAAAATAAATCACCACTTTTGATTGGTCTTGGAGAAGGCTATAACATGGTCTGCTCAGATGCTATGGCTATGATTCGTGAAACTAACCAATACATGGAAATTCATGACCAAGAGTTGGTAATCGTCAAGGCTGATAGTGTGGAAGTTCAAGACTATGATGGTAATAGTCGTGAGCGTGCTAGCTACACTGCTGAGCTTGATTTGTCAGATATCGGTAAGGGAACTTATCCTTACTACATGCTCAAGGAAATTGATGAGCAACCAACTGTTATGCGTAAACTCATCCAAGCCTACACAGATGAGGCTGGTCAAGTAGTAGTAGACCCAGCTATCATCCAGGCTGTTCAAGATGCAGACCGTATCTACATCCTTGCAGCTGGAACATCTTATCACGCAGGATTTGCTTCTAAGAAGATGCTGGAAGAATTAACAGATACACCAGTTGAACTTGGAATCTCATCTGAGTGGGGCTACGGTATGCCACTTCTCAGCAAGAAACCACTCTTTATCTTTATCAGCCAGTCTGGTGAAACAGCTGACAGCCGTCAGGTTTTGGTTAAGGCCAATGAAATGGGAATCCCAAGCTTGACTGTGACAAACGTGCCAGGTTCAACTCTTTCACGTGAAGCCAACCATACTATGCTTCTTCACGCGGGTCCTGAAATTGCCGTAGCTTCAACTAAGGCTTATACGGCGCAAATCGCAGCCCTTGCCTTCCTTGCAAAAGCAGTCGGAGAAGCAAACGGAAATGCCAAAGCCCAAGCCTTTGACCTGGTTCATGAGTTGTCAATCGTAGCTCAGTCTATTGAATCAACTCTTTCTGAAAAAGAAACCATTGATGCCAAGGTTCGTGACCTTCTTGAAACCACTCGCAACGCCTTTTACATCGGACGTGGTCAAGACTACTATGTAGCCATGGAAGCCAGTCTCAAACTCAAAGAGATTTCTTACATCCAGTGTGAAGGCTTTGCGGCAGGAGAACTCAAGCATGGAACCATTGCCTTGATTGAAGAAGGGGACACCTGTCTTGGCCCTCTTGTCAGATCCAGTTCTTGCCAACCATACTCGTGGAAATATCCAAGAGGTTGCAGCCCGTGGTGCTAAGGTACTTACAATCGCAGAAGAAAATGTTGCTAAAGAGACAGACGATATCGTCCTTACGACCGTCCACCCTTACATCTCACCAATTTCAATGGTCGTGCCAACGCAATTGGTCGCTTACTTTGCAACACTCCACCGTGGTCTTGATGTGGACAAACCACGTAACCTTGCCAAGTCAGTAACAGTAGAATAAGCTAAAAGAGTCTAGTTTGCCATAAGTAGGGTATAATGTAAATATATAACAAATCGGAATTTATAGGGATTTGTATTGAAAAACACATTTGCAACTGCAAGTTGACATATTTCTATATTTTAATGGTGGCTATGCAACCAACGAAATTGTTATGATTGTATCATAAAAAGAAAGGAGTGTTGTCAAATGAACATGGCAGACAGAATACAATATTTAAGAAAAACTAAAGGAATATCACAAGAAGAACTTGCTGATAAGGTAGGTGTTTCAAGACAAGCTGTTTCAAAATGGGAAAGTGAACAAAGTACACCTGAGTTAGAAAAAGTAATTATAATGAGTGATTATTTTGGTGTTACTACAGATTATATTTTTAAAAAGGAATTGAACCGGTAGTAGATAAAGAACAAAAAAATAGAGAATTTGCGAGCAAGGTACTTTATATCTCATCAACAGCTTTTATTGCTATTGGATTGTTTTGTGCATTTGCTGAATGGTATGAAAAAAACAAACAATGGAAGCTATTTTGGGAGCAATAATTATTCAAGTGGTAGGAATTGTTGGATATTTTATCGCAAGAATATTATCAGAAGAAAAAGCACCGTTTTATGTGAATTGGCTTAATATAATTGGAATTGCTTTTATGCCTACTTCTATGGCTACTGGTTTTATTTCATTGTTGATTTTCAAACAGGGGTGGGTTGCGCCATATCCTACAGGAATATTTCACACTTTGAATTTTATATTAGTTCTATTTGTGATTTTGATTACAAGTTATATTATTTTAAAAAAACAGATAAAATAGCATTTTTCTCACTCCTATATTGTATACTCTAAGGAGAAAAAATGAAGAAGAAAAAAATATTATTGCTATGCTGATTGGTATCGTCTTGTCTAGTTCTTTCTTGATACGTACGATCTTGATCCATCAGGCAAGACAAGCGAAAAAACAAAACCTGGAACGGATTGCTGCTGTGCAAGAGACGGTTCAGTCTCAAGATCAAAAGAAAGCTGAAGAGCAGAAAGAACACTTTCAAAAGGCATTTGATGGTTTAGATAAAACTTCCATTCTAATGAAAGACTACGATAGCCACACAAAGATTAATGCGGACTACAGTTTTGGTACAAAGGATGGCGTGCACTACCTAGTAGAATTAAAAACAGGTGAGAAAGTAGCTCTGGAAGGTGTGGACAAGGCCTTTCCTTTGTCTGTCAAAAACGAGGACACAAATAGTACGGAGCTTGCCTTGGTTGTCCGCAAAGACCAAGCCTGGTATATGATCGATACAAAGGGCGAGACGATTTACACTTTTGAACAAACAGAATTGACAGAAAACTCGAAGTTGACTTTGAAAGACAAGGAACTGATAGTTGAGTAATTCATAGATTTCGAAAAATTTTTTCCCTATTATGCTGGCTAAAGATTGATAAATATAAAAAACAACACCCCATTGACTAGAAGAGTCTTCTAATCATGGGGTGTTTTTTTCTATAGGAGGGCTAGTTTATACTCCTCGAAAATCTCTTCAAACCAGGTCAGCT
>BNJS01002572.1_pt1 | contig 109784 bp, 133 predicted proteins | sample 8540461 | NCBI WGS metagenome assembly BNJS01 (sample SAMD00202454, study PRJDB9452) | human saliva metagenome | isolation source: human saliva | place: Japan
GTAACCGCCCCCGACCCGAACGCATTGGAACAAGAAGCCGAACGCGCGGCGGGTGGATGTTAACTACGCGCGCATTTTAGGAGTCTCACCTGTGCCGTCTCCGGACGTTGAGGCTGACCACCAATTCTTCGTGGCGCGTGGTGACGCGCTGCCGCTCGGAATATCCGAAAAGGACGCGCCCGACTCCGCATCGGCTGTGCTGCACCGGCTGACATTCGCCGGTAAGCATTCGACAAATAACCCACCTATGCCAGGTAATTCCAAATTCCGCGGTCGCTCCGCATTGCCGACGGCTCTATCGTTTACGGCGGCGTGTTGCAGTGCGCCACTCGCGTCCTGCTATCGTTCAACCCGACACCCGACACGCCGACGCAGCACCGCGTGCATTGAGGTGCACCGGTCGGTCTGCGGGCAGCCATCTCAATGTGAAGACAGCGGACGGCGACGAAAATTTACACCGGCGGCAGAGCGTGTTTGGCCACGATATGGTTTTCTTCGCGAGACGCGCCGCGGCATCGTACGATACGATATGGAAGAGACAGCGGCTTTCTACGCTGGCGGCATCCTGCAAAGCCCGTGCGCTTTGGAGTCCCATTTCGAATGGCTTACACTCAGAAACAATGATACAGCAAACAGAATACAAACATAAGCGGCTACAAGATCTACCCTGCCAAGGTCCACGGCAGAGAAAAACATTTCGTATCTCTCTCTGGCCTTGCGGCCGAGCCCGGATCTGCGAGCCGACAAGATAGCAAAGGCCGTTCGCCGGTGGTGAAGAGACTGCTCACTGGTAACGTCGAACTCATCATCAAGCGGATCCGGGCGAAGAACTCACCTCAGCCAGGTCGCCCACGAGGCTCGGCGACGATGCTGGTTCGTCGCAATGCCTGCGCCAGCGGATCGCAGGTCTCGAGCTCCGGTAATGAAACTCAATCCCGACGACCTCGCCGACCGACAAAACCGCGGCGTGATCATCGGCGACGGTGATGACAAACGATGGGAACGCAGTTACATTAGAAATCACACAAGTTTATGAGATGCCCGCGCGAAAAGTGCGCCGCGCGGTGTGGCTCTCCACAGTTGGCATCACGGCTGCAGCAAAGCGCTGCATCGACCTACTTTCGACCACATCGTCGTAAGAACGGCGTTGCTACAAAGACGACCGAGCGGGAACGGGAAACGCGCTCCGTGTTCCACGGCTACCGCAAAATGCGGTTCCGATCTCGCCAACGGATTCCCATTTAGCTCACCACAAAGAAACTACATTTCAAAAGCATTGATACCTACGAGTTGTGCTGTGGTTCATCTCGCGTGCGGCACGAACATCAGCGAAACGCGCATGCTAGTGGTGCACATTTTGGGACGAGGTTGGGCAGGAGCAGAAAAAGGCGACCTCGGCGAAGAATTTACGGCTATCGGTCGGCGCAAGTGGCTGACTGGCAAAGGCGGACACGTGACCAACTCTGTCGCGTTGTGCGCGAGGATCAAAGACGGAGCTGACAGCCGTCGCCGCTCGTTGTCAGCGCGATGGAGATGTCGGCGCTCACGACCGCCATGGTGCTCCCGCCGTGCTGCACCTTCTCCAGCTCCGAGTTCGTGCGAAGGCCGCCTCCGTTCGCGGCTACCAGTCGTTGGGCGCCGAGCGTGTTCCTCGGCTTTGCGCGCCAACATCGTGCATCCTACGCGCCGCTCACGCGCTATGGTGGCGCCAGATTTCGCGACCCTGGAGGTCGGCGATCTCATTAGTATCGATCGGCGACGCGCGCATCTTTACGTCGACCACATCCGGCGAGGCGAACCTGCAGCGCCACCGCACGCCGCGTTTCCGGCCCCACGGTTGCCGACTCAGTACGTGCGCGTACCCTCTATGCCTTTTCTGATCTGGAGGACAGCATCACGCTGGCGCTAAATCCCCACCCACATCACGCTGCGAGAGTATCAGTTTTAGGCAAGCGTTTAGCCTCGTGCACGCTTATGCGCTTTGTACACTCAAATTGACGCTGAGTGTCACATGATGAGTGTGCGCTGATGGCGCAACACAACACCAGAACACATAGAGCTAATCGAAATGCCACTCTCGCCAGTTGAGGCCGGAGAATGATGTCCAATCCCGTACAGTGCGGACACGAAAGCTTGAAAGGCCTCGTCGAGTCGATTCTTGATGTCTTTCCGCCAGCGAATGCTTTCTCTTCGCCCGATGGTCGCTGATGAGAACAGCGTGATTTCTGGGCGGCTTGTACGTATGCGTTTTCCGTGCGCTTTGCGCATCCCTTCGATGAAGTTCACCTCGTTGAAGAAAACGTTGTTGTCCGGGCGAGTGCCAAGCATCTCACGATAGACGACGGTTCTGACGCGCACGGTTGCTGGACTATTGGCGTACTGCGCGATTTGGCGTTTCTCCGTCGTCCGCTGTGTCCACTGCCGCGTCTTTGTCTTCCGAAGAACGCCGCGAGGTCTACTCATCGGCGAACCAAACGTCGGTTTTCGGGCGAAATGGGACACAGGTAATGCACTCTCCTTTGGACGATTGGTCCGCATGTCGTTTTCGACGCAGATGGGGGCTGGATGGCCTTTGGCCGGAGAGTGAGGAGGAAGAGTTAGGAACGCCCGAGCGCGTAGAAAGCTAACGGTGCGGAAAGCGCGGCTCTCTACGATCGGTTGTATCATGCCTCCGTTTTCAATCACTCGATAATGCAAACGGTGTTGCACGCGCGGACGAAAGCTTTGCGCGCACTGATCGGGGATATGGGCGCGAGAGCCGAAAGTGATCTATTGTTGAACGATGCTTGTGTTTGAAAATACGAGGATCTGTATCCAGAGTTCGAGTTCTGAGAGAGAGAAAAACTTTCGAGGGTCGGTCATTTAAAGGAATATCTGAGATGACGTTTCAGAAGCGGAAAGAAATGGCAGCACAAAAAGGCCTATCCGCAGGCGTAATCATGACCCTGTTATGGCTGGAAATCGTCTGGCTCGTTGGTTTGGCTTTGAGAAATGCAAAAGCTTCGACTGCTTGCGAGGGTGATAGTACCGTGTGGGTAATGTGTCTTCGTGTCTCGGAAATGAGTTCATCGGCATGGGCCGTCCAGAACAACGCAACCTCAGCGTAACGATCGAACCGAGAAGGGATGCCAGCTCGATCATTTGTGATGACGGCCAAACATGTGGCAGCAACATATCGAAGTCGAAAAGTCGCGATGTCTTCTCTTCTTGCCCTCCGGCCGCTGATTCCTGAAAATACAGTGATCTCGACAACGATGCCGAAAGATCAAAAATCCTACGATGATTCTCTATCGCTATTCTGAACGCTGCTACCTCCGCTATCGGTTGTTTGAAAATACAATCGTTTCGCCGTTGTCGTGGTGTGTGGAGACGTGCGCGACTTTCTGCGGTTTACAGGAATGTATTATGATTTTCCGGGAGACATCAAAGCGTATTTTCCTCGATGCGAATGAAGACTATATAATGAAATTATTCTGATTGCGACTAGAGTGTTGCACCTTCCGGGCGAAGTGTTTTCAATGAAAAACTCAGTGCAAGTGCAAATATGCGCAAAACATCCTTGTGTCTTCATACAGGGCGACCTGAGCTCGTCAAGAATAACTCATAAACGATGATAGAATAATGCAAGCGAAGATTTGGCTTTTCGGCGTGGCTGCGGGATACAGAAAACCGTTGGAGGATACGGACCTTTTTGATGCAGCCCTGCAAGAAAGACGGGGTTATGCGTTGTCCGTCGTTGAACATCATTTCCAGCCACAAGGATACACACCGCGCGCGGTTACTTTCGGAAACCGCCATTTCGCCGTACACACATTCCCGCAAATACGACCTACATCGAGGCTTATCATCGTGTAACGATTGCTATAATGCATTCACGCGACTTACAGCAAACTATGAGCTTACCCCAAGACCGCGCGAAGACGGCGGCACCCACTCGCGCGGCTCGACATCATTGCAGTCTATAACCACAAACGACCGGACGCATGCGTCCGAAAAATAACAGCAAGCTGCGGATGAAAACGACGACTCAACATTCCGAAAGCTCGCCGTGGTCGACTACACATACCACTGACGACGATGCGAACGCTGCTCCGCAGAGTGGAGACCGCTGCATCAGCGCAGCATCGACGCCAAGCACTGCAACTCGAACTCGAGGCTGCATCCGGCGATACGACGGCTGAACCTGGGAACAGTGGGACAAGCCGGGAAAGACGCAGCAAAAGATGCCACCACCACACGAAGCGAGGACGGAAATCAAAGGGAAAGGGAACGCGGTATCGAAACCGACGCCGCTCCAGAAAGCCGGAACCAGCGTCGCGGACTCCGGGAAACCCCGCCTACATCGCCGAAATTCGACAGCAACTCATCGAGCGCCGCCAGCTCGGCTCGTACGCGCGCGAAGCGCGACAAGCCAAAGGCGAAGTGACCGTGCACCGTCCACCGTGCCGAGATGAGCACCGAGGAACCCGAAAGCCGGAAAATCGCCGCACTCAAACTCGCTGGAGCGATCAAAAGCGGATCGAAGAAAGACTACACGAACTCGGGCGCGAGGTCCTGCGGCGAAAGTTGCTGTGCAGTCTTTTCCCATTTCGACTACGCGCTGGTCCGATCTTTCCCGCGACAATGGTTTCACACGCTCACGCCGCCCGAGATGCGAGACTGACCTCCTGCTCAGGAAGACTCGCGACCGACCGCCTTATGTGTTCGTCCCACCGCAGCACGGGAAAGCGCTCGAAGCGCTCTTTACCTCGTTCTTACTACACAAAGGCTGGAAGGCGTACGGCTTTACGGTCGGGGGACTATGCTTTTCGGTGCCGGCGGCCATCCACGCCGTGTGCCTCGCTGTTCGAGGTTCGCTACCTTTGGCCGTGCCACGCGTCCGAGTTTGCCGTGTGGCGTGTCTTTGCTCGCCGCCACCGCTGCACGAATGGCAGATCTACTCCGACCATGACGATCACAAAGGGCGGGTCCTCGAACGGGTGGAAACACAAACTAGATTTTCGTCTCGAAGACATAGGCAAACCTTGCCATTCCGCCGACGCTTGTTTTGCAGGAACGCAGAGACAGAACCTCGCGCGGTGACCCTTATGTTCTCGGGTTGTGGCTCGCGATTGCGCATCAAGAAACAAGGCACTTGTCGTTTCGGGGGATGAGAGACGTCGACTATTTTGTCGGCTCGATCTCGCTCTGAGGAGATCGTTGACGCCATGAATATTGGCGCATTCGTGTGGAAGAGACTGTCTGAAACACACGTCTACTCGGGCTGCTGGCGAAAAAAACATATCCCTATGACCTGTCTTTTGACGCATCGTCTCCCGGGCTTTGTTTGCGGGGCTTATGGATTCCACAGGACGTGCGACACCGGATACCGGGTTTGCGCACTGCAAAAACCGGACGATGACTGGACGTTCTGCCCTGCGCTCTCTTGGTATCCAGCTGGACGCCATATCGCGCGTAAACTGTGGCAGGGACGTGGCGAAAAAACGCGCATCGCCTCGATCGACCGAACGCAAATAAAATCTTTCACTGGAAATCCTCGTGGCAGATCATACTATCTAACAAGACCGCGAACGATCGCGACGACAAACGATTTTCATCCGGCGTGTTGGTGACGTTGGTCCCGGTGTGGTGCATTGAGGTCGAAGGCGGAATGTATCTCGCAGGGCGTGATCTCATCCCCACACTGGCAACCGGATGCCGCAAGTTCCCACCGTGGGCTTTGAGCTACAATCAGCGGCAATCGTGCTGGGCACGATCCTACGCGGCAAATCTCGCTGGAGCACTGGTTCGATGCCGCGGCGCACGATCGTGACCCGAATACAGCGGATTGTTCCCCTGCACGTTTTCTCAATTAAACGGTATCAACAAAACGCAAGACGCGGCTATCTGCGCCAGCACATCATCTTCGGACCGTCCGGGCATGGGGGCTTTTATCGCGCCGTCGGTGTGGGCGGCAGTTTGACGAGAACACCCGTCGACCTCGGCATCATCGACGACGTGAACGCACTCGAAGCCGCATCTCACCAGGTGACGACTATCGCGACCGCGGTGATGGCGGTTCAGTACACCATTTGATTTTCCATCACTCGTCTACTGTAACTCGGCGGTGTCTGATCCTTGACGCGCTGGCACGAAAGGCGAGCTGCTCGCCGGGCGTCTGCTGCTGGTGGATGGACGGTGATCCGCATTCCCGCCATTCGCGGAATATGGACTTCGCCGACGACCGCGAAAAAATCGACCCGGACGCTTGTGGGGCTTGGCGTCGAGCGTCGCCGCGAAACCCGGGCGCCGCCTCATTCCGCTGCCGCCTTTCTATCGGCAACGCCCTCGGTTCGAGCGGCAACATCATCAGCACGCGAATGGTTCGGCACGTCTCGCAAGCCGATTTTGCGCGCATCGCAGCCCGCAGTGATTATTTCATCGACACCTTCCTACACCGGACAAGACCGAGAACGACCCGACCGGGCATCATCGCCTGCAGGTGAACGACGACCTCATTACCGCGGCCAAAAGGATTGCATGAAGTTCCCGATCTCCTGCTTCCCACCCTATGTTGGGACTGCACGTCGCAAGCTTGGTGCATCCGGGCGAGAACAGACAGCCTTTCGGTGATCGACCAGTTGAAACGGGATCTGGTTTTGAACAATGACAACCCGGCAAGCCTTAACACCGTCTCTCGCCGATTGGCTGGATGCAACCGCGTTATTCTCATCGGCGGCGATGAACTGGGTTTCATCGGAAGGTTTACGGTTTTCCTCGAAAGCCACACATTTCGAATATTGGACGTGCTGTGCTGCATAAATGGGCATCACCTCGACCCACTCAAACCGCACAATCGCGACCGCCAGACATTGCGCTTTCGCGGTATTCATAACAACATAGTTTATATTGGCAAACCCTCTTTCGTCCGGACGCCGGGTTCGGAGCAAGGCGCGAAGCTTCATTGCGCAGCGACCGCTCGGAAGGGCGACGCATCGAAAGTGGTTCGATTCCGCTCGCGGCCGCGTTTGATCAAAAGCAAGGGACGTTCGCTCAAAGTTGGGGAGCGTTTCGTCCGAAAAGTCCCAAGATTCAAGCTGTAGAAACTATGGATATTCTTAATCCTCAAGATGGTCGATGACGAAGACGAAATCGCCATTTCTGGTGGCTTCCATCAACGGTACCGCCCTGGAAGGGCGGGGTGCTCTCGAGCTGGTCAGCGCCACGACCCAACCTTCATCCGTGGCCAAACGAGGGGCTCTATCCCGACGTGGGCGGAACACGGCGTTGCGGCCCGTTACGCGCATCTGCTCGACACCAACGGCTCGCGGTTCGCCGCGCCGGGTGATGCGGCGTTGAGATTGAACATTGGCCGACAATTTGACAGGACGGTTGGCGACGTTCATCGAATCGGTATACCGGGGCAACCGCATCGACTCTTTGAACATCGAACACTGTGTCTCTCTTCTCCTGCTGACGAAGTGCTCACGCTTTGGTATGCCATCGAAAGACTAACGACACTACGGGTTGGCGTTTGATCAAACTACGGCAAAAGATTGCCCCCTCGCTGGACGATCGACACTTCGACGAATACGGCGACATGGCGGCAATAAGGCGTGGCTTTCACCCGAAGGAGGCGCCGGATAATGCGGTGGTTCCGGCGGACGTTCACGACCGACCGACACATTCGCTGCGTGCGTGGGGCGAATGGGCGGTGGGACGACCGTTTTATCCACCCTCGAAACGCCGAGGCCTGGCCATCACCATGCCGCCCTCGCCGACCGTGAGGACGTCAAGCCGATCTACGAAATCCGGATGGAACGCTGTCGACACCAGCAACTATCTGCATAGAACTCAAAACCGCTCTTCAGGGGTGTTCTCCGACCGGACGTCGACACGGGGAAGAACGCGGACGGCCGTCGAGACAGCTGGCGACAACGCTGGGCGTTAACTGCTACGCAATTTCGAAGGACAGCACGACACCAATACATCACCTGGACTTAATGGGTCCGAAAAATCTCAAGTTCTACATCCGGGCAACTCCGCTCGCTCTTCTTCTGGTTGGCTTCCCGATTGGGTTTTACCGGATCGGCAACAGACCATCTCGAACTTGGACCACTGACAAATGTTCATCGCTGTAACGCATTTGAAGGTGAAGAAACCGGACGACCGTTTACTGCTGGTTTCTTCGACGCGAAAATGAACGTGATTGAGCGGCGCTGCCGTGGGATCCTCGGTTCGAGCTATACTTGGGACTGTCGTCTTTGGCGTCAGGCGTCTCATCGCCCTTTGCCATCACAGACAAACCGACACGATCCGAGAACTCGTGGCCGCCAGCGAGGAGCCGCTGATCATCTCCCACAGCAGCGCCGGACGTTGGAACTTTCCCCGGACACAACAAGGACGTGAGCCAAACGATGAAGAAATCGCCGACGGATGCTGTCGAGGCGATTTCACTGATCGAGTTCTTTCTTTCCGGGCTCCGTACCGAAGAAACCCAGCGATACCGGTAACCTCCGCAATCTCCTGCGGTTGGAAAAAGCCCCATGTCGACAAACTCTTTCAAGCTGCCGCGCGATGTGGCGCGATCGCACGGGAGTGTCCGGACTTACAAGCCGACAGCTGTTTCACGTTCGACAAATACCCTTATCTTTCACCGGCGTGCTGCTAAAGCGGTGGCGGAACGCTCGCTGTCTTCGTGGACCGATGCTTCGACGGCATTGCGCTTGGATGGGGACTGGCGGGCTCCGGACGACACTCACGTTCAGTTCTCGCTCGGCGATTGGGCGTCTCGACGGTACAACCGCGCCGCGATATTTCGCCGCGAATACCGGTGCGTGCGAAGCCTTTCGCGCGCCACCGACGCGGAATGAATCTTTCACGGTGATGATGTGGAACGTCTGAACAGTTTGGATAAATGGGGCTGGATCTCCGGGTTTGCGCGACGGCATTTCAAGCCGTTGATTGACCACCATAACTCCCGCCCTTATCTTCAGAACTTTCATTTGGCATTGTTTCGTCGTGCGCGACCGGGCGCGGCATTCTGCACCTTCTGGCGCGCGGCGACCTATCACCAGGCGCGGTGTCTATCGTTCGACTGAAACATGCCCGGCGTTTGACGGCGACGGAGGTAAAACATCGCCTATCGAACGACCGACATCGCCGCATACAGATCTTGTTCGTCGTCCGGGGTTGGGATCGCTTTCGCGGGACCCTTACGTGCCTCGAGGCGGACGACAACCGCATCCGCTTTCCATTGTGCGACGATCTGAAATATCGAAAGGCGATTTAAAGGTTACAGGCGCATCCACATTGCCGTTGTTACGCCACGCGATAGCCAGAGAACGGGCGGTTCGTGCAGACACCACATTCTTCAAAACGCTTTGGGTACAGGACTTCCGGAACGCGGTGAGACGGTACCGGCGCTGGGTTTAACGTAGGCAGCGAACAATTTCCTCGGCTTTCAACAACGCTCGCGGCACGCTCCCGTCACGCGGCTTTCTTTCATCCGCTATCGGCAGTACGTTTACGCCAGCTTTCATGCTCCTGGTACCGTGGCAGCCTGGCGGAATCCGCATAACGCTGAGCGGCGCGTTCTCGAGAAGGTGTTGGGAAAGATGGCGATGGGCGTTTCTCCTCCGTGGTTGATCTGACGAGCGGAACACAACGACGTGAAGCCGCTCTTCAAACGCTCGCTAAGTCGATGAATTATAGAAAAAATTATTGGCGGGGACAAACAGAAAGGATCTTGTTCCTCCTCGCTCGCGTTCGTCGAAATAGATCGGGTTGGTGGTTGGCGGATTTCACGTGGCGGGTGAGTTGGAATTTCTTCTCGGAGGTACTTAACATTCGCAATATAATCAAAGCGGTAAAAGATGACCGGTAGAAACACCGAAAATGACTACAAGCGGCGAACGGGCTACTTCGGAAGAAGATGACGGGCGCGGTTATTATTTCTGCGGGCTCGCGACAATACTGAGAAAAGATGAATGGGGTTTACGAATATCTCGAAAGTAAGTCATCGAACCAACTGAACGGGTTCCGGTTGGCATTCTAAACGGATGCAAACACGATTGAGCATAATCTCGCCTTACAACTTACAAGGAAAAATATCTGGGTTTCGAGCTTTTTCTTCGGTCGGGTGTGGATCTGGGCAAATCGCCGGTGCTGCAAACTCGTTGGCTACATTAATACGGCGAAGGATAAACGAAGAAAGGACAAACAGGGAAGAAATAGACATTATGCCGAACTTTCCAATGAGGGTTCTTTCTTTATTAAGTCTCCTTTTCTTCAGCGGAGAAAGTTTTTCGGATAGTCTGGACTTGGGTTAGTAAATCTTCTTTCGATCAGAAACCAGATCTTCGATCTTGTCCTGGTGTCGACCCTTTCCCGCTGTCCGATTTATTCTTTAGTAAGTCGTATTTCATGGGGAAATGCAATTTGATGAAATGGTACAAAATATTTTTAGTTTTACGACTCGCGTTCGTCATCTAACAGCGTTAAATGCTCTAAAACCGGACTTCTGATATGACCGGTAAAATACGATACTAGTACACGTTTATATTGACGACGTTTTGCCCAAAGTCTATATATAATCAAAAAGAAAATACTTGCAACTTTGATGAACACAAAAACTACCGATAACGCATGCACAAAACCAACTGTGGACGCGGCGACCCGATTTGAGGGATCGAATCCATTACTGACAGAATGGCGATCGCCAGCTTCATTACCACCGCCGAAGGGTAAAATCATGACAGGGTTTTGATTCAGCAAATCATCGATGCCAGCCGCCGCGACCGATACTCAAGAACCGCCGTGGCTAACACTACCGGCGGAAGCACGGATTGAGGACGGAAAGACGATCGAGCCGTCCGACCGAGGAACCGATTTAACGGACGCCCGACATAGCGAACCCCGGGACACCGCAGCCGGGCAGCGCTCGTCGGACGAATGCTGCTTCGCAACGGCAACTCGGCGATGAGTTCCGGAACGCATCGCGAACGACCGGCTCTTCCTGGCTAATGAACGCTGGCTCCCAGGCTTTATCTGCAAAAGCCTTCACCCGTATGAAACTCGACGGCCTTTTCGGACCGGGTTCAAGCGGCGGCGAAGACGGTGAAGACCGAAGTGGGATGATGGTGGAAATCGGCAAAAGCGGACGTCGCGCGCCGGAATCGCAGACGCTCAGGAAACTCTCAGGCGCAGCTGGAATCGTCTTGCATCGGGACGACATCGTCGAAGACGGTCAACCAATTCACTTCCATACCCTCTGGAACACAGAAAAAACTAAATCAAAAATGGGTATGACGGTAAAACGGCGAGACAGGCGGGTGCCTCGCGTCTTTGAAACTGGGAGTTACACCATTTGACTCGAGACGTATCGGTCGAACCTCGGAACTCGGCCGGCGATTGCAGCGCTTTTGAAGGCACGCCCCTCAGCGCTTTCCCGACGACGGCATTTTGCCGATCGTGGGGGAACAATCGTAAACGAAGGTGCGGAAGCGATGAGAACTGCGGTTGAAAGTGAAGGGCCACCACGCTGAGTCGCTGACGTGCTGCTCCCTCAGGTAGGCGTGGCGTCCGGGTGCAATCTCGACACTCAGAAAGACTCCGACGCTTTTCGACCGCTGTCGGAGAAAATCCGTGTTGTCTGTTTGATAAACCGAGCGAAGCCGGGCGCGACGACCGACGATGCGGAGATGAAACACATCCCCTTTCCCTTTCGGTGCGGGTCGCTTCGTCGGTGCAAGGGTGACAACACTCGACACGAATGCGTGGACGATAACTGCTCACGGTGCAACGTTGCACTGACGATGGAAAAACTCCTCAAGGGCACGGTTGGCCAACTGTTAAATCACCATCCGGTCTGAATACTTTGATTGAAATTCACACAACGGATGGTGCAGGCGCGCGGTGTCGATAACGTCGACGTTCGTCCGTTTCCCAGTTCTTCTGCCTTTCTTCGTTACGCCGTGTCAACGGCTTTGCGTGGGCACGATCGCGCTAACTCGGACGCGCAGAACGTGGCCTGCGTCATTCGACTGGCAGTGCAACCGTGCGCAGCGTCGCCGTGTTCGAGTGCGAGGCGACATTTCGTTTATCTCGGTCAGTCTGTGAACTTTCACACGCTCGGGGCGAAGGGTACCAGTAGCTTGCGCTCTCGCCAAATCTACGACGCGGGCGCAACTCGTTGGGGTGCTGATGTGGACTTCTGGCTTCCGTTGAAAGCGAGTTTGGTACATTGCGTTGGATTTCGTATCGCCGGCAAGCTCGCGTTCAACACCGCGTTGAACGTACGATGGCGAATGGGTTCAACCTCGTTTGATGTTGGACGAGGATCTGATGAAGACCTCGACGGGTTGGGGCGACGTCGAACGCCGTTGTTATCGGCGGTGGATTTGGGGAAGCAAAACCGCCGCAGAAAATTTCGTACTCGTTACGCCTTTCGTGAACATGGAGACGTTTAAAGTTTGTTCTTCGGAAGGATCGTAAAGGCTTGCGCGTCGTTCGTGGCCAATGGTGGGTTTTAGCTCAAACGCCGTCGCTCGAGCAGGTGAACAAGGTAGCTCGCCTCGCATGGATTTTTCTCTACAGTTGCAACTCATGGTGATCGACCAAGACTGTCACCGAGTTCTCGAGCGGCGCGTTCGGTCGGGCAATCCGTTAAGGACCGCGTCGTGCTTTGAAATGCCGATCTCGGCTCGACGCGGTGCGATACGCCGGAACATTTCGGTGGTATCCGCAGGGGTGATCATACGGTAATCAGGAAGTTGCGGCGTGGATGATCTATAGGTAACGCTCGGGCGATCGAGCGATTCCGGTGTTCGACGGCGATGCCGAAACGTTTGTCTCCACCGACGGCGGAGACTGGTAACTGGCAAATGATGTACTGGTGGAACAAGCCCTTCGGGGCATATCTATGTACCCTGCCGGTTGCACGCTTGACGGCGTGTGCATTCTGCGCGGGTTTCGCGTGACCGAAGCGACGACAGACGTTTTCCAACGCAGCCTATCTGGTCTCGCCGAAGCCGACGTGCTGGCGGCTCGCCGCCGCTGAGGCATCTCGCGAGGCGGACAAAACCACGTTCGGCGACGGGCAACGCAAGGCATATCGACGGCGTACCGCCATCTTTGAAAACTCGGAATCTCCATAAAATCGTCCTGGCTCTGGATATAAAGGCAACAGTTTATGATTATTCCGAACGGACATTTGGCGGCCGTGAAACGAGAAAGGCGGCATCGGGCATTGACCTGGACCGGGACACCCGTGCTGTCGTCGGGCGAGAAATACGTCGAACTATCCGTGTCCAGCACCGCGGTGCGCACTACAATGCCATCGGAGCAACACACACGGCAGACCACTTCACTTCGGCCACCACGGTGCTCGTCGAGCGAGCGCCAACTGACGGCGCGCAAGTCGGCTGACCAGACCACTGCACGGCCGACGCGATCGAGGATTTCCTCCGTTCAGCGATGTAGAACTGCTCGAAGCCGTTTGCCAAAGTCCGCGCTGGTTCTAAAGCCAACACGAAGCCATGCCGGTGTAGACCGAGACAGAGCTCTAACGCCGTCGAGGCGTTAGCTTCCGAATCGTTCCGACGGAGTACCGCGAGCGTTCATTCGCACGCTCAAAGTACGGTAGCACTGGCGTCGTCGACGACCGCCCGGCAAAAGGGAAGCTTATGCTGACCGACGGAAAGCTCCGCAGCTCTGTCCGGGCGGTGGTCGTGATCGACGGAAAGTCTCTGCGGTTCTGAACTGAACCGCCGAAATCGAAAAGCGAAGCAGCCGAAAGGCACATCGAGACGACCTGGCAGACGAGCTTGGAGCGACGACGAGCCGACCGCTTTGCTGGAACTCGCGAAAAGATCAGCCGCGGCGTTTAGCGCTTATCGTCGTCGCAGGTATGGACTACGCCGTACGTTTCTCAGCCGCGGACGCTGACGTGCTCGACGTGCTACTGCTTGAGCAGCGGATCTCGATACCGAAAGATGCTCGCTAAGCATTGTCATCGCAAAAGAACCTAGCCGCGGCGAAAGACCTCCCGGCAAGTACAGGGGACGTTTACCGCAAACTCACGCAAAAGCCCGATCGCCAGTGATCGCCGGCGGCGTGTTGTGCGCCGGACGCGCCGAACCAGCCGCACGAGGACGCGGTGGTGATCTTCACCACCGGGAACGGCCGGGCGCGACATCCAACAGCATTGTGGGCGATAAACATCTTCGTCCCGATGACTGTTCAACACGACAACGGCGTAGCTGACCGAAGACAACGCCCGAACGCGAAATAGAACGCCGCGCCGCACGGCGATCGGGTGGATTCACTCTCGGCAACGCGGCCTCGAACTATAGATTCGATTACAACAGACGATCGCCACCGACGAAGCACCGAGCTACACGAACATTTCATCGTGGTACGGCTCGAATACGACTTCTTCGGAGACGATGAGCACTGACTAACACGCATTCGCTCCACGCAAAAACCTGCGAACTATGGCGGTATTGACGCGACTCGGAAAATTCGAGAGACCGTAGAGATCTGAAGGGCGCGAGCCGCCGCACCGGTGGACGCCGATCGACGTTCAGAAAGATTCGCTCAAAGTAGAGCCGAGGAAGGCTCAAACAAAGCCCTAGACGAGCAAGGGAACATCGTCGACAGCCAGAAACCACTCCTCATGGCTACAATCTCTTGGGAACTATTCTCGTTAAGAAGGGGTTGAACACTCACTTTCACGAGACAGGCCGCGGCGGCAATCGCGGCGCACGCCTTTCCGGTTCACGCCGGACGACCACGAGCGTGTAAAGGTTGGAAGGTCGACCGCGCTACGGTTTCCGCCACAATCTCGTTCTCCACAGCGAGGCGCTCTGTTACAGTACCAAGCAAGGTGTCTCAAACCGAGAGGCGGGCAGTGACTGCTAAGCTCGAGGTGATCTCACAAACCTAGCACCGGATGCTGGGCGCGCAGAAGGAGCACTCGGCATGTGAGGGGCTGCGAGGTCGCGGGTGGTTCGATTCCACCTCGCGCTAAACAGCTGACAAAAACGCAAATGTCTAGGGCACAAGAACAAGGTGGCGACCGCGGTGTTGCAGACCGAGCGAAGATAAAAGGTGGGCGGCGACGTACGAAGTCGAACCGCCCTCTCGCAACGATGATCACCATTTTCCGAGATCGTGTCCACGCCCCTCCGCCCGACAAGGAAGGGTCGGTTTCGTCTACGCAGAGTTTGGCTTATGCCGCATCGTGTAAGCCCTCGGGTTGCTTGCCGCGACGCTGATACTCGGCGCACGTGTGGCGAAGGAGAAAGCCGATGTTTCTCGCCTTTGCACGCATCAAGCGTTGTTCCGGGATGAAAGGGCGCGGAGGAACGCACGCGGCGAAGTCTCGGTGAAGAAATCCTCGAACACTGCACGGCAAGGAGGTGCAAAGCGATTGTGGCCGAAACGCTACGCCAGATGGAGATCGCAAGTTTTTCGGGCTACCACTTTCCTCAGGGGTAAAATCTTCTCAGACCGACGAGGTGGAGAGCGAAAACGACAGCGTCGTGGGCAATCATCGGAGGGATAATCAAGGGATTTCAACCTCTCGCTCGATTACGTTCTCTACGAATTGAGCTACACGAACCTAATAATGCTCGGGGCGGCTCTCCCGTCCTACGACACCGACAAGGACGAGAAGGGCAAGACGACGATGTAATCGACGCGAGCGACCCGCGAATCAACGCACGAGTGCGAGAGCTACTCAGCATAGCATAACGAACCATGGATCAAGAAACCGGAAGACTTTATTTTTGACGTGCTTCTTAACGACGAATCACTACAACAAGGGCTGCAACGCTCGGAAGCGTTCCGCAGTTTTAAACGAATCGGCCAACGCGAGCTGCAGAGCATGGTACGGCTTTATGGCAAGGCGGCACTAAAGCGGCCGCGGGCTTGTTCGCCGTCGACAAGTTGAAGGACTTTGCGTCGGCCGTAGCCACAGTGCGCGGCAGTACCAGCAGCTCGAAAATCGCGTTCAATACGATGCTCGAGCGGTAAATCGAAGGGCGATGCGCTGATGGCGCAACTCATCGACACGGCCGCCAAAAACACCGTTTGAGATGAAGGAGATCGCCGAAGCGTCGAAGATGCTCTCGCCTACGGAATGGAGGGCGACGAAAAGCGAACGAGACGTTAATTCGTCTCGGTGACATCGCCTCAGGTTTGTCAATCGATCAAAGACCTCGCATTCCTCTATGGCACGACCATGGTGCGGGGCGACAGGTTAATACGTCAAGACCTCAATCGGTTCCTCGGTCGCGGTATTCCTCGCCGACGAACTCGCTAAGCAGTTCGGCAGAACAAGAGCGAGGTGAAGAAGCTCGTCGAAGAGGGCAAGATCGGTTTTCCACAGTGCAGAAGGCCATCGAAGCGTTGACGGGCGAAGGCAGCAAGTTCGGCGGCTTGATGGAAGCGCAGTCGAAGACAATCAAAGGACAGCTATCTAACATCGAGGACGCGTGGGGAGCAGATGATGAACGAGATCGGCAAAAAGCCGGAGGGGAATATCTCGGGGCGCTCGACATCACGGGCAAACTCATCGAGAACTGGCGGACGGTCGGGGAAGGTCGTGCTCACCGCTGCTGCGGCAATCGGATCTTATAAGGCCGCGGTTGTGACATTGGCCGCCATTCGCAAGGTTTCGGATACGGCAAAGGTTTTGAACACGGGGCAGCAGCTTAGAAGCGTCTTGACGTTGGAGCAGCAGGCCAGGCTCTCAAAGATGAAGCTCTCCACCTCATCATTGGCCTACGCGAAGGCCGTTCAAACGGAAGTTCACGCAGGGCTGCAAAAGCAAAGCACTCGTTCGAGACAACAAAGATCGAAGTGCAGGGCGGCTGAAAAAGAAATCGCCGTTGCTACGATGTGGGAAAAGAGCGGCGGAAGCCGTGGCGATAAAAAGCGTTCGCAGGTAGGCGCGGCCATGATGAGCGGCAACGCGAAGAGAATAGAAGCGGCGACAACTGCATTGTCCACGGCGCAGGAGCGATTGAATACGGCCGAAAAAGGCGAAGAACACCGCGGTACGAGGCCTAAGCAGCAAGCAGGCGACGCTAAACACCGCGGCAAAACGCGCTCAAACACGCTCGAAACGGCGGCGAACACGGCCGCACGGACCGCGAGCACGGGAGCGACGAATCTTTTGTCTATGGCGTTTCACGGTCTCGGGAAGGCGATTATGAGCAATCCCATCGGCTTGCTCGTCGGGGCGATCACGGCCGCAGCGACGGCCATGTCCTTTTCATTAAGGAAACAGACGAAACGACCGAAAATGTCCGAGCGTTTCGGCGAGAGCGCGAGCGAAGTCTATTCAACAGGTCGACATGCTCGGCACGGCGCGTTAATGGGGCTGGACGAAGGTACGGGCGTGTACAAGAAGACGATGGACGAACTCAGCACCATTCTCGAAAGAGTACGGCATCACGCAGATCAAGGGAGGGCGACAACATCGACTCTATCAACGAAGCGCCAGCTGGCTGATTGAATTGATCAAGAGCGAAGGTGTCGGGCGGCCAGAGATTGAACGCAATTCAGACGGCGAACGATGAATACGGCCAAAAAACTGCAGGAAAGTCAACAAGACCTCGCCGAGCGAAGTTCCGAAACGCGAAATACGACACGGGGCGGCGCAACGCTAACGGCACGACGGTTTGGGGGTGATATAAAGGGGTGCGGGAACATGCGAACGAAATTTCGCAAATCTATCATAGCTTTATCGCCGTCGAGATGCTGGAAAGCGGAAGAAATCATCCGCATCTTCAAAGACGCCTGCGGACGATGAAGAAGGAGGGGAAAACTCGCGATCTCAGATGCGGAAAATCAACGCAGCGTGGTTCGATGGTGTGATCTTAAAACGGAGACGCTCAATACGTATAACGAAAAGGTAAAAGGATTAACCAAGTCCTACGAGGAAAGCACGCTATCGCAGATGCGATGCAGAAGCAACAAAGCGGCGAGGCGACGCCCAAGCCGATGCCGCCGATCTCGTGGCAACCGCGGGGGCAACGCAGAGCTCCTCGGCGCGAGCAAGGCGACCGACGAACTCTGACAGAACGTATCCAAAAATCGTCAAAGACTTTCCGACACCACGCTCACACATCCACATCAACTTGACAGAGGCCACCCGCTTGGATGTTCAAAGTGTCTCCCGACAGAGCAAGAATCTTTAGCGGCTGGATTTGCGGGACATTATCAGGACATGCCAGCGCAAAGGGGTGAAGAGATGCATCGCTGGGTGCCATCACGTTACAAGAGGTGGGGCGGCAGATCTGTTGATTGGGCAAAAACCTATCAAGCACTCAATGCCCGCACGGAAGCCGCCCGCAAGAAGGCTGGGAGCTGCGAAAAAGAAGAAAGGCACAAAGCCATAAAAGCGCGCGAAAACGCGGCCGCCGATGCCGAAAAGCCGAAGAGCGCAAGCGCATTGCACTCAGCACGACCTCGAAAAGGACATCGAGAAGTACAAGGACTCGATCATCGAGAAGAAGAAGGAAAGCGATCTCGAAATCCGGCAAAACACAATCAACCTCCTAGAAGACGGGTACGAGAAGGAGCGCCAACAGATCGAACTCAACTATGAACGTCTGCTCTTCGAGAACAAAAAGCGTTCGGACGAAATGGTCGAAGCCATCAAGGAGAACAAGATGCGCGAATGGAAAATCGCGAACCCGAAGGCGACGAAAGAGAGAGAGAACGCATATCGCGACAAGCTCAAAAGTGACGAAGGAAGAATTAGATCCGTCACAAAAAGCGATGCTCGCGCAATACGAGAGCGTAGCCGAAAAACGAAACTGAAGGCCATGCAGGATCTCTACACACGCTCGCTCGAAGGTCTTCAAGACTACGACACACGACGCGCGAAGATCGAAGAAGAGGGCGCAAAGAAGCGCGAAGAAATCGAACGCACGCACGCCGACTACATCAAGGCGCTAAACGAAGAAGTGACGAAAGGCGAAAGCCGAAAAGCAAGCAGCACTAGACAAAGGCGACGCAGAAGCCCACACCGCGGCCGAACAACGCGAAAAAGGATGCCCTCGCCAAACTCGAACAGATCGGCGACTCGAAGGAACGCGCCCTCGCCGAATCGAAACAAAAGCAGGAGAAAGACATCAAGGCCGTGAACGACGAGGAGATCGAAAACATGCGGAAGAACTCCGCACTCTTCGTAAAACTCTTCGGCGACGCATCGGAGAAGAGCCGCAAAGGAGCTGCACAAGGTGATCACCGAAACCGAGAACCTCTTGAGCTATCTGCGAAGCACCGACGACAAAGACCTCGTCGCATCGTTCGGTTTTTCGGCGCAAGAACTCCGCAACCTCAAACAAGCCCCCGAGAAGGTAAAGGACATCACCGATCAGCTCAAGCGATTGAAAGACACGGTGAAGGCCGAAAACCCGTTTGCCGCACTGAGCGAAGCCATCAACGACGTATTCCGAAAGGCCGAACAGGGGGAAAGTCTCCCCGCCCTCGAGGTGCGTCTGAAGAAGTTGTCATCGGCGGCAGCCGCAACGGCCGACGTGATCGCTCCCATTTCGGCGAAGCTCTCCGCTATGTTCGAAGCCGCGGGAAGTAAAAATATGAGCGAGCAGGCCGACACGCTGACCGAAGCCATGACCTCCGTGTCGAACATCGGGAAGGGCTTTGCGCAGGGCGGCATTGTCGGCGGCATCGCGGCCGCGGCAGGCGAGGCTCTTGGCTATGCCACGAAAAGCCTTTCAAGCGGCCGCCGCGCATCAAGAAGGCGCTGCTCGAAATTCAGAAGCAAATCAACGACCAGCAAGAGCAATACAACGAACTCCTCCGCATCGAACGCCGCGAAGCTCGCGACCTCGAAAACGATCTTCGGCTCGGACAAGTTCGCCAAGGCACGCCGTGCACTCCTCGTCGCAAAGGATTGGGAGGACGACATCAAGCGAAGCATCAAGGGCGACTATAATACGCTCGCTAAACATCGTTGGGAACTTTATGTAGACGATAAGTTAAAAACGGGAAGTGACAAGATTATCTTAGACACGAAATCCGAGGGCTACAACTCACGGCCTGGGCATGTTCAGCGTCAAGACCGGCCACGAAAAACGGGACTCTTCGGTTGGGGATCGGGGCGTGACTTGTATAGCGGATTGACGCAGATCGCCGAATACAAAGACCTCGTCAAAGCTAACGGCTACCTCAACCTCGAACTCGCCAAGAGCATTGCGGCGACCCGAGAGTTTGAAGGCGACGGCAAGAAAGCTTTCGAAGCGCTGATCAAGAAGGAGGAGGAGTACGAAGCATCGCTCAAGCAGATGGACGACTATCTCGGCGGTATCTTCGGCAACTATGCGTCGGACATTATGGACGCGGTGATCGACGCTTTCGAACGCGGCACAGACGCTGCGGAAGCCTTCGGAGACGTGACAAGAAAGGTGATGCGCAACGTCGCAAAGGACATGGTGCAATCGGCAGTTCTTCAGCCCGTGATTGAACAACAATCCGAGTTGGTAAAAAGCCTATGCAACGGGAAACAGAGACGAAAATCACCAAAGCATTGGGTGCGGCAGCCCACGTATTTGCGGACGTTGAAAAGGTGGTGCAAGAGGAATACAAGAAAGCGGCCGAAGAGTTCAAGCGACAAGGAATCGATCTTTCGGGAAGCAGCACCACAAGCCGCGAAGCATCGCAGAAGGGCATCGCCACTGCATCGCAGGACTCCGTCGACGAACTCAACGGACGAATGACCGCCGTGCAAGGCCACACGTTCGACATCGCCGAAAAACACCCGAATGCTCCTCGCCACGACAAACGAAATCTTGAAGGGCGTGGTCGGCATCGAACGCAACACGGGCAACGTCCACACGCGCCTTGCGGTAGTCGAGCAGCACTTGAAAGTCGGTCAAAAGACACCGTCGGTGACATCGCACTCAAAGGAATTAAGATCAAGCAATGAACACGTTAGACTATTCAGGACGACTTTATATCGATAGAGAGGATGTAGGCGAGGGATGCTACGCCTGCGCGGCTTTTCGGGGGCTTTGACGAACTGATTGCCTTTCCGCCGTTGAAGACTCCGCCCGCCAATGATTGGCACGAAGAGCGCGGTTTCGACCCCGATCTTTCCGCCCCCGTGCTCGACACACGCGAGGTGACACTGCATCTATCTGCCGGCGACGAGGATGACTACGGCTACACGCTCGAAATACTCGACCAGAAGCCCGTCGTCGACGTTCGCGCCCCGAGCATCGGCCGTTCGTGGTCGCTGCGCTTCGTCGCTCCCACCGACAGCGTCCACTCGTCGACGTTCGGCCTTAAATTCGCCGACGACACCCCGATGCAGGGCTGCACGTATCAGCCCCCAATGCCGATAAGGAGCGCGAGTGGATTTTGAGCACCTCTCGGCGTGATGATTTCGTGATCACCGAAAACCCGAAACGCTCCTTTGCCGACTACGGGGCACGCGTGCTCGGCGACGTGGTCGACGAAATGGAACGCCGCAACGAAGTGAAGACCGGATTACTCCGCAAGTTTTTCGACAAAAACCGGGGGCGTTTTTACGACAAAGCAGCCTTGTTTTTGCGAAAAAAAGGCGGCGACCGTCAAGTGCGACTCCTGATGCGCGCCGATACCCTCGCCGAACTTTGGCGAAACTACGACGCGCTGCTCTTCGATCTCATCCGCCCCGGCGCGCGACGATACAAGGCACTAAACAGGCCACGATACACGGGCGAGCCGTTCTACTACAGCTCGTGCCGCGTCGACAAGTTCATTCCCGACGAACCGCGGCCGTGGCTGCAATTTACCCTCACCCTTACCTTCTACGCAGGTAGTTCCGTACATTCATACTAAGAATTATGATAATCTATTCCCCCACGGGCGAAACGCTCCTCGACGTGATGCCCGACGACAACTCCTATCGCCACCGCGCGATCATGGGCGACAATGCGCTCACGCTCTACTTCTCCCTCGCACAGCACGTCGAAATTCCCGTCGGCGCGTATTGCGAACACGACGGCGAGCGCTACACGCTGATGCACCCCGAGTCGCTCAAAGATGCAGCACACGCGGCATTTTGACTACACCCTCGAACTCGAAGGCGAGCAGGGGAAAATGTCGATTTGGAAATTCCGCAACCCGATCGACGGGCGTTTGCGCTTCTCGCTCACGGCCAAACCCCACGAACACCTGCAAATGCTCGTCGACAACCTCAATCGTCGCGATTCGGGCTGGACACTCGGCACGTGTATCGACAGCCCCGAGCGCGTGGTCAACTATGATCACGCCTTTTGCCGCGATGCCCTCGCGATGATCGCCAAGGAGTTCGGCACGGAGTATGAGATCGTGGGGAAACGCATCTCGCTCGGTGCCGTGGAACACGACCGCGCGAACGCCCTGCCGCTTTCCTACGGCAAGGGCAACGGCTTTGTCTCGGGGGTGGCGCGAACGAACAGCGAAGACAGCGTGCCGACCGAGATTCTCTACGTGCAAGGGGGCGAACGCAACATCGATCGCTCGAAGTACGGCGCGAGCACGCTGCATTTGCCCGTCGATGCCGCCATAGGCTTCGACGGAGCGCGTTTTGAGGGCGAAACGGACTACGATGCCCGAAAGGCACGCCGCTATCGCACGGACGAAAAGGGCTTCTCCGTGCAACGTGCCGACCGCCCCCTTTCGTCGATGGCAGAGGACAGCGTCGATTTGACCGACATTTACCCGAGTCGCGTCGGAACGGTGGCCGAGGTCATCACGGCGAACGAGCAAAAACACTTCTACGACTTCACCGACCCGACGATTCCCGAGACGCTCGACTTCGAGAAAGTGTCTGATCGCGGGCGAGAAGATGACCGTTATCTTCCAAAGCGGTATGCCTCGGGGACGCGAGTTTGAAGTGAAATACGCCCACGCGGCATCGGGGAAAGAAGGCGCGCCGCTTTGAAATCGTGCCGCAGGAGATCGACGGACAGACGATGCCGGGGGGCGCGTTCGTTCCGCGTTCGCGCGACAAGTACGCCGTCTTTCATTGTATGCTCCCCCAAGCCTACATCAACGACACGGCCACGCGTTCGGGGGCGGAGTGGGACTTGCTGCGCAAAGCGGTGAAACATCTGTACAGCCACGAAGACCCGAAGTTTTCATTCACCGGCACACTCGACGGCATTTGGGCGAAGCGCAACTGGGAGAACGTCGGCGAGCGCTTGCGGATTGGGGCGTTCATCTCTTCTCCGACAAGCAGTTTTCAACCCGAGGGGGTGGCCGTGCGCATTGTCGGTATCAAGGACTACATCAACACGCCGCACTCGCCCGAAATCGAACTCTCGAACGCGCCCGTGGCGGTTTCTTTCAGCACGACTCTGAAGACACTGGAAAGCGCCGCCGTGGCCGTCGAAGAAAAGCACCGCGAGGCACTGCAATACAGCAAGCGCCGATTCCGCGACGCGCAGGAGACGGCCGAAATGATCGGGGCTGCGCTCTCCGATCGGTTCACTAATGCCATAAGCCCCGCGGCCGTGCAAACCATGTCGCTCCTCGTCGGCGACGAAAGTTTGCAATTCCGATTTGTGGGCAGCCGCACGAACCCGACGGCCGTTCCCCACGTCGTGACCTACAACGCGAAGACAAAGACCGTGGACGCGGCGAGCGGCATCTTGCAGCACCTCACCATCGGCATTCGCACGATGAGCGCCGAGCACAGCCCCTCGGAGTATCGCTTTTGGGACGTGGCGGCATTCACGAGCGGACGACTTGACGACGCGGCGAAGAAGTACTATCTCTATGTCCGCGCCCCCCGAAACGGCAACCGCGCGGAGTTTGTGCTGAAGGAATCGCCCGTCGGTTTTGAGAGCGACGCGGCGAACTATCATCTTTTGGTCGGGGTGCTCAACAGCGAGTATGACGGCGACCGCAGTTTCGCGCCTTTGTACGGATTTTCAGAGGTGCTCCCGGGGCGTATCACCACGGATCGTGTAGCCACGTCGGACGGCCGTTCGTTCTTTGATCTCGCAGCAGGTGAAATGCGGCTCGGCGATTCATTGGTTTATCAGAACGGCCGCTTGTCTCTTCGCGGCACGTTGGTACAGAACGAGGGCGGCGTTACTTCGCCGTTGGCTTGTTATCGCGGTGAGTGGAACGCCACGACGACGTACTACAACGGCGACGAGGTGCGCAACACGGACGCGGAGGGCGTGGTTTCGACCTATCGCTACATCGGCGAGCGTTCCTCTTCGGGTGCTCCGCTGACGGACAAAACGAAGTGGACGATTTCGGCATCGGGGGTGAAGGGCAAGGGCGGCGACCCCGGCAAGAGTAGCTACACGCACGTGGCGTATTCCAACAGCCCAGACGGCAATCCGTGTACACTCGACCCCAAAGGCGAAAAGTTCGCCTATCTCGGAACCTATACGGACGAGAATCCCGACGCGTCGCCCGCCCCCGCGCGCTACGTTTGGGCAAAGGTGCAGGGAGACAAAGGAGACAAAGGGGACAACGGGCGCGGCATAGAGCGCGTGGAAGCGTTCTACAGGCTCACGGAAAAGAACATCGCACCGAGCCTAAGAGAATCGGGATGGACGAACACGGCACCCCAACCGACAAAGGAGTGGCCGTGGCTTTGGCATTGCGAACTCACGAGATACACGAACGGTGATACAACCGAAACCACGGTGCGACTGATTGGACACTACGGCAAAGACGGCACGAACGGCACGAGCATTCGGGCGCAATACAGCGCCGACGCGCGGACGTGGCACGACGATTTCGCCGAGGGCGATGTGTGGATGCGTACGGGCAACGGCACAACGTGGGGCGGTGCGCTGCGCGTGGTGGGCGAATCGGGCGCAGACGGCAAAAGCCCCATTTACGATTTCGCCGCGTCCTCACAACTCGCCACCGCATCGGGAACGACCGCCCCGACTATTCGGGGAACGTGGCAAGACGCGCCCCCGACCCTTCGGAACGGGGAGTATCTTTGGTATCGACTCACTGCGGCGAACGGCAAAATCACCTATGGCCGTTTGAGCGGAGAGAAGGGCAAGTCGGGCGACGATGGGAGCACAAGCTACATACACATGGCTTACGCCAACAGTGCCGACGGCGAGAAAGACTTCACCTTGGAAGAAGACCTCGGGCGCGCCGGCGAGATCGAGTTCTCGTACTTCGGTATCTACTCCGATTTCGACGAGGACGCAAGCCAGAAATACAGTGATTATACGTGGACGCAGTTGCGAGGAGGAGATGGCCTTTCGCCGAATCCGAATCTTCTCAATGGCACGAACTTTGAAAGCCGCGTGCCGTGGGTGACGTTCAACGTTTCAGAAAGTTTATTCTCGTTCAACGGAAAGCCTACACAATACGGAATGAGCCAACTTGCGGAAGGTCAATTCCGAGATCTCATTGTGCAAGAGATTACCTCCGTCTTGAAAGAGGGGAAACCTATACCTTCTCCGTATGGATGATAGTCCGCGGAGAATTGACGTGGATATTCTCGGGTATCGAGTTTGCCGAAGCTCCCAAAGTGAACGGCGTGCAGACGGGCAACGCGAGCGGTGCGGGACGTTTCCCCGACAATCAGAAGTCGGAAGCGTTCGAGAAAGTGACAGTTTCGTTCAAAGTAAGTAGGATAACAGACGCTCGGCAGTACTTTTATATCCGCGCTTGGGACAGATCTTCGGCAAACATTGTAGATCCGAAACTGGAGGTAGGCAAAATTGCCACTCTGTGGTGTCCCTCTGTGGGTGATCTTCGTGCCGATTACCGCGAACTGCGCTTTACCGTGAACGGATCGCCCACGCAGCCGCCTTCGATTTCGGACAACAGACGATCACCCGAGGGCTGGAGCACCGTGCAGCCCGTTGTCGGAGTTGGGCAATATCTGTGGATGACTTCGGCGACGGTGAGCCGCTACGAAACGGCATTACTCGACCGCTGGAGCACCCCGACACGCATAACGCCCGAAGACGGAAAGAACGGCCGCGACGGTGCAGCCCCCGCCATGGTATATCGTGGCGTGTGGGACGCGTCAAAAGAGTATTACGGCACGATGCACCGCCGCGATGCCGTATTCTACGAAGGGGCGTACTACATTGCGAGAACCGATGCCGGCACGTTCCGCGGTGTCGCTCCCACTGAAAAATCGAAATGGAACGACTTCGGCGCAAGTTTCGAGAGCGTGGCCACGCAGTTGTTGCTCGCCGAGCACGCGAATGTGGGACGCTGGATCTTGAGCGACGGCAATTTGGTTTCGGACTTAGACAACGCGCAGACGCACATCAGGTTGGACGCGCACAGGAATGAGGTGTGGCTGCATTCGGAGTACATTTCAGACAAGCCGAGAGGTGCCGAATCCTCGCAGTCCGATATTGTACTCCAGGCTGATTCGGGAGGAATGGGAGTTCATTCTGTTTTTCAAAAGGGCAGAACTTCTTACCGTTCACAATGCAGTGTTGGCTGGAAAGGGCTTTCGTCAGATATCGAATACGTTCCCGATGACCGCGTCCCACGCGATCAAAGACGCGAAGCGATTTCGGGACGAATGATATGCAATGACAACGGAATTGCAGTCGGCGTTTGGGGAGCTGCGATGAACCTAGGGGAGGGCGAAGCGTTCGGCGGATGGTTCTCCAAACTAAAAGCCCTCGGACTTGTTTTAGGTTTGAAGCGCATAGGAGAACAAAATAATACTGCCGTTTCGCTCGACGACGGGGACTCTTACGTCGTCGGTTTGCACGACAACTTTGAGAACATCGACGTGCATATGCCTGCGAAGGCATCCGAAGGTCAAACAATCGTCTTCACACAAGTAGGACGTGGAACGATGACGATTCTCCCTCCCATTGGTGAGTCGAACCACCGATTCGGCAACTACTCCGAGCGCATTCTTTCCGGGTATCGTCTCAATCGAAGTAAAACGGTTCGCCTTACCCTCCTCCGAAACGTCGACATCGGAAACGAGCGCGGCATCAATCTTTGGGTCGTAGCAGACTAACCCTCACATCACTAAATACAAAACAGCTAGACAATGCAAGAAGTAATCATTCAGTATGCCGAGCAGCATCTGTATTTACACATCGTACTGATCACCCTTTGCGCCGCTGCGATCCTCATCGCGATGGGCGTCGATCTCTTTTTCGGAATCCGAAAGGCACACGAACGCGGACAGCCTACGACATCGCGAGGGCTGAAGATGACAAGCCGAAAGGCAGTGAAATATCTTGTCCCGTTCCTCGTGCTTTCCCTCATCGATATTATCGGCACAGCGGTCTTTTCCGCTCCCCTACCTTTCGATGGCGTGGGCTGGCTACTGCTTGCTCTGCGAGTTCAAGAGCGTACGCGAAAAGGCTTGGGAGAAAGAGGAAATCGACAAACAAAACAGATTCGTACAAACGACGATTTCGGAGGGTGATTTGGAGAAAGCCGCGAAGACGTTTGTAACTGCATTCTTTGCCGAAGCCGAGCGAAAGGGCTTGCCCGTAAATTCACAAGATGATGTACCCGAAAACGCAGAACAATGACCATGAGCGACGCATCGTGTACCCCAAAACGGCAAATCGGGTACATGACAAGCGCGCATTAAGCTCGTAAAAAACTAAAACAACAGACAAATGCAAATCCTTATTCAACGCCACGCCCTGAAGGAGGGCTACACCATCGGACGCATGGAAATCAACGGCCGATACTTTTGCGACACGCTCGAAGACACCGACCGCGGTTTGTCGGAAGAGATGTCAGAAGACGAAATCGCCGCGCTCAAAGTGAAGGGCGCGACCGCCATCCCTACCGGCACGTATCGCATCGACATGCAGACACGCTCCCCACGCTTCGGCCGTGTCCTCCCTCGTCTTCTCCGCGTGAAAGGCTACGCCGGTGTATTGATCCACAGCGGCAACACGGCCGCCGACACCGAGGGCTGCATCCTCGTGGGCGAAAACCGCGAACGCGGCAAAGTGCTCAACAGCCGCGCCACGTTGGAACACCTGCTCGTCTTCCTCCGATCGGCACAAGCCGAGGGCGAAAACATCGAACTTGTCATCACACGTTCCGCGACCAACTGACGAGAAATCCTCGGTAGTTCGCCCCGCGCGCTGCACAAGCCGCGGGAGAAGAAATAGAACTTATTATCGGCCGATCCCGATAAAACGAACTCACAAGGATTTCTTATAAGTTCAAATGCGTAGCGTCAATTCTTTCCAAAAATCGGGGAATTGGAAAGAAATTATCTGATTTCGAGTGGCAAGGGCGCGCAAAGTGTTCCAAATCGCTCCAATCTTTTCCAACTCTTTCCAAATTGGAAAGAATTGACCGCAAGCGCAAATACGTTTTACTCTCAAATCTTCATCAAATGAATAAGAAATCCCCCTCTCCGATGCCCAATGATTGGCTGTTTCTTTTGCTCGTTGCGCTTGGTGCAGTGTGTTTCTCCGTCGTCTTGGCGCTGCTCGCAAGCTGCACGACGACACGAATCGTAGAACGCCACACCACGCACACCGACACCCTCCGCATCGTTCAGCGCGACACTCTCCGCGAACTGCGCACCGTCCGTGATAGCGTTTATCTTCGCGACAGCGTCTATTTTGAAGGCGCTACACTCGTGAAGGAGCGCATCCGCGACCGCTGGCACATTCGCCGCGATACGATTTGGCGCTCTCGTGTTGACACGCTGCGAGCAGCCACCCACGCCACAGAATCACACAAAGAGAAGACGGCAACCGCCCCGTGGTGGTACGACTGGCGGCTGTGGGCTCTTCTCGGTATTGTCACGTCGTTTGTCGTTCTCAGGCATGTGTTGCGGAGATAAAGAAAAATCAGTATCTTTGTAGCAGACTATTGTTTTTCATGGTGTAATAGGTTTGCCCCGAGTGCTTTTGCATTCGGGGTTTAGCTTTTTCGTGCGCTCACGAAAAAGGTCTTGTGCTTTCCGTAAATACGTCCAAAACGCGTCCAAGATAAGGGCAATTTTCCCCGTTTCTTGAACGCGTTTCGTTTGTATGTAGCTGGTCTTCAGTCGATCGGAAAAAAAGTCCAAAAGAAGTCATCGTTTATCGAATAGCGCCATCGCTTCAACCTTTGCTGAGTTGGCGATGTCGATGTATGGTTTCATAGCGCTGTAGTCACTGTGCCCCGTCCACTTCATTACGATATTCGCCGGGATTCCCATCATAAGGGCGTTGCAAATAAAGGTTCGCCGACCGGTGTGCGTCCCAACAAAGGCGTATTTCGGCCGCGTGTCCTCGATACGCTCTCCTCCCTTGTAGTACGTCTTTGTTATCGGAGCGTTGATTTCGCAAAGCTCGCATAAAATGTGGATCAGTTTGTTACTATTTGAGTTAGTTATCCTTGGAAAGACGTACTCGTTATCCATTCCTCTATATCGGTCGATGATTTCGAGGGAGTATTTGTTCAGTTCTATGGTGATCGTCGATGAGGTTTTTATGGTAGTAATTGTAATGGTGTTTTCTGACACGCTCGACCACTTTAGATTTTGCATATCAGAGAAGCGCAAAGACGTAAAGCAGCAGAAGCAAAAGAAATCCCGAACGATCTGCAAAAGCGTTGTATTCCCGATTTTCTTTTCATACGTTCGGCCGTTGTAGTCTTTCAACTGAACTCTCGTACCTTTAGGGGGGAACTCGTAATTGTAAATCTTCATCAGCTCCTCCCATTCGAGGAACACAATCGGATTCTGTGTCGCCTTCGTCTTTAATGAGAACTTTTGGTAATCCAAATTTGTGTTGTATCCTTTCTTCGTAGCCCAACGGAGAACCCAAAAGAGAGTCCCCACAGTAAGCTTGACAGTCGAATCGCGCAGATCCTTTTCTTCTCGCAGAAAGAGCACAAAATCATTTAATCGCTTTTCGGTCAGCCGCCCGAACGTCAAATTGTGGTCAAACTCATCTATATAGTTGACCATTTTGTGAAACGATTTACACGTGCTCAAGCTCCATTGATTTTGCCTTGGTACTTCAGAGTAGTAGAGTTCGAAATAATCGAAGATGAGCGCTTGCTTTTCTCCCGTCGCCTTTTTCCTCGCGAAGTGTTCCAAGAGTTCTTTTCTTATTTCGGCACTTGTAGGCTTTATCTTGTCCAACATACATTGATGCTCGTATGCGCTGAAGTGCTCCGATAGTTTAGCCAGCGCAGCATTGATTGTTGAGTACGTTACCCCCGCTCCGGCCGTCGAACCTTTTTTTACTTGCTGTTTGTTTTGATCCCATTTCGTCGGTGCGACCTTATAACCCGTTGAAGAGATAAACCGCGCTCCAAAAATAGAGATGCTCACCCGTATGGGGCAATCCCCATGTTTGTCTGTTCGCTTGTCAAGATAGAAGTTTACTGCCATATTGTTTTTCAAGTGTGTGCGCAAAGTTACGCACGGTTTTTGGTTGAACGCATTTGTACAAAGTTAAATCTAATTGAACGCAACCCAAGGGAAAAAGGCGGAATCGGTGGGATCCTATAATGCGTTATTACTGATTTCAATGTTTGGTGGCTCTCTACCCAAATAAATTTTTACATTGATTTTTCAAGCTGTTACGTGCAGACTGCGCGATTCTACGCACACTTTCTTGTTTTTTTCGGTGTTCTTTTCGATGAATTCTGTAGGATGAGAAAGCTTAGCCGGTGGGCTATGTCTAAGTATTCTCAGTTTTGCTCGCCTTATATATGAGGTGGGCAAACAGTGCAAGAGAATGTTGCAAGCTCTGATGAAAGGTTGCAAGCTAATGTTGCAAGCTTGAAGGAAATGTTGCAAGCTAATGATGCAAGCTCTGCCGAAAAGATGCAAGCTCAAAGGTAAGGGGCGGAGCATCATAGCCCCGCCCCTTTCTTATAGTTGTGCTTTAATTCCGCGTGATGCCATGTAGCGATCGCGGAGGGGAATGGCTAATACCTCGCAGACGATGGCGATGGACAAACTAATTTTGCCGTTTTCGCCGTCGATGTCTGCGCGGTTGAAGATGTAGTCCTTCAAACGATCGAAGACGGGCAAGCCCGAAAGACTGCGGCAGGCCGAGAAGGCGTACATTTCCACATCGAGGGCGACGCGTGGTTTCATGTCGTCGATGTATTGGAAAAGGCGTATTTCGTTCTCCTTGAGGAAGGTGTCCCCATCTATCTCTTTGTAGATCATTTCGCCGATGGGCGATAGTTTGCGAGGACTTGCTTTCATTGTTACGTCGTTAAACATGATTTCGGGGAATGCTTTTTTTCGAGGATTGCGACGAGGCGGTTAAACTTTTCTCGAGGTTGTAGCGTTTGCCGTCCTCTTTCTTCTCCCTTTTCGGCGAGGCGTGCCAATTCGGTGCGGAGGGTGGCATCTGCTCTTTCGGCGGCTTTTTTTCTACGCGCTGGATTTCGTTCTTGATGTCGGTGAGTTTGGCATCGACGCGCTGCTCGAGTTTGTCTAACTTCTGATCAAACTTTTCTTCTTGCTTCTCGAATCGTTTGTCGATTGCTTCGAATCGTTTGTCGACCGCTTCGAACTTTTTTATCCATTCGCGCCACAAACCACGAGAGTCCTCCGAACAAAGCCGCCAGCGTGGCGACGAACGTACCGATGACCGTTGAGATTGTAGCGATATTTTCTATTGACATTGTTTCGGTGTTAAAGTGGTGTTTGCTCTATTCATCGAGCACAGAATGGAGGAACGCTTCAAAGGAGGAGGTGTCGACGCGTCCTGCGCTGATGCCATTTCGTGCGTCTTCGCACGCTTGGGCGGTCACTTCGTTGTAAGGGCGGAATTTTTCCCTTGCCGAGCGTGGGGAGTATCGCGATGTTCATGTTGTGCTCTATACGGAAGCGTAAACACACTTTTGTTCTCGCGACCAGTTTGCAAATTCCGCGTTTTCTTTTCTCCACGAGGTGTGCTTGTTAGGCCGTGGATATGGCGCTGTTTGAATGGGGATTTTGTCCGTCTGTGTTTCGCCGTTGTAGTAGTCGCCCTCTTCGGGCAAGCGATCTTCGGTGAGGTCTTTTTCATCAAGAGGCGACAATATTAAACGCTCTTCTCCGTCGGCGGTTACGCGAAAGTACTCGCTCGGAATTTCGGGATTGGTGAATACGGTTCTTAAATCAACACGTTTCGAGAGATATTCAGTTAGTCTGCCGTAGCTAATTCTTATAGCCGTGCAGTCGTATTCATCGGGAATAGAACTCAGCAAACACAAGTAGAGACTTTCCACTGCGTCTGTTGCTGTGAAAAGAATAGGCTCATCGTAAAAGACGAGTATCTGTTTAGGGGTGACTGCCAACATATTCGCACAAAATCTTGGTTTGTAACCTTAAATCTATCTCCGACGCTTAGCTATCACGAAAGAGCATTGAGTAACTCGTTCCTATCTATTTTGCAAGAACGAAAAAAACACGAGTTATCCATCCTATAGTTGGAGTAAAAAAACGCCTTCCTTCTTTTTTTATTGTTGTGTACGGCAAACTGTCTGCACCGTTCAAACTGTTTGTTCGTGATTATTTGTGTTTTAAGCCTCATCGATTCTTGATAGGCATCCACAGCTTCACGAACTTCTTTTTCTACAGCATCGCGTATCGGAGTACCGATCACTCCGAGATCTTCATCCATGCACTCTTCGAGAGTGTATACCTTCATCATTTTTTGTTGTCGAGTTTGTCTTCCACTCTTTTGATGTCTATTTTGAGTTCGTCTCGCACGTCTTTTATTTGGTGACTGAGCCATGTAAATCCCGCGCCCATTGCGGCGAGTATCGTAACGGCCAGTGCTATCAATTCGTAGTTCATATCGTCGGGGTGCTATGGGTGTTTAATAGGTGTCTGTTTCCGCTCTTTCCTTCCTATTCTAATCATCGAGAGAAGAGAAGTGCTTCAAAGCGTGTTTGCGGCCGGTGGCTTTTTCGCACGATTGAGCGGTTAATAGTAATCCTCCACGAAATCGAGTTTCTTCGTGACTTGTACCTTCTTGAAGTCTTTGTCGAAGGAGTAGATGGTGACGCCCCCCGGTGAAGTGGCCGATGCCGTATCGAGCATCGCGCATTCATATCCGATAAATTCTTCTTTGTCTCCTTTTTTCAGATGTTCAAGGAGTAGTTCTTTAGATGTGCGAAGAAAAATATCGCTGTTAGAATTGAATTCTCCCATTAGCTCTTTTTCTTCCTCCGTTAGTTCGCGTTCACGGGATATCATTCTCAAGCTATCTCGAATGTACGAGAATCTGCTCGCACTCAACTTGTGATCGTAGACATCTTCATATCCGAACACACTGTCGATCTCATACATTTCCGGCAAATGATTCTTTCGCAGTAGTTCATTCGCGCGGATAAGCGGAGGGCGATTGTCTTTCTTGCAACCAACGAGAGAGAAGGAAAAGAGTAGGAGTATTGCAAAGATAAGGTTTCTCATGGTGATTTTCTTTTATGCCATTCTTTTTATTGATACGAACCCTGCGACGCGGAATATTTTATGAACAAGGCTTGCCTGTATCTTCATATCGGCGTAGCGTGTTTTGTCGGGGTTGTCTGAAATGCAGGTGATAATCGCGTCTTCGGTGTATCCGCTTGTAACAAGCCGCTTCACCATTCGCTGTGAATCTCGTGTGACCACAAGATATATTTCGCCGTTGATGATCGTTTGCACCTCTCGGGGATGTACAACTACTATATCTCCGCTTTGCGCGGTGTTGAGCATTGAGTTGCCCGTAAGGTTGAGCCCGATGCAGCGTTCAAAGCCGGGGACTTGAATGTATCGGAACGGAGCCATCATCTCGTTGTTATCGAAAAGGCTATCACCCGCCGATGCGTCGAGTTCGTAATACCATTTTATGGCGTTGTCGTCATTGAGTTCCTTTTCATCTTGTGGCACAACGGCGGCAAGAGCTGTGCTACTCCCTTCGGTGGCGAGCATTTCACCTTCGCCCGTGAGTAGCCAGACCTTAGATAATTCGGGGAAGGAATTGGATATCTTGTCTATTGTTGTTCGACGAGTGCCGTCTCCCATTTTAGACACAGACCCATTACTCAGTCCAGCCTTTCCCTCAAACTCGCTAATAGTCAGTCCAATATAACTGATAAATTGTCTAATTCTATCCTGTAGGCTCATACTCTTAAGTGTTAAAAGGTAGACGTATATCGAATTTAATTAGATATTCGTTTTGTTGCAATAGACATAATATCTATCTTTGCACTCGTAAACGTAAGTAAGTTACGCCGCCAATAGTCAACCGCTTGATTATAAAGCAATGACAAGGCAAAGAATAACGCAAATATCCGCACTTTTCTCCACACAACAAAGGGAAACGCGGAAAAAAACAAGCATTCAAAAAAAGAAAGAAACAATGACAACCGTACTCGAACTCATCATCCATCAAACGATCTTCCGTCATTCAGAAGCCATGGACTCTCTCATCGACAACGTAAACAGAGATGAGCTTACTGAAGAGGAACTTTTCCAATATCCGTGAAAAACTGGAGGCATCGGTAGACGTGGGTTTTGATATTTGGGAAATGCTCAATGATAAGGCCGCGGTTCTTGAAGCACTCGAACGTATGGAAGGTTGTACAGCTTATGCAAACAAGTTGATCGCCTTGCACGGCGAAGGAGAAGCAAAGGAAGCGGCAGAACGCTACTTCGAACATAGCGAAGGCTGGATTTAATCAACTGCCACGCGAACGCAAAACAAACATTCAAAAAGCAAGAAAATGGACAAGATGATTCAGAAACTCGTACAGCAGACGCTCAGCAGATACTACGAAGCGTGCGAAGTGTACACCACATTCGACCGCGAATCGATCCCGGTCGATCTCATAACAAGTTGCCACATCGCACAGCGGCCGACAGACGACGCGCTCTTCAACCTCTATAAAATGATGGCGGACGACACGCTCGATGAAAATACAGCACTCGTAGCAAAGCATTTGGAAGAACTCGAAAACTACGTTATCGCAGTAGAGAACATACAAATCGCGTTCGAACTCGGAAAGATGAGCGAGGGGGAGGTAAGGGAAGAAGCGAAGAACGTAGAAAAAGAGTGGCGCGAATGCCGCGAAGTGACAAACCGCATCGAAGAGGTTAAAGACGTAAATCTTCGCATCTACCTCCGAAAGATGAACAGCCACCGCGTTGCGCTGGTCGCTTATCCTCTGAATGTGCTTATCGAAGAGCAGAAATTCAGAGCCGCCGAGGAAAGAATCAGACGCGTACAATACGGATTTAAGTTCGCAAAGATGTTGATTTATCAAGTACTCTAATCGCCGCGCTGTGTGGGGGACGCGCTCCCCCGCACACCGGCACAACTTCAAACAAAGCACTACAATGAAACAGCTACTCGACACATTCGGCCGCTGGGGTTTCACCGGCCTGCTCGTCGCTCTCTTGGCGATTTCGGGCTTCTTGATTTTCTTCGATCTCGTCGGCGCTCCGCTCTTCTTTCAGGTCTTGCAAAAAATCGTGGGAGTTATTGGCGTATACTTGGCCATTTTTATCGGAAAGCAGGCTTGTTTTGCCGATTTGTTCCCTACTTCTGTGACGCGGTTTTTTTGCCTACATGAGAGAGCACGCGAACACCGAAGACGAATAACACACACGGCGCGCCGCTCTTGGGATTGGTAAGAGTAAGAAATGAGAGCTTGTTGCTTCGGGCGGCGCGCCACTTTTTACACCTAAAACAATAAGACGTTATGGCTACATACGAACTTTCCGCACATGTGGATATCGTAGACCTTCTCGACGACGTTTCCTACAGTGAAGAAGAAGACGTTCTCCTTGAACTTCTCGAGAGATTTAACCCCAAGAATGTAAACGCCGCTTTGGGCGAATACTTCGGATCTCGAAACGAACGAGTGACTGAAGTTCTCGGCTGTGTGTACTACTTCGAAGAAGCGCGCACCCTCCTTGCCATTCTCGAGAGGTTTGAAGCCCACAATGTAAACGCTGCTTTACGCGAATACTTCGGATTACAAGCCCGAGACAAACTCCCCGATTTCGTAGACGCTGAAAAGTTATGAAAACTATTTCCCTAACCACGGATGTGAAAATTGACGACGTACTCAAGAGCGTGGAAGACGCGAAAGAACAGGACTTTCTCATCGAGGTTTTTAGTCGTTTTCGCAGAAAGAACATAGACGCCGCCATTCGCCTATTCTACCAAGATATAATAGCATACGCCGCCATAGCCGAGGACTTCAAATTAAATGATCGCTACAGGTGGATGCACAAACCTATATACGGGGAGGAACTTCCCGATTTTGTGAACGCTAATAAGTTATGAGTGCAGACGGATCTCCACTATTACCCCTAAAACAATTAGAAGACATGAATACAATACAACTGAACGCCACGCTCGAGATTGAGGACATCGTCAACAGCGTGGAAGAGAACAAAGAAATTGACTTCCTCGGGGAGCTGCTCGGCGCTTTTGACGACGCGAACGTGGAGGAAGCCTTTCGGATCTACATCGACAAACAGATAGCGAGAGGGAAGGACATCCCGGCGTATGTGAATCCCTCGAAGCTGTAAGCCATAGCGCGCCGCCGAATTGAGTTAGATATATAATTGAATCGTAAAGAAGTTAGTAGCCACAGGCGGCGCGCTCCCACACGTTTTTTTCATCTCACCATTTGAATGCTTCCCCGCGTCACGTCGCGATGATGCCGCGCGGGAATGGCGAGCACCGGTTGTGTAGGCGGTTACTTTTGACTGACTTTCATTTCTGCCCTTGGTGGTTCGACTCCACCGCTCGCCGCGATTTTTTGTTCATTAGTAAGAATTGATTTCCCGCGCCACGTTGTGACAACGCACGCGGACACGGCACGAAAGGTTGGCGATATCGTATGCTGCCAGTTCCACCTTCGCCTCGGGGTTCGATTCCCCGACGTGCCACAAAGTATTTTTTGATTCCATACTATCCCGGCTGTTGCCCGCTCGTGAGAGTAGACACAGCCACACGGCCACGGAGAGTGCAAAGCATTGCATTTTCACACGGAAAGGGAGAGCGGCACATCTTGTAAATAGGTAGGCAACTCGTTCAATTCTCACTCTCCCTCGGCGGTTCGAATCCGCCCGTGGTCACTAACATGTGAAAGTGAATGAAGAAAGTAGACAAAAAGAAGCTCGCACAAGCATTCGCCAATCCCGACGAGTGCGTGGAGCTTGAAAAGATCAGCCGCGACGTCATTCGCAGCGTCGGCAAAGGGAGGACGATCCGTTTTATCCTCCCGACCCCCAAAGCCACCGAGAGCGCACGAGCATCCGTCAATTTTTTGCGCATCTTCGAAGACCTCCCGGTATTCGCCAGCGTCGACAACACGAAACGCTGGATCACGATAACACGATTATAAAAAAACCCCCCGATATGGAACCCGTCATCATCGTAAGCCCCAAAGATTTGGAAGCCCTCGTGAAGAATGCCGTGGAGAAAGCCCTCGAAGCACGCGACCGACGAGAGGAGGAAGCGAGTGAGCAGGTGTTCGGGCTACAGGGTATCGCCGATTTGTTCGGGTGCTCAAAGATTACGGCATTGAAATACAAACAGACATTTCTCGCCCCGGCGGTGAAGCAAAGAGGGCGAAAGATTGTCACCGACGTAAAACAGGCGAAGCGCTTGTTCGCCCCTACACGCCGATAAAAAAACTCCGCACTATGATATTCCCCGACGTAACCATTCAAAACCAAACACTCACGCACGCTCTTATCGTCGTCCCCACGCCGAACCTTGCAGCGCGCACGGCGTTCATCAAACGTTTCAGCACCGACCGGCACGCGTGGTTCATTCGATCGAGCATTCAGAAACACGACGGTTCGGCGCGCATTTACTTTCGCGTTACGGCGGGAACGGCAAAGGACACCATCGAGCGAATCGTCAGAACGGCCGAAGAGGCTTTCGTCGGAGCATCGGTGTATGTTCAGCCACTGACCCCCGAAGCATCGAAGCTCGGCCGATAACCTAATAAAACCTCACACCATGCATTTCGAATACGACCGCGACAAACTTGTGGAAGACGACATCAAGCACGGCACCTCGAACGAAATCTCCGCAGTGATCGAAATACTCGAGGAGGACATCGAGGACGCGCTGCACACGCCCCCTGCGGAACTTGCCCGCGATCCGTTCCTTCTCTACGGCGATACGGACGACGAGAACGAAGCACTCGACGAAGGGCGGCTCTTTGCCGGCCATGACGAAGCGATGAAGCTGTATCGCTATTTGGTCGGCTTGCACGAAAGAGCCACAGAAGCACTGGGCGCACGGGAAGCCTTCGAGGAAGAGTGCCGCTGTCTTCGCGCCGAGCAAGTGAACGACTACTCCGACCGCTGCTGCCCACAACCCATATACTACAAATAAATGACAAACGGCGAATTTTCCGCCCTCCTCGCCAACTTCAACGCACTGCTTTTCCGCATCGCGATACGCGAACGCAAAGATCACAAAGACGTGATGCGAGAGTTTGAAGCTCTGCGACATCAGAAACTAAAAACCATCACCCATAAAAACAAATAGAATATGCCACTTATCAAACTGCAAAATCTTACCCTCAGTAACTTCAAGGGTATAGAATCTTTGTCTGTTGACTTTGGTTCTCACACGGTCATATCCGGAAGGAACGGCACCGGTAAGACTTCGATTTTCGATGCGTTTACATGGCTGCTCTTTGGAAAAGATCACGACGGGAACAGCAAGTTTGACCTGAAACCGTTGGACGCTAACGGGGACGAAGTCAAACACAAGGACGTACAAGTAAAAGCGAGTATCGACGTCGACGGACATACGGTTCTGTTGGAAAGAACATACAAAGAGAAGTGGAAAAAGGCACGTGGCGCTGTTGAGCCAACTCTTGCCGGGCACACCGAAGAGTTTCGTATGAACGAACAGCCGTTGACCGCGAGCACTTGGAAGAAAGCAATCGATGAGCTTTGCCCGGAATCCATTTTCCGTTCGATTACTGCCCCCGGACACTTCGCCGAGCAGAAATGGGAAGAGCAACGCAAACTTCTTTTCTCGATTGTAGACCTCTCACCCGAAGATGTCAGAGAAGAACTCAACACCATTGCACCGGCAAACGATGCGGAGCAGGTCTTTGAAGCATTCAAAGATGAAAACCTTGATGCAGCGCGCTCTTCAATTCTCGCGAAAAAGAAAGCATTGAAAGCGCCTATCGACAGCATACCTACGCGTATTGATGAACTGAAACGCTCGATTCCCCGAAATCGACAAGGACGAAAAAAAGAGATTCGTGCCATGTTGGATAGGAACGAATCGGAACAAGGGAAACTCTTGCGAGGGCAGGGATGCAGTCCCGAATCGGAAGAGCGTAGACGACTTCCGCTAAGTTGGAAACACTTCTCGCACAAATCAGAGCGCAGGTCACAACGGAGTACAATCAAACAGCGACGGAAAGAGCGGCGGCTGTTGGCAAACTAAATGCGGAGTTCTCCCAAATAGAACCTATCGCCAAGCTTGTGGCAGAGATAGAAGCTCAAATCGAAAGTTCTTCCAAAGAACGAGAAAGACTGATAGAAGAGTGGAGATCGATTAAGGCCGAAACTTTCAATGCGACGGCCGAGGACTTTAGATGCCCGTGTTGCGACAGACCGTTTGAACCACACCAAATTGAAGCAAAGCGTGTGGAACTGCTGGAGAAATTCAATATCGACAAAGCCGAGCGTTTGGAAGAAAACCAAAAGAGGGGAAAAGATTTGAAGGGACGACGCGAATATTTGGAGCGTCGCCTTGAAGAATCCCGCAAGGCAAAAGAGCGAATGATTGAAATCAATGCCGAGCTTTTGTCTCTGAGAACAAAAGAGCGAACGGATTCCCCTTTGGAAGACACCATTGCAAAGGCTGTCGACGGGAACGCAGAAATCTCTGAACTCCGCATCCTCATTGAAGCGCTTCCCGACACGGAACAACCGGAGGACAACGAAAGTGTCAACCGACGATTGAAGGAACTGCGTAGTGAACAGAAAGAGTTGCTCGAATCGCTCTCCGTCTTTGAACGCGTAGAGAAAACGAATCAGCGCATCAAAGAATTGCGTTCCGAGTTATCGGATCTTTCACAGCGATACGCAGAAATCGAGCATAAGGAGGATATGCTGTCAACGTACATGCGCGCCTTTGCCACCACTGCAGAACGAAAGATCAACGAGAAGTTCCGCATTGTCAAGTTCCGCCTTTTCGACTATCTGATTGACGGAACGCCCAAAGAAACGTGCAAAGCCACGGTAAACGGTGTCGCCTACAACTCGACACTTAACAGTGCGGCGAGAATCAACGCAGGATTAGACATCATTCGCACCCTATGCGAACACTACAAAGTGCAAGCCCCCGTCTTCGTTGACAACGCAGAAAGCGTGAACAATCTTTTGCGCATTCCCTCACAAACAATAGAAATGAGAGTGACGGAGGGTGATTTTACAGTCACTATACAAGACGACAACACCAAGCAATAACCTATAAAACCAGAAACAATGGCAACACAAGTCGCAGTATTGCGCACGATGCTTGAAGCAGACAGCGTGCAGAAACAATTTTACAACGCACTCAAAGAAAACAAAGATGCGTTCACGGCATCGATCATCGATGTGTATACAGGAGACCAAGCCTTTACAAACTTGTGAACCGCGTTTGGTGATACAAGAAGCACTCAAAAGCAGCAGTTCTCAAATTGCCCATCAACAAGGCGCTGGGATTCTCCTATATCGTTGTTTATAACAACTCTAAACGAGACAACAACGGGCAATGGGTAAAGATCCCCACTCCAACTTTTGTTGTAGGCTACAAAGGCTACATTCAAATGGCGATGCGCACGGGGCAATACCGAACAATCAACGCGGATGTGGTCTATGAAGGTGAACTCCGAGGGGTAAATAAACTGACCGGTGAAATCAAGTTCGACGGCGAAAAGACGTCTGAACGAGTGATCGGCTACTTCGCCCACTTTGAACTTCTCAATGGTTTCAGCAAAACACTCTACATGAGTGTCGATGAAGTGGCCGCCTACGCCAAACGTTTTTTTCGCCTTCCGTACGTCGCGACACAACGGTTGAACAGCTTATCGAAAAAGCACAAGAGACTTCTACCGGGAAAGGAACGGGCTGGGAAGGTAATTTTGAAACCATGGCGCTGAAAAACTGTTATCCGACGTCTCCTTTCAAAAATACGGTTATCTATCAATCGAGATGCAGGATGCGATGATCAACGAATCTTCGGCGGAATCGTCTGCACAAGCTACTCGAGAAGCGATGGTTACTTCACCCGATACGGCGATTGATCTTGACGCAGACAGCTACGTAGAAGTAAAAGATGAACCGCACAACAGTTCTTCTCCAACCGCCACTACGGGAGTAGATGAGAACGAAACTCCCGATTACTAATTTATTCGGCAATGAAACTGCAAGTTTTAGGATCGTCCTCCAAAGGAAACTGTTACCTACTCACCGCGAACGATGGCAGCACCTTGATTATTGAAGCCGGTATCGCGTTTCTCGAAATCAAACGAGCTTTAGCCTTCAATCTTTCACGGATTGTCGGATGCGTGGTGAGTCATCGGCACGGAGATCACGCAAAAGGGCTGGCAGACATGGCACGCGCCGGTGTTGCGGTGCATTGCTCATCGGACGTGATCAATACTCAAGACTTAGATGTGCAGCCACTATTGGTTGAAACAACCCGTCGACAATGGATGCTCGTAGGAGGAGAGTTTGAAGTGCTCACATTGGAAGCTTTTCACGATGTACCTTGCGAGTCTTTTGTAATTCGTCATCCTGAAATGGGAAAACTTCTCTTTCTCACAGACAGTGTTTCCTTCCCATATAAAATCCAAGGTCTCGATCACGTACTCATCGAAGCGAACTACTCCGACAATGTTCTTGAAGAAAACATCCTCACGGGCAAAGTTCCGTCTTCTATGCGATCACGTCTTCTAACGTCGCACATGGAAATCGCCACAACGCTTCACACCATACGCAAACAGGATTTGTCGAAGGTAAAAGAGATTGTACTATTGCACCTATCTGATAACAATTCCGCCCCCAAAGAGTTTAAGCGTCTCGTGGAATCTAAGACGGGAATAGCAACATACATCGCACAGCCCGGATTGGAAATTACCCTTGAGGCATAGTATAAATTCCCCAATGTTCAGATACACCCTCGAATTAACTCAATACAACCGTCACGACGAACAAAACTTTGTTCCGCTGCGGCTCTTTCTCGAAACCTCGCCCGTCGGAGAATACGTTTGCACAGTGCAACGGAAGAAGCGTCGACGAACCACACCGCAAAACAAATATCTCTGGGGCATTGTTTACCCGATGCTTTTAATAGGATTGCAGCAGGCGGGATGGGAGTTCACGAACTGCGAACAAGTACACCATTTTTTCAAGCAGCAAGTGGCCGGCGAACACATCGTCAACTACAAAACGGGTGAAGTCGTGACACTCCCCAACTCGACGGCCGCAATGACGACGCAAGAATTTGAGACCTACATCGACCGCCTGCGCAATTACTCCGCACAATATCTCAACATCGAAATCCCCGAACCACAAAACGAAACACTACAATGAAATACTACGAATGTAAGACCAACGTCGAAAAGGTCAATGAAGAAGGCCATAAGGTCGGAAATCGTTTCTCCCTACCTCGTGCTGGCCGACAGCTGCACACGCGCCGAGCAGTTGGTAAAGGCCGAATACGAGAACACCGCCGCGCTGGTAGTCGTTACGGACGTAGTCGGCCGAAAGTTCCACGAACTGATTACCGACAAGTGCGACGCACCCGAATTGAAGTATTACAAAATCGTCTACACGATCACCACGCTGGACGATCGCAGAGGTCTTGAAATCGACAAGAAAGAAGCCGCGCTCGTGGCCGCCGAAAAACTGACTGACGCAACGGCCTACTCTTTGATAAGTTCGATAAGTCGATGCACAAACCCGTACTCCTTTCGGTCGTTGAAACGCCGATTGTTGAGTTCATCAAAGACACGAACGAAGAAACGCCCGCCGCTTAATGCAAGATCCCGAACACCGACTCCAATGCGCCTGCGTCCGCTGGTTCAGATACCAATACCCGCAACTCTCCTCGCTCCTCTTTGCCGTTCCGAACGGCGGGCGAAGAGACCCAGTGACGGGAGCACGTCTGAAAGCCGAGGGCGTGGTCGCAGGAGTTTCGGATCTCATTCTTTTCCTCCCCTCTGACAAGCACCACGCGCTTTGCATTGAGATGAAGACCCCGAAGGGTCGGCAAAGCCCCTCGCAAAAGGAATGGCAGCAGCAGGTGGAGCGATACGGATACAGATACGAAGTGATCCGCGACTTCTTAGAATTTGAGAAGCTCGTCAAATCCTACCTACACCACCAAACCACACAATGAACACATAGTCATGGCACGCCCGACAAAAAAAGGGCTGGACTACTTTCCACACGACACGCACACCGATCAAGATACCGCGCTCGCACTCGTCGAAGCGGAGTTCGGATTAGAAGCGTACGCCGTGTACTTCAAACTTCTCGAGTTCATCTACTCGCAAGGGTACGCAATCCCATGGGGTTCCGATGAGTGTCTATTATTCGCAAAGCGTATAGGTGCCTTCGGCGTTTCATCGAGGATTTCAGAAATCGTAAAGGGGTTGGTTAGGCGTTCTCTCTTCGATGAGGGGGTTCTTAACTCGTTCCGGATGCTGACATCGGCAAGCATACAAGTCCGATGGCTGGAGGCCAAGCGCAAGAAGGTAGAGGACATCGAAAAGAACATCCGATTAGTTCCAGACAATCGGACAGCCCCCGAAGTATCCACGCCCGAAAACAGCGTTAATACAACCGAAAAAGAGGTTTTTGCAGAAGAAACCGGGGTTTTTGCAGCGAAAACCCAAGTTATTGCAGAAACAACGCCACAAAGTAAAGTAAAGAAAAGGAAAGAAGATAATACTACTTCTCCTATCGTAGAAGTAGTACGTCCGAAATCGGACGCGCAGTCGTCGGGAGAAGAGGAGAAAAGCGGAAAATCAAAGAAGGGGGATTTAGACCTTGAAGCCTTCGCCCGATTCTTCAACAACACAATGGACGAGCACGGCGCGCAGATACCGCGCATAAGAACCATCACTCGGGACAGCAAGCGAGCCACGATGCTATTTGCACGCCTTCGCGAGTACAGCAAGGAAGATCTCGCAGAAGCTGTGAGAAAGGCCGCAAAATCAGATTTCCTCAACGGCAGCGGGGATAAGGCCTTCGTAGCAAGTTTCGATTGGATCTTTGCCCCGAAGATGTTCCCCCGAGTGTTGGAGGGGAATTACGACAACCGAGCACCGAAATCATCAAGTTTGACAACCTATGGCACAACCGCAAAATCTGTCGACGATAATAGAGCGCGGCAACGCGAACGCGGCGATTATTTCGACGACATGCTCGAACGCCTTACCTACGGCAACGACTAAAGCACGCGAATACATCACGAAAAGTTACCCCTCCTCCATTCAGCCGCTGTGCGCAGCGCAGCCCTTACGTTGCTATATGGGGAACGCGCCGGCATTGGTGCGAGTAGGCCGCGAATGTGGCAACGAGTTTGTCGTGGCGTGGCTCTGCAAGCAGATACACGAGTATGTAAAGACGCTTTCGACGGCCGACCAATTCACCGCAGCCGACATTCAAAACCTCGCACTCGTGATTTATTCGGCTTACCCTTCGCTGAACCTCGCCGAAGTGATGCTCTTTTTCTCGCGTCTTGCCGCCGGTATTTACGGCATTGTGGGATACAGCAGCGCGCGCGGCGAGAATATCACGGCAAGGATACGCCAATTCCTCGAAGACCGCCGCCGAGAGATAGAGCGATACGAAAAGGAACGCGAGCGAATGGAGCGCGCCGCGGAAGACGAGCGCCGCCGCAAATACGCCGTCAGCCACCAAGAGTACAAACGAATGCTTGCCGCGTTCGCCGCCGAACGCTTCGGGGGCGATGAGGACAAAGCGCAGAAGTATATCGCCACACACCCCGAAGAATTTCAAAACTACGCCCATAGCGCGTTGGAAGACACACGAGCATAAGAATATCAAAACAACAAAGAAACGTCGGCAGACGCGAAATAAACACGTAAAGCGAGAAAGTTTTGCGCGTATTTGGATTCTAATATTCAAAAAGCCCGACGGATAAGAACAAAAAAACATCAGTATGAGCAAACGAAACAACAGCAAGACCGAAAAAAACAAGAGATCACACAAGAGCAATTACACGCGATGGCCAAAAGGTGGTACGCGGGCAATGAACGCAGACGCGCAGTAGTCTTGTTCTCGTTATCAGAGAATAAAGAAATCTCTGCAAACATCCTCGGAGAACGGCGCGAGTTGTATAATCTCTTATATGCAAAGTCTGTCTCCGCTCTTCTTCGAGCATATAGAAAGCCCCCACTGTGGCAACGCATCCGCGATTGGTTCTTTCCGTTTTTCAAAATCTGACCGTCGGCCATGGCGCACAATCTCAAAAGCATACGGCAAACGTTCCGAGAAAACGGCGTTTTCTACACCGATGAACGTCTTGCACGAATAATGAAGGGCTACGTCGGGCGTGAAGTCGCCGAAGTTTACGACCCCACTTGTGGGGACGGCGCACTGCTTGCTGTTTTCGGGGACGAGGTGCGCAAGTATGGGCAAGAGCGCGAGGGCGACCAGTTGGACGTTGCGCGTGCTCGGCTCGTAAACTTCGAGGGGGTGTGCGGCGACACGTTGCAAGAACCGGCATTTGTCGGTCGTCGCTTTGATTGCATTATGGCAAACCCTCCCTTCTCGGCGAAGTGGGAACAAAAGAGCACCGACGAACGATTTACGGCCGCCCCTGCGCTCGCCCCACCGTCAAAAAGCCGATTATGCGTTTTTTTGCTCCACGTGCTCCACTACCTCGCCCCCGATGGTATAGCCGTGGTGCTCAATGCTCCCGGCATTCTCTACCGCGGCAATGCCGAGGGGAAGATTCGCCGCTGGCTGGTGGAGCAAAATGTCATCGACCGCGTGGTGTTTATCCCCGGCGGCTATTTTGTCGACACGAAGATCCCCACCGTGTTGCTCGTGCTGCGAAAAGACCGCACGGCAAGCGGCATTACTTCCATCGCATACGAAGACCGCAGCAGCGGCCGCGAGATCAGCATCACCCCCGAAGAGATAGCGGCAAATGATTACTGCCTTTCCAATCTCATGCCGCAAGAAGAAAAAGGAGCAACCGCCCCCCATCGACCCGAACGCATTGGAACAAGAAGCCGAACGCGCGGCGGTGGATGTGCTACGCGCGCATTTAGGATTCACGCAAGCCGTCTCCGAGTTGGAGGGCATTGACCACCTCACCCCCTTCGTGGCGCGTGTTGACGCGCTGCTCTCGGAATATCGAAAAGGACACGCCCGACTCGCATCGGCTGTCTGCACCGGCTGTCTATTCGCTCAGTAAGCATTCAACAAAATAACCCACCCCTATGCAAGTAATCAAATTCCGCGGCCGCTCCATTGCCGACGGCTCTATCGTTTACGGCGGCGTGTTGCAGTACGCCACCGCGTCCTACATCGTTCAACCCGACACCCGACACGCCGACGCAGCACCACGTTGCATTGAGGTGCACCCCGATTCGGTGGGGCAATACATCAATGTGAAGACAGCGGACGGCGACGAAATTTACACCGGCGACGAGGTAAGCTACTACGATATGAACAACGAGGAGACACGCCGCGGCATCGTACGATACGATGAAGAAACAGCGGCTTTCTACGTTGGCGGCATCCTGCAAAGCCCCGTGTACTTTGAGTCCCATTTCGAATACAAACTAAATTCAAAACAATGACAGCAACAGAATACCAAACACAAGCCTACAAGACACTCGCCAAGTCCACGGCAGAAAACATTTCGTATCTCTCCTTTGGCCTTGTGGCCGAGGTGGGAGAAGTAGCCGACAAGATAGCAAAGGCCGTTCGCCGTGGTGAAATCTCGATTAACAACGACGAACTCATCATCAAGCGAGGATCGGGCGAAGAACTCACTCAATACATCGCCCACGAACTCGGCGACGTGCTTTGGTTCGTCGCAATGCTCGCCCAGCGGATCGGGTATAGTCTCGAGGAGGTAATGAAACTCAATCTCGACAAACTCGCCGACCGACAAACCGCGGCGTGATTATCGGGGACGGCGATAAGCGATGAGCACGCAGTTACGACGCAGTTACATAGAAATCACACAGAAGAGCCCCGCGAATGCGGCAAATTCGTGTTCGCGGGGACTCTCACAGTTACATCCCGATTACATGAAACAATACATCGACCTACTCGACCACATCGTCAAGAACGGCGTGCACAAAGACGACCGAACGGGCACAGGGACGCGCTCCGTGTTCGGCTACCAAATGCGGTTCAATCTCGCAAACGGATTCCCATTGCTCACCACAAAGAAGCTACACTTCAAAAGCATTGTCTACGAGTTGCTGTGGTTCATTCGCGGAGACACGAACATCAGCTACCTAAACGAGCACGGTGTGCACATTTGGGACGAGTGGGCGAACAGAAAAGGCGACCTCGGCGAAATTTACGGCTATCAGTGGCGCAAGTGGCCTACTTCATACGGTGGGCACATTGACCAACTCGACCGCGTTGTGCGCGAAATCAAGACGAACCCCAACAGCCGCCGACTCGTAGTCAGCGCGTGGAATGTCGAATCGTTGGATAAAATGGCGCTTCCGCCGTGCCACCTTCTCTTTCAGTTCTACGTATCGGAAGGCTGCCTCTCGTTGCAACTCTACCAGCGAAGTGCCGACGTGTTCCTCGGCTTGCCTTTCAATATCGCATCCTACGCGCTGCTCACGCACATGGTGGCGCAGGTTTGCGACCTCGAAGTCGGCGATCTCATTATATCGATCGGCGACGCGCATCTCTACGTCGACCACATCGAGCAGGCGAACTTACAGCGCCACCGCACACCGCGTTTCCGCCCCACGTTGCGACTAAACCCCGAAGTGCGCGACCTCTATGCCTTTCGATTCGAGGACATCACACTCGAAGGCTACAATCCCCACCCACACATCAAAGCAAAAGTATCAGTTTAGCAAGCGTTTGCCCCTCATTTCGGGGGCAACGCTTTGCGCGTTTGCACACCAAATTGACACTGAGTGTCACAGATGAAAGTTTTTTTTGTATCTTTGTCGGAACACAACACAGAACTATGGAACTAACAGAAATGCCGTCGAAGACGACTGAGCCCCATAAATCACACAGAACCATAAACACGAAACTATGAGCTTACCCCAAGACCGCCGAAGACGGCAACTTAAAACCGCACGGCTCGACATCATTGCAGAACTATACAAACGAGGATACAGCCTGCGAAAAATAACAGAAGAGGTGAAACGACGACTCAACATTCCGAAGCTCGCCGTATCGACCACATACAACGACGTGCAGACGCTGCTCAAAGAGTGGAGAGAAAGCCGTATCGAAAAACATCGACCAAGCACTGCAACTCGAACTCGAACGCATCGACGATACCACGGCCGAACTCTGGGAACAGTGGGACAAGTCGAAAGAAGAAGCACAAAAGACCACCACACGAAGCGGACGAATCAAAGGGAAAGGGAACGCAGGCATCGAAACCGACGCCGTTTCAGAAAGCCGAACCAACGTCGGAGGACTCGGAAACCCTGCCTACATCGCCGAAATTCGACAGCAACTCATCGAACGACGAAAACTCCTCGGCTTGTACGCCCCCGAAGCGCGACAAGTCAAAGGCGAAGTGACCGTGCATCGTCCGCCCTGCGAGATGACCACCGAGGAACTCGAAGCCGAAATCGCCGCACTCAAACTCGAGCGATAAAATGAATGAAGAAAGACTACACGAACTCGAGCGCGAAGTCCTGCGGCGAAAGGCTGTGCAGTCTTTGCCCCATTTCCTCGACTACACCGATCCGAACTACTCGCGACAATGGTTTCACACGCTCATTGCCGAGAAATGCCAAGATCTCCTGCTCGGAAGACTCGCGACCGACCGCCTTATGGTGTTCGTCCCACCGCAGCACGGGAAAGCGCTCGAAGAGCACACCCCCGTTCTTACTACACAAGGCTGGAAGACGCACGGCTCTTTACAGTCGGGGGACTATGTTTTCGGTGCGGACGGCCATCCACGTCGTGTGCTCGCTAATTCGGGAACATACCTTTGGCCGTGCCAACGCATCGAGTTTGCCGGTGGCGTGTCGCTGCTTGCCGCCCCGCAGCACGAATGGCAGATCTACTCCGACCATGACGACCACAAGGGGAGAGTCCTCGAACGGGTGGAAACACAACAGATTTTCGTTCGAAGACATAGGAGGAAACCTTACATTCCGGCCGATGCTGTTTTGCAGAACGCAGAGACAGAACTCCCCTTTGACCCTTATGTTCTCGGGTTGTGGCTCGGTGACGGCATCAAGAAACAAGGCACTATCGTTTCGGGGGATGAAGACATCGGCTACTATCGCTCGATCGCACTGGGGAAGATCACGTTGGCGCGCAAAGGATATTGGCGCATTCGTGTGGAAGGGCTATGCAAAGCCGCACGTCTACTCGGGCTGCACAGCGAAAAACATATCCCTATGACCTATCTTTTGGCCGACGCATCGTCTCGATGGGCTTTGTTGCAGGGGCTTATGGATTCCGACGGAACGTGCGACACACGAGGAAATTGCGAGTTTGCACAAAAACGAGGACGACTGGCCGAGGACGTTTATACACTTCTGCGCTCTCTTGGTATCAAAGCGAAAGCGCCACTATCGCGCCAAACTCTATGGCAAGGGACTGTGGCGAAAAAAACGCGCATCCTTTTTCAATCCCGACCGAACGCAAACCATCTTTCGCAATCCTCGTAAGCAGAATCGCCTATCTAACAAGACCGCGAACGATCGCGACGACAAAAAGCGATTTTTCATCGAGCGTGTTGTTGACGTTGAGTCCCGACGTGTGAATTGCATTGAAGTCGAAGGCGGAATGTATCTCGCAGGGCGTGACCTGATTCCCACGCACAACAGCGAAATTGTATCTCGCAAGTTCCCGGCGTGGGCTTTGGGCTACAATCCGAAGCTGAAAATCGTCGGCACGTCCTACGCGGCAAACCTCGCACAAGGCTTTTCGCGTTCCATACAGCGCACGATCGACAGCCCCGAATACAAAGAGGTATTCCCCTGCACGTTCCTCAATTCGCAAAACGTGTCGACCGACGCAAGACGCGGCTACCTGCGCAACATCGACATCTTCGAGACCGTCGGACACGGGGGCTTTTATCGCGCCGTCGGTGTGGGCGGCGGTTTGACGGGTACGCCCGTCGATCTCGGCATCATCGACGACCCCGTGAAAGACGCACTCGAAGCCGCGTCGCAGACGTATCGCGACCGTGTGTGGGAGTGGTACACCGACGTGTTTCTCACCCGTCTGCACAACAACTCGAAGCAGTGTCTGATTATGACGCGCTGGCACGAAGACGACCTCGCGGGGCGTTTGCTCCGCACCGAGCCCGAGAAGTGGACAGTGATCCGCATTCCCGCCATTCGCGAAGATATGGACTTCGCCGACGACCCGCGAGAAATCGGCGAGGCCTTGTGGGAGGAGAAGCACAGCGTCGAGCGTCTGCGCGAAGCCGAGAAGCGCGCCCCTCGCCCCTTTGCCGCGCTTTATCAGCAGCGCCCCTCGGTCGAAGGCGGCAACATCATCAAGCGCGAATGGTTCGGCACGATCTCGCAAGCCGATTTTGCGCGCATCGCGAAGAAAACCGCCCCGGTGTTCTTCATCGACACGGCCTACACGGACAAGACGACGAACGACCCGACGGGCATTATCGCCACCTGCAAAGTGGGCAACGACCTCTACATCACCCACGGCCAAAAGGTGCACATGAAGTTTCCCGACCTCCTGCGCTTTATCCCCTCCTATGTCGAAGCGCACGGCTACACGTCGCGCAGTTCGATTCGCATCGAGCCGAAGGCAAACGGCCTTTCGGTCATCGATCAGTTGAAAGAGTCTACAGGTTTGAACGTGACGAAAACCCCGACCCCGAAGGAAAGTAAGGAAACGCGCTTAAACGCCGTGTCGCCGATTGTGGAGTGCGGCCGCGTTATTCTCGTCGACGGCGTGTGGACGGAGGGTTTCATCGAGGAGGTTTGCGGTTTTCCCTCGAAGCCGCACGACGAATATGTGGACGTGTTGTGCTACGCCATCGGGCATCACCTTGGCCACTCAAGCCGCGCAATCGACCGCGAGAGCATTGCGCGCATGGTATTCTAAAAACAGCATAGTTTTATATTGTGAAGCCCTCTTTCGTCGGGAGACGCGAGTGGGCAAAAGGCCGCGGAAAGCCGTGCACCGGCATTCGCTCGGAAGGGGCGACGCATCCCGAAGCGGTTCGATTCCGCTCGCGGCCGCGCATTTTGATCAAAAACAAGGGACGTTTCGCTCAAAAGTTGGGGCGTTTCGTCCGAAAGTCCCCAAGATTTCAAACACAGAAACTATGGATATTCGCGAAATCCTCGAATCGTCGATGACAGAAGACGAAAAAATCGCCGCTCTGAGTGAAAAGCTGCTCAACATTCCGCCATGGAGCGGCCCTCTCGGGCTGGTCAGCGCCTACGACCCGAACCTTCATCCCGTGGCCGACAAAAGGCTCTATCCCGACATCGTGACGGAAAACGGCGTGCAACCCGTTACGCGCATCACACTCGACTTCCAACGGCTCGCCGTTCGCCGCATGGCCGAATTGGTGTGCGGCATTCCGGTAAAACGCGTGTACAAGCCGACGAACGACAAGGAGAAGGAGGTGGCGACGTTCATCGAATCGGTATACGAGCGTAACCGCATCGACTCTTTGAACATCGAACGCTGCAATCTCCTCTTTTCCTGCTGTGAGGTGCTCACGCTTTGGTATGCCATCGAAGACCCCAATATGGCCTACGGGGTGAAAAGCCCGATCAAACTACGGGCAAAGAATTTCGCCCCCTCGCTGGGCGATCGGCTCTTCCCTTACTTCGACGAATACGGCGACATGGCGGCAATGAGCGTGGCTTTCACCCGAAGGAAGGGGCGCGAGAATGTGCAGTATTTCGAGACGTTCACGGCCGACCGACACATTCGCTGGAGCAACGCGTCGGGTGAATGGGCGGTGGAGAGCGACGAGCGCATCACCCTCGGCAAGATACCGGCCATCTATATGCACCGCCCCACGCCGATATGGGAGGACACGTCAAACACGATCTACGAAATCGAGTGGGCGCTGTCGCGCAACGGTAACTATCTGCGCAAGAACTCAAAACCGCTCTTCGGGGTGTTCTCCGACGAGCTGATCGACTACGGGAAAGACGCGGACGGCCGTCGGGGGGCAAGCAGCGACGCGCTGGGCGTGCTGCAATTTCCGAAGGACAGCACGGCGCAATACATCACCTGGACGCAGCCGGTCGAAAATCTCAAGTTCTACATCGAGCAACTCCGCTCGCTCTTCTTCACCCAGTTGCAACTTCCCGATTGAGCTACGAGAAGATCAGCCAACAGGCCATCTCGGGCGAGAGCCGCAAGCAAATGTTCATCGACGCGCATTTGAAGGTGAAAGACGAGAGCGGCCGTTTGCAAGAGTTCTTCGACCGCGAAATGAACGTGATTAAGGCCTTTGCCCGTGGGATCCTCGGTTCGGGCTATGCGGAGGCTGTCGATGCTTTGGCCGTCGAACATCTCATCACGCCCTTTGCCATCACGGACGAAGCCGACACGATCAAGAACCTCGTGGCCGCCAACGGGGGCAAAGCGATCATCTCACAGCGCGAGAGCGTGGAACTCTACGGACACAGCAAGGACGTAGACCAAACGATGAAGGAAATCGCCGACGAGAATGCTGTCGACGTGTTCCACCCCGAATCGGGATTCTAACAACGAGAAACCATGCCGAAGAAACTAACGTACGAGCAAAAGCACCTCCGCAATCTCCTGCGGTTGGAAAAGCGTATCGACAAACTCTTTCAAGAAGCTGCCGCGCGTGTGGCGCACTTGTCGGAGAGTGTCGAGGGCTTTTCGGCCGACGACGTTTTCACGTTCGACAAATACCCTTTATCTCCGCAACCGTGCTAACAAGCTGGTGGCGGAACTCAACAATGCCGTGGAGACTACGATCTTCGACGGCGTACGCTTGGAGTGGGATTTGGCGAACGAGAAAAACGATGCGCTCGCACGTTCAGTTCTCGGCTCGGCGGTGGAGCATCTCGACGGTACGACGCGCCGCCGATACTTCGCCACGAATGCCGGTGCGTGCGAAGCCTTTTCTCGCGCGCCACGAACGCGGAATGAATCTTTCGGAGCGTGTGTGGAACTTGTCGAAGCAGTTTAAGGAGGAAATGGAAATGGGGCTGGATCTCGGTTTGCGCGACGGCATTTCGGCCGTTGAGATGAGCCGCACGCTCCGCCGCTATCTTCAGAACCCGACGGCGTTGTTTCGACGTGTGCGCGACGAGCACGGCATTCTGCATCTTTCGCAACGCGCGGCGGCCTATCACCCCGGGCGCGGTGTCTATCGTTCGGCCTATAAGAACGCGCGGCGTTTGACGGCGACGGAGGTAAACATCGCCTATCGAACGGCCGACCATCTGCGCATGCAAGATCTTGATTTCGTCGTGGGGGTGGAGATCCAACTTTCGGAGAACCACACGTGCCTCGGCGCGGACGGCAAGCCGCATCGCTTTCACGACATTTGCGACGATCTGAAGGGGAAATATCCGAAGACGTTTAAGTTCACGGGCTGGCATCCGCATTGCCGTTGTTACGCCACGCCGATATTGAAGACGGAGGAGGAGTTCGACGCGGACACGCAGCGCATTCTTCAAGGCGAAGAGCCTACGGAGGGGAGCGAGAACGCGGTGGACGAGTTGCCCGACGAGTTCAAAGCGTGGGCGAAGGAGAACGAACCTCGGCTCGAAGCGGCGAAAGCTCGCGGCACGCTCCCGTATTTCGTTCGCGACAACGATGCGCTCATCGGCGGTGCGTTTGCGCCGAAGAAAAAGACGCTCCTCGAAATTGCCGAGGAGCGCCATGCGAAGCGTACGAAAGAAGAGGAGGATGCGATCCGCCAACGCTGGGCGGCGCGTGCGAAGGAACACGCGGAGGTGAAGAGCGCGGCGGCCGAAACGATCAAAAACGGCGGCCGACTTCGGAGAAATCGACGCGTCGGGCTTGGCGCAGGCCGTCGAATCGGGACAAATCGCGAAGATCAAAGCGGAGACGACGAAGTTGCAAAGCGCGATCGAGGAAATGAAGAAGGCCGAAGACGAACTCTCCGACCTGATTCCCGATGCGCATAAGTGGCACAAGGAGTTCACTCTCGAGGAGCTGAAAAACACCCACGCGGCGGTGCAAAAGACGCTCTCGACCTTTGAGGGTCTGTCGCTGGAGGAGCAGGCCGACGTGTTGAAGTTCGAAGCGCAATGGGTGGCCGATAAGAAGAAGTATTCGACGTGGAAGGTGGCCGAAAGTGCATACAAGAACCAATACGAGGATGTGCTCGAAAAGGTGGAATGGCAGAAGGTGGATGGTCAAATCGAGGGGCTTTCGTCGTTCAAAACGAAGTCCCCGATCTTCAAGCAGGCCATCGCAGACGCAAAGGCGGCGCAAGAGAAGGGGGACATCGCGAAGGCGAAAGAAGCTATCGAAATAGCGGAAAAGAAGCGTGCGGAACTCGAGAAGAAACAAACCTCTAAACCTTCATCGGGAACGTGGACAGTAAACAACACACCGCAGAAGGAGCATGCCGAGACGGATTCGTCTACAGAAGAAGCTAAGAAAGCGAAGATAAGAGAACTAACAGGAGTTTCCGACGAGCGGAAGATAGACGACTACTACAAGGCGGCTTTTGGTTTCTCGTATCAATGGGATTATGAGATTCGAAGATACCAAAGCGGATTATTAGACCACACTTTTGTTTCAAGAGGGGGACATTCTTATGAAGAGATCAAGAAACGAGCCGAAGATCTTGAAGAGTGGATCGACAGAAGCCCGAAGTGGGATGGCGGAACCACCTATCGCGGAATGTGTCTCAGCAAGAAACAGCTGGATGACCTCGTAGAAAAACTAAAAAGTGAAGAGGGGGCAGGAATGTTAGGCGCATCGTCGTGGAGCACGAAAGAGGAAACATCTACGTTCTTTGCCGGAGTTGGGTTTCACGACGAGATTACACCGTATGAGCTTAAGACCCAAAAGGTCGTTTTGGTTGCGAAGACACAAAAAAATGCGACAAGTCTGCGTTACTTGTCGCACTTTAAGAGTGAGTACGAAGTGCTTTCCTCACAACGAAACAGGTATCGTTTCCTTCGTATGCGAGAACGTGATGGGTATGTTTATATAGAAGTCGAACCGAAATAAAGGGGAAGGGATCTCTCGATAAATCCTTTAATGACATTCTTGTCGCCACAATCTCGGGATTTCGTAAGGTAACAGAACAGATGTGCGATAAGCTCATCTGAAGCCTTCCCCCCCCATGCTGATTTGAAGTTCATCAGTCCGACATTTTCTATCAGACGCAGGAGTTCTTCCGTATCTTGCCCGTAATTCTCGACGAAATCTTTTTCGCCAATCCAAAACCCAAAAACTCCGGATCCGAGGTCGTCGGGGAACTCTTCCTCCCCCTTATAATACCTGCATTGCTTGATTAGCTCTTCTTTTTTCATCATAATACGAAAAATGTTAGTACGCAAAGTTACCCGTTTTTGACCGCGTTTCATCATCTAACAGCGTTAAAAATGCTCTAAAACGAGGAAAACGTACCGAAGGCGTACAAATACGTACAATTACGTTATATTGTGGCGTTTTGCCCAAGTCTATGCCAATCAAAAAGAAAATACTACCTTTGTCGGAACACAAAAACTATAAATAGCATGCACAAAATAGCTTTGGACGCGCTGAAGACCCGATTTGAGGGGATCAGCGAATCCGTACTCGACAGAATGGCGAAGAAAATCGCCAAAACTGCCACCACCGCCGAAGAAGTAAAATCCGCTGTGGAGGAGGTTACGATTCAGCAAATCATCGATGCCGAAGGCGACCGCCGCGCGACCGATGCTCAAAAGACCGCCGTGGCCAACTACGAGCGGAAACACGGATTGAAGGACGGAAAGACGATCGAGCCGTCCGACCCGAACGAGCCAGAGGATACGCCCGACGCGAAAGACCCCGACGACATGCCGCAATGGGCAAAAGCGCTCGTCGAGACGAATGCGAAACTGCAACAGCAACTCTCGGCGATGAGTTCGAGCGCATCACGAACGACCGAAAGCAACAACTCTCGGCCGTCGTCGAACAGCTCCCCGAACATCTGCAAAAAGCCCTACGCCCGTATGAAACTCGACGGCCTTTCGGACGAGGAGTTCAAAACGACGCTTGAAGACGTGAAGACCGAAGTCGGGGGATCGTCGACAATCTCAAACAAAGCGGACTTGTATTTGCCCGTCCTTTGGGTGGAGAAAGCAAGGGCGATCAAGAACTCTCCAAGGCGCAGCTGGAAGCAATCACGCATCGGGACGGCACAGCGTCGAAAGACGCTCAGCCGTTCTAACAAAAACACACCCTCACAGAACACAGAAAAAACTAAATCAAAATGGGTATGACAGTAAAACGGCGCAAAGACCAGGCGGTGCCTCGCGTCTTTGAGCACAAGGTTGCTCGACATTTCGGGCGGCGTATCGGTCAAGACCTCGGAACTCGGCGGCGATTTCCTTTTTGAAGGCACGCCCCTCAGTGCGCCCGACGACGGCATTTGCCACGTCGTGAAGCAGGCCGTCGTATCGGCAAAGGTGGAAGCGTCGGGTACGAAGGTGAAAGTGAAGAAAGGGCACCACTTCAAAGTCGACGACGTGCTGCTCCTCAAGGTAGGCGGCAAAGCGTCGAAGATTACGGAAATCGACACCTCGAAGAAAGACTCCGACACGTTGACGCTTTCGACCGCTATCGGAGAAATCCCCGTGTTGTCTGTTGTCGCCGAAGCGAAGGCCGAAACGACGGCCGACGATGCGGAATTGAAACACATCCCCCTTTCCCTTTCGGGTACGGGTCGCCCCGTCGTGCAAGGTGACAACCTCGACACAGATGCGTGGACGATCGGCACGACATACGGCGCAACGTTGCACCCCGACGTGGAAAAGCTCCTCAAGGGCATTGTCAACTATAAAATCTAAAATCCAATGATCACAGATACTTTGATTCAAGGCCTCACACAGCAGATGGTGCAGGCGCGTGTCGATAGCGTCGACGTTCGTCCGTTTCAGTTTGCCACGCTATTCCCCGTTCGCCGTGTCAACGGCTTTACGTGGAGCACGATCAGCAACCAACTCGGGCGCAAGAACGTGGCCGCCGACATCCATTCGGACAACAGTACAACCGTGCGCAAGCGTCGCCCGATGTTCGAGAGTGCGAAGGGCGACATTCCGTTTATCTCGATCAGTCGTGAACTCACACGCTCGGAGCTGAAGGAGTACCAAGTGGCGCACGCTCTCGCCAAATCCCCCGACGCGGCGCAACTCGTGCAGTATTGGGGTGCTGATGTGGACTTCTGCTTCAACGGCGTGCAAAGCGAGTTGGAGTACATTGCGTTGAAACTCGTATCCAACGCCGGCAAGCTCGCGTTCAACACCACGACGAACGCCACGATGGCGAATGAGTTCAACCTCGACTACGATGTGGACGAGGATCTCAAGATGAAGACCTCGACGAATTGGGGCGACGCGTCGAACGCCGACATTATCGGCGATTTGAGGAAAGCCGTAAAAGCCGCGCGCAAGAAGAATTTGCGTCCTCGTTACGCGCTCGTGAACATGGAGACGTTTTACAAGATTTGTTCTTCGGAAGGGATCATCAAGGCTTGCGCGTCGTTCGTGGCCAATGCCGTGGGTGTGGCTCAAACGCCGTCGCTCGAGCAGGTGAACAAGATGCTCGCCTCGCAGGCGTTTCTCTACGGTTTGCAGCTCCGCGTGATCGACCAAGACATCACCCGAGAGTTCTCCGACGGCACGTTCACGTCGGGCAATCCGTTCGAGAACGACCGCGTCGTGCTTTGCGAAACGCCGATCCTCGGCTCGACGCAGTACGACGTACTTGCCGAGCCGCATTTCGGCGGTATCCGCACGGAGCGTGCTCATACGGTAATCAAGAAGTACGGCGTGGATGACCCCTATTCGGGAAGTAACGCTCGGGCAGTCCGATGCGATCCCGGTATTCGACACGGCATACCGAAACGTTTATCTCCGCACCGACGGCAAAGACTGGTAACACAACGAAAGCCCGAAATGATGTACACTGTAGAACAAGCCCTTCGGGGCATATCTATGTACCCTCTGCCGAGTGCCACGCTTGACGGCGTGTGCATTCTACGCGGGCTTTCGCGTGATGCCGAAGCGACGACCGACGTTTTCCGAAGCGCAGCCTATCGTCTCGCCGAAGCCGACGTGCTAACGTGGCTCGCCGCCGCCCCGAACATCTCGCAAGGCGGACAAAACTACGCGTTCACAGACGAACAGCGCAAGGCGTATCGAGCACGAGCGGCCGCCATCTTTGAAGAACTCGGAGATCTCGCCGCGCCGTCGTCTAAATACGGATATAAGGGCAACAGTTTATGATTATTCCGAACGGACATTTGGCCGTGAAACGAAAGACGGCATCGGGCATTGACCCCGAGACGGGACACCCCGTGCGGTCGTCGGGCGAATACGTCGGAGCAATCCCGTGTCAATACACCGCGGTGCACTACAATGCCCTCGGAACAACACACGGCGAACACTTCACCCCCTCGGCCTACACGGTGCTCATCGACGAGCAGCCCTTTGACGGGGAGCAAGTCCGACTGACAGACCGCAACGGCCGACGCATCGGGGATTTCTCCGTTCAACGCATCGAACCCCTCGAAGCCGTTTGCCAAATCCGCCTTTGGATCTAAACCAACACGAAGAAATGCCGGTAGTAGACCGAACAGACTACAACGCCGTCGAGCGTTATTTCGAATCGTTCCGACAGAAGTACGAGCAGGCGTTCATTCGCACGCTCAAATACGTAGCACTTCGCGTCGTGACGACCGCCCGGCAAAAGGGAAGCTATCTTGACCAAACGGGAAACCTCCGCAGCTCTGTCGGGGCGGTGATCGTGATCGACGGAAAGATTCTCTGGAGTACGAACTTCGAACCCGCGAAATCGAAAAGCCGAAGCAGCCCGAAAGGCACATCCCAGACGACCGCAACGGAAAACGGCAGCGACGACGGCCGACGCTTTGCTTCGGAACTCGCGAAGAAATACAGCCGCGGCGTTGCGCTTATCGTCGTCGCAGGTATGGACTACGCCGTACACGTTTCCAACCGCGGACGCGACGTGCTCGACAGTGCTACTCTTGAAGCAGCGGAACTCGTGCCGAAGATGCTCGCTAAACTATCATCGAACAAAAGAACCTAACCATGGCGAAGACCTCCCGACAAGTACAAGGGGGACGTTTACCGCAAACTCCGCAAAAGCCCGATCGCCGAAGTGATCACCGGCGGCGTGTATCGCGAAGGACAGCGCCCGAGAGACAGCCCCCACGAGGACGCGGTGGTGATCTTCACCGCAGGAACGACGGGCGACATCCAACGGGGCGTTGTGACGATAAACATCTTCGTCCCCGATATTGACCCGTACGACAACGGCGTGCTGACCGAAGACAGCGCCCGAACGGAGGAAATAGAACGCGCCGCACAACGATGGGTGGATTCACTCTCAACGCGCGACTCGAACTATAGATTCCGATTACAACAGACGATCGCCACCGACGAAGCACCCGAGCTACACGAACATTTCATCGTAGTACGGCTCGAATACGACTTCTTCGGAGACGATGACACAGACTAAACACACACATTAACCACACAAAAACACAGAACTATGGCAGTATTGACATGGGGACTCGGAAAATTCGAGACCGTAGAATCTGAAGGAGGGGAGCCCAAAGCCGCCACCCAGTGGACGCCGATCGACGTTCCTAAGAAAGATTCGCTCAAAGTAGAGCCGAAGGAAGGGGAAACAAAAGAAGCCCTAGACGAGCAAGGGAACATCGTCGACAGCAAAACCACTCCCATGAGCTACGAAATCTCTTGGGAACTATTCGTTAAGAAGGGGTTGAACCTCCTTTCACGGACAAAGACGGCGTAATCGCAGGGGAGCACGCCTTTCCGATTCACGCCGGACGACCCGACGTGTAAAGGTTGGAGAGTCGACCGCGCTACGGTTTCCGCCACAATCTCGTTCTCCACAAGCGAAGGCGCTCTGTGCAAGTACAAAGCAAAGGTGCTCAAACCGAAGGCGGGCAATGCCTTTAAGCTCGAGGTGATCTCCCTAAAACCCTAAGCACGAGAAATGCACAGGCGCGCAAGGAAGGGCACTCAGGGTATGTGAGGGGCTACGAGTGCGGGTGGTTCGATTCCACCTCGCGCCCCTAAACAACTGACAAAAACGCAAATGTCTAAAACACAAGAACAAAAAGGTGGCGGCCGCAGTATTGCAGACCCCGACGAAGATAAAGGTGGGCGGCACGACGTACGAAGTCGAACCGCCCACTCGCAACATTGATCACCATTTCCGAGATCGTGTCCACGTTCCCCCTCCGCCCGACAAGGAAGGGTCGGATTTCGTCACCGCGAGTTTGGCTTATGCCGCATCGTGTAAGCCCTCGGGTTGCTTGCCGCGACGCTGATACTCGGCGCACGTGTGGCGAAGGAGAAAGCCGATGTTTCGCCCTTTGCACGCATCAAGCGTTGGTTCGGGATGAAGGGCGCGGAGGAACGCACACGCGGCGAAGTCCTCGGTGAAGAAATCCTCGAACACTGCACGGCAAAGGAGGTGCAAGCGATTGTGGCCGAAACGCTAAAGCAGATGGAGATCGCAAGTTTTTTCGGGCTTACCACTTTCCTCAAAGGGGTAAATCTTCTCAGACCGACGAAAGTGGAGAGCGAAACGACAGCGTCTGGGCAATCATCGGAGGAGTAATCAAGGGATTTAACCTCTCGCTCGATTACGTTCTCTACGAATTGAGCTACACGAACCTAATAATGCTCGGGGCGGCTCTCCCGTCCTACGACACCGACAAGGACGAGAAGGGCAAAGACGACGATGTAATCGACGCGAGCGACCCCGCGAATCAAGCACGAGTGCGAGAGCTACTCGGCATAACATAACGAACCATGGATCAAGAAACCGGAAGACTTTATTTTGACGTACTTCTTAACGACGAATCACTACAACAAGGGCTGCAACGCTCTCGGGAAGCGTTCCGCAGTTTAAGCGAATCGGCCAACGCTGAGCTGCAAAGCATGGACGGCTTTATGGCAAAGGCGGCACAAACGGCCGCGGGCTTGTTCGCCGTCGACAAGTTGAAAGACTTTGCGTCGGCCGTAGCCACAGTGCGCGGCGAATACCAGCAGCTCGAAATCGCGTTCAATACGATGCTCGGCAGTAAATCGAAGGGCGATGCGCTGATGGCGCAACTCATCGACACGGCCGCCAAAACACCGTTTGAGATGAAGGAGATCGCCGAAGCGTCGAAGATGCTCCTCGCCTACGGAATGGAGGGCGACAAAGTGAACGAGACGTTAATTCGTCTCGGTGACATCGCCTCAGGTTTGTCAATCCCGATTAAAGACCTCGCATTCCTCTATGGCACGACCATGGTGCAGGGGCGCTTGTACACACAAGACCTCAATCAGTTCCTCGGCCGCGGTATTCCCCTCGCCGACGAACTCGCTAAGCAGTTCGGCAAGAACAAGAGCGAGGTGAAGAAGCTCGTCGAAGAGGGCAAGATCGGTTTCCCCGAAGTGCAGAAGGCCATCGAAGCGTTGACGGGCGAAGGCAGCAAGTTCGGCGGCTTGATGGAAGCGCAGTCGAAGACAATCAAAGGACAGCTATCTAACATCGAGGACGCGTGGGAGCAGATGATGAACGAGATCGGCAAAAGCCAGGAGGGGAATATCTCGGGGGCGCTCGACATCACGGGCAAACTCATCGAGAACTGGCGGACGGTCGGGAAGGTCGTGCTCACCGCTGCTGCGGCAATCGGATCTTATAAGGCCGCGGTTATGACATTGGCCGCCATTCGCAAGGTTTCGGATACGGCAAAGGTTTTGAACACGGGGCAGCAGCTTAGAAGCGTCTTGACGTTGGAGCAGCAGGCCAGGCTCTCAAAGATGAAGCTCTCCACCTCATCATTGGCCTACGCGAAGGCCGTTCAAACGGAAGTTCACGCAGAGCTGCAAAAGCAAAAAGCACTCGTTCAGACAACAAAGATCGAAGTGCAGGCGGCTGAAAAAGAAATCGCCGTTGCTACGATGTGGGAAAAGAAAGCGGCGGAAGCCGTGGCGATAAAGCGTTCGCAGGTAGGCGCGGCCATGATGAGCGGCAACGCGAAGAGAATAGAAGCGGCGACAACTGCATTGTCCACGGCGCAGGAGCGATTGAATACGGCCGAAAAGGCGAAGAACACCGCGGTACAGAGCCTAAGCAGCAAGCAGGCGACGCTAAACACCGCGGCAAAACGCGTAAACACGCTCGAAACGGCGGCGAACACGGCCGCACAGACCGCGAGCACGGGAGCGACGAATCTTTTGTCTATGGCGTTTCACGGTCTCGGGAAGGCGATTATGAGCAATCCCATCGGCTTGCTCGTCGGGGCGATCACGGCCGCAGCGACGGCCATGTCCTTTTTCATTAAGGAAACAGACGAAACGACCCAAATGTCCGAGCGTTTCGGCGAGAGCGCGGCGAAGTCTATTCAACAGGTCGACATGCTCGGCACGGCGTTAATGGGGCTGGACGAAGGTACGGGCGTGTACAAGAAGACGATGGACGAACTCAACACCATTCTCGAAGAGTACGGTATTACGCAGATCAAGGAGGGCGACAACATCGACTCTATCAACGAGAAGCGCAAGCAGGCGATTGAGCTTATCAAGAGTGAAGGTGCGGAGCGCCAGCGACTGAATGCTATTCAGTCTGCGAACGATGAATACGAGAAGAAGAAAGAAGAGCTGCGAAACAACATCAAAGACGCTATTTCTGATTCGAAATATATCGGGCGCAATGATCGAGGGGAGAAAACCTATTACACGAGTGAGTGGGTGCGGAAACACGCAGACGATTTGTCGAAGATCTTTGTCGACGTGGCGTCAGAGAATATAGGGAAGGGAGGAGAAGCCATGGAGAAAGCCTTTTTAGATCGCTTAAAGCGCATGAATAGGGATGGGAAGAAAATTCCACAAGAGATAATTGAGGGGGGATTTTTCAAAAGAGGATTCGGAGATTACCTTGTGGGTACGGGTGAAAATGTAGTTCAGAAGTACACCTCGGAACTGAACGAGTTAAACGAAGCTCGGAAAGAGAGCATTTCAATGGCAAACGCCAGCGCAAAAGCAGCGAAGGAGGAGGGAGAAGCCACATTGACCTCGGCCGAGCGCATCAAAGCAGGAGAAAGGAAACTCCTCAGCGCGAACAAGACAGCCGACGAACTCTACAACAACGTAGCGCGCATCGTCAAAGACTTTTCCGACGACCATACGTTCAATTTCCACATCAACTTCGATGCAGAGATTCCACAGTGGATGCTCAAAATGGATTTGGGCGCTTTGAAACACAATGCGGCAGTGTTTGTAAGCAGAGCACAAGAAGCGCAGAGAAATGGGAAAAAGGAGTTCAAAGTAGACGGCAAGACCTTTAAGACGGGAGAAGGTTTACAACACGGCGTGACCTATACACGCGCCGCAAAAGAGAAGGAAGCCCGTCAAGAAGCTGCCCGCAAGAAGGCCGAGGAGACTGCGAAAAAGAAGAAGAGCACAAGCCATAAAAGCGCGCGAAACGCGGCCGCCGACGCACGAAAGAAAGCCGAAGAAGAGCGCAAGCGCATTGCACTCGAAAAGCACGACCTCGAAAAGGACATCGAGAAGTACAAGGACTCGATCATCGAGAAGAAGAAGGAAAGCGATCTCGAAATCCGGCAAAACACAATCAACCTCCTAGAAGACGGGTACGAGAAGGAGCGCCAACAGATCGAACTCAACTATGAACGTCTGCTCTTCGAGAACAAAAAGCGTTCGGACGAAATGGTCGAAGCCATCAAGGAGAACAAAATGCGCGAATGGAAAATCGCGAACCCGAAGGCGACGAAAGAGAAAGAGAACGCATATCGCGACAAGCTCAAAGTGACGAAGGAAGAATTAGATCCGTCACAAAAAGCGATGCTCGCGCAATACGAGAGCGTAGCCGAAAAAACGAAACTGAAGGCCATGCAGGATCTCTACACACGCTCGCTCGAAGGCCTTCAAGACTACGACACACGACGCGAAAAGATCGCGGAAGAGGGCGCAAAGAAGCGCGAAGAAATCGAACGCACGCACGCCGACTACATCAAGGCGCTAAACGAAGAAGTGACAAAGGCGAAGGCCGAAAAGCAAGCAGCACTAGACAAAGGCGACGCAGAAGCCCACACCGCGGCCGAACAACGCGAAAAGGATGCCCTCGCCAAACTCGAACAGATCGGCGACTCGAAGGAACGCGCCCTCGCCGAATCGAAACAAAAAGCAGGAGAAAGACATCAAGGCCGTGAACGACGAGGAGATCGAAAACATGCGGAAGAACTCCGCACTCTTCGTAAAACTCTTCGGCGACGCATCGGAGAAGAGCCGCAAGGAGCTGCACAAGGTGATCACCGAAACCGAGAACCTCTTGAGCTATCTGCGAAGCACCGACGACAAAGACCTCGTCGCATCGTTCGGCTTTTTCGGCGCAAGAACTCCGCAACCTCAAACAAGCGCCCCGAGAAGGTAAAGGACATCACCGATCAGCTCAAGCGATTGAAAGACACGGTGAAGACCGACAACCCGTTTGCGGCGCTGAGCGAAGCCATCACCGATGTGTTCCGAAAGGCCGAACAGGGGGAAAGTCTCCCCGCCCTCGAGGTGCGTCTGAAGAAGTTGTCATCGGCGGCAGCCGCAACGGCCGACGTGATCGCTCCCATTTCGGCGAAGCTCTCCGCTATGTTCGAAGCCGCGGGAAGTAAAAATATGAGCGAGCAGGCCGACACGCTGACCGAAGCCATGACCTCCGTGTCGAACATCGGGAAGGGCTTTGCGCAGGGCGGCATTGTCGGCGGCATCGCGGCCGCGGCAGGCGAGGCTCTTGGCTATGCCACGAAAGCCTTTCAAGCGGCCGCCGCGCACAAGAAGGCGCTGCTCGAAATTCAGAAGCAAATCAACGACCAGCAAGAGCAATACAACGAACTCCTCCGCATCGAACGCCGCGAAGCTCGCGACCTCGAAACGATCTTCGGCTCGGACAAGTTCGCCAAGGCACGCCGTGCACTCCTCGTCGCAAAGGATTGGGAGGACGACATCAAGCGAAGCATCAAGGGCGACTATAATACGCTCGCTAAACATCGTTGGGAACTTTATGTAGACGATAAGTTAAAAACGGGAAGTGACAAGATTATCTTAGACACGAAATCCGAGGGCTACAACTACGGCCTGGGCATGTTCAGCGTCAAGACCGGCCACGAAAAAACGGGACTCTTCGGTTGGGGATCGGGGCGTGACTTGTATAGCGGATTGACGCAGATCGCCGAATACAAAGACCTCGTCAAAGCCAACGGCCACCTCAACCTCGAACTCGCCAAGAGCATTGCGGCGACCCGAGAGTTTGAAGGCGACGGCAAGAAAGCTTTCGAGCGCTGATCAAGAAGGAGGAGGAGTACGAAGCATCGCTCAAGCAGATGGACGACTATCTCGGCGGTATCTTCGGCAACTATGCGTCGGACATTATGGACGCGGTGATCGACGCTTTCGAACGCGGCACAGACGCTGCGGAAGCCTTCGGAGACGTGACAAGAAAGGTGATGCGCAACGTCGCAAAGGACATGGTGCAATCGGCAGTTCTTCAGCCCGTGATTGAACAACAATCCGAGTTGGTAAAAAAAGCCTATGCAACGGGAAACAGAGACGAAATCACCAAAGCATTGGGTGCGGCAGCCCACGTATTTGCGGACGTTGAAAAGGTGGTGCAAGAGGAATACAAGAAAGCGGCCGAAGAGTTCAAGCGACAAGGAATCGATCTTTCGGGAAGCAGCACCACAAGCCGCGAAGCATCGCAGAAGGGCATCGCCACTGCATCGCAGGACTCCGTCGACGAACTCAACGGACGAATGACCGCCGTGCAAGGCCACACGTTCGACATCGCCGAAAACACCCGAATGCTCCTCGCCACGACAAACGAAATCTTGAAGGGCGTGGTCGGCATCGAACGCAACACGGGCAACGTCCACACGCGCCTTGCGGTAGTCGAGCAGCACTTGAAGTCGGTCAAAGACACCGTCGGTGACATCGCACTCAAAGGAATTAAGATCAAGCAATGAACACGTTAGACATTTCAGGACGACTTTATATCAATAGAGAGGATGTAGGCGAGGGATGCTACGCCTGCGCGGCTTTCGGGGGCTTTGACGAACTGATTGCCTTTCCGCCGTTGAAGACTCCGCCCGCCAATGATTGGCACGAAGAGCGCGGTTTCGACCCCGATCTTTCCGCCCCCGTGCTCGACACACGCGAGGTGACACTGCATCTATCTGCCGGCGACGAGGATGACTACGGCTACACGCTCGAAATACTCGACCAGAAGCCCGTCGTCGACGTTCGCGCCCCGAGCATCGGCCGTTCGTGGTCGCTGCGCTTCGTCGCTCCCACCGACAGCGTCCACTCGTCGACGTTCGGCCTTAAATTCGCCGACGACACCCCGATGCAGGGCTACACGTATCAGCCCCCCAATGCCGATAAGGAGCGCGAGTGGATTTTGAGCACCTCTCGGCGTGATGATTTCTTGATCACCGAAAGCCCGAAACGCTCCTTTGCCGACTACGGGGCACGCGTGCTCGGCGACGTGGTCGACGAAATGGAACGCCGCAACGAAGTGAAGACCGGATTACTCCGCAAGTTTTCGACAAAACCGGGGGCGTTTTACGACAAAGCAGCCTTGTTTTGCGAAAAAGGCGGCGACCGTCAAGTGCGACTCCTGATGCGCGCCGATACCCTCGCCGAACTTTGGCGAAACTACGACGCGCTGCTCTTCGATCTCATCCGCCCCGGCGCGCGACGATACAAGGCACTAAACAGGCCACGATACACGGGCGAGCCGTTCTACTACAGCTCGTGCCGCGTCGACAAGTTCATTCCCGACGAACCGCGGCCGTGGCTGCAATTTACCCTCACCCTTACCTTCTACGCAGGTAGTTCCGTACATTCATACTAAGAATTATGATAATCTATTCCCCCACGGGCGCAACGCTCCTCGACGTGATGCCCGAAGACAACTCCTATCGCCACCGCGCGATCATGGGCGACAATGCGCTCACGCTCTACTTCTCCCTCGCACAGCACGTCGAAATTCCCGTCGGCGCGTATTGCGAACACGACGGCGAGCGCTACACGCTGATGCACCCCGAGTCGCTCAAGATGCAGCACACGCGGCATTTCGACTACACCCTCGAACTCGATGGCCGAGCAGGGGAAAATGTCGATTTGGAAATTTCCGCAACCCGATCGACGGGCCGTTTGCGCTTCTCGCTCACGGCCAAACCCCACGAACATCTGCAAATGCTCGTCGACAACCTCAATCGTCGCGATTCGGGCTGGACACTCGGCACGTGTATCGACAGCCCCGAGCGCGTGGTCAACTATGATCACGCCTTTTGCCGCGATGCCCTCGCGATGATCGCCAAGGAGTTCGGCACGGAGTATGAGATCGTGGGAAACGCATCTCGCTCGGTGCCGTGGAACACGACCGCGCGAACGCCCTGCCGCTTTCCTACGGCAAGGGCAACGGCTTTGTCTCGGGGGTGGCGCGAACGAACAGCGAAGACAGCGTGCCGACCGAGATTCTCTACGTGCAAGGGGGCGAACGCAACATCGATCGCTCGAAGTACGGCGCGAGCACGCTGCATTTGCCCCTCAATGCCACCATAGGCTTCGACGGAGCGCGTTTTGAAGGGCGAAACGGACTACGATGCCCGAAAGGCACGCCGCTATCGCACGGACGAAAAGGGATTCTCCGTGCAACGTGCCGACCGCCCCCTTTCGTCGATGGCAGAGGACAGCGTCGATTTGACCGACATTTACCCGAGTCGCGTCGGAACGGTGGCCGAGGTCATCACGGCGAACGAGCAAAAGCACTTCTACGACTTCACCGACCCGACGATTCCCGAGACGCTCGACTTCGAGAAGTGTCTGATCGCAGGCGAGAAGATGACCGTTATCTTCCAAAGCGGTATGCTCTCGGGACGCGAGTTTGAGGTGAAATACGCCCACGCGGCATCGGGAAAGAAGGCGCGCCGCTTTGAAATCGTGCCGCAGGAGATCGACGGACAGACGATGCCGGGGGCGCATTCGTTCCGCGTTTCGGCGACAAGTACGCCGTCTTTCATTGTATGCTCCCCAAGCCTACATCAACGACACGGCCACGCGTTCGGGGGCGGAGTGGGACTTGCTGCGCAAAGCGGTGAAACATCTGTACAGCCACGAAGACCCGAAGTTTTCATTCACCGGCACGCTCGACGGCATTTGGGCGAAGCGCAACTGGGAGAACGTCGGCGAGCGCTTGCGGATTGGGGCGTTCATTCTCTTCTCCGACAAGCAGTTTCAACCCGAGGGGGTGGCCGTGCGCATTGTCGGTATCAAAGGACTACATCAACACGCCGCACTCGCCCGAAATCGAACTCTCGAACGCGCCCGTGGCGGTTTCTTTCAGCACGACTCTGAAGACACTGGAAAGCGCCGCCGTGGCCATCGAAGAGAAGCACCGCGAGGCATTGCAATACAGCAAGCGCCGATTCCGCGACGCGCAGGAGACGGCCGAAATGATCGGGGCGGCGCTCTCCGATCGGTTCACTAATGCCATAAGCCCCGCGGCCGTGCAAACCATGTCGCTCCTCGTCGGCGACGAAAGTTTGCAATTCCGATTTGTGGGCAGCCGCACGAACCCGACGGCCGTTCCCCACGTCGTGACCTACAACGCGAAGACAAAGACCGTGGACGCGGCGAGCGGCATCTTGCAGCACCTCACCATCGGCATTCGCACGATGAGCGCCGAGCACAGCCCCTCGGAGTATCGCTTTTGGGACGTGGCGGCATTCACGAGCGGACGACTTGACGACGCGGCGAAGAAGTACTATCTCTATGTCCGCGCCCCCCGAAACGGCAACCGCGCGGAGTTTGTGCTGAAGGAATCGCCCGTCGGTTTTGAGAGCGACGCGGCAAATTATCACCTTCTGGTCGGAGTACTCAACAGCGAGTATGACGGCGACCGCAGTTTCGCGCCTTTGTACGGATTTTCAGAGGTGCTCCCGGGGCGTATCACCACGGATCGTGTAGCCACGTCGGACGGCCGTTCGTTCTTTGATCTCGCGGCAGGTGAAATGCGACTCGGCGATTCGTTGGTTTATCAGAACGGCCGCTTGTCTCTTCGCGGCACGTTGGTACAGAACGAGGGCGGCGTTACTTCGCCGTTGGCTTGTTATCGCGGTGAGTGGAACGCCACGACGACGTACTACAACGGCGACGAGGTGCGCAACACGGACGCGGAGGGCGTGGTTTCGACCTATCGCTACATCGGCGAGCGTTCCTCTTCGGGTGCTCCGCTGACGGACAAAACGAAGTGGACGATTTCGGCATCGGGGGTGAAGGGCAAGGGCGGCGACCCCGGCAAGAGTAGCTACGCACGTGGCGTATTCCAACAGCCCAGACGGCAATCCGTGTACACTCGACCCCAAAGGCGAAAAAGTTCGCCTATCTCGGAACCTATACGGACGAGAATCCCGACGCGTCGCCCGCCCCCGCGCGCTACGTTTGGGCAAAGGTGCAGGGGAGACAAAGGAGACAACGGCCGCGGTGTGAGCGCGCATACGCGCTTTCTATAGGCTGACCACGGAAAGAGCATCGCACCGCAGCCCGATACGATCCGAATGGACGAACACGGCACCCGCAGCCCGACGAAGGATGGCCGTGGCACTGGACTACGAACTCACGGGATACACCGAACGGGCGATGCTGGACAAACCACGGTGCGACTGATTGGACACTACGGCAAAGACGGAACGAACGGCACGAGCATTCGGGCGCAGTACAGCGCCGACGCGAGGACGTGGCACGACGATTTCGCCGCGGGCGACGTTTGGATGCGTACGGGCAACGGCACAACGTGGGGCGGTGCGCTGCACGTGGTGGGCGAATCGGGAGCGGACGGCAAAAGCCCCATTTACGATTTCGCCGCATCCTCACAACTCGCCACCGCATCGGGAACGACCGCCCCGACTATTCGGGGAACGTGGCAAGACGCGCCCCCGACCCTTCGGAACGGGGAGTATCTTTGGTATCGACTCACTGCGGCGAATGGCAAAATCACCTACGGCCGTTTGAGTGGAGAGAAGGGAAAGCCGGGCGACGGTGGGAGCACAAGCTACATACACATGGCTTATGCCAACAGTGCCGACGGCGAGAAAGACTTCACCTTGGAAGAAGACCTCGGGCGAAACGCTGTAGAGGATTTCCGCTACTTCGGTATCTACTCCGATTTCGACGAGAGCGCAAGCCAGAATTACCGTGATTATACGTGGACGCAGTTGCGAGGGGAAGATGGCCTTTCGCCGAATCCGAATCTTCTCGACGGAACAAACTTTGAAAGCCGCGTGCCGTGGGTGACGTTCAACGTATCAGAAAGCTCTTTCTTGTTCAACGGAAAGCCGACACAATACGGAATGAGCCAACTTGCGGAAGGTCAATTCCGAGATCTCATTGTGCAAGAGATTACCTCCGTCTTGAAAGAGGGGGAAACCTATACCTTCTCCGTATGGATGATAGTCCGCGGAGAATTGACGTGGATATTCTCGGGTATCGAGTTTGCCGAAGCTCCCAAAGTGAACGGCGTGCAGACGGGCAACGCGAGCGGTGCGGGACGTTTCCCCGACAATCAGAAGTCGGAAGCGTTCGAGAAAGTGACAGTTTCGTTCAAAGTAAGTAGGATAACAGACGCTCGGCAGTACTTTTATATCCGCGCTTGGGACAGATCTTCGGCAAACATTGTAGATCCGAAACTGGAGGTAGGCAAAATTGCCACTCCGTGGTGTCCCTCAGTGGGTGATCTTCGTGCCGATTACCGCGAACTGCGCTTTGCCGTGAACGGATCGCCCACGCAGCCGCCTTCGATTTCGGACAACAGACGATCACCCGAGGGCTGGAGCACCGTGCAGCCCGTTGTCGGAGTTGGGCAATATCTGTGGATGACTTCGGCGACAGTAAGCCGATACGAAACGGCATTACTCGACCGCTGGAGCACCCCGACACGCATAACGCCCGAAGACGGAAAGAACGGCCGCGACGGGGCTGCCCCTGCCATGGTGTATCGTGGCGTATGGGACGCGTCAAAAGAGTATTACGGCACGATGCACCGCCGTGATGCCGTATTTCACAACGGGGCGTACTACATTGCGAGAATCGATGCCGGAACGTTCCGCGGTGTCGCTCCCACGGAAATATCGAAGTGGAACAACTTCGGCGCAAGTTTCGAGAGCGTGGCCACACAGTTGTTGCTCGCCGAGCACGCGAATGTGGGACGCTGGATCTTGAGCGACGGCAATTTGGTTTCGGACTTAGACAACACGCAGACGCACATCAGGTTGGACGCGCACAGGAATGAGGTGTGGCTGCATTCGGAGTACATTTCAGGCAAACCGAGAGGTGCCGAATCCTCACAGTCTGATATTGTACTCCAGGCTGATTCGGGAGGAATGGGAACTCATTCTGTTTTTCAAAAGGGCAGAACTTCTTACCGTTCACAATGCAGTGTTGGCTGGGAAGGGATTTTGTCGAATATCGAATACGTTCCCGATGACCGCGCCCCACGCGATCAAAGACGCGAAGCGATTTCGGGACGAATGATATGCAATGACAACGGAATTGCAGTCGGCGTTTGGGGAGCTGCGATGAACCTAGGGGAGGGCGAAGCGTTCGGCGGATGGTTCTCAAACTAAAAAGCCCTCGGACTTGTTTTAGGGTTTGAAGCGCATAGGAGAACAAAATAATACTGCCGTTTCGCTCGACGACGGGGACTCTTACGTCGTCGGTTTGCACGACAACTTTGAGAACATTGACGTGCATATGCCTGCGAAGGCATCGGAAGGTCAAACAATCGTCTTCACACAAGTAGGACGTGGAACGATGACGATTCTCCCTCCCATTGGTGAGTCGAACCACCGATTCGGCAACTACTCCGAGCGCATTCTTTCCGGGTATCGTCTCAATCGAAGTAAAACGGTTCGCCTTACCCTCCTCCGAAACGTCGACATCGGAAACGAGGCGCGGCATCAATCTTTGGGTCGTAGCAGACTAACCCTCACATCACTAAATACAAAACAGCTAGACAATGCAAGAAGTAATCATTCAGTATGCCGAGCAGCATCTGTATTTACACATCGTACTGATCACCCTTTGTGCCGCTGCGATCCTCGTGGCCATGGGCGTCGATCTCTTTTTCGGAATCCGAAAGGCACACGAACGCGGACAGCCTACGACATCGCGAGGGCTGAAGATGACAAGCCGAAAGGCCGTGAAATATCTTGTCCCGTTCCTCGTGCTTTCCCTCATCGATATTATCGGCACAGCGGTATTTTCCGCTCCCTATCTTTCGATGGCGTGGGCTGGCTACTGCTTGCTCTGCGAGTTCAAGAGCGTACGCGAAAAGGCTTGGGAGAAAGAGGAAATCGACAAACAAAACAGATTCGTACAAACGACGATTTCGGAGGGTGATTTGGAGAAAGCCGCGAAGACGTTTGTAACTGCATTCTTTGCCGAAGCCGAGCGAAAGGGCTTGCCCGTAAATTCACAAGATGATGTACCCGAAAACGCAGAACAATGACCATGAGCGACGCATCGTGTACCCCAAAACGGCAAATCGGGTACATGACAAGCGCGCATTAAGCTCGTAAAAAACTAAAACAACAGACAAATGCAAATCCTTATTCAACGCCACGCCCTGAAGGAGGGCTACACCATCGGACGCATGGAAATCAACGGCCGATACTTTTGCGACACGCTCGAAGACACCGACCGCGGTTTGTCGGGAAGAGATGTCAGAAGACGAAAATCGCCGCGCTCAAAGTGAAGGGCGCGACCGCCATCCCTACCGGCACGTATCGCATCGACATGCAGACACGCTCCCCACGCTTCGGCCGTGTCCTCCCTCGTCTTCTCCGCGTGAAAGGCTACGCCGGTGTATTGATCCACAGCGGCAGCACGGCCGCCGACACCGAGGGCTGCATCCTCGTGGGCGAAAACCGCGAACGCGGCAAAGTGCTCAACAGCCGCGCCACGTTGGAACACCTGCTCGTCTTCCTCCGATCGGCACAAGCCGAGGGCGAAAAACATCGAACTTGTCATCACACGTTCCGCGACCAACTGACGAGAAATCCTCGAGTAGTTCGCCCCGCGCGCTGCACAAGCCGCGGAAGAAATAGAACTTATTATCGGCCGATCCCGATAAAACGAGACTCTGCAAGTTTCTTATAAGTTCAAATGCGTAGCGTCAATTCTTTCCAAAAATCGGGGAATTGGAAAGAAATTATCTGATTTCAGTGGCAAGGGCGCGCAAAGTGTTCCAAATCGCTCCAATCTTTTCCAACTCTTTCCAAATTGGAAAGAATTGACCGCATAAGCGCAAATACGTTTTACTCTCAAATCTTCATCAAATGAATAAGAAATCCCCCTCTCCGATGCCCAATGATTGGCTGTTTCTTTTGCTCGTTGCGCTTGGTGCAGTGTGTTTTCTCCGTCGTCTTGGCGCTGCTCGCAAGCTGCACGACGACACGAATCGTAGAACGCCACACACGCACACCGACACCCTCCGCATCGTTCAGCGCGACACTCTCCGCGAACTGCGCACCGTCCGTGATAGCGTTTATCTTCGCGACAGCGTCTATTTTGAAAGGCGCTACACTCGTGAAGAGCGCATCCGCGACCGCTGGCACATTCGCCGCGATACGATTTGGCGCTCTCGTGTTGACACGCTGCGAGCAGCCACCCACGCCACAGAATCACACAAAGAGAAGACGGCAACCGCCCCGTGGTGGTACGACTGGCGGCTGTGGGCTCTTCTCGGTATTGTCACGTCGTTTGTCGTTCTCAGGCATGTGTTGCGGAGATAAAGAAAAATCAGTATCTTTGTAGCAGACTATTGTTTTTCATGGTGTAATAGGTTTGCCCCGAGTGCTTTTTGCATTCAGGGGTTTAGCTTTTCGTGCGCTCACGAAAAAGGTCTTGTGCTTTCCGTAAATACGTCCAAAACGCGTCCAAGATAAGGGCAATTTTCCCCGTTTCTTGAACGCGTTTCGTTTGTATGTAGCTGGTCTTCAGTCGATCGGAAAAAGTCCAAAAGAAGTCATCGTTTATCGAATAGCGCCATCGCTTCAACCTTTGCTGAGTTGGCGATGTCGATGTATGGTTTCATAGCGCTGTAGTCACTGTGCCCCGTCCACTTCATTACGATATTCGCCGGGATTCCCATCATAAGGGCGTTGCAAATAAAGGTTCGCCGACCGGTGTGCGTCCCAACAAAGGCGTATTTCGGCCGCGTGTCCTCGATACGCTCTCCTCCCCTTGTAGTACGTCTTTGTTATCGGGCGTTGATTTCGCAAAGCTCGCATAAAATGTGGATCAGTTTATTTACTATTTGAGTTAGATTATCCTTGGAAAGACGTACTCGTTATCCATTCCTCTATATCGGTCGATGATTTCGAGGGAGTATTTGTTCAGTTCTATGGTGATCGCCGATGAGGTTTTTATGGTAGTAATCGTGATGGTGTTTTCTGACACGCTCGACCACTTTAGATTTTGCATATCAGAGAAGCGCAAAGACGTAAAAGCAGCAGAAGCAAAAAGAAATCCCGAGCGATCTGCAAAAAGCGTTGTATTCCCGATTTTTCTTTTCATACGTTTGGCCGTTGTGGTCTTTCAGCAGAACTCTCGTACCTTTTAGGGGGAACTCGTAATTGTAAATCTTCATCAGCTCCTCCCATTCCAGGAACACAATCGGATTCTGTGTCGCCTTCGTCTTTAATGAGAACTTTTGGTAGTCCAAATTTGTGTTGTATCCTTTCTTCGTAGCTAACGGAGAACCCAAAAGAGGTCCCCACAGTAAGCTTGACCGTCGAATCGCGCAGATCCTTTTTCTTCTCGCAGAAAGAGCACAAAAATCATTTAATCGCTTTTCGGTCAGCCGCTGGAACGTCAAATTGTGGTCAAACTCATCTATATAGTTGACCATTTTGTGAAACGATTTACGTGCTCAAGCTCCATTGATTTTGCCTTGGTACTTCAGAGTAGTAGAGTTCGAAATAATCGAAGATGAGCGCTTGCTTTTCTCCCGTCTCCTTTTTCCTCGCGAAGTGTTCCAAGAGTTCTTTTCTTATTTCGGCACTTGTAGGCTTTATCTTGTCCAACATACATTGATGCTCGTATGCGCTGAAGTGCTCCGATAGTTTAGCCAGCGCAGCATTGATTGTTGAGTACGTTACCCCCGCTCCGGCCGTCGAACCTTTTTTTACTTGCTGTTTGTTTTGATCCCATTTCGTCGGTGCGACCTTATAACCCGTTGAAGAGATAAACCGCGCTCCAAAAATAGAGATGCTCACCCGTATGGGGCAATCCCCATGTTTGTCTGTTCGCTTGTCAAGATAGAAGTTTACTGCCATATTGTTTTTCAAGTGTGTGCGCAAAGTTACGCACGGTTTTTGGTTGAACGCATTTGTACAAAGTTAAATCTAATTGAACGCAACCCAAGGGAAAAAGGCGGAATCGGTGGGATCCTATAATGCGTTATTACTGATTTCAATGTTTGGGTGGCTCTCTACCCAAATAAATTTTACATTGATTTTCAAGCTGTTACGTGCAGACTGCGCGATTCTACGCACACTTTCTTGTTTTTCGGTGTTCTTTTCGATGAATTCTGTAGGATGAGAAAGCTTAGCCGGTGGGCTATGTCTAAGTATTCTCAGTTTTGCTCGCCTTATATATGAGGTGGGCAAACAGTGCAAGAGAATGTTGCAAGCTCTGATGAAAGGTTGCAAGCTAATGTTGCAAGCTTTGAGAGGAAATGTTGCAAGCTAATGATGCAAGCTCTGCCGAAAAGATGCAAGCTCAAAGGTAAGGGCGGGCATCATAGCCCCGCCCCTTTCTTATAGTTGTGCTTTAATTCCGCGTGATGCCATGTAGCGATCGCGGAGGGAATAGCTAATACCTCGCAGACGATGGCGATGGACAAACTAATTTTGCCGTTTTCGCCGTCGATGTCTGCGCGGTTGAAGATATAGTCCTTCAAACGATCGAAGACAGGGCAAGCCCGAAAAGACTGCGGCAGGCCGAGAAGGCGTACATTTCCACATCGAGGGCGACGCGTGGTTTCATGTCGTCGATGTATTGGAAAAGGCGTATTTCGTTCTCCTTGAGGAAGGTGTCCCCATCTATCTCTTTTGTAGATCATTTCGCCGATGGGCGATAGTTTGCGAGACTTGCTTTCATTGTTACGTCGTTAAACATGATTTCGGGGAATGCTTTTTCCGAGGATTGCGACGAGGCGGTTAAACTTTTTCTCGGAGTTGTAGCGTTTGCCGTCCTCTTTCTTCTCCCTTTTCGGCGAGGCGTGCCAATTCGGTGCGGAGGGTGGCATCTGCTCTTTCGGCGGCTTTTTCTACGCGCTGGATTTCGTTCTTGATGTCGGTGAGTTTGGCATCGACGCGCTGCTCGAGTTTGTCTAACTTCTGATCAAACTTTTCTTCTTGCTTCTCGAATCGTTTGTCGATTGCTTCGAATCGTTTGTCGACCGCTTCGAACTTTTTATCCATTCGCGCCACAAACCACGGGAGTCCTCCGAACAAAGCCGCCAGCGTGGCGACGAACGTACCGATGACCGTTGAGATTGTAGCGATATTTTCTATTGACATTGTTTCGGTGTTAAAGTGGTGTTTGCTCTATTCATCGAGCACAGAATGGAGGAACGCTTCAAAGGAGGAGGTGTCGACGCGTCCTGCGCTGATGCCATTTCGTGCGTCTTCGCACGCTTGGGCGGTCACTTCGTTGTAAGGGCGGAATTTTCCCTTGCCGAGCGTGGGGAGTATCGCGATGTTCATGTTGTGCTCTATACGGAAGCGTAAACACACTTTTGTTCTCGCGACCAGTTTGCAAATTCCGCGTTTTCTTTTTCTCCACGAGTGTGCTTGTTAGGCCGTGGATATGGCGCTGTTTGAATGGGGGATTTTTGTCCGTCTGTGTTTCGCCGTTGTAGTAGTCGCCCTCTTCGGGCAAGCGATCTTCGGTGAGGTCTTTTTCATCAAGAGGCGACAATATTAAACGCTCTTCTCCGTCGGCGGTTACGCGAAAGTACTCGCTCGGAATTTCAGGGATTGAGTGAATACGGTTCTTAAATCAACACGTTTCGAGAGATATTCAGTTAGTCTGCCGTAGCTAATTCTTATAGCCGTGCAGTCGTATTCATCGGGAATAGAACTCAGCAAACACAAGTAGAGACTTTCCACTGCGTCTGTTGCTGTGAAAAGAATAGGCTCATCGTAAAAGACCGAGTATCTGTTTAGGGGTGACTGCCAACATATTCGCACAAAATCTTGGTTTGTAACCTTAAATCTATCTCCGACGCTTAGCTATCACGAAAGAGCATTGAGTAACTCGTTCCTATCTATTTTGCAAGAACGAAAAACACGAGTTATCCATCCTATAGTTGGAGTAAAAACGCCTTCCTTCTTTTTATTGTTGTGTACGGCAAACTGTCTGCACCGTTCAAACTGTTTGTTCGTGATTATTTGTGTTTTAAGCCTCATCGATTCTTGATAGGCATCCACAGCTTCACGAACTTCTTTTTCTACAGCATCGCGTATCGGAGTACCGATCACTCCGGATCTTCATCCATGCACTCTTCGAGAGTGTATACCTTCATCATTTTTTTGTTGTCGAGGTTTTGTCTTCCACTCTTTTGATGTCTATTTTGAGTTCGTCTCGCACGTCTTTTATTTGGTGACTGAGCCATGTAAATCCCGCGCCCATTGCGGCGAGTATCGTAACGGCCAGTGCTATCAATTCGTAGTTCATATCGTCGGGGTGCTATGGGTGTTTAATAGGTGTCTGTTTCCGCTCTTTCCTTCCTATTCTAATCATCGAGAGAAGAGAAGTGCTTCAAAGCGTGTTTGCGGCCGGTGGCTTTTTCGCACGATTGAGCGGTTAATAGTAATCCTCCACGAAATCGAGTTTCTTCGTGACTTGTACCTTCTTGAAGTCTTTGTCGAAGGAGTAGATGGTGACGCCCCCCGGTGAAGTGGCCGATGCCGTATCGAGCATCGCGCATTCATATCCGATAAATTCTTCTTTGTCTCCTTTTTTCAGATGTTCAAGGAGTAGTTCTTTAGATGTGCGAAGAAAAATATCGCTGTTAGAATTGAATTCTCCCATTAGCTCTTTTTCTTCCTCCGTTAGTTCGCGTTCACGGGATATCATTCTCAAGCTATCTCGAATGTACGAGAATCTGCTCGCACTCAACTTGTGATCGTAGACATCTTCATATCCGAACACACTGTCGATCTCATACATTTCCGGCAAATGATTCTTTCGCAGTAGTTCATTCGCGCGGATAAGCGGAGGGCGATTGTCTTTCTTGCAACCAACGCGAGAGAAGGAAAAGAGCAGGAGTATTGCAAAGATAATATTTCTCATGGTGATTTTCTTTTATGCCATTCTTTTTATTGATACGAACCCTGCGACGCGGAATATCTTATGAACAAGGCTTGCCTGTATCTTCATATCGGCGTATAGGGTTTTGTCGGGGTTGTCTGAAATGCAGGTGATAATCGCGTCTTCGGTGTATCCGCTTGTAACAAGCCGCTTCACCATTCGCTGTGAATCTCGTGTGACCACAAGATATATTTCGCCGTTGATGATCGTTTGCACCTCTCGGGGATGTACAACTACTATATCTCCGCTTTGCGCGGTGTTGAGCATTGAGTTGCCCGTAAGGTTGAGCCCGATGCAGCGTTCAAAGCCGGGGACTTGAATGTATCGGAACGGAGCCATCATCTCGTTGTTATCGAAAAGGCTATCACCCGCCGATGCGTCGAGTTCGTAATACCATTTTATGGCGTTGTCGTCATTGAGTTCCTTTTTCATCTTGTGGCACAACGGCGGCAGAGCTGTGCTACTCCCTTCGGTGGCGGCATTTCACCTTCGCCCGTGAGTAGCCAGACCTTAGATAATTCGGGGAAGGAATTGGATATCTTGTCTATTGTTGTTCGACGAGTGCCGTCTCCCATTTTAGACACAGACCCATTACTCAGTCCAGCCTTTCCCTCAAACTCGCTAATAGTCAGTCCAATATAACTGATAAATTGTCTAATTCTATCCTGTAGGCTCATACTCTTAAGTGTTAAAAGGTAGACGTATATCGAATTTAATTAGATATTCGTTTTGTTGCAATAGACATAATATCTATCTTTGCACTCGTAAACGTAAGTAAGTTACGCCGCCAATAGTCAACCGCTTGATTATAAAGCAATGACAAGGCAAAGAATAACGCAAATATCCGCACTTTTCTCCACACAACAAAGGGAAACGCGGAAAAACAAGCATTCAAAAAGAAAGAAACAATGACAACCGTACTCGAACTCATCATCCATCAAACGATCTTCCGTCATTCAGAAGCCATGGACTCTCTCATCGACAACGTAAACAGAGATGAGCTTACTGAAGAGGAACTTTTCAATCTCCGTGAAAAACTGGAGGCATCGGTAGACGTGGGTTTTGATATTTGGGAAATGCTCAATGATAAGGCCGCGGTTCTTGAAGCACTCGAACGTATGGAAGGTTGTACAGCTTATGCAAACAAGTTGATCGCCTTGCACGGCGAAGGGAAGCAAAGGAAGCGGCAGAACGCTACTTCGAACATAGCGAAGGCTGGATTTAATCAACTGCCACGCGAACGCAAAACAAACATTCAAAAAGCAAGAAAATGGACAAGATGATTCAGAAACTCGTACAGCAGACGCTCAGCAGATACTACGAAGCGTGCGAAGTGTACACCACATTCGACCGCGAATCGATCCCGGTCGATCTCATAACAAGTTGCCACATCGCACAGCGGCCGACAGACGACGCGCTCTTCAACCTCTATAAAATGATGGCGGACGACACGCTCGATGAAAATACAGCACTCGTAGCAAAGCATTTGGAAGAACTCGAAAACTACGTTATCGCAGTAGAGAACATACAAATCGCGTTCGAACTCCGGAAAGATGAGCGAGGGGATGAGGGAAGAAGCGAAGAACGTAGAAAAGAGTGGCGCGAATGCCGCGAAGTGACAAAACCGCATCGAAGCGGTTAAAGACGTAAATCTTCGCATCTACCTCCGAAAGATGAACAGCCACCGCGTTGCGCTGGTCGCTTATCCTCTGAATGTGCTTATCGAAGAGCAGAAATTCAGAGCCGCCGAGGAAAGAATCAGACGCGTACAATACGGATTTAAGTTCGCAAAGATGTTGATTTATCAAGTACTCTAATCGCCGCGCTGTGTGGGGGACGCGCTCCCCCGCACACCGGCACAACTTCAAACAAAAGCACTACAATGAAACAGCTACTCGACACATTCGGCCGCTGGGGTTTCACCGGGCTGCTCGTCGCTCTCTTGGCGATTTCGGGCTTCTTGATTTTCTTCGATCTCGTCGGTGCCCCGCTCTTCTTTCAGGTCTTGCAAAAATCGTGGGGGTTATTGGCGTATACTTGGCTATTTTTTTATCGGAAAGCAGGCTTGTTTTGCCGATTTGTTCCCTACTTCTGTGACGCGTTTTTTGCCTACATGAGAGAGCACGCGAACACCGAGACGAATAACACACGGCGCGCCGCTCTTGGGATTGGTGAGAGTAGAAATGAGAGCTTGTTGCTTCGGGCGGCGCGCCACTTTTACACCCTAAAACAATAAGACGTTATGGCTACATACGAACTTTCCGCACAGGTGGATATCGTGAGACCTTCTCGACGACGTTTCCTACAGTGAAGAAGAAGACGTTCTCCTTGAACTTCTCGAGAGATTTAACCCCAAGAATGTAAACGCCGCTTTGGGCGAATACTTCGGATCTCAAAACGAACCGAGTTGACTGAAGTTCTCGGTTGTGTGTACTACTTCGAAGAAGCGCGCACCCTCCTTGCCATTCTCGAGAGGCTTGACGTCCACAACGTAAACGCTGCTTTACGCGAATACTTTGGATCACAACCCCGAAACAAACTCCCCGATTTCGTAGACGCTGAAAAGTTATGAGTACAGACAGCACCCACCCCTACACCTAAAACAATTAGAAGACATGAATACAATACAACTGAACGCCACGCTCGAGATTGAGGACATCGTCAACAGCGTGGAAGAGAACAAAGAAATCGACTTCCTCGGGGAGCTGTTCGCCGCTTTTAACTACGTCAACGTGGAGGAAGCCTTTCGGATCTACATCGACAAACAGATTGAGAGAGGGAATGGCTGCCCCGAGTTTGTGAATCCCTCGAAGCTGTAACGACATAGCGCGCCGCCGAATTGAGTTAGATATATAATTGAATCGTAAAGAAGTTAGTAGCCACAGGCGGCGCGCCCCCACACGTTTTTTTCATCTCACCATTTGAATGCTTCCCCGCGTCACGTCGCGATGATGCCGCGCGGGAATGGCGAGCACCGGTTGTGTAGGCGGTTACTTTTGACTGACTTTCATTTCTGCCCTCGGTGGTTCGACTCCACCGCTCGCCGCGATTTTTTGTCCATTAGATAAGAATTGATTTCCCGCGCCACGTTGTGACAACGCACGCGGACACGGCACGAAAGGTTGGCGATATCGTATGCTGCCAGTTCCACCTTCGCCTCGGGGTTCGATTCCCCGACGTGCCACAAAAGTATTTTTGATTCCATACTATCCCGGCTGTTGCCCGCTCGTGCAGAGTAGACACAGCCACACGGCCACGGAGTGCAAAGCGTTGCATTTTCGCACGGAAAGGGAGCGGCACATCTTGTAAATGGGTAGGCAACTCGTTCAATTCGCACTCTCCTCGGCGGTTCGAATCGCCCGTGGTCACTAACATGTGAAAGTGAATGAAGAAAGTAGACAAAAGAAGCTCGCACAAGCATTCGCCAATCCCGACGAGTGCGTGGAGCTTGAAAAGATCAGCCGCGACGTCATTCGCAGCGTCGGCAAAAGGAGGACGATCCGTTTTATCCTCCCGACCCCCAAAAGCCACCGGAGCGCACGAGCATCCGTCAATTTTTTTGCGCATCTTCGAAGACCTCCCGGTATTCGCCAGCGTCGACAACACGAAACGCTGGATCACGATAACACGATTATAAAAACTCACCCCGATATGGAACCGGTCATCATCGTAAGCCCCAAAGATTTGGAAGCCCTCGTGAAGAATGCTGTGGAGAAAGCCCTCGAAGCACGCGACCGACGAGAGGAGGAAGCGAGTGAGCAGGTCTTCGGGCTGCAGGGTATCGCCGATTTGTTCGGGTGCTCAAAGATTACGGCATTGAAATACAAACAGACATTTCTCGCCCCGGCGGTGAAGCAAAGAGGGCGAAAGATTGTCACCGACGTAAAACAGGCGAAGCGCTTGTTCGCCCTACACGCCGATAAAAACTCCGCACTATGATATTCCCCGACGTAACCATTCAAAACCAAACACTCACGCACGCTCTTATCGTCGTCCCCACGCCGAACCTTGCAGCGCGCACGGCGTTCATCAAACGTTTCAGCACCGACCGGCACGCGTGGTTCATTCGATCGAGCATTCAGAAAAACGACGGCTCGGCTCGCATTTACTTCCGCGTACCGGCGAGAACGGCAAGGACACCATCCGAGCGAATCGTCAGAACGGCCGAAGAGGCTTTCGTCGGAGCGTCGGTGTATGTTCAGCCGCTGACCCCCGAAGCATCGAAGCTCGGCCGATAACCTCATAAAACCACACACCATGCATTTCGAATACGACCGCGACAAACTTGTGGAAGTCGACATCAAGCACGGCACCTTGGACGAACTCTCCGCAGTGATCGAAATTCTCGAGGAGGACATCGAGGACGCGCTGCACACGCCCCCTGCGGAACTTGCCCGCGATCCGTTCCTTCTCTACGGTGATACGGACGACAGGACGAAGCACTCGACGAAGGGCGGCTCTTTGCCGGCCATGACGAAGCGATGAAGCTGTATCGCTATTTGGTCGGCCTGCACGAAAGAGCCACAGAAGCACTGGTCGCACGGGAAGCCTTCGAGGAAGAGTGCCGCTGTCTTCGCGCCGAGCAGGTGAACGACTACTCCGACCGCTGCTGCCCACAACCCATATACTACAAATAAATGACAAACGGCGAATTTTCCGCCCTCCTTGCCCACCTCGCGAACTTCAACGCACTGCTTTTCCGCATCGCGATACGCGAACGCAAAGATCACAAAGACGTGATGCGAGAGTTTGAAGCCCTGCGACACCAGAAACTAAAAACCATCACCCTTAAAAACAAATAGAATATGTCACTTATCAAACTGCAAATTCTTACCCTCAGTAACTTCAAGGGTATAGAATCTTTGTCTGTTGACTTTGGTTCTCACACGGTCATATCCGGAAGGAACGGCACCGGTAAGACTTCGATTTTCGATGCGTTTACATGGCTGCTCTTTGGAAAAGATCACGACAGGAACAGCAAGTTTGACCTGAAACCGTTGGACGCTAACGGGGACGAAGTCAAACACAAGGACGTACAAGTTAAAAGCCGAGTATCGATGTCGACGGATATACGGTTCTGTTGGAAAGAACATACAAAGAGAAGTGGAAAAAGGCGCGTGGCGCTGTTGAGCCAACTCTTGCCGGGCACACCGAAGAGTTCCGCATGAACGAACAGCCATTGACCGCAAGCGCTTGGAAGAAAGCAATCGATGAGCTTTGCCCGGAATCCATTTTCCGTTCGATTACTGCCCCCGGACACTTCGCCGAGCAGAAATGGGAAGAGCAACGCAAACTTCTTTTCTCGATTGTAGACCTCTCACCCGAAGATGTCAGAGAAGAACTCAACACCATTGCACCGGCAAACGATGCGGAGCAGATCTTTGAAGCATTCAAAGATGAAAACCTCGATGCAGCGCGCTCTTCAATTCTCGCGAAAAAGAAAGCATTGAAAGCGCCCATCGACAGCATACCGACGCGTATTGACGAACTGAAGCGATCGAATCCCGAAATAGACAAGGACGAAAAAGAGGTTCGTGCGTTGTTGGATAGGAACGAATCAGAGCAAGGGAAACTCTTGCGAGGGCTGGGCAGCAGTCCCGAATCGGAAGAGCGTAGACGACTTTCCGCTAAGTTGGAAACACTTCTCGCACAAATCAGAGCGCAGGTCACAACGGAGTACAATCAAACAGCGACGGAAAGAGCGGCGGCTGTTGGCAAACTAAATGCGGAGTTCTCCCAAATAGAGCCTATCGCCAAACTCGTGACAGAGATAGAAGCTCAAATCGAAAGTTCTTCAAAGAACGAGAAAGACTGATAGAAGAGTGGAGATCCATTAAGGCCGAAACTTTCAATGCGACGGCCGAGGACTTTAGATGTCCGTGTTGCGACAGACCGTTTGAACCACACAAATTGAAGCAAAGCGTGTGGAACTGCTGGAGAAATTCAATATCGACAAAGCCGAGCGTTTGGAAGAAAACCAAAAGGAGGAAAAGATTTGAAGGGACGACGCGAAGATTTGGGCGTCGCCTTGAAGAATCCTGCAAAGGCAAAGAGGCGAATGATTGAAATCAATGCCGAGCTTTTGTCTCTGAGAACAAAAGAGCGTACGGATTCCCCTTTTGGAAGACACCATTGCAAAAGGCTGTCGACGGAACGCTGAAATCTCTGAACTCCGCATCCTCATTGAAGCGCTTCCCGACACGGAACAACCGGAGGACAACGAAAGTGTCAACCGACGATTGAAGGAACTGCGTAGTGAACAGAAAGAGTTGCTCGAATCGCTCTCCGTCTTTGAACGCGTAGAGAAAACGAATCAGCGCATCAAAGAATTGCGTTCCGAGTTATCGGATCTTTCACAGCGATACGCAGAAATCGAGCATAGGAGGATATGCTGTCAACGTACATGCGCGCCTTTGCCACCACTGCAGAACGAAAGATCAACGAGAAGTTCCGCATTGTCAAGTTCCGCCTTTTTCGACTATCTGATTGACGGAACGCCCAAAAAGAAACGTGCAAAGCCACGGTAAACGGTGTCGCCTACAACTCGACACTTAACAGTGCGGCGAGAATCAACGCAGGATTAGACATCATTCGCACCCTATGCGAACACTACAAAGTCGCAAGCCCCCGTCTTCGTTGACAACGCAGAAAGCGTGAACAATCTTTTGCGCATTCCCTCACAAACAATAGAAATGAGAGTGACGGAGGGTGATTTTACAGTCACTATACAAGACGACAACACCAAGCAATAACCTATAAAACCAGAAACAATGGCAACACAAGTCGCAGTATTGCGCACGATGCTTGAAGCAGACAGCGTGCAGAAACAATTTTACAACGCACTCAAAGAAAACAAAGATGCGTTCACGGCATCGATCATCGATGTGTATACAGGAGACCAAGCCTTACAAACTTGTGAACCGCGTTTGGTGATACAAGAAGCACTCAAAGCAGCAGTTCTCAAATTGCCCATCAACAAGGCGCTGGGATTCTCCTATATCGTTGTTTATAACAACTCTAAACGAGACAACAACGGGCAATGGGTAAAGATCCCCACTCCAACTTTTGTTGTAGGCTACAAAGGCTACATTCAAATGGCGATGCGCACGGGGCAATACCGAACAATCAACGCGGATGTGGTCTATGAAGGTGAACTCCGAGGGGTAAATAAACTGACCGGTGAAATCAAGTTCGACGGCGAAAAGACGTCTGAACGAGTGATCGGCTACTTCGCCCACTTTGAACTTCTCAATGGTTTCAGCAAAACACTCTACATGAGTGTCGATGAAGTGGCCGCCTACGCCAAACGTTTTTCGCCTTCCGTACGTCGCGACACAACGGTTGAACAGCTTATCGAAAAAGCACAAGAGACTTCTACCGGGAAAGGAACGGGCTGGGAAGGTAATTTTGAAACCATGGCGCTGAAAACTGTTATCCGACGTCTCCTTTCAAAATACGGTTATCTATCAATCGAGATGCAGGATGCGATGATCAACGAATCTTCGGCGGAATCGTCTGCACAAGCTACTCGAGAAGCGATGGTTACTTCACCCGATACGGCGATTGATCTTGACGCAGACAGCTACGTAGAAGTAAAAGATGAACCGCACAACAGTTCTTCTCCAACCGCCACTACGGGAGTAGATGAGAACGAAACTCCCGATTACTAATTTATTCGGCAATGAAACTGCAAGTTTTGAGGATCGTCCTCCAAAGGAAACTGTTATCTACTCACCGCGAACGATGGCAGCACCTTGATTATTGAGGCCGGTATCGCGTTTCTCGAAATCAAACGAGCTTTAGCCTTCAATCTTTCACGTATTGTCGGATGCGTGGTGAGCCATCGGCACGGAGATCACGCAAAAGGGCTGGCAGACATGGCACGCGCCGGTGTTGCGGTGCATTGCTCATCGGACGTGATCAATACTCAAGACTTAGATGTGCAGCCACTATTGGTTGAAACAATCCGTCGACAATGGATGCTCGTAGGAGGAGAGTTTGAAGTGCTCACATTGGAAGCATTTCACGATGTACCTTGCGAGTCTTTTGTAGTTCGTCATCCTGAAATGGGAAAACTTCTCTTTCTCACAGATAGTGTTTCCTTCCCATATAAAATCCAAGGTCTCGATCACGTACTCATCGAAGCGAACTACTCCGACAATGTTCTTGAAGAAAACATCCTCACGGGCAAAGTTCCGTCTTCTATGCGATCACGTCTTCTAACGTCACACATGGAAATCGCCACAACAATTCACACCATACTCAAACAGGATTTGTCGAAGGTAAAAGAGATTGTACTATTGCACCTATCTGACAATAATTCCTCTCCCCAAGAGTTTAAGCGTCTCGTGGAATCTAAGACGGGAATAGCAACATACATCGCACTGCCCGGATTGGAAATTACGCTTGAGGCATAGTATAAATTCCCCAATGTTCAGATATACCTTCGAATTAACTCAATACAACCGCCACGACGAACAAAAACTTTTGTTCCACTGCGGCTCTTTCTCGAAACCTCGCCCGTCGGGGGAATACGTTTGCACAGTGCAACGGAAGCAACGCCGACGAACCACACCGCAAAACAAATATCTCTGGGGCATTGTTTACCCGATACTCTTAACGGGATTGCAGCAGACGGGATGGGAGTTCACGAACTGCGAACAAGTACACCAGTTTTTCAAACAGCACGTGGCCGGCGAACACATCGTCAACTACAAAACGGGCGAAGTCGTGACACTCCCCAACTCGACGGCCGCAATGACGACGCAAGAATTTGAAACCTACATCGACCGTCTGCGCAATTACTCCGCACAATATCTCAACATCGAAATTCCCGAACCACAAAAAGAAACACTACAATGAAATACTACGAATGTAAGACCAACGTCGAAAAGATCAATGAAGAAGGCCAAAAGGTCGGAAATCGTTTCTCCTACCTTGTGCAAGCTGACAGCTGCACACGCGCCGAGCAATTGGTTAAGGCCGAATACGAGAACACCGCCGCGCTGGTAGTCGTTACGGACGTAGTCGGCCGAAAGTTCCACGAACTGATTACCGACAAGTGCGACGCACCCGAATTGAAGTATTACAAAATCGTCTACACGATCACCACGCTGGACGATCGCAGAGGTCTTGAAATCGACAAGAAAGAAGCCGCGCTCGTGGCCGCCGAAAAACTGACTGACGCAACGGCCTTACTCTTTGATAAGTTCGATAAGTCGATGCACAAACCCGTACTCCTTTCGGTCGTTGAAACGCCGATTGTTGAGTTCATCAAAGACACGAACGAAGAAACGCCCGCCGCTTAATGCAAGATCCCGAACACCGACTCCAATGCGCCTGCGTCCGCTGGTTCAGATACCAATACCCGCAACTCTCCTCGCTCCTCTTTGCCGTTCCGAACGGCGGGCGAAGAGACCCAGTGACGGGAGCACGTCTGAAAGCCGAGGGCGTGGTCGCAGGAGTTTCGGATCTCATTCTTTTCCTCCCCTCTGACAAGCACCACGCGCTTTGCATTGAGATGAAGACCCCTGAAGGGTCGGCAAAGCCCTCGCAAAAGGAATGGCAGCAGCAGGTGGAGCGATACGGATACAGATACGAAGTGATCCGCGACTTCTTAGAATTTGAGAAGCTCGTCAAATCCTACCTACACCACCAAACCACACAATGAACACATAGTCATGGCACGCCCGACAAAAAGGGCTGGACTACTTTCCACGACACGCACACCGATCAAGATACCGCGCTCGCACTCGTCGAAGCGGAGTTCGGATTAGAAGCGTACGCCGTGTACTTCAAAACTTCTCGAGTTCATCTACTCGCAAAGGGTACGCAATCCCATGGGGTTCCGATGAGTGTCTATTATTCGCAAAGCGTATAGGTGCCTTCGGCGTTTCATCGAGGATTTCAGAAATCGTAAAGGGGTTGGTTAGGGCGTTCTCTCTTCGATGAGGGGGTTCTTAACTCGTTCCGGATGCTGACATCGGCAAGCATACAAGTCCGATGGCTGGAGGCCAAGCGCAAGAAGGTAGAGGACATCGAAAAAGAACATCCGATTAGTTCCAGACAATCGGACAGCCCCCGAAAGTATCCACGCCCGAAAACAGCGTTAATACAACCGAAAAAGAGGTTTTTTGCAGAAGAAACCGGGGTTTTTGCAGCGAAAACCCAAGTTATTGCAGAAACAACGCCACAAAAGTAAAAGTAAAGAAAAGGAAAGAAGATAATACTACTCTCCTATCGTAGAAGTAGTACGTCCGAAATCGGACGCGCAGTCGTCGGGAGAAGAGGAGAAAAGCGGAAAATCAAAGAAGGAGTTGAGACCCTGAAGCCTTCGCCCGATTCTTCAACAACACAATGGACGAGCACGGCGCGCAGATACCGCGCATAAGAACCATCACTCGGGACAGCAAAGCGAGCCACGATGCTATTTGCACGCCTTCGCGAGTACAGCAAGGAAGATCTCGCAGAAGCTGTGAGAAAGGCCGCAAAATCAGATTTCCTCAACGGCAGCGGGGATAAGGCCTTCGTAGCAAGTTTCGATTGGATCTTTGCCCCGAAGATGTTCCCCGAGTGTTGGAGGGAATTACGACAACCGAGCACCGAAATCATCAAGTTTGACAACCTATGGCACAACCGCAAAATCTGTCGACGATAATAGAGCGCGGCAACGCGAACGCGGCGATTATTTCGACGACATGCTCGAACGCCTACCTACGGCAACGACTAAAAGCACGCGAATACATCACGAAAAAGTTACCCCTCCTCCATTCAGCCGCTGTGCTCAGCGCAGCCCTACGTTGCTATATGGGGAACGCGCCGGCATTGGTGCGAGTAGGCCGCGAATGTGGCAACGAGGTTTGTCGTGGCGTGGCTCTGCAAGCAGATACACGAGTATGTAAAGACGCTTTCGACGGCCGACCAATTCACCGCAGCCGACATTCAAAACCTCGCACTCGTGATTTATTCGGCTTACCCTTCGCTGAACCTCGCCGAAGTGATGCTCTTTTTCTCGCGTCTTGCCGCCGGTATTTACGGCATTGTGGGATACAGCAGCGCGCGCGGCGAGAATATCACGGCAGGATACGCCAATTCCTCGAAGACCGCCGCCGAGAGATAGAGCGATACGAAAAGGAACGCGAGCGAATGGAGCGCGCCGCGGAAGACGAGCGCCGCCGCAAATACGCCGTCAGCCACCAAGAGTACAAACGAATGCTTGCCGCGTTCGCCGCCGAACGCTTCGGGGGCGATGAGGACAAAGCGCAGAAGTATATCGCCACACACCCCGAAGAATTTCAAAACTACGCCCATAGCGCGTTGGAAGACACACGAGCATAAGAATATCAAAACAACAAAGAAACGTCGGCAGACGCGAAATAAACACGTAAAGCGAGAAAGTTTTGCGCGTATTTGGATTCTAATATTCAAAAAGCCCGACGGATAAGAACAAAAACATCAGTATGAGCAAACGAAACAACAGCAAGACCGAAAAACAAGAGATCACACAAGAGCAATTACACGCGATGGCCAAAAGGTGGTACGCGGGCAATGAACGCAGACGCGCAGTAGTCTTGTTCTCGTTATCAGAGAATAATGAAATCTCTGCAAACATCCTCGGAGAACGGCGCGAGGTTGCATAATCTCTTATATGCAAAGTCTGTCTCCGCTCTTCTTCGAGCATATAAAGCCCCCACTGTGGCAACGCATCCGCGATTGGTTCTTTCCGTTTTTCAAAAATCTGACCGTCGGCCATGGCGCACAATCTCAAAAGCATACGGCAAACGTTCCCGAGAAAAACGGCGTTTTCTACACCGATGAACGTCTTGCACGAATAATGAAGGGCTACGTCGGGCGTGAAGTCGCCGAAGTTTACGACCCCACTTGTGGGGACGGCGCACTGCTTGCTGTTTTCGGGGACGAGGTGCGCAAGTATGGGCAAGAGCGCGAGGGCGACCAGTTGGACGTTGCGCGTGCTCGGCTCGTAAACTTCGAGGGGTGTGCGGCGACACGTTGCAGAACCGGCATTTGTCGGTCGTCGCTTTGATTGCATTATGGCAAACCCTCCCTTCTCGGCGAAGTGGGAACAAAAGAGCACCGACGAACGATTTACGGCCGCCCCTGCGCTCGCCCCACCGTCAAAAGCCGATTATGCGTTTTTGCTCCACGTGCTCCACTACCTCGCCCCCGATGGTATAGCCGTGGTGCTCAATGCTCCCGGCATTCTCTACCGCGGCAATGCCGAGGGAAGATTCGCCGCTGGCTGGTGGAGCAAAATGTCATCGACCGCGTGGTGTTTATCCCCGGCGGCTATTTTGTCGACACGAAGATCCCCACCGTGTTGCTCGTGCTGCGAAAAGACCGCACGGCAAGCGGCATTACTTCCATCGCATACGAAGACCGCAGCAGCGGCCGCGAGATCAGCATCACCCCCGAAGAGATAGCGGCAAATGATTACTGCCTTTCCAATCTCATGCCGCAAGAAGAAAAGGAGCAACCGCCCCCCATCGACCCGAACGCATTGGAACAAGAAGCCGAACGCGCGGCGGTGGATGTGCTACGCGCGCATTTAGGATTCACGCAAGCCGTCTCCGAGTTGGAGGGCATTGACCACCTCACCCCTTCGTGGCGCGTGTTGACGCGCTGCTCTCAGAATATCGAAAAAGGACACGCCCGACTCGCATCGGCTGTCTGCACCGGCTGTCTATTCGCTCAGTAAGCATTCAACAAATAACCCACCCCTATGCAAGTAATCAAATTCCGCGGCCGCTCCATTGCCGACGGCTCTATCGTTTACGGCGGCGTGTTGCAGTACGCCACCGCGTCCTACATCGTTCAACCCGACACCCGACACGCCGACGCAGCACCACGTTGCATTGAGGTGCACCCCGATTCGGTGGGGCAATACATCAATGTGAAGACAGCGGACGGCGACGAAATTTACACCGGCGACGAGGATAGCTACTACGATATGAACAACGAGGAGACACGCCGCGGCATCGTACGATACGATGAAGAAACAGCGGCTTTTCTACGTTGGCGGCATCCTGCAAAGCCCCGTGTACTTTGAGTCCCATTTCGAATACAAACTAAATTCAAAACAATGACAGCAACAGAATACCAAACACAAGCCTACAAGACACTCGCCAAGTCCACGGCAGAAAACATTTCGTATCTCTCCTTTGGCCTTGTGGCCGAGGTGGGAGATAGCCGACAAGATAGCAAAGGCCGTTCGCCGTGGTGAAATCTCGATTAACAACGACGAACTCATCATCAAGCGAGGATCGGGCGAAGAACTCACTCAATACATCGCCCACGAACTCGGCGACGTGCTTTGGTTCGTCGCAATGCTCGCCCAGCGGATCGGGTATAGTCTCGAGGAGGTAATGAAACTCAATCTCGACAAACTCGCCGACCGACAAAACCGCGGCGTGATCATCGGCGACGGTGACAAGCGATAGGAACGCAGTTACATAGAAATCACACAGAAGAGCTCCCCGCGAATGCGGCTAAAGTCGCGCACTCGTGGGCTCTCACAGTTACATCACGGTTACATGAAACAATACATCGACCTACTCGACCACATCGTCAAGAACGGCGTGCACAAAGACGACCGAACGGGAACAGGGAACGCGCTCCGTGTTCGGCTACCAAATGCGGTTCAATCTCGCCAACGGATTCCCATTGCTCACCACAAAGAAACTACATTTCAAAAGCATTGTCTACGAGTTGCTGTGGTTCATTCGCGGAGACACGAACATCAGCTACCTAAACGAGCACGGTGTGCACATTTTGGGACGAGTGGGCGAACAGAAAAGGCGACCTCGGCGAAATTTACGGCTATCAGTGGCGCAAGTGGCGGACCGTAAAAGGCGGACACATTGACCAACTCGACCGCGTTGTGCGCGAGATCAAGACGAACCCCGACAGCCGTCGCCTCGTTGTCAGCGCGTGGAATGTCGAAGTGCTCGACCATATGGCGCTCCCGCCGTGCCACCTTCTCTTCAGTTCTACGTGTGCGAAGGCCGCCTCTCGTTGCAACTCTACCAGCGAAGTGCCGACGTGTTCCTCGGCTTGCCTTTCAATATCGCATCCTACGCGCTGCTCACGCACATGGTGGCGCAGATTTGCGACCTCGAAGTCGGCGATCTCATTATATCGATCGGCGACGCGCATCTTTACGTCGACCACATCGAGCAGGCGAACTTACAGCGCCACCGCACACCGCGTTTCCGCCCCACGTTGCGACTCAACCCCGAAGTGCGCGACCTCTATGCCTTTCGATTCGAGGACATCACACTCGAAGGCTACAATCCCCACCCACACATCAAGGCGAGAGTATCAGTTTAGCAAGCGTTTGCCCCTCATTTTGGGGGCAACGCTTTGCGCGTTTGTACACCAAATTGACGCTGAGTGTCACAGATGAAAGTTTTTTTGTACCTTTGTCGTAACACAACACAGAACTATGGAGCTAACAGAAATGCCACTCTCGCAGTTGAGCGAGAATGTGTCTAATCCCCGTACAATTACGGACACGAAACTTGAAAGGCTCGTCGAGTCGATTCTTGTCTTTCCGCGAATGCTTTCTCTTCGCCCGATAGTCGTTGATGAGAACAACGTGATTTTGGGCGGCAATATGCGTTTCCGTGCGCTTTCTCGCATCTCTTCGATGAAGTTCCCCTCGTTGAAGAAAACGTTGTCGGGGAGTGCCACATTCACGAAGAAGACGGAGTTTGAGCGTGAACAGTTGCTGGACTATTGGCGCACTTGGTTACGTTCTCCCGTCGCTCCCGTGTCCACTGCCGCGTCTTTGTCTTCCGAAGAACGCCGCGAGTTCATCATCAAGGACAACGTCGGTTTCGGCGAATGGGACACAGATGCACTCTCGGACGATTGGTCGGATATTGATTTCGACGAATGGGGCTGGATGGCCTTTGGCCGAGTGGAGGAGGAAGAGTTAGGAACGCCCGAACGCGTAAAAGACAACGGTGCGGAAAAGCGGCCTCTCTACGATCGATTTATCATACCTCCGTTTTCAATCCTCGATACACGCAAAGGGTATTGGCAGGCGAGGAAGAAAGTTTGGCGCGCACTGATCGGGGATATGGGCGAGAGCCGAAATGATCTATTGTTGAATGATGTATGTTTGAAATACAAGGATCTGTATCAGAGTTCGAGGTTTGAAAGAGAAAAACTCGGGGTTTCATTTAAGGAATATCTGGATAAGTACGTTTCAGAAGAGGAAAAGGAAATGGCAGCACAAAAGGCCTTATCCGCAGGCGTATCACTTCTCGACCCCGTTATGGCTGAAATCGTCTGTCGTTGGTTTGGCTTTGAGAAATGCAAAAGCTTCGACTGCTTTGCGGGTGATAGTGTATTTGGGTATGTTTCTTCGTATCTCGGAAATGAGTTCATCGGCATAGAGCTACGTCCAGAACAAGCACAACTCAATAACGATCGAACCGAAGGGATGCCAGCTCGATACATTTGTGATGACGGCCAAAACGTGGCGCAACATATCGAAGTCGAAAGTCAAGATCTTCTCTTTTCTTGCCCTCCGTACTTTGATCTTGAAAAATACAGTGATCTCGACAACGATGCGAGTAATCAAAAATCCTACGATGATTTCATCGCTATTCTCCGAAACGCTTTTACCTCCGCTATCGGTTGTTTGAAAAACAATCGTTTCGCCGTTGTCGTGGTAGGAGACGTGCGCGACAAGAGAACAGGAATGTATTATGATTTTCCGGGAGACATCAAGCGTATTTTCCTCGATGGGGGAATGAGACTATATAATGAAATTATTCTGATTGGAGTGACTGGAAGTGTTGCACTTCGGGCAAGTGTTTCAATGAAAACTCGAAAAGTAGCAAATATGCATCAAAACATCCTTGTCTTCTACAAGGGCGACCCGAAGCAAATCAAGAATAACTATAAAGCGATAGAATATGCAAGCGAAGATTTGGAACTTTTCGGCGTGGCTGCGGGATACGAAACCGTTGAGGATACGGACTCTTTTTGATGAAGTTCTGAAAAAGGCAGGGTTTAACGTGTTGTCCGTCGTTGAACATCATTTCCAGCCACAAGGATACACCGCGCTGTGGTTACTTTCGGAAAGCCATTTCGCCGTACACACATTCCCCGAATACGAAAAAACCTACATCGAGCTATCATCGTGTAACCCCGATTACTATAACACATTCCTTAAACTTACAGCAAACTATGAGCTTACCCCAAGACCGCCGAAGACGGCAACTTAAAACCGCACGGCTCGACATCATTGCAGAACTATACAAACGAGGATACAGCCTGCGAAAAATAACAGAAGAGGTGAAACGACGACTCAACATTCCGAAGCTCGCCGTATCGACTACATACAACGACGTGCAGACGCTGCTCAAAGAGTGGAGAGAAAGCCGTATCGAAAACATCGACCAAGCACTGCAACTCGAACTCGAACGCATCGACGATACCACGGCCGAACTCTGGGAACAGTGGGACAAGTCGAAAGAAGAAGCACAAAAGACCACCACCACACGAAGCGGACGAATCAAAGGGAAAGGGAACGCAGGTATCGAAACCGACGCCGTTTCAGAAAGCCGAACCAACGTCGGAGGACTCGGAAACCCTGCCTACATCGCCGAAATTCGACAGCAACTCATCGAACGCCGAAAGCTCCTCGGCTTGTACGCCCCCGAAGCGCGACAAGTCAAAGGCGAAGTGACCGTGCATCGTCCACCGTGCGAGATGAGCACCGAGGAACTCGAAGCCGAAATCGCCGCACTCAAACTCGAGCGATAAAATGAATGAAGAAAGACTACACGAACTCGAGCGCGAAGTCCTGCGGCGAAAGGCTGTGCAGTCTTTTCCCCATTTCCTCGACTACACCGATCCGAACTACTCGCGACAATGGTTTCACACGCTCATCGCCGAGAAATGCCAAGACCTCCTGCTCGGAAGACTCGCGACCGACCGCCTTATGGTGTTCGTCCCACCGCAGCACGGGAAAGCGCTCGAAGAGCACACCCCGTTCTTACTCACACAAGGCTGGAAGACGCACGGCTCTTTACAGTCGGGGGACTATGTTTTCGGTGCGGACGGCCATCCACGTCGTGTGCTCGCTAATTCGGGAACATACCTTTGGCCGTGCCAACGCATCGAGTTTGCCGGTGGCGTGTCTTTGCTCGCCGCCCCGCAGCACGAATGGCAGATCTACTCCGACCATGACGACCACAAGGGGAGAGTCCTCGAACGGGTGGAAACACAACAGATTTTCGTTCGAAGACATAGGAGGAAACCTTACATTCCGGCCGACGCTGTTTTGCAGAACGCAGAGACAGAACTTCCCTTTGACCCCTTATGTTCTCCGGGTTGTGGCTCGGTGACGGCATCAAGAAACAAGGCACTATCGTTTCGGGGGATGAAGACATCGGCTACTATCGCTCGATCGCTCTGGGGAAGATCACGTTGGCGCGCAAAGGATATTGGCGCATTCGTGTGGAAGGGCTATGCAAAGCCGCACGTCTACTCGGGCTGCACAGCGAAAAACATATCCCTATGACCTATCTTTTTGGCCGACGCATCGTCTCGATGGGCTTTGTTGCAGGGGCTTATGGATTCCGACGGAACGTGCGACACACGAGGAAATTGCGAGTTTGCACAAAAACGAGGACGACTGGCCGAGGACGTTTATACACTTCTGCGCTCTCTTGGTATCAAAGCGAGAAAGCGCCACTATCGCGCCAAACTCTATGGCAAGGACTGTGGCGAAAAAACGCGCATCCTTTTCAATCCCGACCGAACGCAAACCATCTTTCGCAATCCTCGTAAGCAGAATCGCCTATCTAACAAGACCGCGAACGATCGCGACGACAAAAAGCGATTTTTCATCGAGCGTGTTGTTGACGTTGAGTCCTGACGTGTGAATTGCATTGAAGTCGAAGGCGGAATGTATCTCGCAGGGCGTGATCTCATCCCCACGCACAACAGCGAGATCGTATCTCGCAAGTTCCCCGCGTGGGCTTTGGGCTACAATCCGAAGCTGAAAATCGTGGGCACGTCCTACGCGGCAAATCTCGCACAAGGCTTTTCGCGTTCGATACAGCGCACGATCGACAGCCCCGAATACAAGGAGGTGTTCCCCTGCACGTTTCTCAATTCGCAAAACGTATCAACCGACGCAAGACGCGGCTATCTGCGTAACATCGACATCTTCGAGACCGTCGGGCATGGGGGCTTTTATCGCGCCGTCGGTGTGGGCGGCGGTTTGACGGGTACGCCCGTCGACCTCGGCATCATCGACGACCCCGTGAAAGACGCACTCGAAGCCGCATCGCAGACGTATCGCGACCGCGTGTGGGAGTGGTACACCGACGTTTTTCCCTCACTCGTCTGCACAACAACTCGAAGCAGTGTCTGATTATGACGCGCTGGCACGAAGACGACCTCGCCGGGCGTCTGCTGCGCACCGAGCCCGAGAAGTGGACGGTGATCCGCATTCCCGCCATTCGCGAAGATATGGACTTCGCCGACGACCCGCGAAAAATCGGCGAGGCCTTGTGGGAGGAGAAGCACAGCGTCGAGCGTCTGCGCGAAGCCGAGAAGCGCGCCCTCGTCCCTTTGCCGCGCTCTATCAGCAGCGCCCCTCGGTCGAAGGCGGCAACATCATCAAGCGCGAATGGTTCGGCACGATCTCGCAAGCCGATTTTGCGCGCATCGCGAAGAAAGCCGCCCCGGTGTTCTTCATCGACACGGCCTACACGGACAAGACGACGAACGACCCGACGGGCATCATCGCCACCTGCAAGGTGGGCAACGACCTCACTTACCCACGGCCAAAAGGTGCACATGAAGTTTCCCGATCTCCTGCGCTTTATCCCCACCTATGTGGAGGCACACGGCTACACGTCGCGAAGCACAATTCGCATCGAGCCGAAGGCAAACGGCCTTTCGGTGATCGACCAGTTGAAAGAGTCTACAGGTTTGAACGTGACGAAAACCCCGACCCCGAAGGAGAGCAAGGAAACGCGCTTAAACGCCGTCTCGCCGATTGTGGAGTGCGGCCGCGTTATTCTCGTCGACGGCGTGTGGACGGAGGGTTTCATCGAGGAGGTTTGCGGTTTTCCCTCGAAGCCGCACGACGAATATGTGGACGTGCTGTGCTACGCCATCGGGCATCACCTCGGCCACTCAAGCCGCGCAATCGACCGCGAGAGCATTGCGCTCATGGTATTCTAAAAACAGCATAGTTTTTATATTGTGAAGCCCTCTTTCGTCGGGAGACGCGAGTGGGCAAAAAGGCCGCGGAAAGCCGTGCACCGGCATTCGCTCGGAAGGGCGACGCATCCCGAAGTGGTTCGATTCCGCTCGCGGCCGCGCATTTTTGATCAAAAACAAGGGACGTTTCGCTCAAAAGTTGGGGCGTTTCGTCCGAAAGTCCCCAAGATTTCAAACACAGAAACTATGGATATTCGCGAAATCCTCGAATCGTCGATGACAGAAGACGAAAAAATCGCCGCTCTGAGTGAAAAGCTGCTCAACATTCCGCCCTGGAGCGACTCTCCGGGCTGGTCAGCGCCTACGACCCGAACCTTCATCCCGTGGCCGACAAAAGGCTCTATCCCGACATCGTGACGGAACACGGCGTGCAACCCGTTACGCGCATCACACTCGACTTCAACGGCTCGCCGTTCGCCGCATAGCCGAATTGGTGTGCGGCATTCCGGTGAAACGTGTGTACAAGCCGACGAACGACAAGGAGAAGGAGGTGGCGACGTTCATCGAATCGGTATACGAGCGCAACCGCATCGACTCTTTGAACATCGAACGCTGTAATCTCCTCTTCTCCTGCTGTGAAGTGCTCACGCTTTGGTATGCCATCGAAGACCCCAACACGGCCTACGGGGTAAAGAGCCCGATCAAACTACGGGCAAAGAATTTCGCCCCCTCGCTGGGCGATCGGCTCTTCCCTTACTTCGACGAATACGGCGACATGGCGGCAATGAGCGTGGCTTTCACCCGAAGGAAGGGGCGCGAGAATGTGCAGTATTTCGAGACGTTCACGGCCGACCGACACATTCGCTGGAGCAACTCGTCGGGCGAATGGGCGGTGGAGAGCGACGAGCGCATCACCCTCGGCAAGATACCGGCCATCTATATGCACCGCCCCTCGCCGATATGGGAGGACACGTCAAACACGATCTACGAAATCGAGTGGGCGCTGTCGCGCAACGGCAACTATCTGCGCAAGAACTCAAAACCGCTCTTCGGGGTGTTCTCCGACGAGATGATCGACTACGGGAAAGACGCGGACGGCCGTCGGGGGCAAGCAGCGACGCGCTGGGCGTGCTGCAATTTCCGAAGGACAGCACGGCGCAATACATCACCTGGACGCAGCCGGTCGAAAATCTCAAGTTCTACATCGAGCAACTCCGCTCGCTCTTCTTCACCCAGTTGCAACTTCCCGATTGGAGCTACGAGAAGATCAGCCAACAGGCCATCTCGGGCGAGAGCCGCAAGCAAATGTTCATCGACGCGCATTTGAAGGTGAAAGACGAGAGCGGCCGTTTGCAAGAGTTCTTCGACCGCGAAATGAACGTGATTAAGGCCTTTTGCCCGTGGGATCCTCGGTTCGGGCTATGCGGAGGCTGTCGATGCTTTGGCCGTCGAACATCTCATCACGCCCTTTGCCATCACGGACGAAGCCGACACGATCAAGAACCTCGTGGCCGCCAACGGGGGCAAAAGCGATCATCTCACAGCGCGAGAGCGTGGAACTCTACGGACACAGCAAGGACGTAGACCAAACGATGAAGGAAATCGCCGACGAGAATGCTGTCGACGTGTTCCACCCCGAATCGGATTCTAACAACGAGAAACCATGCCGAAGAAACTAACGTACGAGCAAAAGCACCTCCGCAATCTCCTGCGGTTGGAAAAAGCGTATCGACAAACTCTTTCAAGAAGCTGCCGCGCGTGTGGCGCACTTGTCGGAGAGTGTCGAGGGGCTTTTTCGGCCGACGACGTTTTCACGTTCGACAAATACCCTTATCTCCGCAACCGTGCTAACAAGCTGGTGGCGGAACTCAACAATGCCGTGGAGACTACGATCTTCGACGGCGTACGCTTGAGTGGGATTTGGCGAACGAGAAAAACGATGCGCTCGCACGTTCAGTTCTCGGCTCGGCGGTGGAGCATCTCGACGGTACGACGCGCCGCCGATATTTCGCCACGAATGCCGGTGCGTGCGAAGCCTTTCTCGCGCGCCGCGAACGCGGAATGAATCTTTCGGAGCTGTGTGGAACTTGTCGAAGCAGTTTAAGGAGGAAATGGAAATGGGGCTGGATCTCGGTTTGCGCGACGGCATTTCGGCCGTTGAGATGAGCCGCACGCTCCGCCGCTATCTTCAGAACCCGACGGCGTTGTTTCGTCGTGTGCGCGACGAGCACGGCATTCTGCACCTTTCACAACGCGCAGCGGCCTATCACCCCGGGCGCGGTGTCTATCGTTCGGCCTACAAGAACGCGCGGCGTTTGACGGCGACGGAGGTAAACATCGCCTATCGAACGGCCGACCATCTGCGCATGCAAGATCTTGATTTCGTCGTCGGGGTGGAGATCCAACTTTCGGAGAACCATACGTGCCTCGGGGCGGACGGCAAGCCGCATCGCTTTCACGACATTTGCGACGATCTGAAGGGGAAATATCCGAAGACGTTTAAGTTCACGGGCTGGCATCCGCATTGCCGTTGTTACGCCACGCCGATATTGAAGACGGAGGAGGAGTTCGACGCGGACACGCACCGCATTCTTCAAGGCGAAGAGCCTACGGAGGGGAGCGAGAACGCGGTGGACGATTTGCCCGACGAGTTCAAAGCGTGGGCGAAGGAGAACGAACCTCGGCTCGAAGCGGCGAAAGCTCGCGGCACGCTCCCGTATTTCGTCCGCGACAACGATGCGCTCATCGGCGGTGCGTTTGCGCCGAAGAAAAAGACGCTCCTCGAAATTGCCGAGGAGCGCCATGCGAAGCGTACGAAAGAAGAGGAGGACGCGATCCGCCAACGCTGGGCGGCGCGTGCGAAGGTGAAAGAGGAAGATGGCGATGGGCGTTTCTCCTCCGTGATTGAGTCTCTGAAGAAACGGGGAGTGGAACACAACGACGTGAAGCCCCTTAAACAACAGCTAGAAGTCGATGAGATTATAGAAAAATTGGCGGGAGGGGACAAAACAGAAGGATCTTGTTCCTCACTCGCTCTCGCATTCGTCGGGAATAGATCGGGATTTGATGTGTTGGATTTCCGTGGCGGAGCAAGTTGTGATTTCTTCTCGGAAGTACCCAACATTCGCAATATAATCAAAGCGGTAGATGGTGTCGAAGTAAGAAACACCAATGACTACAAAGCGGCGAACGAGCTACTCGGAAGATGACGGAAGGCAAAGAGTATTATTTCACCTGCGGAAGGCACGCGACAATACTGAGAAAGATGAATGGGGTTTACGAATATCTCGAAATGCAGTCATCAGACCCGAAAGAGAACGGGTTCCAGAGGTTAACGATTCATGGTCTGAAAACACGATTCAAGGCGCAGAAATCTCATACAACTTACAAGGAAAAATACGAGGTTTCGAGCTTTCTTGTCGATGTGGAGAGTCTAGGCAAATCGCCGGGGTACAGAAAACTCGTTGGCTACATTAATACGGCGAAGGATAAACAGAAGAAAGGACAAACAGGGGGAAAGAAATAGACATTATGCCCCGAAGAACTTTTTCCAATAGGGGTTCTCTTTGTCGAAGATCTCCTTTTCTTCGGGAGAAAGTTTTTGCGGATAGTCGGAGAAGAGGTTGTAAATCTTCTTTCGATCAAACGAGAAAAGGTATCTTCCGATCTTGTCCACAGTGTCGACCCACCACACTTTATCCGATTTATTCTCTTTGTAAAAGTCGTATTTCATGGGGAAATGCAATTTGAGTAAAAAAAAGTAGTACACAAATATACCCGTTTTTTTGACCGCGTTTCATCATCTAACAGCGTTAAAAATGCTCTAAAACGAGGAAAAACGTACCGAAGGCGTACAAATACGTACAATTACGTTATATTGTGGCGTTTTGCCCAAGTCTATGCCAATCAAAAAGAAAATACTACCTTTGTCGGAACACAAAAACTATAAATAGCATGCACAAAATAGCTTTTGGACGCGCTGAAGACCCGATTTGAGGGGATCAGCGAATCCGTACTCGACAGAATGGCGAAGAAAAATCGCCAAAACTGCCACCACCGCCGAAGAAGTAAAATCCGCTGTGGAGGAGGTTACGATTCAGCAAATCATCGATGCCGAAGGCGACCGCCGCGCGACCGATGCTCAAAAAGACCGCCGTGGCTAACTACGAGCGGAAACACGGATTGAAGGACGGAAAGACGATCGAGCCGTCCGACCCGAACGAGCCAACGGACACGCCCTGACGCGAAAGACCCCGAGGACATGCCGCAATGGGCAAAAGCGCTCGTCGAGACAGAATGCAAAACTGCAACAGCAACTCTCGGCGATGAGTTCGGAACGCATCACGAACGACCGAAAACAACAACTCTCGGCCGTCGTCGAACAGCTCCCCGAACATCTGCAAAAAGCCCTACGCCCGTATGAAACTCGACGGCCTTTCGGACGAGGAGTTCAAAACGACGCTTGAAGACGTGAAGACCGAAGTCAGGGGGATCGTCGACAATCTCAAACAAAGCGGACTTGTCTTTTGCCCGTCCTTTGGGCGGAGAAAAGCAAAGGACGCTCAAGAACTCTCAAGGCGCAGCTGGAATCAATCACGCATCGGGACGGCACATCGTCGAAAGACGGTCAGCCGTTCTAAAAAAAACACACCCTCACAGAACACAGAAAAAACTAAATCAAAATGGGTATGACAGTAAAACGGCGCAAAGACCAGGCGGTGCCTCGCGTCTTTGAGCACAAGGTTGCCGACATTTCGGGCGGCGTATCGGTCAAGACCTCGGAACTCGGCGGCGATTACCTTTTTGAAGGCACGCCCCTCAGCGCTCCCGACGACGGCATTTGCCACGTCGTGAAACAGGCCGTCGTATCGGCAAAGGTGGAAGCGTCGGGCACGGAGGTGAAAGTGAAGAAAGGCCACCACTTCAAAGGTCGACGACGTGCTGCTCCTCAACGTGGGCGGCAAAGGCTTCGAAGATTACGAAGATCGACACCTCGAAGAAAGACTCCGACACGTTGACGCTTTCGGCCGCTATCGGAGAAATCCCCGTGTTGTCTGTTGTCGCCGAAGCGAAGGCCGAAACGACGGCCGACGATGCGGAATTGAAACACATCCCCTTTCCCTTTCGGGTACGGGTCGCCCCGTCGTGCAAGGTGACAACCTCGACACAGATGCGTGGACGATCGGCACAACTCACGGTGCAACGTTGCACCCCGACGTGGAAAAAAAGCTCCTCAAGGGCATTGTCAACTATTAAATCTAAAATCCGATGATCACAGATACTTTGATTCAAGGCCTCACACAGCAGATGGTGCAGGCGCGTGTCGATAGCGTCGACGTTCGTCCGTTTCAGTTTCGCTACGCTCTTCCCCGTTCGCCGTGTCAACGGCTTTTACGTGAGCACGATCAGCAACCAACTCGGACGCAAGAACGTGGCCGCCGACATCCATTCGGACAACAGTACAACCGTGCGCAAGCGTCGCCCGATGTTCGAGAGTGCGAAGGGCGACATTCCGTTTATCTCGATCAGTCGTGAACTCACACGCTCGGAGCTGAAGGAGTACCAAGTGGCGCACGCTCTCGCCAAATCCCCGACGCGGCGCAACTCGTGCAGTATTGGGGTGCTGATGTGGACTTCTGCTTCAACGGCGTGCAAAGCGAGTTGGAGTACATCGCGTTGAAACTCGTATCCAACGCCGGCAAGCTCGCGTTCAACACCACGACGAACGCCACGATGGCGAATGAGTTCAACCTCGACTACGATGTGGACGAGGATCTCAAGATGAAGACCTCGACGAATTGGGGCGACGCGTCGAACGCCGACGTTATCGGCGATTTGAGGGAAAGCCGTAAAAAGCCGCCCGCAAGAAGAATTTGCGTCCTCGTTACGCGCTCGTGAACATGGAGACGTTTTTACAAGATTTGTTCTTCGGAAGGGATCATCAAGGCTTGCGCGTCGTTCGTGGCCAATGCCGTGGTGTGGCTCAAACGCCGTCGCTCGAGCAGGTGAACAAGATGCTCGCCTCGCAGGCGTTTCTCTACGGTTTGCAGCTCCGCGTGATCGACCAAGACATCACCCGAGAGTTCTCCGACGGCACGTTCACGTCGGGCAATCCGTTCGAGAACGACCGCGTCGTGCTTTGCGAAACGCCGATCCTCGGCTCGACGCAGTACGACGTGCTTGCCGAGCCGCATTTCGGTGGTATCCGCACGGAGCGTGCTCATACGGTAATCAAGAAGTACGGCGTGGATGATCCCTACTCGGAGGTAACGCTCGGACAAACTGACGCAATTCCCGTATTCGACACGGCGTACCGCAACGTCTACCTCCGCACCGACGGCAAAGACTGGTAACACTACGAAAGCCCGAAATGATGTACACAGTAGAACAAGCCCTCCGGGGCATATCTATGTACCCTCTGCCGAGTGCCACGCTTGACGGCGTGTGCATTCGACGCGGGCTTTCGCGTGATACAGAAGCGACGACCGACGTTTTCCGAAGCGCCGCCTATCGTCTCGCCGAAGCCGACGTGCTAACGTGGCTCGCCGCCGCCCCGAACATCTCGCAAGGCGGACAAAACTACACGTTCAGCGACGAACAGCGCAAGGCATATCGAGCACGAGCGGCCGCCATCTTTGAAGAACTCGGAGATCTCGCCGCGCCGTCGTCTAAATACGGATATAAAGGCAACAGTTTATGATTATTCCGAACGGACATTTGGCCGTGAAACGAAAAGACGGCATCGGGCATTGACCCCGAGACGGGACACCCCGTGCGGTCGTCGGGCGAATACGTCGGAGCTATCCCGTGTCAATACACCGCGGTGCACTACAATGCCCTCGGAACAACACACGGCGAACACTTCACCCCTTCGGCCTACACGGTGCTCATCGACGAGCAGCCCTTTGACGGGGAGCAAGTCCGACTGACAGACCGCAACGGCCGACGCGTCGGGGATTTCTCCGTTCAACGTGTAGAACTGCTCGAAGCCGTTTGCCAAATCCGCCTTTGGATCTAAACCAACACGAAGAAATGCCGGTAGTAGACCGAACAGACTACAACGCCGTCGAGCGTTATTTCGAATCGTTCCGACAGAAGTACGAGCAGGCGTTCATTCGCACGCTCAAATACGTAGCACTTCGCGTCGTGACGACCGCCCGGCAAAAGGGAAGCTATCTTGACCAAACGGGAAACCTCCGCAGCTCTGTCGGGGCGGTGATCGTGATCGACGGAAAGATTCTCTGGAGTACGAACTTCGAACCCGCGAAATCGAAAAGCCGAAGCAGCCCGAAAGGCACATCCCAGACGACCGCAACGGAAAACGGCAGCGACGACGGCCGACGCTTTGCTTCGGAACTCGCGAAGAAATACAGCCGCGGCGTTGCGCTTATCGTCGTCGCAGGTATGGACTACGCCGTACACGTTTCCAACCGCGGACGCGACGTGCTCGACAGTGCTACTCTTGAAGCAGCGGAACTCGTGCCGAAGATGCTCGCTAAACTATCATCGAACAAAAGAACCTAACCATGGCGAAGACCTCCCGACAAGTACAAGGGACGTTTACCGCAAACTCCGCAAAAGCCCGATCGCCGAAGTGATCACCGGCGGCGTGTATCGCGAAGGACAGCGCCCGAGGACAGCCCCACGAGGACGCGGTGGTGATCTTCACCGCAGGAACGACGGGCGACATCCAACGGGGCGTTGTGACGATAAACATCTTCGTCCCCGATATTGACCCGTACGACAACGGCGTGCTGACCGAAGACAGCGCCCGAACGGAGGAAATAGAACGCGCCGCACAACGATGGGTGGATTCACTCTCAACGCGCGACTCGAACTATAGATTCCGATTACAACAGACGATCGCCACCGACGAAGCACCCGAGCTACACGAACATTTCATCGTAGTACGGCTCGAATACGACTTCTTCGGAGACGATGACACAGACTAAACACACACATTAACCACACAAAAACACAGAACTATGGCAGTATTGACATGGGGACTCGGAAAATTCGAGACCGTAGAATCTGAAGGAGGGGAGCCCAAAGCCGCCACCCAGTGGACGCCGATCGACGTTCCTAAGAAAGATTCGCTCAAAGTAGAGCCGAAGGAAGGGGAAACAAAAAGAAGCCCCTAGACGAGCAAGGGAACATCGTCGACAGCAAAACCACTCCCATGAGCTACGAAATCTCTTGGGAACTATTCGTTAAGAAGGGGGTTGAACCTCCTTTCACGGACAAAGACGGCGTAATCGCAGGGGAGCACGCCTTCCGATTCACGCCGGACGACCCGACGTGTAAAGGTTGGAGAGTCGACCGCGCTACGGTTTCCGCCACAATCTCGTTCTCCACAAGCGAAGGCGCTCTGTACAAGTACAAAGCAAAGGTGCTCAAACCGAAGGCGGGCAATGCCTTTAAGCTCGAGGTGATCTCCTAAACCCTAAGCACGAGAAATGCACAGGCGCGCAAGGAAGGGCACTCGGGTATGTGAGGGCTACGAGTGCGGGTGGTTCGATTCCACCTCGCGCCCCTAAACAACTGACAAAAAACGCAAATGTCTAAAACACAAGAACAAAAGGTGGCGGCCGCAGTATTGCAGACCCCGACGAAGATAAAGGTGGGCGGCACGACGTACGAAGTCGAACCGCCCACTCTCGCAACATTGATCACCATTTCCGAGATCGTGTCCACGTTCCCCCCTCCGCCCGACAAGGAAGGGTCGGATTTCGTCACCGCGAGTTTGGCTTATGCCGCATCGTAAGCCCTCGGGTTGCTTGCCGCGACGCTGATACCGGCGCACGTGTGGCGAAGGAGAAAGCCGATGTTTCGCCCTTTGCACGCATCAAGCGTTGGTTCGGGATGAAGGGCGCGGAGGAACGCACACGCGGCGAAGTCCTCGGTGAAGAAATCCTCGAACACTGCACGGCAAAAGGAGGTGCAAGCGATTGTGGCCGAAAACGCTAAAAGCAGATGGAGATCGCAAGTTTTTCGGGCTTACCACTTTCCTCAAAGGGGTAAATCTTCTCAGACCGACGAAAAGTGGAGAGCGAAACGACAGCGTCTGGGCAATCATCGGAGGAGTAATCAGGGATTTAACCTCTCGCTCGATTACGTTCTCTACGAATTGAGCTACACGAACCTAATAATGCTCGGGCGGCTCTCCCGTCCTACGACACCGACAAGGACGAGAAGGGCAAAGACGACGATGTAATCGACGCGAGCGACCCCGCGAATCAAGCACGAGTGCGAGAGCTACTCGGCATAACATAACGAACCATGGATCAAGAAACCGGAAGACTTTATTTTGACGTACTTCTTAACGACGAATCACTACAACAAGGGCTGCAACGCTCTCGGGAAGCGTTCCGCAGTTTAAGCGAATCGGCCAACGCTGAGCTGCAAAGCATGGACGGCTTTATGGCAAAAGGCGGCTACAAACGGCTGCGGGCTTGTTCGCCGTCGACAAGTTGAAAGACTTTGCGTCGGCCGTAGCCACAGTGCGCGGCGAATACCAGCAGCTCGAAATCGCGTTCAATACGATGCTCGGCAGTAAATCGAAGGGCGATGCGCTGATGGCGCAACTCATCGACACGGCCGCCAAAACACCGTTTGAGATGAAGGAGATCGCCGAAGCGTCGAAGATGCTCCTCGCCTCACGGAATGGAGGGCGACAAAGTGAACGAGACGTTAATTCGTCTCGGTGACATCGCCTCAGGTTTGTCAATCCCGATTAAAGACCTCGCATTCCTCTATGGCACGACCATGGTGCAGGGGCGCTTGTCACACAAGACCTCAATCAGTTCCTCGGCCGCGGTATTCCCTCGCCGACGAACTCGCTAAGCAGTTCGGCAAGAACAAGAGCGAGGTGAAGAAGCTCGTCGAAGAGGGCAAGATCGGTTTCCCGAAGTGCAGAAGGCCATCGAAGCGTTGACGGGCGAAGGCAGCAAGTTCGGCGGCTTGATGGAAGCGCAGTCGAAGACAATCAGAGGACAGCTATCTAACATCGAGGACGCGTGGGAGCAGATGATGAACGAGATCGGCAAAAGCCAGGAGGGAATATCCGGGGCGCTCGACATCACGGGCAAACTCATCGAGAACTGGCGGACGGTCGGGAAGGTCGTGCTCACCGCTGCTGCGGCAATCGGATCTTATAAGGCCGCGGTTATGACATTGGCCGCCATTCGCAAGGTTTCGGATACGGCAAAGGTTTTGAACACGGGGCAGCAGCTAGAAGCGTCTTGACGTTGGAGCAGCAGGCCAGGCTCTCAAAGATGAAGCTCTCCACCTCATCATTGGCCTACGCGAAGGCCGTTCAAACGGAAGTTCACGCAGAGCTGCAAAAAGCAAAAAGCACTCGTTCAGACAACAAAGATCGAAGTGCAGGCGGCTGAAAAAGAAATCGCCGTTGCTACGATGTGGGAAAAGAAAGCGGCGGAAGCCGTGGCGATAAAGCGTTCGCAGGTAGGCGCGGCCACGATGAGCGGCAACGCGAAGAGAATAGAAGCGGCGACAACTGCATTGTCCACGGCGCAGGAGCGATTGAATACGGCCGAAAAAGGCGAAGAACACCGCGGTACCAGAGCCTAAGCAGCAAGCAGGCGACGCTAAACACCGCGGCAAAACGCGTAAAACACGCTCGAAACGGCGGCGAACACGGCCGCACAGACCGCGAGCACGGGAGCGACGAATCTTTTGTCTATGGCGTTTCACGGTCTCGGAAGGCGATTATCGAGCAATCCCATCGGCTTGCTCGTCGGAGCGATCACGGCCGCAGCGACGGCCATGTCCTTTTTCATTAAGGAAACAGACGAAACGACCGAAATGTCCGAGCGTTTCGGCGAGAGCGCGGCGAAGTCTATTCAACAGGTCGACATGCTCGGCACGGCGTTAATGGGGCTGGACGAAGGTACGGGCGTGTACAAGAAGACGATGGACGAACTCAACACCATTCTCGAAGAGTACGGCATCACGCAGATCAAGGAGGGCGACAACATCGACTCTATCAACGAGAAGCGCCAGCTCGCAATTGAATTGATCAAGAACGAAGGTGTCGAGCGGCAGAGATTGAACGCAATTCAGACGGCGAACGATGAATACGGCCAAAAACTGCAGGAAAGTCAACAAGACCTCGCGAGCAAGTTCCGAAACGCGAAATACGACACGGGGCGGCGCAACGCTAACGGCACGACGGTTTGGGGTGATATAAAGGGGGTGCAGGAACATGCGAACGAAATTTCGCAAATCTATCACAACATCGCCGTCGAGAATGCTGGAAAAAGGAAGAAAATCATCCGCATCTTCAAAGAGCGCCTGCGGATGATGAAGAAGGAGGGAAAACCTGCGATCTCAGATGCGGAAATCAACGCAACGTGGTTCGATGGTGTGATCTTAAAAACGGAGACGCTCAATACGTATAACGAAAAAGGTAAAAGGATTAACCAAGTCCCATAGGAAAGCACAGCCATCGCAGATGCGAATGCAGAAGCAGCAAAGCGGGCAAGGCGACGCCCAAGCCGATGCCGCTGATCGTGTAGCCGCGGGCAACGCAAGCCCTCAGCGCGAGCAAGACAGCCGACGAACTCTACAAGAACGTATCCAAAAATCGTCAAAGACTTCTTCCGACACCACGCTCAACATCCACATCAATTTCGACGGAGAGCCACCCGCTTGATGTTCAAAGTGTCCCGACAGAGCAAAGTCTTTAGCGGCTGGATTTGCGGGACATTATCAGGACATGAAGCGCAAAAGGGGTGAAGAAGAGATCCATCGCTGGAGTGCCATACACGTTACAAGAGGTGGGG
>BNJS01001376.1_pt1 | contig 109551 bp, 138 predicted proteins | sample 8540461 | NCBI WGS metagenome assembly BNJS01 (sample SAMD00202454, study PRJDB9452) | human saliva metagenome | isolation source: human saliva | place: Japan
GTATTTCATCAAAACTTCCTGTGATTTTTGCTCCATCTGCGATAGAAATTTTTAGGCTCAAAAATAGTCTATCAATTTCTGATGAACATCAATATCCATCGTGAAACTTTGACCTTTGTAGTATTTTTCACTTTATTTCCTGCAAAAGTCTATTTGCGCCCTCTTGGAACATTCCTCCGATATCTTCTAAATTAAATTTACCAGAAATTTTCCCTTTGACAGCATCTGGCATATCCACATCTATCACTCTGTTTCCATCTTCCCACAGCCACTTTCACGGCGCCATTCGGGATAGAAATGGACTTATTTCCGCTCAAAACTACATTATGCAGAGAAGCATCAAGGTCTAAATCATTAAGGTTAGTCATCGAAACTTTTCCTTTCACATCTCCTCTAAATGACTTGGTTCCTGCACTTGCCACACCGAAATAGTCCAAGTTAAGATAATCTATCTGCGCATCCACATCAGCAAAAAGCCTCGGCTTGCTGAAATCTATTTTTCCATTTACCAAACCTCTCGCCTGCGCATCATTGATACTGATAATTCCTTTAAACTGCTTTTTGCGCCAGTTCTCCATCCAAAGAAACATTATTCAATGTTTTTCCCCATAAGTTCTATTTTTTTGAAATATAGGGATTTCGTATTTAGCGACAAAGTATTGATATCAAAGCCTTTACCCTGAACATTGAAATTTCCAGAAATCAGCCCGACCTGCTTGTTTTTGTCAAAATCGTTGTATTCAAATCCTTTACAACGAGATTTCCACTATATTCAGGCATTTTAGAAGAGTAGTTTCTAAGGACAAAATTATTAACCTGCGCCTGCCCAATTCCTGTGATTAAATCACCCTTTACAGCCACTCGGTCTTTTATTGATATCCGCAAAACCATTGTATTTCATACGCCCAAAATCATCAGCCACGCCTCCCATTTTTTTCACAATGAAAGTCGGCAAAGATGCTTTTAGCCCCTTTTATAAGTGATGGATGCAGAAATCTTGTACTTTTTAATATTGAAATTCCCATCCATCAGTTTTGCCATCCCTAATTTCAGAGGTCTGGATTTCGTTGTCTTTTACTTTTATCAAAAAGTTTTTAAGGACAAAATCATTCAGCGTTCCATCCATCTTTCCCGAAAAAGCTGATATTTCTGGTAATTATCCCAGTTTTTTTCACAAAATAGCTGATGTCATATCCATCGAGGTAGCTGCCTCTTTTGAGGTTCATATCCACACCACTTTGTTATTAAAATCTTTCCAACCTGCCTTTTTATCAAGGTTAAAGTCAAATCACCCCTGCAAGAGTGAGTGGTCAGTATGGAAAATCAAATCCTTCAGCTCCAGTTTTTTTGATTTGTCACTGTAACATCTCCTGAAAGTGCCTCCACTTTATGCTTTTTGCCCCATCGCTCCGTGATGAAAGAAAAATTTATTGAGCTTCAGATTAACATTTTGGGCCATTTGTTTTTAAATCAGAAACATAGGCATTAAAGTTATCTGCTTTCAGCCAGTTGCCGTCCTCTCCTTGATTTCTATTGACTATAGAAACTTTACTATTGATAATCTCTATTCTGGTCGTAAATTTAGCTGGCGGTTTCGTAGGGTCTTTCGGAGTGTCAAATTTTTCAATATACTTGGTAAAATTGTCCTGTTCCTCGCCTTTGTAGGTAATCACCTTTAAATCAGCCTCTTCCAGACTTAGTTTTTGGAATTTTAAATCTCTGGAATTGAATGCTATCATCAACCAGTCAGAATGCGCCGTAAGTTTTTACTTTCAAAAACTCAAAAATCATGATGGTCTTTGCTGTAACGCCGTTGATAACCACATCACCAAAAATTAACTTCCACATTTTCAGCACTGAATGTGGTTTTTAAATTCAGAATTCAGACATATTGATAGCTTCCTTTGCGAATTTATCCTTTACCGAAGGAATATTGATAGCTATCAGCAGTGAAACAACCAAAAAAATATAAAACTAAAAAAGCAAAACAAAAACAGCTTCGCCCACCATGAAAGTTTTTTACTTTTTTCCTTGACATTTTTATCGAGGTTTTTTCTCTTCGGTTTCGTTGTTATCTATATTTTTATCTATATTTGCCATTATGAATGACACCTATTATTTTTAGGGATAGAATCCTCCTGTGATGACACCTCCGCTGCGGTAATTAGGGGAACGAAAAATCCTCTCTAATATTGCTAATACACAGACTATTCATAATGAATATGGAGGTGTAGTTCCTGAGCTGGCTTCCCTGCGCTCATCAGCAGAACATCATCCCTGTAGTTCAAAAATCACTTGCAGAAGCAAAGATACAACAAAATGACATTTCTGCAATAGGTTTTACGAGGACCTGGGCTTTTGGGTTCACTTTTGGTAGGAACTTCCTTCGCAAAAGTCTTTGGCAATGTCCTTAGATGTTCCATTGATAGAGGTCAATCATCTCCAAGCGCATATTTTAGCACATTTTATAAGCGATGCCAATCCCACTCCTCCACAGTTTCCGTTTCTGTGTCTTACAGTAAGCGGCGGACATACGATGATAGTTTTGGTGAGAGATTATTTTGATATGGAAATCATCAGGAAAAACCATAGATGACGCAGCTGGAGAAGCTTTTGATAAAATCGGAAAAATATTTGGGCTGGACTATCCTGCAGGAGCTATTATTGATAAACTCGCCCAAAACGGAAACCTGATGCTTTCACTTTTTGGGAGACCTAAATTGGAAGGATATGATTACTCTTTCAGTGGCATCAAAACTTCTGTTTTTATATTTTTGTCCAAAAAGAATTGCAGAAAAATCCTAATTTCATTACAGAAAATCTATCTGACCTCTGTGCCTCTGTTCAGAAAAACTATCGTTGATACCTTGATGAACAAACTGCAAAAAGCCGTGAAAGATTTAGGGATTAAAGAAGTGGCGATTGCTGGTGGGTTTCCGCAAATTCAGAATTAAGAAAAAGCGATGCAGAGCAATGCAGAGAAACAAGGCTGGAATATTTTTCATCCCAAAATTTGAATACACTACAGACAACGCCGCTATGATAGCCATGGTAGCGCAGCTGAAATATGAACGAGGCGAATTTACCGACCTAAGAACCACCGCTACATCCAGATATGATTTCTAAAAAAATAAAAATTTTCTAAAAATAAAAAGAGCTTTATTAAAAATAAAAGCTCTTTAATTTTTAACAAAAATGTTAAATTATTGTGCTTGTGCAGCAGCAGCTATTTTTGAGCCCATTCAGCCCATACTTTTAGCATCTTCTGCAGACATTTTTTTGTCATTTTTCTTGAGCAGCTTTTAGCCAACTCTTGTCCTTTTTGTCAAGTTCAGCAAGTTTAGCAGCATCTTTAGCTTTAGAAGCTTCTAATACTTCTTTGTAGTAAGCAGCGTACTCTTCAGCGAATTTTTGAGTTTCTTCGTTGCTGAATTTTGGTACATCAGCGAAAGCGTCAGCTACATTTTCAGCTACTTTTTCTCCTTCAACAGCTGCTTGTTCAGCCTTGAGCTACTGAATCTGCTGTAGCTTCTGTTGCTGGTTGTTCAGCTGGAGTTTCTTTTTACCACAAGAAACCATTGATAACATTGCTACTGCTCCTAGAGCGAATACTAGTTTTTCATTTTTAAAACAAATTTTAGTTAAACAATTATTAAATTTTTTCTGGGACAAAGTTATGCCTTTTTAACCTCACAAATTTTTGATACTTTTTATTTTATATTACAATTTAATACTTTTGCTTTTAACTAACAATAGAAAGCAATGAAATTATTCCACGGTGAAATCACAGAAAACGCTGTATTAATACACGAAGAAGAGCAGCAGCACATCTCTAAAGTCCTAAGAATGAAGGCAGGAGAAGAAATTTTCGTGACTGATGGCAAAGGAAATTTAGCCAAAAGGGAAATCTCTTTTTGAAGGAAAAAACACTTCTACAACCCACTGAAATTAAAACCAATCTGCCCAATTTCCCATTACAGGCGCATATCGCCATAGCGCCCACCAAAAACATAGACCGAATAGAATTTTTCGTGGAAAAGCCACGGAACTGGGCGTTCGGAGATTACTTTTTCTTTTGACAGAAAAGTCTGAAAGAAAGAACATTAACATAGAAAAATCCGAAAACAAGCTATTTCTGCCTCTAAACAAAGCCTGAGATTCCACTTCCTATCGTGAATGAACTGACCAAGTTTTCTGATTTTGTGAAAGGTATTTTCGGCGGAAAAAGCACCTTGTAGCACACTGTGACAAAGCTTTTGAAAGAGCAAACCTCAGCCAAATCCTGCCCAAAGACAAAATCACTTTCCTCATTGGCCCAGAAGGAGATTTTCAGCCCAAAAGGAAATTCAGCTTTTAGCAGAGAAAGGAATAAAAGCCATCGCCCTCGGACAGCAGAGACTGAGAACGGAAACGGCGGGATATTTTCGTGGCGGCATGGGCGTATAATCAGTATCTTTAAAAAGCTAAATCGCAGATTTATTTTATTTAAATATAACACAATTATGTACTTTGCAAACAGCTAATAAATTATCCCAAAACCAGATTTTTGGATTTCTGATAAAGCAAAAGGAGCAAGTAGGACAAAATCATTATTTACAGGAGAACGGATTGGTTTTTTATTTAATTTTAATACAATTTAAGTATAAAAAGAGTTATAATTAAAAAGCTTATCTTTGTAAATGAGCATAATACGAACAAAGAACTTATGAAAAACCTTAGTTTTGAGAAATATGGACTGAGTCCTGAGAAAGTGGAACAGCTCAGAGCTTATAAGATTTTTGCCCGATAAACAAACCCTAAAAACCTCATCAAAAGCCTACGAAACAGACAATGTAGAAGAAACAGAACTTACTGATTTTTCAGAAACAACTGAACCAACCTATTGATGAGGCATACGCTCGTTTTTCTATTGGAACACAACGGCGGCACTCCCTCTAAAAACAGAGTCAAAGGAAGCAAAGTGGTGATAGACCATTTTTTTGGCTTTTCGGTCGGCATATAAGTTTCATTCGCTGATAGATTTATATCCTGATTTTTCAGAAGCTGGGAATACCAATTGCGCGCACGCCTGCGGGCGATACACTTCTATTAGCAGAAGACCAGCAGATTTATCTTTTTAATCATAATATACAAAACATAGAGCCCTCTCCTATTGCGACTGATTTTTACAGATTTATTGGCGAGGCTTTATTGATTTTAAAATAAAATAATATGAATATTACTCAAGAACTTAAAATAGAAATTTATCATTCTCTTACGGACTTTTTAGAAGCCTACAAAAACCGAAAACACCCAAGTTTTTGGCTGAGAAGTTTGGTATTTCAGGGAGAGTTTTTGAGGAAATCTACGAAATGCTGGATTTTATAGAGGACAAAAAGCACTTTGTGTCTTTTTCCTGTGGAAAAAGATGGACAAAGAAGAAGGCGGAGGAGTAAATTTGGAAGTTTATAACTATAATAATGACGATACTGCTGTAGAGTAGAAGCCCATTTGTGGGACAATCAGGAATATTTTTGCCATTATTAAAGGATGTTACAACCTTGGCGAGCAGTTCCCTAAATTTGTTTTTCATTATTTTTGAGTCTTAAATATTAAAAATGACTGTAGAAATCTTTTGGCAGCTTATCGAAAAAAAGCAAGAAGCACCGCAGGGACAAATGATAATGCCTTTGCTTCGGCCTTACAGACAGAACTGGAAGCCTTATCGGAAGAGGATTTGCTCTTGTTTCAGTTTATTTATGAATGGTACGAAATTACGATTATCAAACAGCCCTCTCACCTGATGTGGTCGGCATTGGTACTGATTAACGGGAGGGCTATTGCACTGATACTTACGGCTTTGCAGGGTTATCTGATTACCCACGGGCGTGAGGTTTTACGAAAAACGCTTGCAAAATCCAGATTTTTTTGGCTACATTAGAGCCTAAAAAGATAAATGTAACTATAAGGAAGTGAGGCGACTGGCACAGAAAATCTATATGGAACGCACCAAAACGAAAAATTCGTGCCTTTGAGAAGATTTATTTAGCCGCGTGGAGCGAAGATATTCAGGATGAGATAACCCAGTCGCTAAGCATCAATCCTGAAAAAGAAACCGAGACTGGACATTAGACGAACTCAAAGAAATATTTCCTAAATTAACCGAAAAAAATTATCTAAATAATATAAAAAAATGAAATCTATAAAAACATTTAAAATGACACCTAACAAAACACTTATTTTCGCTTTACTTGCACTATCTGCTTGTGGCAAACATTCAAGAGAGGATGAACCGCAACAAATGGGTATATCAGAATTCTCAACAAAGTCTCTTTGAGCCCTATATCGCTCAGGGGTCTATTTTTCACAAGAGAAGTTAAAAATATGCCTCTGGCAACGAACTCTGCTGCCATAGCGGCGTATATGCCCTAAAATGCCTGCAGAATACCTGCCCGAAAGATTTAAAAAAACGGTACTGACTACACTGAGCACCACATCTTATAATATCCCTATTTATGTGGTAGATTCTAATAATCCTTTCTCAGGAATATGCTAATTTTGAGTCTAAGGACAATAGAGTTATCTACAAAAAAGACCTTTAGTACAATATACTACAGGGCGTATTCCTTTGCCTAAATATGCACAACCGGCAGGCGGAGGAGATAAATCTTTTGCTGTTTATGATAGAGCAACAGGGATGATGAGGGAATATTTTTCATGCTGTTAAAGATGAAAAAGGAACTTGGCATTTTGCTGCTTCGGGATATTTTAAAAGCAAAACCGAACTTTAAAGATTTGGGCAAAGATAACTTTGCGATGCAACACACCACAGGAGGGTCGGCAGTAGTGTATGCTCAATCCACTCTCTCAAATAGGCATCGCAGAGGCACGAAAAGGTGAAATAAAACACGCTCTGTCATTTACCATTGCCAATGCAGGGAAAAGGTTTTTCTTATCCTGCTAAACAAGGAGATGGAACTTCAACCAACCCTAATGCCCCTTGGAAGGACAATGGTTCCGTATAGATCCTAAAATAGATCTTAACAAGCTAAAACTTCGTCCTTTTCACCCTCGTAGTAGCCAAAGCGATACAGAAATATGGAGGCTATGCAGCCGATAAAAATCTTTTTGCCATACCTTTCACGGCAGAACATCCTATAAATGAGATGGCACAAGGCAAGCCTAACCCTTGGGAAAAAGGCGGAGATATCTATGAAAAATACAACGGATTGGACCTCAACGATTTTTCCTTGGCATCTTACCCAGTGGGCGCCTGTTGGTGGGAAATAACCGAATCGATTTATCCAGCTATGGATAGAAAAGTGATTGAAGCTAATTATGAGTTCAATACAGTTCAATTATTTTGCAGATGAAAAAGGAGAACTTATTATAAGAAAAGAACTTCTAAATAAGTTCTCTCCTCTTTACATAAAGGGATTATTCGAGGGAATAATAAAGATTTCCTAGAATGTTCCATTGAAAATATAGCTGATTTTTATACCGATTTGAAGGTAGGAAAACATTGCTAACAGCAAATAAAGAAAAAAAGAGCACATAATAGAAGATGAAGACAGATTTGTAAGTAAATACACCAGCCCTATTATCGAATACACACCTTCAAAAAAATTAGAGATGAAAAATATTTATGTGGAAGGGCGTTTAGCTTATTTTTGGGGCAAATGAGTTTCCAGAGTTTAAAAAGAGTGGAATCTTTATTTAGAAAACTCAAAAACAGTGCTGGAAAGATAAATATTGGAAAAGTTTGTGGGTGTTTGAAACTATCGGAGATGAAGCAACTGTTTTCATACCCTAATAGAGTGGTTCATCTAAAAAGGGATAATACATCAGATAGGTTGTTAAAATTCCAAAAGAAACATAAACCATGAAAAAGGCAGCAGATGCGTACTTTTCGCCTCACGACTCTTATTTTTATACCGATTTGAACACAGGAAAACAAATCAAAGGTGTTTTTACATTTATCACAACTATCAACAAATGACAATCATAGAAACTCCCGAAATTATAGAAAAATGCAAAGCCTACGAGCGGGAAGGCGGTGTGATAGAACTTTCGTATCTTTCAGTTGGATACGGAGCAGGAGGACACGCCTTATCAGAAGCATTGGCTGTAGCCCAGCAGACCCTCATTTCGGTAGCAGAAGAAGCAAATACGCGTCTTGACCGTATGGCGGCTAAACTGAAAAATGAATCGCAGGAGTTTTTACAATGGATTATGATTTTAACATTCTTAAAGACTCTGGCAAAGAGATTTCTGTCCAAGACTTTATGGGCTGGCAATATGAAGAGATGAGCGGGAGGATAATTCTCAGTGGTGGGAAACTGCGCAATCAGTATTTTTACTATGATGACAAGAAGTGCCTGAAAAAAAGCAGTGCCTTTGGCTGAAGAAGATAGAGAAAAATAGGTTTTGTGTATGTCTTTTTAGATCCTCCTTACTCATTTATGTGTGGGAAAACTATTTTTGAAAAAAGAAACTTCTTTTTAGATTTTTTGTAGGGTTGCTTTTTTTACTGATATTTCTCAAACAGAAGTCTATATGTGGAGTACTGATAGTTCTAATTACTTTGATGCAGGCAAAGAATGGTGGGGCGCTTTCTTTTGGACAGTCTATAATCCCTATTGGGATAGATATATAGGAATTCTTAGCTTCTACAACAGACTGACAAAAAGGAACAACTAATAGTAAACAATAATATATAAAAGATGAAAAAATATAACAGAATTATTAGAATTATTACACTCTGACTTAAATCAATACAATTCTCTTGTGGAGGAAGATATCTTAAAAGCTCCCTACAGAACAAGGGAGCCCTACTTTCTCTTTGAATATGATTATGAATGGCTTGAAATTTCTGCTTGGGCGATGAATAAAGAAGGGGACTACATAAGTCAGCGTATTGACATTCCTTCCCAAAAAGAAAGAAAAATACTTCCCTTCAGATATTTTTTATGGATAAAGATATTCATTTGGAAGATGAATTGTATGACCAAGGGGTAGAAAGAAGACAAGATAGATGATTACTTAGATGAATATGCTCAGAAGAAAGAGGATATTATCTCTAAATGGTTTTCAGCAAAAGATGGAAAAATGCGCTAAAAATGCCCATATACAAGCTGATAGCTACTTTTTCGCCACACGATTCCTATTTTTTATACTGATTTGAACACTGGAAAACAAATCAATGAAGACCAAATAAAAAGAAAAAACATTCACAAGGATGAAAACAGATACACAAATTAAATTCGATACGATAATCAAAGAAGGTTTTACGCCTCTGTTAAAAGCCACTTTCTTTTTAAAAAGAAAGCCTTGAACTATTATCGCCAGCTTGGTGAGGTAGGGACATATCATCAACATACAGAAAAAGCATCTATAGCTATAGAAATCATATTAAATTTCGTATCAACACAGGGATTTTTTGAGCCTAAATTTTTGGTCAGTTAGCCATACAGGGCAAGTGCCTGATTACCCTACAGAACCTGTCTGCCTTATCCGTAAAACTATTAATGATTTACGAGGGAGAAAAAGACCTATGGTACGAGATACACAACTATACTGATGAACAAAAACTCATCAAAAGAAGTGCAGGAAGATATACAAAATTATATCTTGCCTTTCTTTGACCAGCTTGATTCAGTAGAAAAATCCTTTCAGCATTAGAAAAGGATTCTAATCTCTTGGGTATTACCTTTGACCTTCTTATTTTCTATGCAGAACATGGGAAAACCGAAAAAAGCCCAAAGCAGTATATAACCAGCTTTTACAAAAAGTAAATCCCTTGGCTAAGCCTACTTTAGAAGGGTATGCTAAAAAAATATGAGCTATTAATGAATAATATGCGTCTTACCACTCACATAGAAGAAAAATTCTTAAGGAAATCTCTCAAGAATTATAGAACCAGGGCTAAAAACCAATCCCCTGATTTTGCTACCCGTACTATCTGGTTGGGGATAAAATGCGTATTGAGTTAGAGGTAATCCCTACTCCAGAAAAGGATTCGAGCCTTATAGAGACTGCACATAGGCACTTATCTAGAAGAAGGATATTTTCCACAGGGAATTATAGACAATATAGCAGGATTCAGGAATACTGATGAGGAAAAGGTGCTTTCTCTTACAAAAACTATCTTTTCCACTACTTTCCAGACTATTATCAATAGTTTAGTGTGTTATTTTTGATAAGGGGTGTGATATCTATGCCGCAGATTACCATTGGCATACCTGTCTTGGTAATCTGTGACCTTTTAGGGAAATAGCAGACACCTCCCAAGGAAAGGGATTTTTATGACTTATTAGTGGATATACTCCTCAAAACTTTACTACAAATGTCCGCATTCAATCGCTAAAATGCTATATAGCACGCATAAAAGACTATATCATAGAGTGCCTGCTCAACAATGAACCTTGGGACGAAGGCGCAGAGCGACTCAGACAATATGCCCAAACATGGCAGCAGGGTCTTCCTTTTTTTAGCAGTGAAACAGTTATTGGTATTTCGTCTGTGCGATGGAGTGCATAATTAAGATAAAATATGAAAAAGATAAGCCTAAAAACCTAACAGAATGTATCCAAATGCTGGATAAGAACCTAAAAACGGAGGATAAGGACTACATAAAAAAACGCTTACCGAAGAGGAATTCTTTATGGAAAGCCATTTTACGATAGGAATGGGCATTCGGAATGAGTGGATTCGCAGCGGAAACCCTGAACTTGTCACATTCTTTTTTTAGACCAAGGCATCAAACACCCTGATGATATGTCGGCTATGATACTCAGAAGCTATTATAGGCATCTTTTGGGAAAAAGAAAATAGACTTTGAAGGACAGATAGAAAAAAACATAATGAAACTTTGGATTAATGAATAAAAACCATATTTTCAAATATTTAAACTTTAAACCAAAAACTATTTTAAATGCTAATTACTGATTATACCCAAAAGTTCAAAGAACCCATTACTACCGAGGCTTTTCAGTTTTTAAAAGAAAAGACATCTTTGCTATCAACTATGAACATCAGCAAATAGGCGTATGCAATGAGTCAGAAGGATTTTCACTCTACACCTTTTGAAAAAGAACTGCTTTGGGAAATCAATAAACCTATTGTGGGGCTTTATTAGCGATAGAACGCCAGCAAATTTGGCTTGTCCAGCGCCACGATGCCAAGCACATCACCGTATGGGTGTATGACCTGCAAGGAAATGCATTAGCTTCTATGTCTATGGACGACGAAATCTACGATGCTGATATAGAGCTGAAAACATTGCCTAATAACAAAGTGGTTATCACTTTCTATGGCGGACAAGATGGTTGTATGAGCTCTCTGCTATCTTTTGAAAACGAAAAAAACTAAAAAGTAGCCAAACAATTGCCTAATGATGTAGATTTCTGCTGTATGCTCAGTGAAAAAGAAGCTGTATTCACCAATTTCTACGAGGCAGAACTTTATGTAATGAGTTATCCATTGCTAAAAACACTCAAAAAACACCAATTTTCTGAGGATTTTGGCATAACAGCACAGCCTTTCAAAGGCAACAAAATACTGATTACCGATATGTATTGTAACCGACATTATATTTTTGATGTCAGTACCCTCACGGTGGAAGAAGAAATTACCTTCAAAGGTTTTTGAACCTTATCAAGATGAGGTAGAAGAGTTTTTAGTAAGTGATATCGACGAACTCCACTACCACAACGGTCAGCTGATAGCCTCCTATATGGAAGTAGATAGTGATCGTAACGCCCTATTCCACTGGCTCTTCAGCAAAGAAATATGAAACAATGAATGAAATAAAATCCTAATTTTCATTCATATATTTATTCAAAAATTTCCTGTCCGCTACGGATGGAATTGACCGCCCAGCGAATTTTTAGTTCTGAGCAGTTTTTCGTCTTTTAAGAAATAATCTATGTCTGATTTCAGTAATTTTTGTTTGAAATCATACATACAAAATTGCCGCCGCCACAGAAACATTGAAACTCTCCGTAAAAACCATACATAGGAATAGCCAGAGTTTCATCTGCAAAAATCCAAAAACTCATCAGAAACGCCCTCTTTTTCCGTTCCAAAAACAAGGGCTATGGGCGATTTTATTTGATAATCTGGGAGCATCACTGCATTTTTCAGGTGAAACTGCCAAAATCTTATAACCTCGGTTTTTGATTTCCTGTAAAGACTCCAGCGTATTGGGCATTTTTCCACTTCTACCCATGTGTCCGCTCCTTTGGTCACCCCTCAGGTTTGGCTCAAAAACATTTTTCTTCCTCCAGAGCCACCACCTTGTGAAATCCGCACGCCTCCACCGAACGGACAATGCAGCAGCATTCCGAAACTGATAAACATCGCCAATGACAGGCAGGACAAAATCCGAACTTCGCTCAGAGAAATGCTCTATTTTTTTCGCAGGCGCTCTTCGGTGAGAAATTGTTTAAGATATTCAAAAATCTGAGGTAATTTTTCTTTTGGCAGCATTTAAAAATTATATTTGGCAAAAGATAAACTATAAAAAGGAAAGCACAAAAAGAAGAAACCAGCCCCAAAGCAAGTCCTACAAACTGCAACTTGTTTATTTTTCTCTCTGTGGTAAAATATAGAAACTAATATCCCGATAATAGGCTCTATCAGCCCCATAAATGCGAAAAACAATAATACTTGTTTTAGTAATGGCAAAATTAAGACAAAAAAAGTCCCTGTTGTCCCCAAAATTATTAAGAAAAATTTCGTTTCTGGTTTTTGGCATCCACTCCTTCCAGCTTTTTATCTTTTTGGAACAAAAACAAAATCAGCGACATAGAGAACACCACAGCTTCCAGAAAATAGAGCAAAAAGCAAAATTCCTATTTTTCTCTATAAACGGAACGAATAGCAGTCCCGTAGACCAAAACAATCTCGACAAAATGGAGTAAATCAACCCTTTAGAAATGGGCATTTTTCTATTTTTTACGCTTTTTCTATGAGCGTAACAGCTAGTAAAAATCGCTGCACAGGCTGATGCTTTTACTATACTGATGCTTTTCACCGTAAAAAGACACCTATCAAAAATACCTATAATGAGTCCCATTTTTTCCAAAGCCGATAACATTGGAAACATCAGTATGTTTTAGAGATTTTTAAATAAAAATAACCCAAAAATAATTGACCATACAAATTAGTACAGTGTACAAAATATCTTGGCTGGAAAAACTCTTTTCGCTGGAAGTACCTGAAAATAAGTAAATAACAGATGAAAAATAAAAATCACACAGCAGCCAAAACTCCTCATCAAAATCAATGGAAGCGTCCCTACTCTATCTCGGGCCTTTCCACAGGCCGTTGGTAATGCCATAGGCCATATGTCCCAAAAATTATCAAAAAAATAAAGAAAGCATCAGTTAAATCTATTAAAATAAGTGTATTTCATTTCCTTGATTTTTGGAGTTAAAACCATCTGAAAAACTTCGTTTTTTGGGATATAGGAGTTTTCCCAAAAAGATAATATTGCAGCGCCAGATAATCCCTGATATCAAAAGGAAATTCCATGAAAGTGACATTTGAAACTTCTTGAAAAGCTTCTCGCTCTCTTTCTTTTGCCAAGATGAAAAAGCGTGATGCCTTTCACGATACAGAATAGATATTTGTCCCTTTTTGCAATGGTATTCTTCCTTTCAAATTCTTCGTAATCCTCCTTGCTGATTTCGAAACAAACTCTTTCGCTTCGCTGTACCGCCCGATAAGATTAAGACAATCAGCAAAATAACTCGCAAAAAGACCCTATCTCCATTTATAGTCTTTTTTTCCTAAAAATTAGAATATTGGGTTTGAATTTCTTTCTCTAAATTCTGATGGTCATTATAGTGAAAATAATATAAAACCCTCGCCGCAGCAGCCCTAAACTCTGGAAAAACAAAAACCATTTATATTCCTTTCTCATCTGAACCAGCTGTTTATCAATAATTTTCAGCTGTTTCCTCGATTTCTTTTTGTCATCAAAATTCTCTGAAACGAACTTCCCAAACAGCACAAAAAGACGGTGCAAAAACCTTGATATGGGAAATTTCTGTCTTCTTTCCCAAATCAGTGAGAATCTCCTGATATTCAGGGGCTGTAATCTTGCCATAGTGAGGGTGCCACGCCAGAGTGTATTCCAGCGCTACCCTATTGGTCGCAAAATCTTTTGACAAATTCCTTGGTGTTTCTATTGGTTTCTAGGATTTTTCGGCATACTTATAATTCACATCATTGTAGCTCGCTCTCACTCTTCAAAAACACCTTTGTCTTTGACAGAATCATAAAATACCTTCAAAAACATCCTGTTTCAAAAGTGAAATATTTTTAGGTTTGCAGTAGTCATCGAAACTGCTGTATCCCATATGCTTACAAATAAGATTTAAGGTTACAGAACTAAATTTACTTTTCTGCCTCCATTCTTCCTAAAAATCTACGAAGCGTACTGTTACCAATATTTATGGCTAACTCTTCATATCTTTTTGTTGTCTGTATTTTAGAGTGGTATACCTTTTAAAATCTTCTTTTAGTCTGTCTATTTCTGCATCCATATTGTAGAGTTACATTTTGAACCAAAGATAAAAATTGTTTATTCAATTTGAGCAAAATTGAGCAAAAATTTTAAAAGGTATTTACGCTGTAACTTTGTGAAAAATTTTTAAACTTAAAAACATTTTATGAATAAAAACGACAAGATTAAGAAAATAAAAATCCATCTACAAAAAGGATTTTTATAGTGGAAAAAGAAAATGGAAAAACCATAGAAATTTTGACTGATGACCACACTACCCATTATGACCAAAATGGAAATATTTTTGGAAGAAAAACATAGATGTTGGTCTAATGACCAAAGTGAATACACCATAGAATCAACAGTTATATCTATGACAAAGAAGGAAAAACTAACTGAAAAGTATAAGAGAAATGGAGATTCCCAACATCCTTTGACAGATGATTATACCTATAAAACAATATATTCCTATGATGATAAAGGAAGACTTGTAGAAGAGAATTCTTGTGATAAAGAAAATATTCATCCAAAAAGTTTCGTTTCAATACGATGAACGAGGAAATAAAACAGAATGCTCCATATACGAGTACTCTAATGAATGTGGAGAGATTTTGGATGAAATGATAGAATTTGTACATCATAAAATTTGCGCAAAAATACGATGAAAAAACAATGATATGATAGAGGAATCTCATAATATTTCTTTTCGAGAGCGTGATACTTCTATTGATTATGACCTTGGTGGAACGAAAAGAACTATAAAATACGATGACCAACATAACAAGGTAGAAATAATAGAATACTCAAAACATAATACTACAAAAAGAAATATGTAAGTATGAATATAATGACAAAAAGAAATCATCAGTGAGTACAAAGAAAAATTTCACTAATGATGCACTAACAAAGACATCAAATATAAAATACACCAATGGAAACATCACTGATGTGGTTTTCCAAGAATATGATGAAAATGGCGAAGAAACAGATATTTTTCAATATCAAGCAGGTTTATGATGAATATGGAAATATGATACAACAAAACAACCTGCGTAAATGGAGAACTTATAGGCATGCAACGAGCTGAAATAGAATATTACAATTAAAAATTATAGAATTATGTATAAAATTTACGAAGAAAAATCAAAAACTTATTTGAGAATTACAAATCGAAGACCCTGAACTACAAAAACAATTATCAACTAGAAAGTATGTTTATCTCGCAGTTCCATACAGGAAAAAAGTGCTATTCATAGGCCTAAATCCTTCTTTTCGAGAAAAAAACAAGCAGAAAAGAATATTATAAAAGTTTTTTGATGCAACTAATAATAATGACCGATATTTTAGAAGATTTCTCTTCTTGTAGAAAACAAAAAAACGATTGGACTTTTCTTGACCTCTTATATATTAGAGAAACTAGACAGCGGAACATGAAAATTTTTATAAGAGAGAACCTGACTTTATCAAACAACAATTGGAAATTTCAAAAGAAATCATCATAAATCCTGAAAATTGTCGTAGTCTGCGATACTTTTGCAAGAAATTTATTAAAAGTAATATGATGAATTTTGAATTTGAGTTTGATGATACTATAGGCACTTATAGAATCATTAATAATCCTGATTTTTAAGGATACTATAGTGTTTTTCTCTGATATGTTGATCGGGACAAAAGAGCACTAGACAATGGCTCTTTTTGAAAGGCTTAAATGGCATCTCAACAAAGTAAAAATCTTTGAAATAATTAATCCAAACCCCAGCCCTCATAAAAGGCTGGGTTTTTATATAAAATCTTATTCCTGCACCACTTCCCTAATCAGCTCATACTCATAGCCTTTTTGATATGAGATAGCGCACTGTTTTCATAGCTTTTTGATAGTTTTTAGACCTTTCTGCTCAGAGAAAAATAGGCGTTATACAGCTTTTCTATGGTCTTTTGGTAATCGGTTTCATCTATCTCATCCATGCATTTATTGATGAGTTTTTCGGAAACCCTTTGAATTTTAGGTGATTTTTATCTTTATCCTGCCCCAGTTTTTCAGGTAAAAATTTTCCTCTGATGTAGCTTCTGGCAAACCGCTCTTCATTGAGATAATTTTCATTGATTAGATAAAAGCATTATTTCATCTTTAGCCTCTGGAATCAGCAGAAAATCCTGCATTTTTGTTCCACTTCCTGATGGCAGCGGTCTTGGTAAATGCAGTAATTTACCAGTTTTTTGTTTAATCTCCTCAAAAAGTGTACGATTTTCTTTTTCTTCCATATCTACTTTAAAAACTTTGCCAAAGTTATAAAAACCTTGGCAAAATTAAAATTTTAATGATGATTAAAAATGATTTTTATGCATTAAACAATGCTCTTCCCTTCATCAGGTCATTTACTTTTGACTTTTTACTGCATCTAGGACTTTTTCATCATTGATATTCTTTTACAACTTCATCTATCAAATCTGCGATAACTGGCATATCAGCCTCTTTCAGCCCACGAGTCGTCACTGCCGCAGTTCCCAATCTAATCCCCGAAGTGATAAACGGCGATTTGTCATCATATGGAACCATATTTTTGTTACAAGTGATATCCGCTTTTACTAAAGCTTTTTCGGTTTCTTTTCCATTTACTCCCTTGTTTCTTAGGTCAATGAGCATCAAGTGATTATCCGTTCCACCACTTACAATATCAAAACCTCTGTCTATCATAGCTTTAGCCAATGCTTGGGAATTTGCAAATAACTTGTTTAGCATACACCTCAAATTTTCTGGTCAAGAGCCTCGCCATAAGCCACCGCTTTACCAGCGATTACATGTTCCAGCGGCTCTCCCCTGAATTCCTGGGAATACAGCACCATCCAGCACAGCGCTCATCATTTTAGTTTCTCCTTTGGCGTCTTGTGTCCGTATGGATTTTCATAATCTTTTCCAAGCATAATCATCCCTCCTCTCGGCCCTCTCAGGGTCTTGTGAGTCGTTGTAGTAACGATGTGGCAATGCTCAAAAGGCGAATTTAATAACTTTTTAGCGATAAGCCCCGCTGGGTGAGCGATATTCGCCCAAAGTGTAGTCCCACTTCATCTGCTACTTCACGGAATTTAGCATAGTCCAAATCTGGAATAAGCTGAAAATCCAGCGATTATCATTTTTGGTTTTTCTTTTAGGGCAACTTGTCTCATTTGCTCATAGTCTATTCTCCTGACTTCTCTCAACGCCGTAAAATATGGGTCTAAAGTTGATTCCCGAGAAATTAACATGCGAACCATGCAGGTGTCACTCCATAGATAAGTCCATTCCCAGCACTGTGTCACTAGGTTTCAGCACAGCCAAATATACCGCTGCATTTGCCTGAGAACCAGAGTGCGGCTGAACATTCACATAATCCACCCCAAAAAGCTGTTTTCGTTTCATCGATGGCTAGTTGTTCCACTTCATCCACCACTTCACAGCCGCCATAATATCTTCTCCCTGGGTAGCCTTCTACGTATTTGTTTGTAAGAACGCTGCCCATAGCTTTCATAACATCTTCAGAAACGAAATTTTCAGAAGCGATAAGCTCTATACCATTCGTTTGTCTTTGTCTTTTCTTTTCGATTAATTCAAATATAATATCTTGCATTGGAATAATTTTTGTCAAATTTAATTAAAATTTATTTCAAATCATCATAATTTTATAGTATTTAAGTCTAATCTTAAATATTTTTCCTGTGTTATCTCATTGTTTTAGGATTTCTTTTGTTCCCATAAGCTCTCAAAACTTTAGAATAAACTGTAGTAATGGAAGTTGGCTCTCTATTTTTCTGTCCTTTTTATCTGTATTCATAGACTGGAGAAAACCACACAAAATAAGGCACTTGCACAGCTTCTCTATAATCGCCATGTTTTGTAAACCTCGTTTTCTTTAATCTGTCCATGGTCAGAAAAATAGACTAAAAGCAGAGTTTTTATTCTTAAGCAGCTCAAAAATTTGCCCAATAAGTTTATCCGTATACCTTATAGAATTATCATAGCATCTCATCTATGCCTCCTCCCATACAGCTTCTTTAGGAGGGATATTTGATCACATGCATAAGGGTGGCTCCATTGATATGGAGCACTATCAGTTTTTAGGAGAAGTGTCTTTTAAAGCTTCTTTTAAATAAGGGAATGACAGCTTCATCATATCCATTCAGGAATTTTTATTTTTAGAATAAAGTAGCAATCGCAGTAATCCCTAGAGCTCCATCCTTGCGTACTGTACCAGATAAGTATTATATCCCTGCAGTGATTAGCAGCATTTACAATATTATCACCAAGTTTTTAATTCTTTTTGATAATTATCAATATCAATATTACTTAAAACTATAGAATGAGACATATTAGTAATAGCTGCTGAGAATATGCATTCTGATAAAGCAGCATATTATTTCTCTCTGCTACTTCATTAGGGTGGTTTTCTCTCTGGTAACCGTATAGAGACATATTTTGCTTCCTTACAGACTCACCTATTAGGACTACAATATTTTCTACAGGCTGTTGCCCTCCTGTTGGTATCAAATTATAACTAACCTTCGTATTTATTGTTTTCGTCAAGTTTCAATACTTTAGTGCAAGATAAAATCTGAGATAATGATATATTGCATTTTTACCATCAGACCTCCACCTTTATTCTTTATATATTTATGTTTAATAAAAATAAAAATGGGAAAACAATCCATATGAAAGAAAAAGCGATCAAGAATTTATTTCTTACAGGACTCTTATCTATAATCTTACTTCCACCTCTAAAGATAAACAGTAAAATAATATAGAATATGATTGTAGCAATAATTGGTAAAACCAATGTCTTGACCATACTGAGACTTTTCAAAACATTTGTCTCCAAAATACTGAGTGTCATACCCTACATTAAATCCTTCTTTGTAAATAAAAACAAGAAGCAGAAAGCATGAAATTAAGACTCAATAAAAAGTAATAGCAAGTAAGCTATAGCTTCTTAAAAATTTGTTTTTCTTAAAAATAGTACGCAAAAATACAGAAGCGATAAAAAAACATCAGAGAATACTCTATGATATTCCTTGCTGTATCTATCTTTTGCTCCTTTGCTCCTTTCAAAATCTAACAAATATGGGAAAGATGAAAGGTCCCACAACATATAATAACCAACCAATAATAATGTAAAACAAGTACACTTTTCTTTGAAAACATTTTTCTAAAAATTTCTTTTTCTTATAATATTCTGTGAACGCTCTGGCCCCACAGAAACCAAATAAACATTGATACCCAGATACTTTTCTATAAATTCTATATATTTTTTGCGTTTTCTGGAAGTTCTTCATAATATCTCACTTTTGTGATGTCTTCTTCCCAGCCTTTTAGTTCTTCATAAATAGGCTCATAATCATAGAGTTTGGTCGTAGAAAGAGTGAAATAATCTATGATTTTTCCCGTCTTCTGTGCGGTATTTTGTAGCTATTTTCAGAGTGTCTATTCCTGTAAGAACATCTAGTTTAGTGATTACCAAATTGTTAATCCCATTAATCATACAAGCATGTTTCAACGAAACCAAATCCAGCCAGCCTGTTCTTCTCGGTCTTCCTGTTGTTGCCCCAAATTCATGCCCCTATTTGTCTTATTTTTCTCCTAAATCATCATTTAGTTCCGTAGGGAAAGGACCATTCCCTACCCTTGTGGTGTAGGCTTTGGCTACTCGATGAGATTTTGCAGAGCCGTAGGAGGAACTCCCACACCGCCACAAACGCCCTGTGGAAGGCGATGAAGAAGTTACATAAGGATAAGTCCCAAAATCAATATCCAGCATCAGCGCCTGTGCTCCTTCGAAAAGGATATTCTTACCGTCTTTTATAGCTTCATTGATTTCTATTTCAGTGTCGATGATTCGGTCTTTCAGCTTCTGACCAATAGCTAAAAATTCATTGTAAATTTCATCAAAACTAAGTGTAGGTTTTTCAAAAATATTTCTCAAATAAAGCATTCTTTATTTTTAAGATTTTTCTCTATTTTTTCTCAAAACCTCAGGATTTAGAAGGTCTATCATCCTAATGCCCACTCGTGCGATTTTATCTTCATAGCAAGGGCCGATACCTTTTTAGTTGTACCAATCTGCGTTCCGCCCTGTTCTTCCTCTCTATAAGTATCCAGAAGGATATGATAAGGCATGATAACATGCGCTCTTCGGCTGATGAATATATGGTCGGTTCTTCCGCCTTTTTCCTCTAATTTTTCTACCTCTGAGATAAAGGCTTTCGGGTCTACCACCACTCCATTTGCGATGATACATTTCCCTTTGCATTGGAGAACTCCAGAGGGCAGCAGGTGAAGAACGAATTTCTCATCTCCCACATACACCGTGTGTCCAGCATTATTCCCACCCTGATAGCGGACTACATAATCAGATTTTTGCGGAAAGAACATCCGTAATCTTTTCCTTTTCCTTCGTCTCCGTACTGAAGACCAACAACTACATAAGTTGACATAATTATTTGTTTTTATTGTAATGTGACAAATTTAATTTATAATTTTTCTAAAACAAATATTCTTTTTCATTTAATGCAGTAAAGTTGATTTATCAAAATTTAATCTTATTTTTAATCAAAACAAATAATAAAATTCTTATTTTTTTGCATTTTGGAAAGATATGAGCAGTATTACAATTCATGACAAACATTTCGTTCCTTATCTCACCAATGGGGAATTGCAGAAAGCGATAAAAAAACCTTGCAGAAAAGGTTTACGAAGACTACAAGGATGAAGTTCCTGTGTTTATCGGAGTACTGAATGGCGTTTTTTATGTTTTTCAGACTTTATGAAATATTACCCAGGAAGATGCGAGGTAGCCTTTTGCAGGTAAGTTCTTACAATGGCGGACTTCAGTCCACGGGTATAGTTTATAAAAAAATGGACTTAACCAAAGATGTAGAGGGCAGACACATTATCCTGATGGAGGACATCGTAGATACAGGAAATACGATAGAAAGTCTTTTGGAATATTTCAAAAACACACACCGTCCGAAATCCTAAAAATAGCTTCTCTGCTACTAAAACCAGAAGTTTTCAAGAAAAATTTCCCAGTTGATTATGTAGCAAAAAGAAATTCCTAATAAATTCGTGCTCGGCTACGGATTAGACTATGATGAGCTTGGAAGAAACCTTCCAGACCTCTACCAGCTCGAAGAAGGAAGAATCAACCACTAAAAAAATAATAACTCTTCATAAAATGATAAATATCGTACTCTTTGGGCCTCCAGGAAGTGGTAAAGGCACTCAGGCTCAGAATTTAATACAGAAATTCAACTTGAAACAAATCTCCACAGGAGACCTTTTCAGACATAATATCAAGAATGAAACTGAACTTGGTAAGTTAGCCAAATCCTACATGGACAAAGGAGAGCTTTGTTCCAGACCAAGTTACCATCGATATGCTTATCGATGAGCTCAAAAACCAACTGATGCTCAAGGGTTTATCTTCGATGGGTTTCCAAGAACGGCATTCCAGACCGAAGCCTTGGAAGGAATCGTAAAAGATGTATTGAACGACCAGATTGACATTTGTCTTTCCCTCGTTGTAGAAGATGAAATCTTGGTAAAAAGACTTTTAGAGCGTGGTAAAACCAGCGGTAGAAGCGATGATGCTGATGAAAAACATCATCCGAAACCGAATAAAAGAATACTACACTAAAACTGCCGAAGTAGCTGAACTTTACAAAAACAAGGTAAATATGTAGAAGTGAACGGCGTAGGAGAAATTGCAGAAATCGCAGAAAAACTCTACACAGAAGTAGAAAAATCAAATAAATAAAAGCAAGTGAATGTTTCACTTGCTTTTTTTAAATTAATAGTATAACTACCACGAATAAACTTCTCTAGTCATACCTCTCAAGCTATTAATTATTTTTATTAGTTAAATCATCATTAGATAAATCATAACTATAATACGCTTCAATAGCATTCATTTGTTGTCTTATCCAATTAGAATGTGACTCTGTAACACTCTCTTCCTTGTTGTCTTTTTAATGCAAATAAAAAAATCATTCACATATTGATTAATAATAGCCAAATTCCTATTATATTTATTCTGTTTATATTCTAATCCATATTGCAACATACCCATGTCGTATGGCTGAATATACTCTCCATATACTCTCAGGTCCTTTGAGCATTACTAAATGAAGACACAACAATCCCCATAAATAAAAACATTTTCATTTAAATAAATTTAATCTCTCTACTCAGACCCAAAATAGATAATTTAACTTTAGTTATTATTAACAAGAAAAGGCGTGGGTCTGTTGTTCTTTATTTATTGATTCGAGGTTCTGGAATTACCCTGCAAGTATAAATAAGAAGAAACCCACGCCATAAGGCGTGAGCGTCTTCACTATTTATTCTGCACTTGCATGAAATTTTTCCAGATTTCGAATCGCAGAATAAAAGCAAACGCTTTTTCTTTTATTCGTAAATGTTTGACAAAAAAATAGAATTATACTTTCATTTATGCAAGGTTTTATTAGTTAATTTTTATCTTTGCAGTCAGTTTGAAAAATTTTTCAAGCCTAAAACATTTCAAAAAAATATCTATGTCAAAATTTTTGTAGATTATGTTAAAAATCCACTGCCAGTCGAGGGGCATGGTGGTGCAGGTTCAGCACATCTTAGAAGAGAAAAATATATAGCAAAAGGCGGCCCTGATGGCGGCGATGGAGGCGTGGCGGACATGTCATTATGAAAGGAAATGCACAGGAATGGACACTTCTTCCGCTTCGGTATACCCGCCACGCTAAAGGCTGAAAACGGACAACCTGGGGGCAAAAACCAGCTCACTGGGCGTTTCGGCGAAGATGTCTATATAGAGGTGCCTGTGGGAACGGTTGCACGAAATGAAAACGGCGAAATATTAGGCGAAATATTAGAACACGGACAAGAAATCATCCTGATGAAAGGCGGAAAGGGAGGTCTTGGGAATGAGCATTTTAAATCTGCTACCAATCAGACTCCTCGCTACGCACAGCCTGGGCTTCCTGGGGAGGAAGGCTACATCATCTTTGAGCTGAAAAGTCCTTGCAGATGTAGGTTTGGTGGGCTTTTCCTAACGCTGGTAAATCTACGCTTTTTATCAGTGGTTTCGGCAGCAAAACCAAAAATTGCAGATTATGCCTTCACTACACTCACTCCCAATTTGGGGAATTGTAGAATACAGAAATTACAAATCCTTTGTAATGGCGGATATCCCAGGGATTATAGAAGGTGCAGCAGAAGGAAGAGGTCTGGGACACAGGTTTTTGAGACATATTGAGCGAAATTCCATACTTTTATTCCTTATCCCTGCAGATTCCAAAAATCATTATGAAGAGTTTAAAATTTTGGAAAACGAATTAAAAGAATACAATCCAGAACTTTTTAGATAAAGATTTCATCGTATCTATTTCAAAATCAGACCTTTTGGATGATGAATTAAAGGCCGAAATTTCAGCAGAATTTCAGAAAAATACAAACCTTTGTTCTTCTCTGGAGTTACGCAGGAGGGCTCATGGAACTTAAAGATGTGATTTGGAAACACTTACATGGGTAAAATTATGCAAGAAGAAATCCAAACTTACACCGCAAAAGATTTCGCATCAGACCAAGAGGTAAAATGGTGCCCTGGCTGCGGCGATTATTCTATTTTTAAAGCAGGTACAGAGCATTCTCCCCAGAAATCGGCATCAAGAGGGAAAATATGGTTTTCGTGTCAGGAATCGGCTGTTCATCGCGGTTTCCTTACTATATGAACACCTACGGTATCCATAGTATCCATGGGCGTGCGCCTGCGGTGGCTACGGGCATCAAACTGGCTAACCCTGAGCTGAATGTATGGATAATCACAGGAGACGGCGATGGGCTGAGCATCGGCGGAAATCACTTTATACACCTGATGAGGAGGAATTTAGATGTGAATATCCTTCTTTTCAATAATGAAATCTATGGGCTGACCAAAGGACAATTTTCACCAACTTCCCAGCTTGGTCTGAAAACTAAATCTTCACCTTTTGGGGTGATAGACCAGCCTTTTAATCCGCTGAGTCTTGCCTTTGGGGAGCGGAGCTACATTTGTTTCGCGAACGCTGGACAGAGAGCCGAAAAAGCCTTCGAGAGGTACTTCTGAAAGCACAGAAACACAAAGGAACTTCTTTTGTGGAAATTTACAAAACTGCGTAATTTTCAATGATGGAGTTTTTTGATGAATTTACCAATAAAAGCCACCAAAGAAGAGGCAAATCTCTATCTGGAAAACGGAAAACCTTTGAAATTCGGAAAAGATTTATCCAAAGGAATTATTTTTAGAGAATTTTTGAACCAAAAATCATTGATATTACCGAAGAGACCGATGAATCAAAGCTTTGGATACATGATGAAACTTCTATCCTGAAAGCCCAGATTTTGGCAAGGTTTAATTTTGATGAAGAATTTTCTGATTTTCCACGACCTTTTGGTGTTTTTTATAAAAAAATAGAGCTTCTTACGAAGAAACTTTTTACCAATCAGGTGGAAAAAACAAGCCAGATATGCAGCAAATTCTGAACGGAAATATCACATGGACAGTTTAATTTATATCAAAAATGGAACGAGTAGCATTTATCATCAATCCTTTTCTCCGCGAAAAAAAGAATACAAACCTTTTTGTAGATGATTTAGAAAAAGGTGGAAAAACCATTTTATCTCATTTCTAAATCGATAGAGGACACTTTTTCTTTCATAGAAAATAATATGGACAAGGTGGATATTTTTCGTGGCTGTGGGCGGCGATGGGACGATATCTACAGTGGCTCAGAAGCTTATCAACACGGATAAAATTCTCGGAATATTCCCAGCTGGTTCTGGAAATGGTTTTGCGAATGAGAACCATTTTTCTAAAAATATAGACACCCTACTTTCTAAAATTAAAATAGAAAACACAGGGAAATAGATACTTTCACTATCAATAACAAGCTGTCTATCAATCTTTCTGGAGCAGGGATTTGATGGCGAGGTCGCGAAGAATTTTTGAGAAAACCAGCCGAGGTTTTTGCAGATTATATCAAGACTTCTATCAGCACATTTTTAAGTTTAAGCCTATCAATATCAGTTTTGAGGAGAAATATAAATCCTACAATGGTGAATATCTGATGATGAACCTTGCGAATACCAGACAGTTCGGGAATAATGCCTATATTGCTCCACAGGCGCTGGTAACGGATGGGCTGGTAGATGTGGTTTTTAGTGAAAAATTCCCTGTTTGGTATGCGGCTCCATTTGCATTGAAAAATGTTTGCAAAAACCTAAAACAAGATAAATATTTGACCTATTTCACTTGTTCAGAATTGGAATTTTCGCTGGATACAGACACTTGGCATATAGACGGCGAATACAAAACAGATTTCTCTCCTGTGAAAGTGAAAGTCCTTCCTAAAAAGTCTGAAAAAATTTTGATTTAATTTTTAACTTTATCCTTTTTCATAATCAAACTAAATATATTATTGCATTATGAATAAACTCTTTTACTCGGCATTATTTGCCCTGACAGTGATGTCCTGTGAGACACAAAAACCGTAACAAATTCTCAAAACCAAACGACTTCGGCTTGGGATACTTCTTATGGAGGAGCTGATAAAAAGCTATGATACCGAACTTTTTAAGATTGAGGGAAATCATGGCACCAAAATTCCAAACCTTACAATTTCATGATGAAATCACAGGGCGTACGATGACTTACAATCTCTTTGTTCCTAAAAACTATGATTCCAAAAAATCTTATCCTTTGGTTCTTTTCATGGCAGATGCCAGCACTACAGGAAAAGGGCGATGTCTCCGCTAAAACAGGGCTATGGCGGATTTATATGGGCAATGGATGAAACTCAAAGAGACAATCCTTGTTTTGTATTGGTTCCTGCTTTTGATGGACCTGAAAATGTGACTAATGACCAATGGCAAGTTACAGAAGAAGCGGATGTTGCTATGAGATTACTCCAAAATAACCAAAGAATACAGCATTGACAAAAATCGTCTCTATACGACAGGTCAGTCTATGGGAGGAATGATTTCTTTTTCACTTCAATATAAAATATCCTGATGTTTTTGCAGCATCTTTATTCGTTGGTAGCCAATGGGATGCTAATATTTTAGCACCTTTTAGCAAAAAGAAATTCTTTTATATAATCTCTGCTGCTGACCCAAAAGCTTCTGTGAGAATGAGATGCTCTCAGTGAAGTTTTAAATAAAGAAGGAGCAAAATTTGGAGAAGTAGAATTTTTCTGCACAACTTCCTATAAAAAGAACAAAAATGCTAAAGTAAATGCCCTTATAAAAGAAGGTTATGATATCAATTTTGTAAAGATTTACTCCTAAAACTGTAGTTCCTGAATCTGCCCAATCATGGAAAGGAGGAGAACATATGTATTCCTTTGATTACGCCTATAAACTCAAAAGTGTAAGAGATTGGCTCTTCAAACAAAGAAAAATTAAGATACAAAAAGCGTTCAATAAAATGAACGCTTTTTATTATAAAATACATAACTAAATTTCTGTATGTAGGTCAAACTCTTCAAGGTAGTCATTCACTCGTTTTTAAGAACAATCCTCCAAGCGAGCCGATCCACTACTCTATGGTCGTAGGAATGAGACATGAACATTTTTGTCGTATTGCTATCACATCTCCTTGTGGAGTTTCTAAAACTGCTGGTTTTTGACAATCGCTCCTATGGCCAATATCGCAACCTGCGGCTGTGGAATGATAGGCGTTCCCATAAGATTTCCCAAATGTCCCTATATTAGAAATAGTATAGGTAGCTCCTGAATATCCTGCGGACTAAGTTTTTATTTCTTGCTTTATCCACTAAGCATTGATAGCCTTCGCTAAGCCACTTAGACTAAGCTGGTCAGCGTTCTTAATAACAGGAACGATAAGATTACCATCTGGCAATGCTGTCGCTATTCCTATATTTATATTCTTTCTCTTGATGATTTTTGTCGCCATCTACAGAGATGTTTATCATTGGGAAATCCTGAATTGCTTTTACTACTGCTCTCACGAAGATAGGCATATAAGTAAGCTTCTCTCCTCTCTCTTCTCAAATGAAGACTTGTTTTTGGCTCTCCATTTTACGATGTTTTGTAACATCTGTTTCTATAAACGAACTTACATGCGGAGAAATCTGTTTGCTGAGCAGCATATTTTCAGCGATGATTTTTCTCATTCTATCCATTTGGATAATTTCATCACCTTCATTAGCTGTTACAGCTGAGTGCTAGAAACCTGAACTGGTCTCGAGGCTGATGCATTAGATTCTACTGCTTTTTGGCTGCTGTGCAGGTTTTGCATTTCCTCTATTGCTGACAAATTCTAAAATATCTTCTTTCGTAATTCTGCCTTCCAGCCCTCTTCCTTGGATGCTTTTCAGCTCTTCTTCCGTTATATTCTCTTCTTGGATAATAGACCTTACTAGTGGTGAAAGATTCATTCCCTCTATGCTCACCGGCATAGAAACAGGCACAGATTTTTAAATGGCTCCTCCAAAAGATCTACCACTTTATCTTCTACTATTTCTTCTTTGGTTTCCTCTTCTTTCTTATCAGCTTCTGGTTGAGTATCTGCTGTCTCCTCTCCTTGTATTTCTAATATTGCGATAGGTTCTCCCACTTTTTGCAATTTGGTCTTTTTCTACCAAAAATCTTAACGATTTTTCCAGAAACAGAGTGTGGGAACATCAGAATCCACTTTGTCCGTAGCGATTTCTACTACACTATCATCCTCAGCTACAAAATCTCCTTCTTTAAAAAGCCATTCTATAACGGTCGCCTCCATCACACCTTCTCCCATGGAAGGTAATAACAATTTATATTCTGCCATAACTCTTTATTACAAACCACAAAGATAACATTTCTTATTGAATTTTTCTAATATCGCTTCTTAAAATTTGATTTTAAATCAATAAATGAGATATTTCATATTTCTAATTTTAATTAATCTAATGGGATTATCTAATTTTGCAAATCTTAAAAAGTAAATTTCATGGATAAGATATTACAATTTTTCAACCTTGACCAAAAATCAATTGGAGAATAGAAATTTTAGCAGGACTTACCGTGCGATGACCATGATTCCAGAGTCTCTTTCTTTTGCTATTTTAGCAGGATTTCCGCCTCTTTCTGGGCTTTATGCAGCATTCATCGCTGGATTGGTAGCGGCGATGTTTGGCGGTAGACCTGGGCTCATTTCGGGGGTGCTGGGGCTACTGTGGTCACGCTCATTGGACTTATAAAACTTCATGGTTTAGACTATGCCTTTTGCTGCTGTGGCGATGGCTGGGGTTATTCAGCTGATTGTAGGAATTTTTAAATGGGCTAAATACATTCGCCTCGTTCCCAAGTTCGGTAATGTATGGCTTTTGTAAATGGTTTGGCGGTGATTATTTTTCGGCTCAGCTGGAACAATTCAAAACTGCTGCTCCAGATGGACAAATGGAATGGCTCACAGGAACACCGATGATGATAATGGCTGGGCTGGTGGCTCTTACCGTATTGATTACTTGGCTTTTCCTAAAATCTCAAAGGCAGTTCCTTCTTCATTGATGGCGATTATCGTAGTATTTACAATTGTTTTTAGTTTTCGGAATTGAGACCAAAACCGTGGGCGACATCTCTCCCTATCAGTGGTTCTCTTCCGCCATTTCATATTCAAATGTTCCTTTGACTTGGGAAACTTTTATGATTATCCTTCCTGCTGGGGCTATAGTCGCTGCTGTGGGACTTACAGAGGGCTTTTTGACCCTAAATCTCGTTGATGAAATTACCGAAACCAAAGGAAACGGCTCTAGAGAAAGCCTTGCGCAAGGGCTTCTAACATTCTGAACGGCTTTTTCTCAGGGGATGGGAGGCTGTCCTATGATTGCGCAGACTCTGGTAAATCTCAATGCTGGTTCTAGAAGCAGAGTTTCTGGGGTTATCATGGCTCTGGCTATTCTTATGATTATCCTTATTGCGGCTCCTATTATCGAGAAAATCCCTATGGCTGCACTTACTGGGGTAATGATGGTAGTTGCATTTTTAACCTTTAAATGGTCTAGTTTAAGATTTTTAAATAAAAATGCCAAAAACTGATGTTTTCATCATCATTTTAGTAACTGCCATTACCATCATTACGCATAATTTAGCAGTGGCAGTTCCTGACAGGAATCATCATCTCTGGGCTGAATTTTACTTGGCAAAAAGCCAATGAACTCCAGCGTAAATACTGAAAACAATGGCACTGAGAAAATCTATCATTTAAACTCTGACTTGTTCTTCGAGCGGTGGCTTCTTTTGAAGGTATGATATAAAAACGACCCAAAAACGGTAGTTGTTGACTTCAAAAACAGTGAAATAAAGGATATGAGCGCACTAGAATCTTTAGCCAAAAATGACCAATAAATACGATAGTCTGGATAAAAGTTTTTATACCTAAAAATTTAAATGAAAATTCTAAACAAAAGAGTGAGAAAAAGCCAAACCCATTATTGAATTAAATTTATTGGGTTAAAATTGGTTTCAAATTTTATCTTTTTGCTTACCTTTGTAAAAATTTGTAAAAATGAAAAAGTTAGCTAAACATGCATTGTTTGCCCTTGCAGTAGTGTCTGCCACGGCTTGTTTCAATGAGAAAAGTATACAATAGAAAGCACTGTGTCTGAAAAACATGGTAAAATGCTCCTTGGAAGACAGACCAGAGACCAGCTGAAACAAGAGCCTTTCAATGCCGTGGTATGAGGAGGAATACAAGAGACTATGAATACGACCCGCAGACCATCAAAGAACTTCAAAAAGAACTTGACAAGTCATAATATCATCGTGTTTTGGGACTTGGTGTGGAGACTCACATAGAGAAGTGCCTAGATTGCTGAAAATTTTGGATGCGGTGAAATACCTGAACAAAGGCTGACTCTGGTAGCCGTAAACAGAGAAAACTCCTGATGGAGAGGGATGTTCCATATAACATCAAGAGAGTGCCTACTATAATCGTCCAAAATAAATATGGCAAAGAAGTGGGAAGAATCATAGAATCTCCGAACAGCGGTTCTTTGGAAAATGATTTATTAGAAATCTAAACAAAAAGCAAATAAGCATTGAAAAATCTTATAAAAATATTTTCGTTTTTCTATTTGGTGCTTTATTCGCCTATTTATTGGTCTTTTCTTCCAAAAACACAGAAAAAGAGGGCAGAAGCTATCAATAAGGACTACTATATCCTGAGCAACCAGATAGAAAAATGAACAAAATGATAGTCTTAGAGCAGAACTTTTCTAGTTTTTCAAACTCATAAAAGTTCTGCCTTTGAACTGGAGGTATAGAGTTTCTTTCAAGGAAATGGTGCTCTACACTACGGCAAAAGCACAGGTGACTTTCTGATTTAAAAGAAACTAAAAATGGAAGTAGATTCCCACGAATAAAAAACTAATCATAAGGAAATCCCTGAAGCTGAAATCAAAATTTATCCTGATGTGAAAATTCATTTTTATGGATGATTATGCTGTGAATAGGTTTTTCTAAAGCCGACCTAAACAATATCATGGAATCCGCAAAGAAAAACATGACAAAAACATCAATCAGACCAAACTAAAAGAGGAAGGAAGACAACAGCTGATTTCCAACCTGCAGGATATTTTGTATTGGCTAAATCCTAAACTACACCATAGAGGACGAAACCAAAAACTTTACCTGAAATTTTATAGTTTAGAATTTCAGCAGATATTCTTTGGTTTCGGTGGAAATTCTCCTGCTCTCTTGCTTTTTGAATGGTTTTGTTCTGTACAAAAAGGCGGCAAGGTCTTGGCTTCTATCAGTGGCATAGTGGCTTCATACTGCTTCGCAAGGGCGGTTGCAAAATACCAAGCGAGCATCATATTCACATAGTATTCCTCGGATTTCACCTCGGAAACCAGCTGGAGCATCTCTTTTTGGAAATACTCATCCAGATAATTGGAAAGCAGCAGCCCTACGGCATATCTTATCGTATAGGTTTTTATCGCTTTTTATCCATTTTTGGATGTATTCATAGAGTTTCTTTAGGGATATTTTTGGAAGATTTTTGGGAGAAAACACATCACAAACCGCCCAATTGTCCACGAATGGAAGAAAAAGCCTCTGTATGCTCCACAGCACTTTGGAAATCTTTTATTTGCTCAATAAGAAAGCCATGCAGGAGATTTTTCTTCATAATAATGGTGCGGCAGGGCGCTGAGAAATTCCTCCGCAGTGAGTTTATCTTTATAAAATTCTTTAGCAAATTTCCGTAAAAATAGGAACGCTGAATTCCGATGATTTTTCTTTGTCTACATTGGGAATGAGTTTCGCGGTGAAATCTCTGTATTCCTTGTCCTGTAAGGTGAAAAGCTCTTTTTATTAAAGGATTCTCAATAATCACTTGATAATTTTTCTATATCTAATTAATTATTCTCTTCTAATATCTCTAACGCACCATTATTATTTTTTTAACATAACTCACCCTTTACATTACCGAGGTGATCGGTATGGTTGTAGACATATCTCTGCTTTTACAAAGTCATAATAACCTTCTGCTAGTTACTTTTTATGATATTTACCATCATATTTGATGAAAATTATTAAATTGTCATATTGATTTCTCATGATAATTGTATCTTCGACATAATAAATAACTTTTTTGTCCATCTTTCATATTTTTCCTCCTAAATTCTTCTATATAAGAAGTAATTACATTATTCTTTATCTTCCATTGGTTTCTTTATTATCTAAATCGGTTCTCTTTACTAATTCCCCTGTTTTTAAATAATGAGTATATTCATATTTGGTTCCATTCGTAAAGTATTCCTCTACAGAATACGGATTATATCTTCTATCTTTAAATAACTCTGACACATACCATTTTGTCCCATTTTTCTGATGATATTATTTTTATTATCTTATCTTCTTCACTCTTACAAGATAGCAATATAAAAACTAATTACGAGCATTTTCAATATCTTCATAAGTCTGATATTTTTGCTTATTTCCTTTTGGTAAAAACCGTGTTTTATAGTTTTTCCGCCACAGTAGAAACACCTGCCCACACATCTGGAACACGAGGAATGAAACTCAGTCATATACATCATTATTTTTGTAGCAAAATATAGATGAGCTATTGCCCATCTATATTATGGTTTTTATATTATTATGTTAGTTCTGTTTATCAGATAGTTATATATTATTTATAATTAAAACAACACATCTGGACATTACCTGATTTTTCATTTTGTGTATTGTATGTTGGGAGCCTTTTTCCATCTTCAATATTTAAAAGAGTACTGATTTTGTGATGGTAAAGGTAGAATATTAATCTTGATAGCCAAAGCTGATTTCTACTAATTTTTATTTATAAAAGATATATTTACTTTCGTAGATATCATCCTCTCTATTGAAAGTATAAATTATAGTATCTTTTTATTATTTTTCGTTTTAAGTTTAAATCTTTATATCTACTAAGAAAATCTTGCTCTTTCATATATAAAAAGCTCCTTTATTTGTTTGATATCTGGAAGAATAATTAATTTAGTTTGATATTCTTTAGGAACTTCTTCTAATATAAAAAGTAATTATATTCATTCTTTGCTCCACCATATGCTCTTCTTATTTCTAAATATTGAGTTTTGTTTTTATTAGATAGTATTACGCACTCTCCCTTATCATAATCTTCAATTATATATGAGCTAATATCACCTAATTGATTTAAAAATACTATTACTATCCGCTAAAAGTAATTCCGTTAACGGAACTGTCAATAGATATTGAGTCATTGGAAGTATAATGATTAAAATGAGCTTGTTTATCTACTTTATTACAAGATAAGATAAATAATGTAAATATAATTATAATTATATTATTGACCGATAGATTTATTTGTACCATGGTTTGCCATAATTGGGATTATTAGGAATTTGAAAAATTGAACTTCATAGTTTTACCATCCTTTATATAGTTATTAAAGAAATCTCCTTGATAATTACCCCTATTAAAAGTAATATTAAAAATACTCTTCTTTTCATAATTATATCTATTTTTTTAACTTTATTGAGGTCTGTATTTTATCATGTATAGATTGTGTTACATGATCTCTCTTAATTTCATTATTTTTGTATATTTATTTATCCAAATCAGAAAAACTGACTTTCTTCTCAAAAAAATCTATATCCCAAAATAGCCATAGTAACGCCCTATTACCAATCCCACAGCCACATCCGTGAGGAAATGCACCGCCAGATACATCCTGCTGAATGCATAAGGCACCGCCCAAAGATAAACCCAAAACGCCCATCGCAAAAACGCTTCTCAGCACCAAATAAAGAAAAAGTGCAGATAGCAAAACTATTGCTGGTATGCCCTGAAAAAGCTGTATCCTTTTTCTGTAGTGATGATTCTGAGATAAGGTATCAGCTCCCTCATTATGCACAAGGACAAAGCCGCTGCACCAGTTCCTTTAGTCCCTGTGGTCATCAGAGCAGTGAACAAAAAGGTCAGCGAGAAACAAATCAAAATCCATTTCACCTCTCGTTTAGAAAAATATCTAAATACTAGAATCAGCACATAAAACGGAATCCAGTTCCATGCATCCGTAATGGTCAGCCAAAAAACTATCCCTCCGTGCTGCCTGTCTGATTGATAAAATCAACAACTGATGGTCTAAATCTATAATACGCTCTATCATTTTATTTAAAAGGAGGCTATCTATACCGCCTCCTTGTAAGTTTTGTTATGAATTAACTTTCCCAGTCAATAGCGTCAGATTTTCCCCATTTTAGGTCATACTTCACAGCAAAGTTTCATCGCTTTCTTCTGGGCGTATCATTATAATCAATTACTACCTCACCTATCTGAGCCTTCATAAACAGAATACCAAAGTCCGATGGATTTTATCTGCATCTCTGCAACGAAATCATCCACATTTTCAGGAATATTCTCCAATACCTCTGCATGAAAAATCCAAGTATTCAGGCTCCTCTTCTAAATAGGCTTTTAGGGCTTTACGGGACTTTTTCATCCACTGCATCAAAGTCTTTTAGGAATTTTTTCAAATGAATCCAGCCTTTCTGAAGACAAATCATCCTCTCCACAGAACCAAAATACTGCCTCAACAGATGTATTTTTATAAAGAATTTCTTTTTCCCACAATACATCATAATCGTCCAGCCCTTCCGTATTTAATTCTCACGCGTGTTTTAAGTGTTTCATATTAAATTATTTGTGTAAAATTATTTCTTTTTGAAATGTAAATAATTTCCTGCCTCTTACTTATTTTACATTCACTCACCAGAGCCGTTGATTTTCTGCTTTACTTTTCTTCGGATTTCCTTTATATGGTAACATCACCCAGAACCCGTTATGGAAACATCCACATCTTCGGTCACATAGGCGGAAACATCGCCGCACCACTTATGCTGATAACGGCTTTTTCGGCGTTTAGTTTTGAAATATCTACATCACCACTGCCACTGATATCGATGGATAAGTCCTTAGCCCCTGCCACTTACTCGGATATCGCCCGCACCATCTACCTCAAAGCGAGAGAGAAACATCCACAGTCAAACGCGCATCACCGCTGCCGTATATGCCAACATTTAAAGTCTTTGTTTCCAGATTTTTCGGAGTAAATATCCGCGGAACCTTTGATGTCCACTTGTTTCAAACGAGAATTCACAGGAACATAAATGATGATAGGCTCTTTTACCTTGTATCTGTTCTTTTCTGCGCCTATTTTCAGCGAGTCCATCAGACACCTCTGTCTGTATGAGCGGAAGGATATTGTCAGGAGCTTTTATTTTAATCTTGCCTACCTCTCCATCCGTAAAAATAACATCATAGCTACCCAAAACCTCTATTTTTGTCATACGCAGAAAGTTGTTTTTCTTGGGTAATAATGTTGTTGCTCCCCACGACTACTTGATTTTTACTACAATTTATCAACAGTAAAGCCAAAAACACTAAAGCGATTATTCTTTTCATAATATTATTATTTAAAAGTTATTGATTAAAACCAAAAGAGATTTTTCTCCCTATCCGAAGAGTTCTGGTCTCATTTATTTCTTAGACAAAAGGTAATAAGCCAGCATCTTGTGAGTATAATTTCGCTGCCAAAAAAATGCCGTAGGTTTTGGATTAGCAGAATCCATAAGTTCCACGATATCAAACGCAACTACATTACATTTTCTCAAAAACTTTCTTTAATAATTTTCAAAGTAGGATACCAAGCCAAGCCCCTGGTTCTGGCGTTCCCGTAGATGGCGCTATAGACGGGTCAAAAGCATCCAAATCTATCGTAATATACACATTACCAGAAACTTTAGCAAGGACATCTTCTATCCAGTTTGGATTTTCAGCAATCTCGTGCGCCCAGAAACACTGCCCTTTTTGGGACATACTGCATTTCCTCCACATCACATGAACGGATTCCTACCTGAACCAAATTATGCTTTTTGATTAGCCTCAAAAACAGCGCAAGCGTGATTAGAAGTAGAACCATGAAACTCTGGTCTTAGGTCTGTATGAGCATCCAGCTGAAGCACCGTAAGGTTTTTCGTACTTCTCTCCACGGCACGGATAGAACCGATGGACACAGAATGCTCCCCTCAAAAAGCGTAAAAAGCTTGTCATGCTGAAGCATTTCTTTTGTTTTTGATAAACAGCCTCTGTCATAGCTTCTGGTGAAGAATCCTCTGCAACTTCTCCCAGCCAAATAAACTCCCTCAAATACGGCTCTGTAGCAGTTTCTATATCATAGAGTTCCATATTTTCTGAAGCATCTAAGAAAAGTTCAGGGCCTTTATCCGCTCCCTTTCCCCAAGTAGAAGTTCCATCATAGGGAACTGTCACCAACGTGCTGAGTTTTCTAATATTGCATTTTCTTCTGGTATTCCTGCGTATGTTTTTCATTTTTATGTATTTAAATTCTATTTAACTAATTTTTCATTAACTTATCTCAAATCACAAATCTGCTCCACAAGAGCTGGATATTTCTTAAACAATTCTTTTCCCATGCGATTTCTCCTTCATTTCTACTGTATTATCATAATTGATATGCGGATATTTTTCATATACGATATCCCTTATCTCGCATTCATCTTCGTTTTCGTGGTTTCAGAATAGGCATCATCACTCACATAGAGTAGCCCCTCTGCCCAAGTGTCCCCAGATATCAAAATGATATTTCCACTAATGAAAGCATTGATATCTTTGGTTATATCTTCAAAAATTCTTTCCTTTCAGCAAAAGCCAGCATCGGAAATAAATAAATCCATCGGCGAAATATAAGGCTCTTCTCAAAAGAATAAACATCATCTTTTTCTCAAAATCACAATTCAAAAATGATGTAAAGCTCTGCTATCTGGGCTGTATAGAGTTCCATCAGTTTTTCTTGCAGAGTTTTTCAAAAGATACCAAACGCTCTTTTCCATGTTTCGCCAGATAACTTGTCAACTTTTCAGATGCTCTTCTACATCGTAGTCTTCCCACTTTTTCTTGTTGTATTTATAGCTTTTTCGATGGCTTCCCAAAACAAAAATTCAGCTTTTTCCTCCTCGCTCATTTCTATTTTGGTAGGAATTTCCTCATTTGGAGAAACTTCTACATAGCCTTTTTCATTTTGAGCGATGAGGTTTTTCGCTTTCCTTTTTGGCATTCTTCTTCACTCTGCAAATTTCTTTGTCATTTCTCGCTTAGCAGTTCCTATTTTTCCCGTAATGAACGATTTGCTCCTCCCTTCATATTCTGATATTCAAAACTTATCGGACAAATCATTTTGATTGATAAAAACCTTTTTCATCACTCGTTTTTTGAAGATTAAATTAAATTTTTTTATCCGCTCTATATCCGCACCTATAGCTTTTAGCTCGACCTTCTATGTCTTCGTAGCCTCAGTCTATCTGCTCTATATTGTGGATTATACTTTTTCCCTTCAGCCGAAAAGAGCCCGCTATCAGAAGGGCATTTCCAGCTCTGATGTCTGGCGAAATCAGTAGTTCCTCTCAATGGCGTTTCGTGGTTAGCCCGATTACTGTGAGCTCTATGCGGGTCACAAAAAGGATGATTTGAGCTCCCATATCGATTAGTTTATCCACGAAAAACAAACGGCTTTCGAACATTTTCTGATGAACAAGAACACTTTCCCTTCGCCTGAGTAGCCACAACTAAAATAATTGAAAGTAAATCTGGCGTAAAACCTGGCCAAGGAGCATCGAAACAGTCAAAATAGACCCATCGATGAACTTTTTGTATTTTATAATTTTTCCTGCGATGGGATGTAGATATCATCTCCTTTTCGCTCAATTTTTATCCCTAATTTTCCGGAATGTATCCAGGAATGATGCCGAGCTGTTCCCAGTTCACATTCTTGATGGTAATCTCTGACTTTGTCATCGCTGCCATGCCAATCAAGAACCGATTTCCACCATATCTGGAAGGAGAACATGCTCCCGTTCACTCCAAGGACTTTCACACCTTCTATGGTCAGCAGGTTAGAGCCTATTCCTGTTATTTTCGCTCCCATTCTATTGAGCATTTTGCAGAGCTGCTGTAGGTATGGCTCACAGGCTGCATTGAATTTGGGTCGTTCCCTTAGCCAAAACAGCCGCCATGATGATATTGGCAGTCCCCGTTACCGAAGCTTCCTCCAGAGAATAAATTTCCCATTTAATTCCTTAGCTGTAAGGTGTAAAGCTTTCTTCCTCATTAAAATTAAATTCTGCTCCCAGCTCACTAAAACCCCTGAAAATGAGTATCCAGCCTTCTTCTTCCTATCTTGTCTCCTCCTGGTGTAGGGCATATATGCCTCACCAGAGCAAAGCATCGGCCCTAAAAGCATCTGAGCCTCTAAGCTTCGCTCCATCTTTTCTAAATTCCTTTGATTTAATGTAGTCAAAAATGGATATTATCAGCCTGAAAAGTAAAATCGCCTTTTCCGTTTTTAATTACTTTTACCCCGAAAATCTTGCAGGATTTCTATCAAACGATTAACATCCTTGATGTCTGGTATATTACTGATTCTCACAGGCTCAGAAGTCAAAAAGCACAGCGCAAAGTTTGCAGCGCTTCGTTTTTAGCTCCTTGTGGTGTGATTTCTCCGCTTAGTTTTTCCTCCTCTTATCTGATGCTTCTGTCATCTTTTCTATTTTTGTGAATGATGGTTTCTATGATTATTTCTCTTGTTTCTGCTTGGGTGATAGATTTTTACTTTTATCCAAAGTTTCTATTCCTGTCAAGTCTAATTTATCCTGAGAAAGTTCCTTCAAATGCCTGAAAATCACTTCGTCCTGCACATGTTCTTTGTTATAGACATTATAGGATTTTTCATATTGTGGCATTACCTGTATCAGCGCCTCTTTCTCCTCGCCTTCTTCAGCTCTATCGCTCTATCTACGAGCTGTAAAATATGCTCTTTCCGTAGAATTTATATTCATTTTTCAAAGAAGGATAATCCATCCTGTTAGGCTTTTGGGCACAGTTCCTCCCTCGTTGGAAAAGGATACAGGCGCATCTACATCCAAATCATAATCTGCTAAAATATACAAATGATCCCAGAGTTTATGCTTATAATTTTCCTCATCGGGAGATGAGGTTTCTCTGTCCCATAAATTCTACTATGGTTTTCGCCACTTCGTTTCGCTCTTCGCTTGAAGGTAGTGATTTACAGTACTCTACCATCTGCTGGATATTTCTGCCATATTCTGGCATGAGTAACTTTAGTGCGGTTTGTGTTGTACTCCATTGTGTTTTATTGATAATATTTTGAATAAGCTAAACGACCTATCTCATTGAAAACTAGTTAACAAGTCTAATCCTCCGAAATTCCCTGAGCTCATCATCAGGTAAGCGCCTTGGGTTTTGTCCAGTGTGTTCCAGTATTCGTGAAGACTTTCGGCATTGGTAAAGACTTTTGGGTCTGGATTACCGAATTTCTTTCTTTAATCATTTCAGGAGAAAGTGGCTCCATTCTCTTGATTTTCAAGGCTTCTTCCGAATAGAAAATCACTCCTGTATCCAGCCCGTTCATTGCTCCTTTGTATTGCTCTAAAAATATGGGATTCAGCGAACTATAAGTACTGAGCTCTAAAAATCCATAAGTTTTTCCTGTTAAACTGCTCTTTGAAAGCCGCCACAGTTGCTTTTACCTTGGATGGAGCGATGTTGCAAAAATCTTTATACAAAATTCCGCCATCTTTTTCTTTCCACTTTTTCTAATCGACTTGGAGCACCTTTGAAACTCATTATCGCTTCATAAAACTCCTCCTCCATGATGCCCAGCTGCTGGCAGATAAGTTTTGCGCCTTCCATATTGAGCAAATTATGTTTCCCAAAAACAGAAAGCGGAATTTCACCCATGCTTGTTTTAGATAAACTTTCCCTTCATGAATGCTGTATTCAGGAGTTTTGTAAGGCAGTTTTTCGGAAATATTTCTGGCTGTTTTTCTACTATTTTACCACTTCTTCATCTTCCTCATTATACACCAAAAACTCCACCAGAAGTGATGCTTTTCAGTGAATTTTCTGAACTGCTCTAAATAATCATCAAAAGTCTTAAAAACATTGATATGATCCCATGCTATGCCGCTGATTAGGGCGATATTTGGGTGATAATGCGGGAATTTAGGCTGTCTGTCCTCGGCAGAAGAAAGATACTCATCACCTTCCAAAAATCATAAAGTCTGTATCCTCGGTGATTTTTCACCATGCAGTCAAACCCTTCCAGCTGGGCGCCCACCATGTAGTCTATTTCTTTGTTATGAAAAATTTAGCACATGCAGAATCATAGAAGTGATGGTAGTTTTCCCATGTGAACCAGCAATTACCACTCTGGTTTTTCCTTGCTCTGCTGATAGAGAAACTCTGGATATGAATAGATTTTTAATCTAACTCCTTGGCTCTTGCCAGTTCTGGATTGTCCGCATGGGCGTGCATTCCCAAAATTACAGCATCTATATCCGCTGTTATTTTCTCTGGAAACCAACCAAACTCCTTTGGAAGAATGCCCTTTTAGTTTCCAGTCGTGTTTTGAGGGTTCAAAGATGGCATCATCAGAGCCCGTAACCTCATAGCCTTTATTTTTCAGTGCGATAGCAAGATTGTGCATGGCACTCCTCCTATGGCGATAAAAATGAACTTTCATATTTTTCTTTTATGCTTGTGATTTTTCTTCTTGTTTTCTGCCTCCTCTTGTTTTTCGTTCCAGCTCTTGGTCGTATTCGTGGAGGAGATTGTGTTTTGGTGTCTGCTCTATGGCATTCATGATTTTTATCCAAAATCTGTTCAGCACTTTCGTTGTCGTAGTCTATGTCAAGCGGTTTTTAAACTCCATTGTCGGCTGCACGCCTGTCACTTTCAGTCTTAATCCTTTTTGTCAAAAAGCCCTACGGAAACCATTGATTTTCACTGGAATTACTATCGCTCTCTGCTGAATGACAAGTTTCGCTGTTCCCTTTCTCCCAGGAGCAAAAGCAGCCGTAGTTCCCTGCAGGGAAAGACACCACCAGACCGTTGTCCAGCGCTTTTAGGGATGTTTTCTACTTCGGACATATCTACTTTTTCTATTGACATTCTGCCCATTGGCACGCCAAGTTCTTTTCACAGTAACAGCACCTACCAGCTTAAAAATCCTTGTCAGAAGCCCTTTGTTCATGGTTTCTTCGCATGCACATAGTAGAAATCTACTTTGGGATTGAGAATATAGATGGGATTAGCAATCGTATTGATAAAGCCGTTATTCACTGCACAAAAAGACATGATACATCGCTGCCACATCTGCAAAATAAGTCTGGTGATTGGAAACGAAAAGCACATTAGTCTTCTGAAAATCCACCAAATGCTCTGTCCTGTGATTTTCAGTTTATTGAAAACCATTGAACCTTCAGTAAGAAACCAGCCCAAAGATAAACACCACCAATCTTTTTCAAAAATATACCAGTTGCCAAAAGCATCTGTAAATATGTTTTTCTTTCCCATATTTTAATTTTAAGAACGAAATATAAAGCCCCAAATTTAAGGATTTTTCCCTTGCCGAGACTAATTCAGCATTATTTTCAGCATATTTCTCTGCAAAAAGCTTTTTGTCCTCCTGCATTTTTCCAAAAGTCGCAGGCAGGCGGTAACCAAAAAGGAAACTTTTCCTCCTCATCCAGAAAGAGAATTTCCTTTTCCTCGCCGTCTATCATTTGGGCAAAAATATCCCACATAGACTGGTCTTTCAGCTTTAATAATTCAAAAAACTCCTTGGCTTGATATGTATAGTTTTCATAAATTTTCTGATATTTAGAACTTACAAAAAAATAAAAAGAGAGGATATTTGTAAATTTTAATATTTTTTTATTAATTTCGTGAGTATATCCTAAAAATTTCCTAAGATGAGCACCGATGAACAACAAGAACGAATAGAAATCCTCAAAAGATACGATGACCTCATTCCACCACACCTACCGAAAAGCTGAATGAGGATCAGCTGGAAACTCATCAAAAAGGCATTTGATGTAGCTTGGGATGCCCATAAAGACCAGCGCCGAAAGAGTGGAGAACCCTACATTTTCCATCCCATAGCGGTGGCAAAAAATCGTGGCTGAGGAAATAGGTTTAGGTGCTACCAGCATCGCGGCAGCGCTGCTTCATGATGTGATGAAGACAGCGACTACACCTATGAAGACATAGAAAAACTCTTTCGGAAGAAAAATCGCTGATGTAGTGAACGGACTTACCAAAAATTTCTGTGATGAATAACCAAAACATCTCCGTGCAGTCCGAAAACTACCGAAAACTCCTGCTCACTCTATCGGATGATTTTGGGGTCATTCTCATCAAAATAGCTGACCGCCTTCACAACATGAGAACGCTGGACAGCATGCGCCCAGACAAACAGAAAAATAGCCTCTGAGACCGTATACTCTACGCTCCTATGGCTCACAGGCTGGGACTTTACAACATAAAATCTGAATTAGAGGATTTGTCCCTAAACATACAACATGCCCGAAATCTACAACGAGATTTTCTGAAAAACTCATCACAGCCAAAAGAACATCGCGAGAGCTATGTACAAGAGTTTCATAGAGCATGTTTCTGAAAAACTAAAAGAAGAAAAACTCAAATTTTCAAGATTAAAGGAAGGGCGAAAATCCATCAGCTCTATTTATAGAAAAATGCTGAAACAAAACATTCCTTTTTGAGGAAGTTTATGATAACTACGCCATCCGCGTCATCTACAAATCGGATTTTAAGAACGAAAAATTCCTCGCTTGGAAAATTTATTCCATCATTACCGACCCTTACCACAGCAATCCTGCACGAATGCGGGACTGGATTTCCCAGCCGAGAAGTACAGGCTACGAAAGTCTTCATTTGACTATCTTAGGGCCTGATAACAAGTGGGTAGAAGTACAAATCCGAAGTGAGCGAATGGATGAAATCGCAGAAAAAGGAGTCGCTGCCCATTACAAATACAAAGAAGGTTTTTAGCCAAAATACGGACGATAAAAACTTTTGAGCAGTGGGTAGTTCAGATTCGCGAGGTTTTTGGAAAAATCAGCAATCGCTCTCCACCACGGAGCTTTTTGGATAGCATTAAGCTGAATCTATACGCCAAAAGAAGTTTTTCATCTTCACACCAAAAGGAGATGTCAAAAATCCTTCCAAAAGGCGCTACAGCACTGGATTTTGCTTTTATGGTGCATTCTGAACTGGGAATGAAGTGCAGCGGTGCTAAAATCAACGGCAAACTGCAGCCGATAAGTTATGTCCTAAAAAACGGCGACCAGATAGACATCATCTCCTCTCCCAACCAAAACACCGAAAAAGACTGGTTGGATTTTGTGGTGACTTCCAAAGGCTCGTTCTAAAAATAAAAGCGGTTCTAAACTCGAGACAAAAACCAAAAAGTAGCCGAAGGAAAAGAAATTTTTCAAAGGAAACTAAGACACGCCAAAATCAACTTCTCGAAGAGAACTCAATAATATTCAGAAATATTTTAACCTAAAAACCTCACGGATTTATTTCTGAAATTCTGATGAAGGAACGCTGGACACTTCCGATTTAAAGGAATATTTGACAGTAAAAAGTTTCTTCGAAGTCTTTTACAGCGATTCCGAAAGGATAAAAACCGACTTCGATAGAAACGCCAAAGTCAGATTTAGACCTTGATTGTTTTGGGCGAAATGAAGAAAAACTGGACTACTCCTTTGCAAAATGCTGCACGGTAATCCCAGGAGATAAAGATTTTTGGATTTTTAACGATAAATGAAGGGATTAAAGTTCATAACGACAACTGCCCTAATGCGATAAACCTCCGTGCAAACTACGACTATCGTGTGATGCTTAGCGAAAATGGGTAAATTCGAAAGATTCAGTAACAATATCAAAATAGAACTGCAAGGAGTAGACAGAATGGGAATCGTACGATGTAGCATCTGTCATCTCTAACAATGCACATCGATATGAAAGGAATCTCTATCAACTCTATTGACGGTATTTTCATCGATCCATCTCATTAGAGTTAAAAACAAAGACCAGCTGGATGCTTTATTGAAACAACTGGAACAGATAGAAGGAATCAAAAAGTAAGAAGATTATAAAAACGCCCTTTTTAGGGCGTTTATGTATTTATTTTTGCTCCGTAAGGCATCTTTTACTTGCATTTCTGCAGAAGATCTTCTACAATATCACTATAACTGCTTCTCCACCCTCCTGAATATTTATTGCTGTAATTCCAAAATATTTTGTCTGTTTTTGTCATAAATATTCATATCTGCTGTGATTTCATTCGTGGTTCCTCATAATCAAGTAGAGACCGAAGCCGCCACTGCCACGCCTTGCGGCATAGGTTTAGTCATTACATAGTCAGAACTTCATGACAGCATCCACTCCAAGGACAGCATATCTCACTCTTTGTCAGTTCTTTTTCAGGATACCCTGCTCTTTTTCAGTTTGGTATTGGTGGTTTCTATATCCTGTATTTCTTGACACATTATTCTGAGAAAATCTCTTCAAAAACCAAGCGTACATTTCTTTCTGAAAATTAGCCGATTCCTGCTCTTTGGACTGCTTAAAACGCCCCTGTGTATTTACCTTCCAGCATAGAGATTTTAGGCGGTAAAATGGCTATTTCTGAGCTGGATGTCACCGCCAGTGTGTCATTAGAATTATAAACGCTTTGCACCACTGCGACATAAAAAGCATCAATAAGACTCCCCAATATGGAAGTTCCTTTAATAAATGTTTTCATAACTAAAAATTATTATTTTATGTGAAATTTACCATTATTTAAGGTTTTTCAAAATAGATAATTATGATTTTTGCTATATTTGTAATTCTTAAGTTCAATTTAAAAATAATTAAAAATGCGTATAACAAAATTTTTAAAGAATTTTCTCAAATAGCCAGTCTTCAGGGCGTTTTATTGGTTTTATGTGTTACCATTCCTATGATGATAGCCAACTCTTCGGCGGCAACTGGATTTCAGGCTGTTTAGATAAAACTGGTAGGTCCATACTCTGTAAGTATGTGGATAAACGATGGTCTGATGACTTTTCTTCCTTTTGGTAGGATTAGAAATAAAACGAGAGCTTTCAAAGGCGAACTTTCCAACTTCAAAAACGCCTCGCTTCCTATTTTTGCAGCAATTGGCGGAATGATCGTTCCTGCGATTATTTTTCACTATTTTCAATCATGGCACGAATACAGCAACGGCTGGGCTATTCCTGTATGGCTACAGATATTGCTTTCTCACTGGCTATTGTAGCGATGCTGGGCAAAAAGTGTTCCTTCTGCGATAAAAAGTATTTTTGGCTGCTTTGGCGATTGTGGATGACCTAGGAGCGATTGTAGTAATTGCGATTTTCTACACGATGAAATTCATTGGAACTACTCGCTTTCAGTGGTTTTTGGTTATCGTTTGCTTGCAGCATTAAATTATTTTAAAGTCAGCATATATCTAATTCCAGGGCGTTTTTATGGTATTTCATGCACCATTCTGTATATTCATGCTACCATCTGCAGGGAGTTATTTTAGCATTTACTATTCCTGCTAATTCAGAAAACGAGTGAGAGCCTTCTCCGTTAGAGAAATTAGAACATTTTCTACATATTCCTGTGAGTTATGCTATCATGCCGATTTTCGCGCTTGCAAAATACCAATATCACTCAAAGCTGGAATGGTAGATGGGCTGTTTTCAAGTTTTGGATACGGAATAGTTTTTGGAAAACTTATTTTAGGAAAACTTATTGGTATCAATCTATTCTCTTTCATTGCTATAAAACTGAAAATCAGCAGTCTTCCTGACCGAAGCCGATGGATTCACATGGCAGGAGCCGGACTCATTGGCAGGGATAGGTTTTACGGATGTCTATTTTTCATCGCGCTGCTTTTCTTATAAAGACAGCCAAGAGCTGCAGTGATTCGGCTAAATTTGCTATTCTTACAGCATCTATACTGGCGGGTAGTTTAGGATGTTACTCTCTAAAAACGCAGCTATGATAATTCTATTTAATTTTAAAGAAAATAAAAAGAGCAGCTAAAATTTTTAGCTGCTCTATCTAATATTTTAAACTATATCTGAAAATCTATTTTGCTCGTCTTGCTGCGCTGTCATTTTTCTGCTTATTTGGAATCGTGTATTCTCTTTATCGCTAAATTCAGCTCATTTCCAAACATTATCAGCACCACATTCACATCCACCCAAATCATTAATAAAATCACGGAACCGATGGAACCATGAGGACATTATACCTCGCTATCTTACTGACATAGATGGCAGAGGTCACCACCATAAAAATAAAATCGTAGTTAAGAATAGCCCCTAGGAATAGATTGTTTAAACCTTGTAATATCCACAGAACCAACCCAATATAGAAAGCGCCAGCAATAGACAATAGACTAAAGGAAAGGAGAAGTATCCGATAATCACTGTCAAATTAGAAAAACCAATTACTCGGATGTTCGGGCATCAATAATTTAAAAACAACTTCGGCATAGTAAATCCCCAAAAGGCACATCACGATAGCCACTGTGAGACTCGCTGTAACTAAAAAGCCAACAAAATACTCCCTAATCAGTCCCTCTTGCGTATCCGTATCATGATTAAAAGCCATTGATAAGGGCGTAAGTGCCATTCGTAGCAAAAACAAGCACCAAAGCGATGGTCAATAAGCTCATCTGCAGCAATATCTCGGCATGATGTTTTGTTCTATATACCCCGTCACATCATCCAGCATATGGTCTGGCAGAGACACGAGAGCATCAGTTCATTGAAAAATATAATGATAAAGCTCTCCTCATAATGTGGGAATATAGGGTAAAACCGAAAGAATGAAACAATATCAGCGGAAAAAGACTTATAAAAAAAGCTGAAAGAAACGCTCGATGCTCGTCTAATAATCTGTTTTCTGAAATATCCCCCTACATAAATCTCTAAAGCCCCCAAAGGAAAGATCCAACATTGGTAAATGGATTCCATCTAAAAACCATGGATTTTTCTGATATATTTTGAACTTTTATCTCCATTTTAGTTACATTTGCGGACCGCAAAGATACAGAAACCATATGAAATTCAATCTCATTTGCATAGGAAAAACCGATGACCGAGAGTTACCAATCTATTTCCAACTACTTACCACGCATTTCCGAAACATTGGAATTTTGAAAGTTATTGAAATTCCTGATGTCAAAAACGCATAAAAATCTATCTCAGATTTACTAAAAAGGAAGAAGCTAAGTTGTTTTTAAAACCAAATTGACAATGCCAGATTTGGTTATTCTTTTTGGATGAAAAAGGGAAAGAATTTACCAGCCGACAGTTTTCAGAAAAATAGATTTTTGGCTCAATACATCAGTCAAAAAGTAAATTTTTCTCATCGGCGGCGCTTATGGTTTTTCTGATGAAATTGTACCAAAGAGCCAATGAGAAAATTTCTTTATCAAAATGACTTTCACGCACCAGATGATTCAGTTTGTTCTTTGTCGAGCAAATCTATCGCGCTTCTACTATTTTTACAGGAAAAACCCTATCATAATGATTAACTGATTTTACAAATTCCAAATACTCCATTTTGTTTTTACAACAGCTATGAATTTTATGCTCAATTTATCATAAAAATTCTTTAAAATTGTTATTCCAAATAGTGTAATTATGCAAATCGGAAACTACATGCTTTCTGCCTTCTATTCCTACACTAATTTGCCATATTTCTACTTTTATTGATAGTCTATAGATGTCTGATTTCGGTTATTTGATCAAAAGGAACTTTCGACTGCCTTTACCATCTTTTAGCAACAATGTAGATAGATCTTTATCATCAAAAATAGAAACTCTCATCACTAATAACCTCTACTCTCCAGACCCAAAAAGAAAGGTCTTGATGAGATTTTTCAGTTGAGCTATGTCTATGTCTTCCTGCAAATTATTAAACAGCATTTTATCATTATTCTTCTTCCATTCTCCTATTATAATAATTAAAAAGTTCCCAAATCATGTAAATAGAAAATACTATACTCAAAAATAGTGCATATAGAAAACAAATTATTTCTCTAGCCTAATGAGAATAGAATATTACTATCCCAGTACTACACACTAAAAATATTACAACTATTCTTCTTATCATTTTCGTATATATTGAAATATAAAAAGAGAGGTTTGAAAACCTCTCTTCTTACTTTTATTTTTGATGCTATATGTGATCTTTCGTTACCTGACTCGTTAGTCAATTCGATGTAAACTCTTCTTACCAATCTTCTAGCTCCTGCAGATTTAGCTTTAGCTTTGTTTATCTACTCCTTTACCTTCTAGATACTAGCCTTGATGTATCTACTCCCATATCAACTAATAACTGCTTAACTGCATCTGCTCTCTTCTTAGATAGTTTCTCATTGTATCCTGCATTACCCTACTTGGTCTGTAACCTATTATATTAAGTTTAGCATCTGGATTTTTGTTTTCAAGTAGTTAGCTACGAAAACCTACCGCCCACAATGAACCATCTTGAGGCTCAGAAGAATCAAATCCAAAGTAAGCATTAACATATCCTTTTTCTATAAGCTCCTTTAGCTGGGTCTACACTTTCTACAATAATGTTATTATTAGTTTGTATTTTGTTGTTATTAGATGCTATATTACTGTTACTTACATCTCCATTTTTCATCATCATCAGAATCATTTGCATCATCAGATTTCACATTATTATTAGCAAGTTTAGGATTTTTGTCACCTCTCTATACGCTGACCATTTGCTGTTATATCACTTCCTCCTCTTGTTATACGGGATTTGTTTACTGTTTTTCTCATTTTGAGCAACCTTTTTATCATCTATCTTTCTCTTCTCTTTACATTATACCAATCTGCATGAACTTGTTTTTACCTAAAAGCAATCTCAAAGCCCCTGCAGTAGCAGTAAAATTAAGTCCTTGAAATTAACATGTCTCATTGGAGTCATATTAACATCTTTTGTCAAATTTTCTCCAGTTGAATAGTATATTGCTGTGTCAAATACCAATTAAATGTACCACTCAAAAGTAATGTTACTCTATCACTAAGACGAACTTGTGGTGTAAGACCAAAAGTAATGATACCTAAGTTATCAACCCTTTAAAGCTAGATGTCATATATCCATAGCCCTACTCCGACATGACCTAATAACCCCTATATTTTTAGTAAACTCTTCAAAAAGCCAAAAACACGACCCTAAATTAGCCACCCCTTGAACATTCACATTCCATATTCTAGTAGCAAATTTAGGGTGAGTTACCTGCTTGCTAGCTGGTCAAATCCTCCTCCTACACGAACACCAAATTTATTATTGAACATGTAACGAATACCTCCATTTCATCGTCCATAAATTTGGAAATGGTGTAATATATCCTTCAGAAAGACCTGAAGAAGATAGTATACTTACCCCTGCACTTGCATCAATAGACCACTTGTTATAATCCTGAGCATTTACTCCTAAAGAGAACAAGATAGCCATAACAAAGCTAAGAATTGTCTTTTCATAATCTATATTTTTAATTTATAGTAAATCTATTTTTTTAATGTAAAATAACCCACTTAGATTCAGCGAGCTTATATTTAATCGAGCAAATGTACATACATATCTTCCTAATAATCACCTGAAAAATACATCTGTATAAATTTACATATGTTTTTGTTTTATTCACATATGTAAATATCACGGTATTAACTCCTATTTATAGTGGTTTATAGATTTTTCTCTATTAAAAATATTATAGAAAAATATTTGTCCTAAAATAATGCCTGCTGCCATAGAAACATTAAGACTTTCAGTATGTTGAAGTTTTTCCAAATCTTGGAATTGTGATATTTTTGAGAAACAAGTTTTTAATCTCGGACGGATGCCATTTCCCTCATTGCCTAAAAATAAGATAAAAACGCTCTGGGAAATCTGTCTTATAGAGACTCTGTCCTACCATATCTGTCCGAAAAACTGGCCGATCTGAATTTTGTAGAAGTACCGCTATATCCTTATATATAACATTAACCCTCGTGAAAGAGCCCATAGTCGCTTGGATTACTTTGGGATTATAAAAATCTACACAATCCTCGCTACAAACAATCTGCTCTATCCCAAACCAGTCAGTCAAACGAATAATAGTTCCCAGATTACCAGGGTCCTGCACATTATCCAGAACTAACTGTATAGGAGCTTCTATGGATGTGTTCTCCCTTCAGCTCACAGACTGCAACAGAATTTTTAGGGATTTTTGTAATAGACTAATTTTTCTTAATTCTCGTTCTGTAATTAGATTGGTTTTTAAATGACTGAAAAATCAGGATTAGATATATCTGTACTGAAAAATCTCTTGTACCTTTATAGGAAGAATTTTTAGTTCTCGGATAATTTTATCTCCTTCAACCAAGAATAAATTGTATTTTTTGTCTAAATATCTAGAGATTGTAAAATTTTAATAGTATGAGCAGTAAGCATAGTCGTAAATATTTTTCAAAAATATCATATATTTTTATCTCTTGCAATAATTATGGCATTATTTTTATGCCTGTACCACCAATAAAAGTTCCTAAAGGACAGTATCTTTTAACCAAAAAATAATTTCAAATTCACTGATGGCTCCGTCTATTCTAGCGGAGTATCCGACTATGTATCCCAAAAACCCTAATGGAAAAGACACTCTTTATTTTTCCGATGAGTTTATGGTTTTTATAATATGTCAAACCCTAAATGATACTATATTAAATAAATATACTGACCCTATCCTTCTCACCTTAGAAATAGTAAAGCTGAGAGATACCTTATCTATCAGAGCTGGGCATCCAGAATATGTGGGCAGAAGTATGCTTTTGAGCAGAATGCTTCATAGCATAGGAAAGCTCCTGTCATTCTCGATGAAAACAAAAACCAGACTGAGTGCTAATGGCATCAAAAATACCTGATATACAGAGGATACTGGGATACAGAGGTGGAATACAGCATCAAAGAAAGATTCCTCTGCTAAAAAGGCGCAGAATATCTTTACAATCACCCACAAAGATCCCTACCTATATCAGTGAGATACAACCATAATATTCCCTACCCTGATATAAGGGCTATTTATGAGCAAAAATTATGACAAAAGTCTCATAAAGAAAGGCGATATCCTAAACCAAGTTCAGCTAGAAAATGAAAATTAAAAGAATCAACGAGCTGATGAGGGCTGAGGGATATTATAACTTTTAATAGTAATAATGAAGAAATATTCTTCACCGCGGATACTCTACAGAGCAGAAAAACAGGTTCCTCTGACATTGAGAATTAAAAAAAGACACTGTCGGCGGACGATATAAAAGACACACGATAGGAAAAATAGAAATTTATATAAAGGATAAGCCTTCTGACTCCACAATCATAGAGAAAAATAGGAGATGTTACCATCAGAAGAATGGACCGATACTTCAAGTCTAGACACCTTTGGAGAGCTGTTACTGTAGACAGCGGAGAAGTCTATAACCAAAGTAGAATAGACCTTACAAGAAGAATCTCCTTGCTCTTGATAATTTTCACTATCGTAAATTCTAATCCTTTGACAAGAAGATCTAGAGAGCGCCTAATGACAGTATCTTGGACCTTCGCTACACGCTTATTCCTTGCAAAGGTATAATCTAAAACTGGCTACGGATCTGCACTATTCCCAAATTCTGAAACTTCGGATTTCGCCAAGTTTGGAATTTACAGTAGAAACTATTTTCCGTGGGAGGAGAAAAACCTGAATCTAAGTTTTTCGGGAATTATCGGTACAGACTGGAAATGAAAAAGGTAAGCTTTTTCAATGCTTATGAAACTTCAGCCGAAGTCTCACTGAAAATTACCCAAGGTTCATCTCGCCTTTTAGAATGGACAAAATCATTCCACGCCGATTTTTCGCCATCTTCCTCCATCACTTTTGGAGCATCCGTGCAGAATAATATCGGTCTAGGGAAGAATCAACTTTAATGGTGGGATAAACTATTTCTTGAATGTAAATGATGTGGTTTCGCATCGTTTTCACCCTGCTGAATTCTCTACTGAGTATCACCAGAAACAAGGATAACTACTATGATTTGTTCCCTAGTGACAAGATTGTCCGTGACTATATTTTTAATCTTTATCAAAGTGTGAACCCTACTTTGGTTTCGCAGTTTTTATAGTGGAAATGTAACTTCTGATGCCGTTTCTAGGGCTATCTTGGATGATCACAGCTTTACAAAGTAGTCTAAGTGCGACTGACTGTATCAAATGTCTTTATTTCGAGCAGTCACTTATTAATAAAGAAAGACAGACTCAGGATGTTATCATTTTTGGATTAAATTATAACTTCCTTGTACAACGAATTAGGTAAAAAAATACTTCAAACACCCATTCTATTTCAATGCTAAATTTGAGCTCTCAGGAAACACACTGAGTTTGCTGGATAATATATTCAAATTTGAGAGAAGAGACGAAAGTATAATACATGACGACGCACAGAGAAGTGTTTTGGAACGGTGTATTCTCAGTTTGCTAAAATTGGACTTTAGACATCAGAAAATATTTTAACTTCAATGATGGCAGACAGACCCTTGTTTTGAGACAATTCATAGGAATAGGGCTGCCATATGGGAACTCTAGAAACATGCCTTTCGCACGCTCTTACTATAATGGTGGTTCCAATGATATCAGAGCTTGGAAAGCTTACGGCGGACTGGGGCCTTCTGATTCTCAGCTAAATGAAAACATCAGAACTTATATGATGGGGAACATGAAACTGACCACCAACATAGAATACCGTTTTTATAATGAATAATATGTTCCACGGAGCCGTGTTCACGGATTTAGGTAACACTTGGTCCATAGGCGGAGAAAAAGAACGACAAACTCATTCAAAATCACCAAATTCTACAAACAAAATGGGAATTGGCAGCGGCTTTGGAATTAGAATGAATATTGCTTATGTCACTTTCAGGCTGGATTTTGCTTACAAAGTCTATGACCCGAACAAACCCGAAGGACAGAAATGGGTAGCTTCTAAAAATCAATCTGCTAGACCCCTACTATAAACTTCGCAATAGGATATCCTTTCTAAACTACTTTCAAAAAGGTTCAAGATGTTTTATCTTGAACCTTTTTATTTTTCTAAATTTTAAGAAATTAAAATAGCTTGGATTCATTTTATAAAATGCTATTGTCTCAAAATAATCGATAATATTTTTATCTTTGCAGATGGTAAAAAACAAGGCATATCTGCCTTTTGAATAAAAATATAAATTTATGAAATGTGGAATTGTGGGCTTGCCCAATGTAGGTAAATCTACCCTTTTTAATTGTTTGAGTAACGCTAAAGCACAGTCAGCAAACTATCCTTTCTGTACCATAGAACCCAATGTAGGAACGGTTTCTGTGCCAGACCCTAGACTGTTCGAATTAGAGAAAATAGTAAAACCTGAGCGTGTCCTTCCTACTGTAGTAGAGATTGTAGACATCGCAGGGCTGGTAAAAGGAGCGAGCAAGGGAGAAGGTCTTGGAAATCAGTTTCTTGCAAACATCCGTGAGTGTGATGCTATCATCCATATGCTTAGATGTTTTGAAAACGGAAACATCGTCCATGTGGAAGGTTCTGTAGATCCACTGAGAGACAAAGAAATCATAGATATAGAACTACAGCTCAGGACTTAGAAGTTCTTGGAAAAGCTATAGAAAAAGCTAAAAACAAATAAAATCTGGCAAAAAGAAGATGTCCAGACTTATGAAACTCTCGTAAAACTAAACGAGTTCATAGAAAGCGGAAAAATGCAAGAGAATTCCCTAGCGGATGATTTTGCTAAATCAATCATCGATGAGATTCATCTTTTGACTAAAAACCTGTTCTCTATGTGTGCAATGTAGATGAGGACTCTATCCGAAACGGAAATCCTTGGATTGCTAAAAATAGAAGAAATGGCAGCCAAAGAAGGTTCTGATACTCTGGTAATTGCAGCACAGATAGAGGCTGATATCAACGAGCTGGAAACATACGAGGAACGCCAAATTTTCTTGGAAGAACTAGGGACTGAAAAGAACCAGGTGTCAATCGTCTTATCCGTCAGGCTTATCATTTGCTAAAACTTCAGACCCTACTTTCACTGCTGGTGTCAAAGAAGTGAGAGCATGGACTATCGGCATCGGCTGGACTGCGCCACAGGCAGCAGGAGTGATTCACTCTGATTTCGAAAAAGGATTTATCCGTGCAGAAGTGATGAAATATGAAGATTTCATACACTATGGTTCTGAACTAAAAGTAAAAAGAAGCAGGAAAAACTCTCCGTAGAAGGTAAAGAATACATCGTGCAAGATGGAGACATTATGCATTTTAGATTTAATGTTTAGTCCTTGCTAATGAATTTTTTTCTCATATTATTTTTAATTAAAAAGTCAGTTGCTAATGTGCGACTGACCTTTTTGATTATAAAAATTCCTCTTGCTTTGATTTCCAGATATTTGTTTATCACTCTATATTTAGATTTTTCTGGAAGTGTATAAACTGTGAATATTCCGTATTTTCTCAGCTCTTGGATAATCAATTTTTCTCAAATTCCAGCTTTTCAGCGATAATCTCATCATAGACTTCCTGAATATTTTCTGGCTTTTTATTCATTAAATCATTCAGTTCAGAATTTTTAAAAAGATAACTACCAAAAAGGTGATTTCTCGCAATGCCACGCAGGTATTTCATTTGTCTATTAACGGCATCCAGCGTTTCAAAAATTAGTAAAAAGCAGCACCAGACTTCTTTTGGTTGATGGTGGTTTTCACATCTTGATAAAGTCGGCTGAAATCACTTTCATAAAAATTGGTTTTAATGTTATAAAGCGCCTCCGATATTTTTCAGCTGACCAGATTTTTTTGGTCTGCCTGCACTTTATTCTCTGTCCTTTGTGAGAAAGTCATCATCCCCGCTCGGTCGCTCTTCTTCAAAATAATATGCAAAGCGCCATCACTGCATTTATGGAATAATCCAAAAGACTCCAGCCCCTTGAAAGGCATCTGCATCGTTCTTCCCTTGTCTATCAGCATATAGATTCTTTGGGATCTTTCATCTTGGTACTGATTGACCATCAGCTTGTTAGCCTTAGAAGTGGCTTTCCAGTTGATGCTCCTTATATCATCTCCTGCACATAATTTCGTATCTGCTCAAAACTCCATTGCATGCCCCTAGTTTTCGGATTTTTAATCCCTCCAAGCAAAAACTCGTTCTGAAGAGCCATCAGCTCATATTTACGAAGATGAACAAAAGAAGGATAACTCGGCAAAGAGGCCTCTTCCTCAAAAACAAATTTCCTAGAAACAAGACCAATAGGACTTTTAGCAAAAATATTCAGCCCTCCAAAGACATACTCTCCCCTTTCTTTTCGGGAATTAAAATATATTCAAAAACGAACTTCCCTGCGGCAAAATAGTCTTTTCTATCAAAAATCCCTTTTTGGAACTGAAATGGAATTTCATCTATAATTTTCAAATCCACCCGAAATGGATAATTATTCTTAATGTCTATTTTTACAAAATTTCTCATCTCCATTAGATAATTTTTCAGGCAAAAATTCTTTGAGAATAGATTGCATCTTTTTGGTTAAACAAAAAGCAGCGAATCCACGATAAAAAGCACCGCTAAAAGACACAAAACCCCATGAGCAAAACCATGTAAGTTCTGGAAAGAAAAACGCCAAAACATAGCACAGCCCCTACCCCCTGCCAGAATATGAAAAATCTATTATTGATATAAAAACGCTTCACATATCTTTTTCTGCCGATTAATTATTTTTGCATTTTTGATGCCCATTTTTTCAATTCCATAAATCAAAATAAACCCCTGCAAAAGCCAGCCCCACAGCCAATAAAATCTGAGGTTCTCCAGCAAAATCCAAAGGCGTACGCTCTTTTTCCAGCAAAATAATTTCCTTCCCATGAGCATCTATTTCCTTATCCAAAACCTCTTTCCATGGCCACACTTTATTCAGAGAACCGATGATAAAGCCCTGTAAGCCCCTGCCATCGTGGTATTTTTGTGTTCAAAAAGCCATTTCAGAGCCTTGGAAAAACTCAAAATTCCTGTCACTGCTCCCCAGTCCTACAATGGACAATACTTTCAAATCAAAAGTATCCAGCGCATTGAGCACCGTATGATAAGCCCCTAAAAAGCACCAAAATGAACGCCCCTGAAATCCCTGGTAAAATCATTGCACAAATAGCCAAAGCTCCTGCAAAGAACAAGAAAATATGCCCATATTATTCACCAATGGAGGAATAACCGTGATGTAATACGCTGTAAATGCAGCTATTACGATAGCAATAACTGCTGAAGCATCCCATTTCTTGATATCTTTCCACAGAAAAAGAACACTCGCCATCATCAGCCCAAAGAAGAAAGACCAAACCGCTATTGGATGTGTTTCCAGAAGATATTTGATGCCTTTCGCTAGGGACAAAATACTGATTCCTATCCCCAAGAATAAAGCCACAAAGAAATTCCCATTGATGTATTCCCATGCAGATTTTACTCCTTCTTTTTCTTAAAAATTTTTTTACTGCTGTAAAATTGATTTTTATTGATAGAATCTATAAGCTCTTGGTAAATCCCCTGATATGAAAGCGATAGTCCCCCAGAAACCCCCAGGCACCACATCAGCTGCTCCCATCGCCACACCGCGAAGCGTGATGAATAGATAATTCTTCAAAGTCCTTTTCATAAAATTCTTATATGTTACAAAAATACATTATTTTGCTGTAAATCAGTGAAAAGAATATTCCGTTTTTTACTCATCAAAACCTCATAAACAAAAAGCCTGACAAAATTTGTCAAGCTTTTTCTGGGTTTTTATTTATAAAGTTCCAGCGTTTCTGTCAGTGACTTTATTTGCTGGTTGATGCTCTCTTTTTGGATTTGCTCTTAACAATTCTGTTTTTAGCAATTCCGTTTTTGCAGCATCTGCACGATCAGCATTTTCACATTTGGGTTATCTGAATTTCAGATTTTACCTGTTTCAAAAATCTTTGCAACTCCAGCCGTAGCCTTTGTGTTATCAGATTCCATTATCCAGTTGAATCCTTTTTTCAGCCGTAGTTCCTAATTTTTCATCTTGAAATTTCAGGAATGGATAAATGCTACCACTTTTTCCTATATAGGCATCTGAGACACGATTTTTGTTATCCACGATTGTCGGTAACAGCTGTGTAATCGTTTCATCTGATGCCTTTGGATAAATCCACCTTATCAGCAAGGGCTTTTTACCCTCTCTGGGTCTGTCATAGAAATCGCCGATAGAGAAGCTGCTTTCACAGCGTTTGACACAGAGCTGATTCCCTTTTCGTAGATTGGCAGGTATTTTTGTTCTTAGTCGTAGCCAATGCTTTGATTGCTGCCGCCTGAACTAATGTTTTAGGTCTTTCTGAGCTAATTTTTCTACTTCTGAAAGAGCTAATTTTGCCTGCTCTGGCTTAGATAAATCTAATCCCTGCAAGCGCCTGAATTCTCAATCTGAAAAACGGATCTTTCAATGCAGATACCAATGTTTTCACAGAAGTAATGTTATTGTTTTCTTTGCATTTTTCAACTGCATTTTTAATGCCAGATATTTACTCTTAAACCCTTAGTTTTTAGCATATTGCAGAGCGTATTGTTCAGGAGTTTTAGTATCATTGATTTCTCCAACAGAAGCTCCGTCTGCATCTACATTGATAAGTTCTGGATTTTTCGCTGTGTTGAATGTAAAATCATTCTTCGCTCTAGCATCTACCCACACTTTTTTTCTCTTCTTACTTTTTCCGTTTTTCGTGGATATCTATGGTAAGCGGGAACTCAAAAATATTGGTCTTGAGTCTGGTTAATCGTTACCACAGTTTGTTTTTCACTGGTTCGTAAGAATATTTTACATCCAATTTAGGGTTTCCGCTGTTAAAATACCACTGATTAAAGAACCAGTTAAGGTCTTTTTCCAGAAACTTTTTCTAAAGAAAGTCTCAGCTGGTGAGCCTCTCCTGTTCCGTATTCATTGGTTTTCAAATAGTCAGAAATTCTTCAAAGAACGCTTCATCTCCTAGATAATTTCTCAACATGTGAAGAATTCCGCCTCCTTTGTTATAAGACACGCTGTCAAACATATCCTCACGGCTTTTATAATCAAATCTCACCAAATGTTTGCTATAATTCAGCGGATTATGAATATATGCTGAAATATCGTTCATTAAATGATAATCTGCTGCATCTTTTTCCGTATTTATATTCATTCCAAAGGTATTCAGAATAATTCGCAAAAGACTCATTTACAGTAAGGTTAGACCAGCTTTCAGCAGTTACCAAATCTCCAAACCAGTGGTGGAACAGCTCATGAGCAATCACAGGTTCCCCAAGTGTTCTCATCTACAAGGTCGCCTTCCTTTAAGTTTGCATATTCTCCGTGGATTACAGCAGTTGTATTCTCCATCGCACCACTTACATAGTCTCTTCCTACCAGCTGTGCGTATTTTTGCCAAGGATATTCGTATTTTTAGTTTTTAGAGAAGAAATCCAGCATTTCTGGAGTCATCCCAAATATCTGTCTTGCATAAGGCTCATATTCTTTTCTACATAGTAATCTACTGCGATATTTTTCCATTTATCCTTTACTATCGCATACTCTCCCACTCCCATAAAGAATAGGTATGGAGCGTGTTTTTATCCATCACCCAGTAGTCAGTTCTCAGTCCTCCATTTTTCTTTAGAAGATTTCAAAATACCATTAGATAAAGAGTAACGAATTTCTCTGGAACTGTCATATAAAGCTCCTGCGTGAGTCTTTTTGGTTTGGTTTGTCTATCGTAGGGAACCACACGGAGTTAGACTCTGTTTCACCTTGTGTCCATATCTGGAGTCGGCTTGTCTGGGTCTTTTCCTTGAGCATTGATGAAATAAAGCCCTTTCGCAGAGTTAATCGCTGCACTTCCTTTTCCTTTATGCTCATTCAGGGCGCTGTATATTTGATATAAAACGGTATAGTCCTGCCCTTTTTGATATTGTTTATCAAGATTTATTCTCAACAAATCGTCTGAATAAGTATTTCAGGGACTTTTAGAACCATTTTTATCCAAAGCTATTTCGTGGATAAGCATTGCTTTTGGCATTAAGCACCAGAATCGATGCATAGAAATGAGGCGATGCAGTAAGCCACTCCTCACCATGCATTTGCTCTTTTCAAAGTCAAATTTCACCTTTTAATTTGTGTGTTTCAGTTCTGTAGTCTTGTTGTGAGTAGCTCTATACGGAGCATTTCTACCAGAAGTTTCGGTCTGTGCAAGAGCAAAATTACTTCCTAAAATTGCTCCAAGCATCATCGCTGAGAATAAAAATCTTTTTCATTGTTAAAAATTTCTATTATTTGTTATCTTTTTAGTTATAATATTCTATGGTTCTCTCGCTTATCATGAGTGGTTTATTCTCTGATATCGTTATTTTCTCTATCCAGTTTTATTATTGTCATATTTATAGCGGTATTTCATGACTGTTTTTATCGGATTTCTTTTGACCATATCATTGTATCTGTTATACCTTTATATCGCACTTTGGTCTATTCTTTTTCTCCTTTTTCGTTAAATGCGATATCTCTGACTTTGTTTCCTTTTTATCATACTCAAACACAAATCTTCTGTACCGCGGTTCTACATTTATACTATTATATATATGCTCTCATTCTGTATCCTTTATCGTTATACTTGTAGTATGATTTGGTAAGTACATTTCCATTTTCATCGGAATAGGTAGTTTCTATTATATTTCCTTTGTCATCATACTTTATCCTCAAATCCGTTAGGATTTTTGATAAATTTTATTCTTTCACGAAGTATATCATTTTTCGGCAGGCGGATAACCTCGTTACATTATTATTTGCATCATAATATATGACTTCTTCGCCCTCGCTAGAGAGTTGTATGTTATTTTTCTATTTTCAAAAATTAGAGATAATCTCTCCTTTTATGATGTTATTTTTATTGTCCTTGGCTGATGAGGAACATCGTCACCTTTGTAGATTTTACTTTCTGTTTCAGGTTATCTCTTGTCCCAGTCTGTTTTCACCTGCCCAAAAGCATATCCAGTAGCCAGTAGCAAGGCTGATATTAGTATTTTGTTCATTTGTTTATGTGTTCTATTTTTAGTTTAAATGTTCTATTTTAAATCGCCACAGGAGCTTTTATCCCTGGGTGTGGGTCATAGTTTTCTAGTGTAAAATCATTAAAATCAAAAATCAAAAATATTTTTGATTTCGGATTAAGTTTCATCATCGGCAAAGATTTTGGCCTCGGAAAGCTGTTTTTCCACTTGCTCAAAATGATTATTATAAATATGCACATCACCAAAAGTATGCACATACTCACCAACTTCCAAATCACAAACTTGGGCTACCATCATCAGCAGAAGAGCATAGCTGGCAATGTTAAACGGCACTCCCAGAAACACATCTGCACTCCTCTGATAGAGCTGCAAAGACAGTTTCCCATCTGCTACATAAAACTGAAACATCGCATGACAAGGAGCCAGTGCCATTTTTGGCAGCTCTGCTACATTCCATGCAGATACGATGAGCCTGCGGCTGTCAGGATTTTTCTTGATTTGGTCTATCACTTCGCTGATTTGGTCTATCACCTTCCCATCTGCTCCGTGCCAGCTTCTCCACTGGGCGCCATACACAGGCCCAAGATTTCCTCTGCATCTGCCCATTCATCCCAAATCGTGACACCATTTTTCCTGAAGATACTTCACATTCGTATCTCCTTTTAAAAACCAAAGAAGTTCGTAGATAATGGATTTAAGATGAACTTTCTTAGTCGTTACCAGCGGGAAATCCTTTACTCAAATCATATCTCAGCTGATACCCAAACACGCTACACGTTCCCGTACCTGTTCTATCCGTTTTATCTGTTCCGTTTTCTTTATATATCGTAATAAATCTAAATAATTTCGCATTACCCATTTCTTTTTCATTCATCTTTTTCTCACAACCACAAATATAACTAAAATTCATAAAAAGACAATGATTTTAAATTTGCAAAATGGCAAAACGAAAGAGAAAAATCTAAATCTAAGATTAATAAAAATCGCTCATACTTATTCATTTCCCTTGGGCTGTTTTTTTCTTATTGGCTGTTGGACTTGTTGCATTACTGAAAAATCAGATAATGTACTATTACACATATGTTCACTGAAAAACAAGCACCAAAACTGACCAACTCACCTTTTGAAACCCAGAGAATCAATAAAATCGTAGAAAGTTATTCAGACAAGACATTTGGATTAGATATATCACACTACCAAGAGCGGGAGCATATCAATTGGGAAAAACTCACCATTTCACATGGCGCTATCCCCATAGAATTCATCGTCTTACGAGCCACTATGGGCAGCGATGGAAAGGATAAGCATTTTACCCATTATTGGGAAAAAGCTAAAAACACGGACTTACCCGCGGCGCCTACCATTTCTATCGTCCAGATGAAGACCCTGTCACTCAGGCAGATTCATATATCAGAGCGTAAATCTCTCTTCTGGCGATATGAGACCTGTTTTTAGATGTAGAAAAACTACCAAAAACAAATCCAAAGAACAATTCATAAAAGACCTTCATATTTGGATAGATATAATAGAAAAACACTATGGTAAAAAAACCTATTCTCTACACATACTACCATTTTTTATAAAGACCACCTAAAAGGGCATTTTTGATGAATGTCCTCTCTGGATGGCAAACTATAATGATGTTCCACAGCCCACCGATACTGACCCTTGGAAAATATGGCAATTCACAGAAAAACGGAATATCAGACGGTATAGAAAACCAAAATAGACCTTAATGTCTATAATGGAAACATCTGGGAAATGAGAGAGACTTTTAATAGATTAAACATTTTATTTAAATTCAATTTCTTTATAATTTTAAAATTTATCTAAAAATAAAAAAATCCTGCCCAAAAGCAGGATTCTTATTTTATTAATGTTTTTATGAGGCGGTTCATAAACAAGTCTGATGAAACCACTATATCCCTCATATTGTCTGTTGGTAGGAACTCCAACCACCAAACCTAGAATAGTGCTATCATTTTAGAGCTACTCTAATCTGCGGTCTAAGCACCATATTAAATCTCTCTTTAGTAATGCTCTTATTCACCTCCAAACCAACAAAGTTTCTAGAATTTGGAATTAGATAATGAATACTCGAGTTAATCTGCCAGTCTGTATCCACATGATTACTTCCAAAATGATGCGTGAAAAACAGGACCCTGCATACACCATCGTACTGATGCTGTGAGTTTTACCCCATCCCTTTGCTACTACAAAGAACGGATTATAAACATTCCCTGTGAAAAATTTCCCATTTCCATAGTTTCTGAAAGAGTTCAACTCTATTTCATTGAGGTAACCTACCGCCATGGAAGTGTAGGCTTTTTATTCACCAAGAAAGTATACTGGATAGAGGTTTTGATACCTGCAACTCCTGTCCCTGGTGATTTATACGGAAGTTTTTTTCAGCAGAAGTATATACATTAAAAGGCACTTCTACCTCAAACTAAGTCTATCAACTACCGCCCACTCATATTCTACTAATGGATAAAAACTCATAGTAACCATTGTTTTCTGTAACACCCATAGCTACATTCCATTCTCTTTTCACCTTTTCTCGCTCCCAAGGTCTCTCATAAGGTCAATATACAAAGGCTCTGCATGGTGGAGTTTCAGCGGTTTTCCTTCCTCATCATCATGAGCCGCCACAGCTGCTTCTTCCACTTTTACACTATCTACAGCCTGCTCTTGAGCTGTAGCAAATCCTGAAAAACCACCAAAGCAGTTATTCCAAAAATTCTCTTAATCATAATCCTATTCAATTTTTAATTAAATCTAGCACAATATTACAAATATTTTTAATTCCTAATTTTCAGTAATATTTCCTCGTATTTACCCAAAATTATTTTCCTTTGAAAATCGGTTTTGATAGAATTAATGATAATATTTTTCTCACTTTTCTCAGTAGAAAAGGATTTCTTTTTATTTTCTCTGCAAACCGTTGATGCTCATTGATATCCAGAAATTTTCCCCATTGATTCCCTCTTCTACTATCTCCTGATTCCCCCTGGGCAGTCATTCGCCAGAGCATACACACCACAGGCACCCTGCTTCCCAAAAAGAACATTTGGGAAAACCTTCATAGCGTGAAGAAAGTATAAATAAATCCGAAAATTTCAGGTATTGATAAGGGTTTTTCTGCTGTCCGTGGAAAATCACATTTTCCAGCTGCATATCCTGTTTCATTTGGAAAAGGAGTTCCCTATCCGCCCCATCGCCCAGAAATATGGAGTTTTATTTTCTCGTTTTTAGGTAAGAAAAAAACTTTTCAGAAGATTATCAAAACCCTTTTCGCGAGGAGAGATTTCCTATCGCCAGCACATTTTTAAACTCCGTATCAAACCCTTCTGGCTTTTTCCGAAATCAATAGTTTTTCATTGATAAAATCAAAAATCAACAGGGTTATTGATTTTAAATATTTTTCTCTTTTTAATCTTGAAATTCTCAATCAAGTCATTCGTCATATCATCACTTTGAGTAATGATTTGATGAAAATTATTATAAAATCGGTAAAAATCGGATTTCCTTTTCGGGTAACATGCTTTTGAAACCACATTGGTCTCGCGCGAAATGAATTTGGCTTTACTAAAAAAACGGAATAAACGGAGAAACAAACGCCGAAATCTCACCCCAGCCACAGAAAAACAATGTCTGGTTTTCGCTGTCTTATCGTTTTCAAAATAGGCAACAAAGAAGAACGAATACTTTTGGTATTCGCTTCTATAATTTCTACATCTTCCTTCAAGAAATCCAGATACTCGCCCACCTTTTCGAATAAAAAGAAGACTCGGCTGGAATTTTTCTCTCGACAGATGATTACATATCGTGGTAATTATCCGTTCTGCCCCACCCATTTTCAGGTTGGGCAGAATGAACATTACCGAAATTTTTGACTCATAATCTACAATGCCGAGAAATCTAGCGATTGGTTGTTAAGTACATGATTCATAATGACTTTCCTGCTTCTTGTTTAAAGAAAAAGAACCAAGTTATTTTTATCATTTACCATATATCTTAGGTATTTTTTCTGCCACATGCACTTTTTCTGGCGTATCTACGGCTTTATCCAGATTATTTTTCTATAAATTCATAGACCTCACCTACCATTTCTTCGGCTCTGTCTATTCTATTAAGAATTCCTTCTCTGAACAAAAATATTCAACTGGCTGTCCAAACTATGAACAAACTTTCTGCTGTATGCTATTTCTAATCTCTCCACCATCCTTGTATAATTGACTGCTCCTTTTAGCTTCTTCCAAAGAAAAACGCTTCATCAAACTCTGCTAAAAATCCCTCGCTTGCTCCCTCGAATTTTTAAATAATCTTCACTCAGAACAATCTCCATGAAACCTCTATTTCCAGGCTTTACCACAGTAGAACACACATGTAGGTTCAGCAAAAGGAACTCCGAAAATCTCATTCTTGAAATTGATAAGATTCTTTATCACCTGCTCATCATTAAGGTTGATAATCCACCTTAGCAGCTCCATTTTTTTCTTCTAATATTTTTTTGAATCCATTTATAAATTTTTTTAAAAATTTCTAATTTAATTTGCCACATCACTGATGAATTTTTATTCTAAGCATTCGGATTTCCTCATCTGTCAAATCATCCGAAAACTCAGCACAAAAGCACCTTCATGCTGTCACTTTCTGACTCTTTCATGAAATCCATAAACTCCTCCACCAGATCTTCATCTATATTTTCCTCGATATAATAGTCTATATTCAGTTTAGTTCCCTGATAGACAATACTTTCCATTTCAGAAAGAAGTTCATCCATCGTCAAGTTCTTGGCTTTGAGCGATATCCTCCAAATCCATCTTTTTTTATCGGTATTTTGGATGATGAAAACTTTGTGGTTGGACTTATTGACAAGCTGTTTCAGAACCATATCCTGCATACGCTCTATATTGTTCTCTTCCACATACTTAGCAATAAACTCCGCAAATTCCTTTTCCGTATTTTTTTAGCTTTCCTTCGCCTACTCCATAGATTTTTGTAATTTCCTCTATAGTAATAGGATACTGTACCGTCATATCCTCCAAACTAGGGTCCATAAAGACTGTATAAGGCGGAATTCCGTGCTTTTTAGCAACAGATTTTTCTTAATTCTTTCAGCTGGTTATACAGATTTTCATCCAAACCTCCACCACTCTGCACCTGAACCTGCTCGGAAGCGGCTTGACTAAGGTCATACTTTCTGTCTTCGGCTATCATGAACGGATTTTTCTCTTTTCCAACCAGAAAGTCAAGCCCTTTTTCGAGACAATTTTAAAACACCATAAGTCTCAATATCCTTATTGATGTAGTTCTGCACCAAAGCCTGTCTGATGATGGATTTCCAGAAATTATCTGTCTGCTCTTTTTCCTTTACCGAAGAAAGAAGAATTTTTCTAATTTATATGATTTCGTAACTGGGTTTCTCGCCCTAAAAGCACAGAAATCAAATCATTTATCTTAAATTTCTCTTCCAGTTCTTTTTATCAGTTCCAAAACTATTTTTCAGTTCTTTGGAAACATCTTTCAGAGTCGGAGGATTTTCAGAATTATCGCACATTTTTGGCTCCAGCGCCATTTATAGGATCAAACTGCTCTCCAAAAATAATACAATAAATATTGTCTCTATTCATAGAAGTCTCTGCATAGCCCACCACCTCATTCAAAAGCTGAAGACCAATTTCTCTCTCGAAACAGGTTTTTGAGCCAGAAACTTCTCTAATTTGTCTATATCTTTCGGGTCATAAAAAGCCAAAACAATAGCCCTCTGCCGCCGTCTCTTCCTGCTCGTCCTGTTTCCTGATAGTAGCTTTCCAAAGATTTTCGGAATATCATAATGAATCACAAAACGAACATCTGGCTTGTCTATTCCCATCCCAAAAGGCTATGGTAGCGACAATCACATCCACTTCCTCCATCAGGAACTTGTCCTGATTTGCCACTCGGGATTTTGCATCTAATCCTGCGTGATACGGCAGAGCATTGATTCCATTCACCTGCAAAAGCTGGGCAAATTCTCTACTTTCTTCCTGCTGAGACAATATACTATCCCTGCTTTTGCCTTTTATTTTTGGTTAATGAACTTCACTATTTCCTTATCTCACATTCACTTTTGGGCGAACTTCGTAGAATAGATTTGGTCTGTTAAAACTTTCCTTAAAGACCACAGCATCAGTCATTCCCAGTGTTTTTGAATATCATCCTGAACCTTAGGGCGTTGCAGTAGCCGTGAGAGCTATCACAGGAACATTTGCGATTTGATCTATAATGGTTTTTAGATTACGATATTCAGGGCGGAAATCATGTCCCCATTCCGAGATACAGTGTGCCTCATCTATAGCCACAAAGGAAATTTTTCACTTCCTTCAAAAAGTCTAAATATTCTTCTTTATCAAACTTTTCAGGCGCTACATAGAGCAGTTTGGTCTTCCCAGATTTTATATCATCCATTACGGTTTTGGTCTGGGTTTTTATTGAGAGAAGAATTCAGTACATGAGCCACCCTTCTTGGAAAACAGCCCATTTACGGCATCTACCTGATTTTTTTCATCAAGGCTATAAGCGGAGAAACCACGATTGCCGTTCCCTCGCTCATCAGAGCCGGGAAGCTGGTGCAAAAGAGATTTACCACCACCTGTCGGCATCAAAACGAAAACATCTCTACCCTCCAAAAGCGTAGAAATAATTTCCTCCTGATGTCCTTTTTAAAATTAGAAAAACCAAAATATAGAGAATCTGATATTTTCCCATTTTTCATACTTACTTATTTGTTTTTAGTTTTTATTCAAAAATCAATTTTGTGAGGTGTCCCTATACCAAAGGTAAGAAATAAATTTGATTTGCAAAGAATGTTATGCAATTTTTATTCTTAATTTTGACAAAAATTATTATTTTTGAACGGAAATGTAAAAAGTAATAAAATTTTTACCAAATTGAACTCAATAGATTTAATCCAAATAGCAAAAATACCATCTCTGCAGAAATGGAAGAGCTGGAAGCCTTGAAAAATCAGTATCGATGAAAACTTTAATAAGGCTGTAAATACCATTCATAAAAGCCAAAAGGAAAACTGATTGTAAAGTAGGCATCGGGAAGAGCGCCCACATTGGGAATAAGATAGTGGCAACGCTGAATTCCACAGGGACACCGTCACATTCCCTGCACGCTGTAGAGGCTATTCATGGAGATTTAGGAGTTATTCAGAAAGATGATGTGGTGCTGTGCATCTCCAATTCAGGAAATTCGCTGAAATCGTAAATCTTCTGCCGTTTTTGAAGAAATATTCTTCGGCGCTCATTGGGATGACAGGAAACATGAAAAGCAAACTTGCCGAGTTTTCGAAATCACCTTAAACACACATGTTTCAAAGAAGCCTGTCCTAATCAGCTGGCTCCTACCACTTCCACTACGGTTCAACTGGCTCTGGGCGATGCTCTGGCAGTGTGTCTGATGGAACTTAACCAATTCAAAAAGAAGATTTCGCTAAATTCCACCCTGGCGGAGCTTTGGGCAAACAAACCGCGAAAAGTAGAGCAGTTTCTCTCAAAAACAAACCAGAAGTGGACATCAATGCCACTATAAAAGAAGTCATTATCTCCATCAGCAGCTCTAAACACGGCATCACTGTAATCACCGAAAACGAAGAAATAAAAGGTGTAATCACTGATGGCGACCTGCGAAGAATGCTCTCGAGAGAGACTCTATTTCAGGGATTTTCGCAAGAGATATTATGAGCAAAAACCCTAAAACCATAGAGAAAAAGCGCCCTTGCAAAGGAAGCTATACAGATACTGAAACAGAACAACATAGGACAGCTGGTCTGACAGACCACGGACAATACTGGAATTATAGATCTACACCGCCTTTTTGGATGAGGGCATAAACTAAAAAGAATGAGCGACCAAAAAGAAATGTCTTTTTTAGACCATTTTGGGAGAACTGCGCGGACACCTTATAAGGTCTGTAATAGCCATAATCATCGCTGCGGTTTTCATCGGAATCAATACCAACTGGGTAGTGGATAATATCCTCTTCTACCCTACCAAACCCGATTTTCCTACTTTTAAATACATCAATTATTTTACCCAAGAATATTTGGGCGAAGAAAGCATTTCGCTTCCTGAGACATTTCCTATACTAAGTGCGAAAACTGTACGAGCAGTTTAATGTAATGATGTCTATTTCTATTTTTGGAGGGATTCTTTTTGGCGTTTCCTTATATTATTTGGGAGCTGTGGAGATTTATCAGTCCTGCTCTGCTGCCTAACGAAAGAAAAAAATATTCCTTATCATCATCCACGGCACTTGGATTTTGTTTTTCTTTTGAGCGCTGTGCGGGTATTTCATCATTTTGCCATTCGCTATCAATTTTTGGGTATTTCTTTAGAATTTCAGATGAAATCAAGCTGAGCTATGACCTGTCTGACTATCTTTCCATATTCCTGCAAGTGGTTTTTGGAATGGCGATTATCTTCCTATTTCCGATGATTGTCTATGTTTTGACTTCACTGGGAATTCTACCCTCAGCTGATGAAAAACCTACCGAAGACACGCCATTGTCATCATTATGATTATCGCGGCTATCATCACGCCTGCCGATGTGGTCAGTATGTTTATCGCGGCTATTCCGCTATTGTTACTCTATGAAATGAGTGTCGCAATGGCTCAAATCATTCACAAAAGACTATTAAAAGAACAGAATTTAGATTAATAAAAAAGGTCAGAACGAAAATTCTGACCTTTTTAATTTTTATAGCTTTTATTTATTTCTTTTTCTCCAAAACTTCATCTACCATTTCCCATTTCTTTTCGCCTCAGTGGAAGTCATCCAGTAGTCTCTGTCTGATGCTTTTTCCACCCATTCGTAAGACTGTCCAGAATGCTCGGAAATAATGTCATAAAAGTTCTTTTTCAGTTTAAGCATTTCTCTCAAATTGATTTCCATATCGCTCGCAACACCCTGTGCACCGCCACTCAGCTGGTGAATCATCACTCTGGAATGCTTCAATGCAGAACGCTTTCCTTTTTCACCCGCAACCAAAAGCACCGCTCCCATGAAGCCGCCATACCTGTACAGATCGTAGCTACATCTGGTTTGATAATCTGCATCGTGTCATAAATTCCCAATCCCGCATAAACACTTCCACCAGGCGAATTGATATAAATCTGAATATCCTTGCTTGGGTCAGCACTTTCCAAAAATAGCAGCTGTGCTGTCACGATATTCGCCACTTGGTCATCGATTCCTGTTCCCCAAAAAGATGATTCTATCCATCATCAGTCTTGAGAAAACATCCATCTGCGCTACATTCAGCCTTCTTTCTTCGGTGATGTATGGTGTAAGGTTGGTAGGATTGAACATTCCATATATTGGTCCGTTACCAGCCCATTATTTCCTAAAATGTTTTACAGAAAAATCTCTAAATTCTTTTCTTTATGTCCATATATAAATCTTTTTAAGGTTAATTATTTACAAAATAAGCAAATTTTTTCATCAAATTTGGTCGGAATAAACTCTATAAATTCATATTCTGCAATTTCATTTTTATAAAATGGGTCTTCTTTCATTATATCGATTACCATTTTCTTTTATCTTTTTCATTTACAAGAATAATCCCTCCCTGTTCTTGGGTTTTTCTTCCAGAACAGATGAATTTTCCGAGCAAATAGTATTTATCCAGAAAATCCACATGTTCTTTTCAAATATTTTTCTACTTCACTGATTTCCTTTTTGTAGTTTAATGATACTATAAACATAGTTTTATCTCCTTTTTCTCAAAAATTATTCCAATTCCCCAAAGGTAACCAATCTGTCACAAAATCCGAAAAAGTTTTTGGTCTATTTTTGATTTTTAGTTGGTTTAGTCTGACGATTTGTTCATAAATTTCGGTTTTTCTTCCATTTCATCCAATTTTTGTTCAAATCTTCTATCAGCTTCATCACATATTCTCTTTTGTGGCTGAAGGATAACATCCCTCACGACTTTACCCAAAACCTCTTCTTCAATTGGGAAATAAATATTAAACTTCTTCCAGTCACTGGTTTCAGTAGTTTTCCACCCAGAGCATCGGCTATTTTTCCTGAAATATCCTCGTCCATCAGCCCAAAAAGAAATTCCCTGAACGGATTTCGTTCAGCTCCAAGCCCTGCCGAACTTCATCTATGATTTTTCTATTGGTTTCCGTAAGGATTTCGCAGTCATCTTCCTGAAAATGATGGATAATTTCCTCTATCACAGTAGTCTGATAGGAATTGTTTTCAGAGTCTCTTCAGGGTCAAAAATCCTGTCGCCGTATTTCAGCATCAGCTCCACCAATTTTTCTTCCAAAACCAATAATCCCGCCGTTTTATCAGAATCTACAAAAAGGCTTTTTCCTCTGTTTTTGGGACAATTTCAGTTTTTGGTTTTGGCTGCGATTGTGACTGTTCTTTTCAAAATCTGCTTCTGAACCTGAAGTTCATCAAAAAGATTTCTTTCCGTGAGCCCAAACTGAGTCGCTATCTGTTTGAGGTAAATTTCCTGTTTCAGCCTATTATCCACATGCGCCACAGATTTCACAATATCTCTGATGGCTTCGGCCTTTTTATTGGGTCGTTTTCAGCTTCTTTAAGGAGAATTTCAGCTTTAAAATCGATAAAATCTTTTTGAATTTTCTTTAATGAAATTTTTGACAAACTCCATCGAATTTTTCCCCTCGCAAAGCTGTCTGGGTCGTGTCCCTCTGGAAACAGCAGAATACGGATATTCATACTTTCCGCAAGGAGCATGTCTATACTTCGGAAACTCGCCTTTATTCCTGCTGCATCACCATCGAAAAGAATGGTAACATTCTCAGTCAGCCTTTTTATCAGCTTTATCTGCTCTGTGGTCAGGGAAGTTCCAGAGCTCGCCACCACATTTTCTATTCCTGATTGATGCAGGGCGACCACATCCATGTAGCCCCTCCACCAAGAGGCACATATTTTATCATGAAACGGCTTGTTTGAGACTGAAACAAGCCATACAGTAGATTGGATTTATGATAAATCTCTGTTTCGGGAGAGTTTAGGTATTTCAGCGGTTTTTGTATTTGATTTTAAAAATTCTGCCACCAAATCCCAGCACACGCCCTGAAAAACCCATGGATAGGGAAAATCACCCTTTCACGGAAACGGTCTATTCCCTCCGTAGATTTTTTTCCGAAAAATGGAAAGTCCAGATTTCTCTAAAAATTTCTTTGGAATAGCCCTTACTTACGGCATATTGTGTAAAAGCATTTTTGAGCTCTGGAGAATATCCAAGCTGAAATTTCTTGATGGTTTCTGGCTTCAGTTCGCGTTCTTTGAAATAAGAAAGCCCTATATTCAGCCCTTCTTCGGTTTCATAAAAGTTGGTTTTGAAAAATCATTCGCTACTTCGTGGATTTTTATATAACAAATCCTTGTCGGTCTGCGCTTTTTCTTCTTCGGTGAGGTCTTTTTCAGCTCCTCTATTTCTATTCCGTACTTTTTAGCAGCATAGCGGAGAGCTTCTGGATAGGAAAAACCCTTCGATTTCCATCAAAAAGAAATCGCCGTACCACCTTTTTCCAGAAGAGAAATCTTTCCAAATCTGTTTACTAGGAGAAACTATAAAACTCGGCGTTTTTCTCATCTACAAAAAGGGCTGAGACCTTTATAGTTAGAGCCTGCTCTTTTCAGCTGGACATATTCGCCGACGATTTCCTCCACACGAATGGCAGAAAAATCTTTGTCTATGGTTTCTTTTGTAATCATGGGCGTAAAATTATGAATTTTATTTAAAACCTAAATCTTTTTATAATGTGTATAAGTGTTTATAAAATAAAAATTTTTATTGTTCGCATGCATTTTGCATATCATTTTTAACTCAAAATTTATACCTACAAAAAAATGAAAAATAAAATATTCTGAGCTAATAGACCAGACCTTATATTTCCCACAGGAAGAGTTCAACTATGACAGCGAAAGCCTGCACTTTCACGGAATCAATCTGATGAATGTGGTGGAGCAGTTCAGGGACGCCGCTGAAAGTAAGTTACCTTCCAAAAATTTCACAAAACATACAAAGAGCCAAAAATGGTTCGCGGAAGCTATCGATAAAAACAACTACAAAAACGGCTACAGATACTGCTACTGCACGAAATCCAGCCATTTTTCTTTTCGTCTTGGAAGAAGCTCTGAAAAAAATGATATCAGCGTGGAGACTTCCTCTGCATTTGACATCGATATCGTGAAAAACTCTTTGAAAAAGGGAAAGTAAGCCGAGATATAGAGGTTATCTGTAATGGTTTTAAAACAGATGATTATCTTGAAAAAAATTTCAAATCTAATCAATGATGGTTTTGAGAATGTAATGCCAATAATTGACAATTATCGTGAGCTGGACAAACTGACCGAAAGCATCGACAGAACCTTTGATATCGGTATCCGTATCGCATCAGAGGAAGAACCAAAATTTGAATTTTATACATCAAGATTGGGAATTGGATACAAGGACATTATCCCTTTATTACAGCCAAAAATCGCAGAACATCCAGAATGCTAGCTGAAAATGCTCCATTTCTTCATCAATACAGGAATAAAAGACACCGCATATTACTGGAACGAATTGTTCAAATGTCTGCGTGTTTATGCTCGTTTGAAGAAAATCGCGCCAGAGGTAGATTCCCTAAACATAGGGTGGAGGTTACCTATAAAAACTTCTCTTAATTTTGATTATGATTATGAGTATATGATTAACGAGATTGTATCTCAAATCAAGAAATTCTGCTGAGGAAGAAGGCGTAGATGAACCTAATATTTATACTGAGTTTGGGTCTTTTATCAGTTGGAGAAAGCGAGTGCTAATCTCTACAAAAATCATCAGCCAAAAACGCCAAAAACGATAGAGAAAATGGGATATGATAGATAGATAGTTTGCATGACTACACTGCCTGACACTTGGGCTATTTCCGCCATTTCATCATGCTTCCACTAAACCGATGGAAGATTCATATGAAAGGGTTTTCTTGGGTGGACTAACCTGTGATTCAGATGATTACTACAATTCTGGAACAGCACACCAATGCCATCTACCTGCCTGTATTTAGTGATACTAAACCTCTTTATATCGGATTTTCAATACGGGAGCTTACCAAGAAAACCATCAGTGGTTTCGGAGGTGTCCCACCATTGTTTTGATTCCACAGCCGAAACATATTCTCATCAGCAGAAATGAAGATGGAGAACTTGAATACGAGGTATTTAGCGAAGAGCAAAGACCTGAAAGATGTCTTAAAATTATTAGGCTACTAAAAACATTAAAAACCTCCAAAAATTTGAGGTTTTTCTTTTATATTTAAAAGATTAATCTAATTCTATCAAAGTAATCTCTGGATAAATCCCAACTCTTCCATGAAAACCAATAACTCCGAAACCTCTGTTTACATAGAGATATTTTTCCCATGCTTTCGTATAAATCTATCCATTTTTATAGCGATACTGCACTGGCGACCATTTCACATTTTTCAAATCAAGACCAAACTGCATTCCGTGTGTATGCCCAGACAGAGTCAGCTGAATATCAGAGGGATGAGTTTTTACCACTGCATCAAAATGCGTAGGGTCGTGCGACATCAGTACTTTCACGGCATCCGTAGGAACGCCTTTTACAGCCTTATCCAAGTCACCAAACTGAGGGAAAGTCGGTTCTCCCCAGTTTTCCACTCCTAAAAAGATAAATTTTTCACCATTTCTTTCAAAAACTCTATGCTCATTTCGGAGCATTTCAAAACCCTAGCTTGTCTTTGATAATCAATTAGCTTTTGGGACATTTTGTTTTTTGTTCCTCGCTCGTATTCCATTGCCCATAAAGTCCATAGTCATGATTTCAAAACGGAAAAACTTCCGTCTCTTAGCCTTAATTTGAGAAAATAAAGAGATAAAAAGGCTTATCCTCGGCATAATTATTCACCATATCTCCTGTAAACAGCACTAAATCAGGTTTTTGCTCATTGATTAAATCTATAGCGTGCTGCAACTTTGGAAGGGTCAGAAGAAACTCCCACTATGAACATCGGAAATTTGAACAATTCTATAACCTTTTGAAACTTTTTGGGAAGATTTTTAAATTTTAATTTTACTTTTCTTAAAATATGGCGATATTTGCCAGAAAATAATGCCATCTACCACTGCAAGAGAAAGCAGTATAGTACCGCCCAAAGCCATCAAACCAAGGAATTTTCTCCTCTCTGGATAGTGGCTTCCCTTGGCAGAAAAAGTCTGAACCAAATACTTACCAAACCGAAGAATATCATCCACCAAAAGAAAAAGAACCATGACCAGTTTTTGGGATGATGAATATCATCACAATGTTCATCATAAAAGGAACTTTGGAGGAATCTGGTCTGATAACAGCCAAATAGAAAATAACCGCATAAATCAGGGCATTAACCGCCACATATCCTCCTCTGATAAAAGGATTTTGAGTCAAATTCTTAACTCCCTGATAAACATATATTTCTAAAAACTAAAATTCCGAAGATAAGTAAAAACTGTTTTCGCATGGAATAAAAATTATAGATATTATTTAAAAAGAACACACCAGCATAGATTTATGCTGATGTGGTTTTTATAGTTTTTGTATGAAAAAGTATTAATTGTTAAGGCATTTTATAAACGAGATGCATTGATATTCATCCCTGCGCCCACGGAACACATCACTACATAATCTCCTTTCTTCATGCTGTGTCCTCTCATTTTACCTTTAGTAATGAGGTCATACATCGTAGGAATACTCGCCACAGAGGTATTTCCCATTTCTTGGATAATCATAGGAGTGATGTTATGGTCATATTCAGTTTTGCCACTAGAGTTTATAGAGTCTTGGGATGATTGCATAGTCCATTTTAGCATTAGCCTGATGGATTAGAATTTTTTACATCATCTATACCAATTCCCCGCAGCATCGATAGTTTCTTTAATCGCAGGAGGAACATTTTGTCAAAAACATATTCATAAATTTTTCTTCCTGCCATTCTGATATATTTTTCTTAGGTCATGGTCTCTATTCAGAGAACAATCCATATCCAGATAAGTAATTTCTTCCTGATTATCACAAAATAGTAGCCAAGAAATCATTCTACAGTTTCATCATCTGTAGCCTTTCATAGCTACAGCACCTGCGCCATCCGCAAAAATCATTCTATTTCTGTCATATGGGTCTAATGCTCGGCTCGGTGTTTTCAGAACCTACCACTAGAATAGTTTTGGCTTTTTCCTGCCTTTATGAGAGAATCTGCCAAAATCATAGATTCTACCCAGCCAGGACAACCAAAAATCATATCATAATTCACACATTTTCTGCTTTTTTTATGCCAAGTTTATGCTTTATTCTTGCAGACATAGAAGGCATAAAGCTACTTATTCCATCTACATTGATTTCCCAAAATTACTCGCGCAGATAATATAATCTAGGGTTTCGCGGTCTATTCCTGCATCTTGGATAGCTATTTTCAGAGGCTTTTTGGTATATCAGAATTGTTTTCATCATCATTCACATACCTACGGCGCTCAATTTCAGTAATTTCTACAAATTTTTAACAATTTCCTCATTAGGGTTTGTCTATAACTTTCCCGTTTTCATCATAGAAAACAGCATCTAAGAAATAATTTCCATCTATTACTCTCTGGAATATAAGATCCTGAACCTATGATTATAGTATTTTGGCATAATTGTGATTTTTAGTTTATTGTAAAATTCCTAAAGGATAGAACTACTACCCTACTCATATAAATAAGGTTTATAAATTTTATAGCTTTAAAAATTACAAAAATAAATAACCTTACTTAGAATTGTTATGAAATATACAATAATAAATTAAATAATTATTGATTTGTCAGAGAGAAAAATATATTTGGTATAATGTATTATTTTATTAGAGAGTTAAATTCATTTACAAACTCTATCTTCATCAAAAATTTATCTCTCTCACAAAATTACAAAACCTCCCAAAAAGGAAGGCTTCAAAATTATCTTGCTATATTTACTGCTCTAGTTTCGCGGATTACCGTTACTTTTTACTTGTCCTGGGTAAGTCAGCTCGTTTTGTATTTTTCTCTGAAATATCATATGAAAGCTGATGAGCTCTTTCATCATTCACTTTACCGCTCTCTACCATTACTCTCAGTTCCTACCTGCCTGTATCGCGAACGCGTTAGAAACTCCATCAAAAGCTTAATGCTGCCGCTTCTAAATCTTTTTAATCTTTGGATATATGATTCTAAAAACTTGTCTTCTCGCTCCTGGTCTTGCTCCTGATATTGCATCGGCTACCTGAACGATTGGCGACAATAGAGAGTCATTTCTATCTCATCGTGGTGCGCACCGATAGCATTGACTACCTCTGGATTTTCTCCAAATTTCTCTGCCCACTGCATTCCTAAAAAGTGCGTGTGGTAATTCAGATTCTTCCTCTGGAACTTTTCCTATATCGTGCAATAGCCCTGCTCTTTTAGCTAATTTCACATTTAATCCCAGCTCTGCAGCCATAGTAGCAGCTATATTTGCCACCCTCTGGAGTGCTGTAATAGGTTTTGCCCATAGGAAGAACGATATTTCATCCTACCCACTATCTTTTACAAGCTCTGGATGAAGCCCATGGATACCCAAATCTATTATCGTTCTCTTCCTACTTCTATGATTTCCTCTTCTATCTGTTTGCGGGTTTTTCTACAACTTCTTCTATCCTTGCAGGGTGAATTCTTCCATCGGTAACGAGTCTATGAAGTGAAAGGCGAGCAATCTCCCTTCTTACAGGGTCAAACACGAAAGCAAAATAGCCTCTGGCGTATCATCTACTATAATTTCCACTCCTGTAGCAGACTCAATGCACGGATATTTCGCCCTTCTCTACCGATAATTCTTCCTTTAACCTCATCAGATTCTATATTAAATACCGAAACTGAATTCTCAATCGCCTGCTCTGTCCCGATTCTCTGAATAGTCTGAATAACGATTTTTTTCTCGCTTCGTTTTTCGCATTCATCTGAGCCTCTTCCATTATGTTCTGTACATAAGCTTGGGCTCTGGTTTTTGCTTCTGCTTTTAGAGATTCTACCAATTCTTTTTAGCCTCATCGGCAGAATAGTTAGATATTTTTCCAGCATTTCTACTTTTTGAGAAATGGCTTCATTGAGCTCAGCTTGTTTTTTTATCAACGATTTCTGATTTTCTCTGATACTCAGTCTGTTGTTTCTCAAATCTTTTTCAAGTCTAGAAACTTTACTAAGCTCATCATTTAGTTTACTTTTCTTTATCCTTCGCTCTTTTCTCTATTTCCTGCATCTCACGAGCTTGGATATTGGCATCATGCTCTGTTTTTAGTTCTAAAAACTTTTCTTTTGCCTGTACTATTCTCTTTCTTATAGATTCTGCTTTGTACATTAGGCATTCTGAATAATATTCTCTGCGTTTTGTTTAGCAGTCTTTTTATAATGAAAATTAGCTTTGAATTTGTGGCTTTCCTCGAATAAAGAATACCTCCCAAAGCTCCCACTACAAGACCTATTATGATATAAATTACCTCCATTATTTATTTATTAACTATTTGATTATTTTCTTTCCAATTTTTTACAAAAACCCACAATAATCCATTTGTGATGTTAGAGTAAACTCCCTATCAACACGATTTGAGCTTATTTCTACTCTCTGTAATCCGACAAGATGACGGCGCGCCATTGAGCAGACCTTTCACTCGGTAATTGTTTAGCGTTGAGTTTACCTAAAAGTTAGAATTATTGCAGGCTTCATTTATTTTTTTCTTTCTTATCCTCTTCCAGCTCCCTCCAAAAATTTATTATTTCTTTCAGCTTTTTATCAGACTCTTTGAACTCTCTCTCCATTCTCAGTTGATTAAACTCTGTATTTATCATAAGTCTAAGGACAGTCATTGCGATAGCATCTTGTTTGTCTTTTGTAGCATAGTTGGACTCCCACATCTTTTATCATCATCTCTATATTTTTCCCCTATCCTACGCTACTACTTCCTCCTGTTCTGGAGCAATATACAATGCATAATACCGTCCCTGCTATATTTATTCTTATTTCCTGCTGAGCCATTACATTCCAGTATTTCTAAGATAAGTTATACATGCATCAATCTCCTTAATCAGTCTATTGATATGATTTTTCATCAATCTATTATGGTCTGGATTACCAGAAATTGCTGAAATCAATTTTATCTTTTTGTTCCTCCTTCCAACTCCTGATTTTTCTCTCTGCTCCTCTTCATTTTTCCTCTCAGCAAATCATATTTTTCCTGCAATTCCTTATATTCTTTTGATAATTCTTTTTATAATCTTTATTGATTTTTAGAATTTTTATCTCTTAATACAGAAAAATTTTTATCTAAATCCACTGACATCTCCGAAGTTTGTTCTAACTTAATACGCAAAAAGTACAATGGATTTTTACTAAATTTTTAAATAAAAACCATAAACTTTCGTCTATGGCTCTCTTTCTATTCAAATTTTAGGACAAACATCAGTGCATTTGTTTTTTAAGGAAGACATGGTTCCTGCCCAGTGGTTAGGCGTTGTAGGATTGTCCTGCACCAGCTCGTTATTTATCATAAATGTTCCTCGTATGGCAGGAGTAAGTTTAAATTTAGAAAAATAAAACTGTATTCCTATCTCCGCAGACCACGCGAAATTATTCGTTCTCGTTCTAAAAGTCCCTTGCAGATTGTCATTCACACTTTTTTCATTAGATTGTAAATTCACCAGCCAATTGACCCCTCCCGCTGCGTAAGGACGAGAGTTAAACCATCTATTCCCATGAAGTTCCAGCATTACAGGAACATCTACATAAGTGGATTTCACCTTTCTCAAAGTGTATAAATCTCTATCAGCAGGATTCACCGCTAAAACTGCTGCATTTTTAAAAGTAAGCTCCCTCTCCACGAACTGAATCCCTGGTTCCAGCCTGATATCCAGATAATCATTGATTTTCATTCTTCCTATAAGTCCAGCCCCAAATCCCACAGAATTTCTCACTGCCACTGGACTGTTTTTGCTCTGAAAAATCCGTTCGCCAACTTTACTTTTATAATCAAAACTATTGGCATTGAGATAAAAACCCATAGCTGTACTTGTCCTCATCTATCCACTCCAGCCTGTCCGGCCTATCTCTGATGTTAAACAGCGACTGCGCGTCTGACATTGAAAAAGTCCAAACAATGATAATACTCCAAACAATTTTTCATCTTATTTTTGCTTTATAAATTGTTACAATTCCTAAACTTAATTTTTTATACTCCACTTTTGAAAAACCCCAAATCTAATAAAAATATTTTTCATTCTTCCCACAAGGAAAATTCTGTACAGAATCCGGCAAATAGGCGTATGCCTCCTTTTCACCAGAAATCATCTTTGCTAAAAATGGAAGCACCTTATTGAAAATAAAAATTATACAAAGGCGACAAAACTCCCTCCATTTTTTGAGAATTCTAAAATATAGACATTCCCTGTTTTTCCTTGACCACCCGCCTCAGCTCACTTAGACCTTTTTCTAAGTTTTCAAAATTCCTTACACCAAATCCAACGCTCACAGCATCAAATTTATTACTTTCAAAAGGTAAATTTTCTGCATTTGCTTTCTGAATGGTTATATCTGCTCCCAGTTGTTTGATTTTTCTTATCAGCCAAATTGAGCATTTCTTGGGACAAATCCACAGCGGTTATTTTTCCCTCGAATTTTTTCCAAAGCGCTATCGCCAGCTCGCCTGTCCCTGTGGCAACATCCAAAAATCTGTTTCGGGTCATCGCCTGCATCCAGTTCACCAAGTTTTTCCGCCACAAAAGGTCTATCCGAAGCGAAAACAAGCGATTAAAGAAATCATATTTTGGAGCTATTCTATCGAACATATTTTTCCACTCTCAAAGTTTTATTTGAGGCAGAATCATCTACTTTCGTATTTAAGTTCGATTGATTTTCAAGCATTTTAATATATCTTTCAAAAATATATTCGGCGGCAAAGATATCACAAAAATCAAATCATCGTTAAAATGGCTTTTTCCGATTATTTTATCGTTTTTATACCCAAAATCTTTAAATAATTTCAGTAATTAATAAACAATAAAAATAAAAACTCCCAGTAGGAACTGGGAGCAAGGAATAATAATAATAATAAAAAAATCAAAAATTTATCAAAAACGATTAACGATGGCAAATTTACAAAAATAACTAAAAAACAACAAAAGCTTGTGATTTTACATGAAACAACTTGGAAACTGGTAGAAAATCAAACATTTACAAACTACGATAACAGTGAATTTGAGTGGTTTCAATTATTCTGCGATGGACTAGACAGACAATGGTGTAAAAAAATAAAAGTTCAAACAAAGTTTGAACTTTTTCATTTTATAAATTATTTTCAGTAATAAATAAAAACTCCCAGTAATAGCTGGGAGCAAAGAAAAAGTTTAATTTTTATCAAAAATCAAAAATATGAAAAATATTTATATTTAATATACGAATGTACAAAAATTCAAACAAGTAATAAAAAGGTAAGATATTGATTTTTAATATCTTACCTATGCAGAAAGGAAGGGATTCGAACCCTCGATACGGTTACCCGTATACCACCTTTCCAGGGTGGCCTCTTCAACCACTCGAGCACCTTTTCTATTAATTTTTGCAAATGTATAAAATAATTTTTTAATTACAAGACATCTCTCCTTTTCAAATTTTTAGAAAACTGCTGGGAAAAACTTCTGCATATTTAGGATTGTCTATCAGATGCATCGTCTTTGTCAAAGCACTTTCTATGGTGATATCTCCTCCGCTGATAGCATTGATTTTAGAAAAAAACATTACTGTTTTCATACTTTCCCTAAACTCACGCCGCCCTGATGGACACTGGCTTATGACCACGATATCTATATTTTTATTGCGTATTTTCTGCAAAATTTCCAGCGTTCCAGTATCTCCGAAAAATCGTCCCCCGAACTGAAAAACTTGGATAATCAAAAACCTTTACAGCATCTATTTTTAGTAAATATTCCAAATTCATCCCTGGGAAAAATCCTGCACAAATGCACGCTGGTACTCAGATGATAGTCCACAGAAAACTTTTTCATCCTGCTGAGGGCGGAAGAGATAACTTTCTTTAATGTTCAAAAACACGCCTGATTTACCCAAAAATAGGATAATTAGGGCTTTTGGAAGGCATCAAAGTTTTTCCGAACTGTACTTTATACTTCTGTTTCCGCGCAGGAGCTGATGCTCAAAATACAATGCCACTTCCTGAATAACCGCCTCATTTTTCTTTTATACAAACTCGCGTAGTAAAGGCTTGTCAGCAGGTTTTCTTTGGCATCTGTCCGCAGGTCTCCCTATCGGCAACTGAGAACCTGTCAAAATCACTGGCTTGCGCAGTCCTTTCAGCATAAAAACTCAGCGCCGAAGAGGTGTAAGCCATCGTATCTGTGCCGTAGCAGAATAAGAAATCCATCGTATTTTTCATAATTCGCCTCTATCACTTCTGCTATCGCCCTCCATTTTTCAGGGCCGATGTCCGAGCTGTCTAGTGGCGGCGAAAACGAATGGATGTAAGTATCACAATCCAGCAGCTTGATTTCAGGCAGCTTGTCAAAAATCAAATCAAAATCAAAGGGTTTAAGACTTCCTGATGTTATAGTCTTTTTCCATCCCGATGGTGCCGCCTGTGTAGATAATCAGAACTTTTTCTTTTCATGGGTTAAATTTTGTCAAAAATAACGGAATTTAAATTCAAAACAAACTCCTCCAAATTCTTTTTCCATATTTTTGGGATTATTTTTAGAAAAATATAGCGATACAGAGGGCTTTTTCAGACACGAAACAAGCATAACTCTTTTCCATTGGTAAAACTTTCAAATCATCCATTCCTTCAAAAACCCAAAGTAACTGATTTATTCGGCTCATACAAATGATTAATCACCCAATATCCCGATATATCCAGCCTCGTTTCCCTCCAGCTCCCTCTGAAACTTCCCAATTATGTTCGTTTAGTTTCTTTCTTAAATCTTCTATATGAGCTGTTTATCATCTTTTTAGCAAATTCATTTATCTCTTTGGATTTACTCTTATCATAGTATTCTTCTGTGGCATAGTGTCTTGCATCATAGCCAAAAGTCATTTTTCACACTTATTTCAGCGCCATTTTTCTAAAAAGAATTTCAATAATATCAAGATTCCCATGAATACAGACGTTTTGGATAGGAGTAAAATTCAGTTCCCCCTGCTGGTTTACATCTGCTCCGTTTTTATCAGCAAAATAACATCTTCCTTAGACTGAGAATTAACCGCCAAGTTTAACAGCGTTTCCATCGTACCCTAAATCATGGACGGAAGTAATGGGACTACAATCCAAAAAACTAGGAAAATCCTGATATTTCGAAAAAAGTTTTGTCAAAAATTCATCCATTTGCTCCAAAACAGCTTTAATTTCATGAGTTTTTTTAGCCCTAATTTAAAAGCAGACTATTTATATTCTCTGGCTTTCTCGCCCACTCCACATTATACACAAAATCAGCATTTTTCTATAGTTTCTACTACTTCCAAAGACTGGGCTTTTGCTTTTTATTTTAATATTTCTCCTACGGAAATTTTTTGCTGAAAGTTTTTTTGAGTAAAGTCTCTACATCCTCGAAACAAAGACTCCATATCGTCTGCTCCTACAAATGGCTGTTCCAGCCAGATAATTTTCTGCGTGATACATCCAAAACCCTCGAAAACCAAGCCTTTTTGCAAAGGCTGGGAAATTCGTATCTGGTGAATCACACACGATGGGTCATAGGCAACTCCGCTTCGTTCAGAGACTTTCATTTTATGTTTTGAATCCATCCAGCCCACTACCAAATTAGAAGTAATACTTCCCAAACTATACGCACTACAAGTGAATACCACATACTTCCCGCCTGCTTTTTGTAAGGCAATGATATCCCACATCTATATATTCTGCCGTTCCTATTTTATTAGGGAATAGAGCGAATATCGCCACTGTGTTTACAGCCCTAATAGACTGAGATTACTATAGTTACAAACATCTTGTCTGTCTTCATAAATAATACTGCACGACAAATCCATATCCATATGCTGAGCTGAAGCCCTTTTTCTCCCACTGCATAAAAAGCCTTATTTTATCGCCTTCCAACGGAAAAGTTTCTCCCATCAAAGTCGGATTAAAATCCTGCAAATTTTGGCTTCTGTCTCCTGTAGGAAGCGGAATTTCATACAATTTTTGAGGGCAATGTATATATAATCCTGTTTCGGACTGAGAAAATCTCCTCTCTATCTCTTTCAAAGTAAAATTCTTTATACAAGATTGAAAATCAGCCAATTCCTCATCCGAATACAAACTCAAAAATTTATTCGCAGGAATGCTTTTTCTCGTTCCCATCGCCGTTTTTACACTTCGCTGCGCTTCCCTGTCAAAATAAATTTCCACAAAAGAATTCAGGGTAAGTAAAAACTTCATAGGAACTGCTGAGGAAACCTTCTCAAAGGCCTGCAAAGTTTCTTCTGCACCGAACCAAAGCATATTGGAAAACAATGACCTCGCAAACAAACTCGGCTTCTGCTGTAAAAAGCGCAAAAAGTACTTTCTGCATCGGTTTTTGAACGAAAATAATCTACTTTTCCCTGCCAGACTTCATAAGCCTGATTATAAAAACATCAAGAACGGCTTTCAGCTTATCAAAACCTTTCTTTCTGCTGTATTCAGCCAAACGAAGCGCTCGGATAAAACGAACCCACATCTGGCGGTTAGGATGCATCTGCTCAGCTATTTTTCCACCGAAAAGAGGCAATTGGTTCAGCCAAACAGCCGCCATTTTTTGCTTCTTTTCGGGAATATTTCAGTTTTAATCGTTCTTTCACCGACAATTTTTGCAAAAACACTCAAATCACTCTGTCTTTTGGATGTGTTTGTGATTTTGCTCTATGTTTTTAGCAACTACTTTGGGTTTGATGATTTGTAAAAACCTGTTTTCTTGTACCATAAATACCGTAAAATATCGGTTTGGACTACGAAAATACCCGCCTGCATCCTGCTCTTTTCCCTGCGAAATAAGTTCATCTACTACAAGAATCAGCGTTTCTTTAATTCCCTACAACTACTTCATTTTCAGGTTTATAATATTTTTAAAAAGTAATTTGAGTGAATCTGTCTGTGTGGCATCCAGCGGAACTTTAGAAACGAGCAAGCTTTCTAAAAGAGCCTTTCATTTCTTTTTCTGTCCAAAGGTCAATAACTTTGAGCTTACTTCCTTGATTTTCAAGCTTTAATTTACCAAAAACAAAGGGCGTTCCACAGAATGGACAGCCGTTATAGCGAGTTCATGGGAAAAGTTCCATCAGGAATGATGTGCCCGCAGTCCAGCTTTACAGCGGTATATTTCTCATTATCATAGACTTTATCATGATAGTATTTTTGAGGTTTCTTCATTAGGAAGCCTCTCCTATTTCTTGATTAAACCAAGCCGTTATCCAGTGGTCATAGACGCTCTCGCCTGTGGAATTTCCCCAGTTTTTTTCACCAAAGGAGTCCAGTTTAGTTTTGTTCCTAAAACTTCCTCAAAATGTGATTTTATCCCTTCTTTAAAGGCAGAAGTAGTGTGATTTATGGCATAATAATGGCTCTGTGACCACAAATCCATGCTTACGAAGCGTATCAATGAGTCGAAGCGTTTCGCCTGTCAATTTAGAAAAACTGGCATCTGCATTGGGAATATAGACTGCATTCTGGCGAAGCGCTATTTTTCTGTAAATCACTGATAATATGAGCATTATTAACATCCATTTTCTTACATTTATTTTAATCTGAACAAAAATAAAAGCAAGGTAATTGCATAAGTAAATCAACCTAAAATGAAAAAGAAGTAACTCATGCTTGACCTTGCCTATTCTTTATGAAAAATCCCACTACGAAGATAGTAATTTTTTTCTATTTATGAAGAATATTTTTCTACGATTATTTTCTAATGTAATTAGATAGTTCCAAATCATTTTTCATTCTGTATAGACTAAATAACAGGTAACTAATATAGCTATCCTGCCTACTATTACTATAAACAGTTAGAATAATTTTTAATAAACCACCGATAGTATTCTGGTAGTTTCAGATTAAATTCTGACTCTCCAGCTTTCATCGATTGAAGTATTCCAATTACATATTGAATTTGGTAACTTATCGAACATTTCAGTTATCTGCTCAATTAATTTAGTATCCATAAAATTTCTAGTTTTTACATTATTTTTAAAGGGAGGGAATCAGATTACGACTGCCCGTTCAGCTTATTATTTTCTATTATTTTAACCAAAGTCAATTCCATGCTTTTTCAAGGCATCCAAATAAACATTTTGCACCTTATCTCGTTTAATATAGAAGTCGTAACAAAGCAGAAATAAAGTCATCTTGTTTATCATCTTCCTGCTCTTCAAGTAGAATTTTTTCATAGATTTTTCAAATTCACTTGAATTTAGTTCAAAAAAATATAAGATTTTGCGCTATGTGAGACAATACCATTTCATCCAGCTCATTGTTTAGCAACATTTTATTAAGAAAAACTCTTTTACTTTATTAGATTTTTGCCCATGTGTCGCTATAAATTTAATTATTTCTACTTGAAAAATTCATCTTCCTCATTATCAAATTCATTCAATAGGAATTTAATGAATTCATCACTTGGATTATTATCATAATCAGACAAAAATCCATCTTTTTCATCTTCGTTTTTCGCATTTTTATACGAAATAATATCTTTTTCTAACATTATTCATTGCATTTTTGTTTTTTCCAATAGTTTTGTTTCCAATTTATAGACTAAACCACATTTTCCTTATTTTCCTATTTTTACTCCAAAACCTAACTTCCCAGTTCGTTATAAACTTTCATCAAGTCCCTTGAAAATCTGCTTATCGGTAAATTTCTGAACAAAATCAAGTCCTTTTTCTGCTCGGAATCTGCATTCTTCGGGATTATCCCATAACTGTTTGATTTTAAACCGAATATCTTCCACATCCAACGGACTGACATACAGAGAGTGCTCGCCTCCTGCCTCTGGAAGACAGCTCTGTATTACTCGTAATGACAGGCGTTTCCGAAAACAAAGCCTCTATCACAGGAATACCAAAGCCCTCAAATAAACTTGGATAAATGAAAATCTCCGCCAAACGATAAATTCCGCCACTCCTGCATAGAAACATTCTCCAAAAACAAGGCTTTTTACTTTATTTCCTACTAGTTCCTGCTCTATTTTTGGAAATATTTGTCTTCTTCCTACCACAACCAGCGGAATATCAGTCCCTTGCAGAGCCTTCACCACCGAAAGCAGGTTTTTCCTCTCTCTATGGTTCCTACATTTTAGGAGAAATCTATCTGGTAGACCGAATTTTTGTTTTATTTCTTTCAGCTGTTCTTCGGTATATTTTTTTCCTTAAAAGCCTGATGACAGCCCTGATAAACGACCCTGATTTTTCTTCTGGAAATTTTCAGAAATTCGATAATGTCCCTTTTGGTCTGCTCTGATATTGCGATGACTAAATCTGCTATCTCTGCCGCTTTTTGAACTTCCAAAAATGGATTTTTCCTGTCAAAAACGAATACAACTCTGGATAACGCACAAAAATCAAATCATGTATGGTCACGATTTTATCGGTTTTTCATTCCATTTTAAAGCGAAGTTCTCCTGAAAGTCCATGAAAAATATCCGCTCCCAAATTCTGTGCATCTACGCCCATTTTAAGCTGTCTTATGAGCATTCCCTTTGAAACGGAAGCATAGGAAACATTAGGAAGGACAAAATATCCTTCCTCTTTGGCTTTGTTTTTCAGCTAAAAGGACAAACTCATCTTCTGGCGAATATTCAGCTAAAATCCTTACCAAATCACGAGAATAATTCCAAGCCCTGAAGTATTGTGAAAAACCTTTTGGCATCAAATGCTATTTTCATTATTTTTGCTTTCGTTTTGTATTAAATCTCTATAAAGACCTGTTTTCCAACCTTTTTCGTTAATAAATTTCAATAGTTTCATCAAAGCGCTGTATCATTTCTTCTCCTGAATTTCGCATCACATAAGCTGGAAAATTAAATTCCTTTTGATGCAAATCGGTAAATTCCCACGGATGAAAATACAAGGCAGCGTATCTCGTTGATTTTCATGCACTTTGCTAATAAAAATTTATAAATCCATAACGGAAAATTATGAAACGAGAGCCAAAAAGCGGAATTCTAAACCAGCTCACTGCTGCAGGTATCTGCCATGTCGTTTTCATTGAAAAATCGTTTGAAACATGCAATTATTGTATCTCCCAGGTAAAAGAGTGGGATTTACAGAAGAATTGTACTCAAAACCAGCTTTTTCACTTCCTCAGAATCTACTCTCGCATTCTGGGCATTCGCAGACCTTTTATCTCTACATTAAACTGATTTTTCAAGCGCTTCTTTGGACATTTTTCAGATGTTCGTTCTCAAAATCAGAATGATAATAAGTATGAGAAGCCAGCTCGTGTCCCTCTGAAATGAGCCTTTCTATAAGGTCTGGAACCTGCTGTGCAAAAACAACCGTCGAGAAGAAAGTTGCCTTTTGCATTATGCTTTTTCAAAACATCCAAAATGGAAAATCAATCCCTCGCCGAGAAATCGCTATTTGCCTTTGAAATCAATATCATAGCCATATTCCTTTCGGCATATCAAATTCTTCTATATCAAAACTTAGGTAAATCATTTTTGTAATTATTAGTTTCCTCTGTAAGTAGAATAGCCATAGGGAGATAAAGTAATCGGAATATGGTAATGCTGAGTATCCTTTATCTCAAAAACTACTTCTATAAAAGGGTAAAAAGTTTTTGTTTCAATCGTTCAAAAATAAGGGACAATATGAAAAGTAAGTTTATAGATTCCGTTATTATTTTTACCAGATTCTTCTTTTCAAAAATTCTTTAATTCTCCCGTTATTATCCGTGTATTTTTCGTCTATCACTACCCAATTTTGATTTTTATCCTGCTTGGATAGAGCTTATTTTTACATTTGGAGCGGTTTTCCTTGTGAAATATCCAAAATATGACTTGACAATTGATATTTTTCTTGCGCTCTGAATAAATGAGCTGAAAAATACTAACAACATTAAAATTATGTTTCTCATTTTTATGTATTTTTATTTACAAATTTTTCTTCTTGAATGATATAACTTGGTCTTCTTCTTTGGTTTGTTTAAAGATTTTTCCGATATAAATTCCGGATAATTCCTAAGATAATGAGCTGCAAACCTCCAAAAACACGATGGTCATTATCAGAGATGCCCAGCCTGATATCTCAGAGCCATTGATAAAAGCAAAAATCACATAAGGAATGTACAAAACAGATAAACATGAAAAGAAAAAGCCCAAAAGTACTGCAAAATACAAGGGTTTCACACTAAAAGCTGTCACTCCGCCAAAGCCAATGAAGCATCATCGTATATTTGGTCTGTCCCGCAAAAACGAGCTTGTGCTGTGTAAGGCAAATATACTTGCTGAAAGCCCACCTTAAGGGACTATTCCACGCAGGAAAGGTTCATTTTCGTTCATAGAACGGATAACCTTTACCACCGCTTGGTCTAACAAACGAAAAATCTGCCGAACCTTCTTTTATCTCAATATCGGAAAGTAAATTTAGAATTTTATAAAACTGTTGTGATGTTTGCTGTTTTTCTTCGAAATTTCAGCAGGATAAGTCCGCAGTGTGGCTACCACTTGGTTGCTTTCTTCCCATTTCTGGATAAGTTCTGGAAGGAGAGCAGGCGGATGCTGTAAATCACAATCCATCGATATAACCGCATCACCAAAAGCGTGGTCTAGCCCTGCTTTTACAGCCAACTGATGCCTCAAAATTCCGTGAAAATGAAATATATTTTACATTTTCATCCTCGCTGCTTAGTTTTTAGAACTTGAAGGGAATTATCCGTACTACCATCATTTACTATAAATCAAAGAATATGAATACTCTGGCAATTTTTCAGAAAAACGCCCTTTAATGGCCTCATACAGCGGAATAATATTTTCGCTTTCGTTATAACATGGAACGATGATATCTATTTTCTTCATTTTCTTTAAAATTTAAAAACACATTTCCCAAATGATACTCAGCCAAATAAGTGCTGGCGGAACAGCCCGTAAAGAATACCGAATAATATAAGGCTCTTTCAGCGGTTTGAATATATCCGTCGGAGAAAGTGATGCTAAAATAGCTAAGGATAATAAAATGATTTTCAAGGTTTTTTTTTTATTTGGAGTAGAAACAAACCAAATTCCTATCCCTACATAAGCGATGATATAAGTGCTATTTTCTGTCCCTGTGCTGAACAAACAGAGAAATATACTCACCGAAGCCAATAATAACAATCTGAACCTTAGGTTTTTTATACTGATTTATTCGTAAATAAGGCAGCGCAAATAAAACTAGTCCAATAGCAATCACCACCAAATTATTATTATAAATTCCCGTTCGCTGCAAAAATCCTAAAAAGGGAAAGATTTTGCAAATTATAATGCGAAGTGTCTAAATTTGACCCGTTTTTCTCCGAAAGAGAAATATACCATTCGTGATATTGAGAAATCACATAATCCGTTGAGGAATAAAGCATTGGCAAACAAAATAACAGCCCAAGCCACAGCAGTCCAGACCACTACAAAAACGCCATTTGTCTTTGGCAAAAAGAAAAATGCCAGACCTACAATTCCCGTAAAGTTTCGTTAAAAGCCCAATAACGATAAACAGCGTAGCCCAGTGGCTTTTCCCTTTTTCAATGAAAACAAATGCTCCCAAAAGCAGCGCAATAATGCTGACATTAAACTGCTGCATCGCTGCCGCAGTATATAAACTCGTGAACAGAAATGAATAAAACGCCTATAACTGCCCATTTCGGGAGAGGAAGCTGGCGAATAGCCCAATACAAAAAACGCCGAATTAGCCAAAAATCCATAGCGAACAGCCCGAGCCAATTAGGCAAAACAGCAAAAGGTGCTATAATCCCGCTGAAAAATATCCCATAATGATTCATATCAAAATATTCTCTGGATATGGAACATAAAGTGGAAGCTGCTGTATCGTATGCCAGAAAAACCCTTTGAATATCAGATAGTTATTATGCTTTTTCTGGTCGGAAAAGCCGTCTGGAGGACAGCACACCAAACGACAACCCAAACCACAAAACACCAATAAAAACGATAATTCTGAAAGAGCTTTTTATCATTAAATTCATAAATTTAGTAAAAATAATGGCAAAATTTAAAGTATTTCTGCTCCATTTTTCTAAAAATCTTCCCTTTTTCCATTTTTGAGATTCTTCATAAGAAGATTTATTCATACTATTATAAATATCCTCATTCGTTATCAAATATTTCAGCTTTTCTCTAAACATCTGCTTATCGCCCAATGGTATCAGAAAACCATTTTTTCATTAATGATATCCGAAGGACCATAGTTACAATCATAAGCAACAAGAGCATTAGAGACAGAACATAGCTTCCACTAACACAGTGGGCAGACCTTCCTTTAAAGAAGTGGATACGAAGATTTTAGATTTATCTAATAGTCTTGAAATTTCATCTATATTTTTGAACCTAAAAACATACATTTTGCATCAAGACCCTTATCTTTTACATATTTTTCTAAATTATTTTCTTTCCACTCCATCACCTATAATCTGTAAAATCCAGTCTTTTTGAAGATTAGATTGTTCAAAAATTTCCAATAATTCTCCTACATTTTTTACCTTTTATCCAGCCTCCCCACAAAGGAAATGACATTCTCTTTACTTTCCGATGGTATAAAATTTTTTTACTTTCAAATGGCTCTCCATAATATTAGGAATAAAGAAAGTTCTGCTAAAATGCTTATAATACTGGACAGAAGGAGTATTGATACATACTATACCTTTTAGATTTTTATAAAAATTTTTCTTAGTTTTTATTATAGAGCCATCCACCCACATTGTAATCTGTGTGTTCCCAAGCTATTGTTTTAGCTGCAATATCTTTTAAATGTACCCAAAAAAAGAAGAGATTTTATACCAGCAGGATATAATGGTATCATAATTCTGATGGTGTTTTCAGAAGCCAATTTTTTTGAGTAATAGATAAACCCCGATATGAGAAATATACGAATTGATATTCTGTATTTTAGGAATGAATTTGAGGTGTTTCACATTAAATTCACAAATTCCCCATGCCCAATGCGAAAAACATATCCGCTGTATGGATTTTAATGTTTTTATTTAATGAATAAAAGCGTCTGTTTTACTTGTCAGTAATAGGATTTCAACTTCATGTCCCTGTTCCACGAGTTCATTGGCAAGATTAGTCATCACTCTAGCACTCCCCAGGGTTAAAAAGTACATAATATATCAATAAAATCTTCTTTTTCATTTTTCACCTTTTTATTTTAGCTTATGATAAACAAAACTCATAGGAAAAATCAGTATTCCTAATATTTTTGATGATTATATTTTTGGGAGAAGAGATAACCTCTGATATTGAACTTCTATTTTTTCAATGAATAATACTGATAACCAATAAGATTCCTAAGCAGAGTTTTGGGATAACTATAAATTTTATCTGCATAAACATTGATGAAAGGTGAGATAGCTTTGTGATAACCCAAAAGCATTTTTTGACATCATAGAAACTATTCGCCAAAGAATATTCATCTTCCAAACTCTGTGATAGACTCTCACAGCTTTTATTGATAAATCTATGTTTCCCTTGGACATCGAACAAAAACTGATAGACCCCTCTGGAATAAAACCTTTTCCTAAATATTTTTCCTCCTGTAAGTTCATATTTCGGAAAAACCTTTGCAAAAACCAAGTCCCCATTTATCGCCTTTTACTTTGTAATGATATCTCATCTCAAAAAGATAGAGCAGTCCAGTGGCGATTTTGGATATTCTTCACCGATGAGTTGTCCTTTTTCATCCACTGCCAGCCCACACACAAAAACAATATCATCTGGAACATTTTCTATTTCACCGAGTAAAATTTCCAAAGCATTCGGCAGGATAGCATCATCTGAATCCAAAATCGTGAAAATACTCTGTGTTACAAAGCTTTTTACACCTCTTATGATTGATACAAATTTATGAGCATTTTTCCTGATAATGATATTCAATCTCAAAATCAGCATTTTGTTTAAAAATTTTCTACTAAATCTCTTGTATTATCGGTAGAACCATCATCTATAATCAGCCATTTGAAAACCTCTGATAGTCTGGTTTTTAAGAGACTCAAAAGTTCTTCCAAGAGTATGTGCTCTATTATAAGTAGGGAGTAAAAATGGTAATTTTTCCATGCTAAAAATTAGTTTTTCAGGACATTTTCAAAAACTTCTGTAATCTGTTGGTAGATTTTCTTTTCATCAAATTTTCTCATCGGCATTTTTTGTCCCTTGATGTTATTCTATCCACCAGATTTTTATCTATTAAAAATTGTTTCATCGCTTCATAGATAGCGTCTTCATTACAATCCACCAAAAGCACCATCTACTCCATCCTCTATCATTTCTGGAATTCCTCCTACATTTGTAGAGATAATAGGTTTTTCCCAGACCCCATAACCTCTCCTATTGTCAATGGGTAACTTTCTGATTCAGAAGGCATAACAAAATAATCAGATGCTTTGATATAAGGCCAAGGATTTTTCTGACTATCTAAAAAGTATAAAGCTCTCCTCAACTCCTAATTCTTTACGCTGTTTTTTCAAATTTTTCCATCTCATTTCCTCCACCAATTACAGCTATAGAGTGTTTTAATCCACTATCTAACAGCCTTTTGTGAACTCTCATCAGAGCACTATAACCTTTTCACTATGTAGTCTCCCCATCGAAGAAAAACAGGTCTTTATAGGATAATCCACCTCAAAGGCATCGGCTTTTACTTCTAGATTCGGATAATTTTATGACATTATATATCACTGAACTTTTAGGATAGCTCACCCCATAGATATCCTCTATTACCTGCCGTGTTTGTTTGGCTCCAAAAATCATCCAGTCAAACTTTTTCATAAGGTTTATTCGTTTCATGACACGGCTCTTGTTATTATCATAACTTACATCTGTATGAAAACCAACCCACCTTTTTTTGATTTTTTATTAGGTGAATTCAGCACCATTTCAAACTCAGCATAACCAGGTGAAACCTCTATATCATAGTCTTCTTTTTACTTTTTAAGGCATACAATAAAGATGGAAACTGCTTATAAATTTCCAATCTTATTCGCCTCATCACAAGCTGAATTTTCTGGATAAATGGATTTTTTTGACATCTGTTCTCTTCCTTTTTCCACCACGATGAGTTTTATATCCTTCGGGTATCTCAGAAACCAACTCACCTTGATAAAGATTGAGCATCAGTGTCAAATCAAATTTTTTCCTTAGGCAGATTTCTCAATAAATCCAGCACAACCCTAGGAACTCCCGCCCATCTCGATGGAACGCAAGCGAAAAAGAACCTTTATCTTTCTTTCATAAAAATTATTTCCCAAACTTATTTCTAATCCATTGGTTAGTAGGCTCTTCTATACACTTAAAATAAAATAATAGAGATAACATTCAAAAATAACAAATAGAAATAACTTATTACTCTAAAATACTTTCATCAATAAAGATAGAAAGAAAAACCTTTATGAATTAGATAAAAATATATAAGACGCCTTTCCTAAAAAGTATCATAATAGGTAAGGATAAAATTCTACTGATAAATGTCATGGATAAGCCCCCATAAAAGAGGAACAATACCAAAAAGGATATCCCATTTCTATAGAATCTGCCTATATCTGTTTTAGATGAAAAATTCCTCTAAAATAAGAAATTCCAAAAAGATAAATCATAATAAAAACTATTCCGACATAAGTTATAAAATTAAATTTTGTCTTAAAATTAAATTTTTCATAAACAAGGCCAGTCCTATTCCTGCAAAAACTCAATAATATAAGCATGAATATTATTCTGCATAAAATCCTCCTATATTTTCTATATCTTTAAAAATAAATTTCAAAAACATACCAAAAAACAAAAACTAGCTACAGGAAGTACTAAAATCTCACCCATTTCATTTTACGAAGCAAAATAAAGTAAATTAGTGCAGAAAGATAAAATATCTCTTCTAATGTAAGTGTCCATCCTTGAGATATTCCTACAGACATATAATCCTTAAAGAAAGCTTTAGTCATTGTAAAACTCAAAATAGCCTCAATAGTAAGCTCTTTACTCCAACCTAGATTAATAAAAGTCAATCCAAATCCTAATGCTGTAATAAGAAAATACATGGGATAAATTCTACAAAATCGATTAACCATATATTTTTAAACTGAATAGGATGATCATCAAAATAACGATAAGTTATAAGAAACCCACTCAATACAAAAACATATCCACCAATATGAAATTCTCAAAATGATATCAGCTATCCATTTAGGATATGCATGATTTTTATTTTTGAATGGATGGTAAATGAAAAATAATCCAAGCTGCTATCGCTCGGAATCCCGTGAGGAACAGGAAAAATTGTTTTTACTGATGGTGTTTTTATCCGACATTACAACTAATTATGTTCTTATTTAAATCATTTTACCTAATAAAAACGAATATTTTCATTATTCTAAAAGGCTATCTCAATTTCATCGCACAAATTTAGTAAAATTATAGATAGCTCTTCCTGAAAATAATTTTTATAAATAACATTTGTATCTAAAACCTACTAAACCCCTTGTTCAATTCCACAAAATAAAAACACTCTCAAATTTTATTTGAAAGTGCTTTTATTAACCAACGAGTGGCCCCACTTGGGCTCGAACCAAGGACTTGCTGATTATGAGTCAGCTACTCTAACCAACTGAGTTATAAGGCCAAAAAGGATACTATCCTTAACAATTGGTTTGCAAATATAAATAAAATTCACAAAACAGCAAAACAAATTCTGGATTTTTATTTCAAAAATATAAAATACTGTTTATCAGCAATTACATTATCACAGAAAAATTAAAAATTATCAATTTTTATTACAATACGCATTAAAAACCGTGAAAAATGTAATCTTTTATTATATTTGTCTCAAATATGTTTTTGAAGGACAAAGAATTAGTTGACGCCATTGCTCAGATTCAGAATGGGAGCCAAAAAGCACAGACCAAATTGATTAATTATTTTTGGGATGATGTTTTTGGTTTTATATTGAAAAAGTGCAGGACAGAACCATCGCAGATGAGCTTACTGTGGCTGTTTTCGCAAAGATATTAACTAAACTGAACCTTTATGATGAAAAATTTTCAGTTTAAAACTTGGATTTTGACCATTGCACAAAAATTCAGTGATAGACTATTAGTGATCTAGAGAGGAAGTTTTTTCACGGATGATTTCAAAGATGTAAAAACGAATTTGAAAATCTCCAGAAGAATTATTGATTTCAAACAGCAGCAGCAGCATATCGTCAGCACGATCGCTTCCCATGGATGCCCAATACAGGAAAAATCATAGAACTAAGATTCTTCGAGGAAAAAGCATAAAAGAAATTGCAGAAACTCTAAATATTTCGGTTGCAAATACAAAAGTGAGAATAATGAGAGCATATTGGCCGAATTATTAAAAACGAATAAAAATACTATGAATAAAGAGGTTTCCGAGACAAATACCATAACTAATAAAACCCAAGTGGATAGGGTAAAACTCCCAACGGGAAAACTACTGAGAACTCCTGCTCATTGGTTGATAACATACAGCTGAATACCATCTGCCAGAGTGGTTCCTGCCCAAACATGAGGAATGCTGGAGCATGGTGTCGCTACATTTATGATTTTAGGAAATATCTGCTACTGTTCGTGCGGTTTTTGTGGAGTAAAAACAGGTAAACCACTGGATATCAACTGGGAAGAACCTGAAAAAGGTAGCCCGTTCCATCAAACTAATGAAAAATAAAACACGCTGTCATCACCTCGGTAGATAGAGATGATTTGAAAGATATGGGCTCTATCCTCTGGGCAGAAACAGTGAATGCTGTAAGGAGAATTTCTCCCTGAAACCACATTAGAAACCCTCATCCCTGATTTCCAAGGAGTTATAAGATGTTTAGACAGAATGGTAGAAGTGGCACCAGAAGTAATTTCTGCACAATATGGAAACCGTGAAAAGGCTGACAAGAGAGGTAAGAATTCAGGCAAAATATGAAAAAGTCTAGATGTCCTCAAATACCTAAAAGATGCTGGACAGCGAAGAACCAAAACAGGCATCATGCTGGGACTTGGCGAGGAAAAGATGAAGTTTTTCCAAACCATGAAGACATAAGAAAACGCCAATGTGGGATATCATCACCATCGGGCAGTATCTTCAGCCAAGTAAAAACATCTGCCTGTGAAAAGATTTATTCCACTGGAAGAGTTTGAGGAATACAGAGTCTTTGCGGAGAACTTGGGATTCAGGCATGTAGAGAGTTCGCCTCTTGTAAGGAGTTCTTATAGAGCGGACAAACATATTTTATAAACCAATAATAGAAATAATAATTTAAATTCAACCATAATTATGAAACTTTCAACATTAGGCATTTCGCTTTTAGCAGGGGCTTATTTCCTACCTCCTGCTCCACACAGAAAAATACAGAAAAACAGTAGAGTAAAAGAAGAAAACCACGCTCATGCCCAGCAGCATGACCATGGGATTGCCCTTGATTTAATGGATACTTCAGTGCGTCCGCAAGATGATTTTTCTACAACTATGTAAACGGTGGATGGATGAAAACTGCTGTAATTCCTTCTGACAAATCTACTTGGGGTTCTTTCCAAGAATTAAGAGAAAAACTTGATGAAAATTCACTAAAAATCCTAAAAACATCCTTTCTGAAAACTACCAAAAAGGAACTGAAGGACAGTAGATTCAGGATTTGTATGCTACATACATGGATATGGACAAGCGTAATGTAGACGGCATTAAACCTATCGAAAAAGGATTTAGAAGAGATAAACTCTATCAGAAACCCGAAAGACCTTCAAAACTACCTTATAGGAGCTGTGAGAACTGGGGACAACCCGCTATACGGATGGAGCGTTTATACAGACCTGAAAAACTCTAAGATGAACGCTGTTTATCTTGGTGGGCCTCGTTTAGGTTTAGGGAAAAGATTATTACCAAAAAGAAAATGAAGCGAACACTAAAACTATCGCTGAATACAAGAAATATGTGGCTCTCTATTGCAGATTTTAGGCTACAAAATGCTGATGTTACGGCGCAGAAAAATCGTAGATTTTGAAAAGAGTTTAGCAAAAACTATCCTAACTAACGAGGAAGGAAGAGATGCTAACAAGCGATACAATCCAAAAACTACGGCTGAACTTTCTAAGATTGTAAAAATGTAAATTTGGCTAACTATCTGAAAGAAGCAGGAGTAAACACAGACCGAGTAATTCTATCCCGAGTTGAAATATTACGAAAACCTTGATAAATTCATCAATAGTAATAATATCGCTCTAATCAAAGATTACTAAAACTTCGCCTTCTTTTCTGAAGTGCTATGAGCTCTTGACCAAAGATTGGATAAAATCAACTTTGATTTTTACAGCAAATATCTTCAAGGACAAAAAGAGCAAAGAGCTATGGACAAGAGAGCTCTTAGCCTAATCAACAGCGTTCTGGGTGAAGCTTTCGGAAAAATTGTATGTTCAAAAATATTTCTCTCCAGAGGCTAAACAAGAAATGAAACCTGATAGGTTACCTGAAAAAGAGGCTTACCACAAACACATCAGCGAACTAGAATGGATGTCCAGCGAAACTAAAACTAAAGCACTAGACAAGCTACACAAATTCTCTGTAAAAGTAGCCTACCCTGAACAAATGGGAAGATTACTCTAAACTAGTAGTAGAATCGCTCAAAAATGGGCTTCGCTTTATTCTAATCTTAAAAATGTAGCTGAATGGAGCTACGAGAAAAGCCTAGAAAAAGTAGGAAAACCTGTAGATAAAGAAAAATGGGAATGCCGCCACAAACGGTGAACGCCTACTACAGCCCTCACGAACAACGAAATCGTATTCCCAGCGGCTATTCTATAAGCGCCTTTCTTTGATTTCAAAGCTGACCCAGCGGTGAATTTCGGAGGAATAGAGCAGTTATCGGACACGAGATTTCTCACGGATTCGATGACGGAGGAGCTCGTTTCGATGGAGACGGAAACCCTCAACAACTGGTGGACAGAGCAAGACCGTAAGAATTTTTGACATCAAGTAAAACAACTCCTGCAGAGCAGTACAGCAACACGAACCTGTAAAAGGAAGTTTCAGTGAATGGTGTATTTACCAGCGGTGAAAAACATCGCGGATTTAGGTGGAGTTGCCATCGCCTACGATGCCCTCCAAATGTACCTGAAAGAAAGATCCAGGTGTCATCAGCGGTTATACCTAAGAGCAAAGATTTTTCCTAAGTTGGGCTACTATCTGAGAACTAAATCTACAGAGCAGTACCTCATCAACCAAGTGAAAAACAGACCTGCACTCACCAGGGTTCTCACTGAGCTTTTTGCTCCGCTTACCAATGTAGATGCTTTCACAAGGCATTTAATGTAAAAGAAGGAGACAAACTCTATAAAAACCAGAAAACAGAATCAAAAATCTGGTAAGAAAATCTATAAAAATCCATCACGAAATGTGATGGATTTTATCTATTTATCTCTTCCCATTTATTTGGATTACTTTCTTTTAAAAATTTATTTTAAAGATTAGGGATTTTATTTTTCATTTTTCAAACTGAATACCAAATATACAGATGGAAACCAATATAAAACATTGAACATCCTAATAATAACGATATTCTCATAAGGATACACCGATATTGATGGATACCACCAAAACATAAAATATATCAGAAATATTAATGACAAAACAGCATCCTAATCGCCTTATTACCAACCATCAACCAAATAAAAGCTGATAAAACCAAACAATGCTGAAAAACAAATTTATTATAATATACTGCTATCCCAAAAAGCAATATCCCTTCGCTGGGAAATAGCTATTTAAAAACTCAAACCAGCTCCTGTAAGACAATATATAATATTATCGCAAAACCGATAATATACATAGCCGAACCTTGCTATTTTTCATCATTCTTCACAGTTTTTAAAAATCTTCTGGTGTCATTGTTTTCACTAAAAATATTTTATATATTTGTAAAGTAACAGTGCTCGGGTGGTACTAACTCACCTGTCCGATAACATGGAGTTACAAAAAGCAGTATCCTTGAATACTGCTTTTTAGTATATATAACAATACCTTTTCACTTTTATCTGGCTATCCTTCATATTTTCCTCTCCTTATTACCAAAAATATTTCAATACAATCAGCTAAATTTTTCACTCTTTTTCCGCTGATTATTGTTCCCAAAGATAATTAAATTTTCATCGCAGAGTAGCATAATTTTTGTTGTAAAATTTGTAGGATTATTAAATCCAATAAGAATGTCAAAGCCGAAAAAGGAGCAAAACGAATATATAGAAATCTACGGAGCACGCGAACACAACCTGAAAAACATCGATGTCAAAATCCCCCGAAACCAGCTGGTAGTCATCACTGGGCTTTCTGGCAGCGGGAAATCTTCCTCGCGTTTGATACCATCTTCGCCGAAGGACAGCGCCGCTAGATCGAGATTCTTTTTCGCCTATGCCCGCCAGTTTTTGGGTGGTCTGAGCGTCCTGATGTGGACAAGATAGAAGGGCTCTCCCCTGTCATCGCCATCGAGCAGAAAACGACCAACAAAAATCCCCGCTCCACAGTAGGCACCGTTACAGAGCTTTACGACTTCCTGAGACTGCTCTTTGCACGGGTTTCAGATGCCTACCTGCTCACCACTGGCAGAAAGCTGGTCAGCCACACGGGAAGAGCAGATTTTCGAAACGATAAAACTCAACTACAAAGACGAAAAAGTCCTGCTCACCGCTCCTGTAATCCGCGCAAGAAAGGGACACTACCACGAACTTTTTCGTCGCAGATGGCAAAAAAGGTTATAGCCAAGCTCGGATTGATGGGCAGCTGCTGGGACATTGAATATCGATTTAAAAACTTGACTGATACAAAAATCACGATATAGACATCGTTATGAGACCGCTGGATTATCGGCGAGCGCCACCGAATCCCGTATGGAGGAAATCCCTTCCGCACGGCTTTAGACATGGGCGCGAAGGCATCATCGGAATACAGAAATTCGGTTCGATGAAATAGAATACTTTCTCTAAAAACCTGATGGACGAAGACACTAGGGCTTTCCTGCAAAGCCAGAACCAAACACTTTTTCTTTCAATTCTCCGAAGGAAGTTGTCCGCACTGCAAGGACTTGGGATGATTAAGAAAATCAATACCGATTTCTTCGTAGAAAACCCAAAAACTATCCATCTCCGCAGGCGCCTTTAAAACCTTTGGAAACTTATAAATTCAGCAAATGGGTTTTGGCGCAGATTAGCAGTATTTTAGAGCTTTATGGACAGAGTCTGGACACGCCTTTTGAGAAAGAAATTTCTTCTGAGGCGCTGGACTACATCTACAACGGTATTCACCCGCAAGAAACACGCGAACTGAAAACACGCTGGAATCAGCAAAAGATAAAAATAGAATTTGATCGGATTGATTTCTCATTTGGAGCAAATCATCGAAGACAAAAGAAAACCACGGAGCCACACAGATAGAACGCGAATTCACGGTGGAACAAATCTGCCCAGAGTGCAACGGCGCAAGACTTCAGGCATCAAGTTTAAGTTTTAAAATCGATGGTAAAAACATCGCCGAAGTGGCAGCATTGGAGCCTTTCTGACCTGATGGACTGGCTGAATGATGTAGAAAAACACTTTCTCCGACAAAAATAAAATCATCGCCTACGAAATCCTAAAAGAACAGCATCCAGACTGAGATTTCTACTGGATGTCGGCTTGGAATACCTCAGCCTCAGCAGAAGTTCTAAAACCCTCTCTGGCGGCGCGAGTCCCAGCGAATCCGTCTGGCTACACAGATAGGCTCCCAGTTGGTAAATGTACTTTATATCTTGATGAACTGAGCATCGGGCTTCATCAGCGAGGATAATGAAAGACTTATCAATTCCCCTGAAAAACCTCCGCGACATCGGAAATTCGGTTTTAGTGGTGGAGCATGACAAAGACATGATTTTAGAAGCGGATGAAGTTTTGGATATCGGCCCTAGAGCAGGAAAAACATCGAAACGAAGTTCTTTGGCAGGAAAACCAAAGGATTTATTAAAGGCTGACACGTTACCGCTGACTACATCACAGGCAAAAGAAAAATAGAACCCAAAAGAGCGAAGACACGGCAACGGAAATTCGCTGCTGCTGAAAGGAGCCACAGGAAACAACCTAAAAATGTGAATTTGGAAATCCTTTGGGCAAATTAGTGGTCGTTACAGGTATCTCTGGAAGTGGGAAATCTTCCCTTATCAATGGGACGCTCTCCACCCTATTCTCATAAGCATTTCTACCGTGCTGTGCAGGAACCTCTACCCTATAAATCCATAGAAGGACTGGAAAAGCATTGACAAAAATAGTAGATGTAGACCAGACACCTATCGGAAGAACGCCACGCTCCAACCCCTGCCACTTATACAGGTGTTTTCGGAGATATCAGAACGCTCTCTTTTCCGAGCTTCCAGAGGCAAAAATACGAGGCTACAAACCAGGAAGATTTTCCTTTAATGTAAAAAGGAGGAAGATGCGAAACCTGCTATGGCGGACTGAAAGTCATAGAAATGAATTCCTCCCTGATGTGTATGTCCACTGCGAAACCTGCAATGGAAAGCGTTTTAATAGAGAACTCTGGAAGTAAGATACAAAGGCAAATCTATTTCTGATGTCTTGAAATGACCATAGATGAAGTGGTGGAATTCTTCCAGCCTATCCTAAAAATCTACAACAAAGTGAAAAACCTTACAGGAAGTCGGGCTGGGATACATTTCTGCTGGGACAGCAGTCTCACCACGCTCTCGGGTGGAGAAGCGCAGAGAATAAAACTCGCCACAGAACTCTCCAAAAAGCAGAGACAGGAAACACGCTCTACATCTTTGGACGAACCTACCACAGGGCTTCATTTTGAGGATGTAAAATACTGATGGACGCTCATCAACAGGCTGGTGGATTTAGGAAACTCATTCATCATCATAGAGCACAATCTGATGTGATAAAACCTGCTGACCACATTATAGACATCGGCCCAGAAGGCGGTAAAAACGGTGGACAAATCGTAGCTGAAGGAACACCCTGAACAAATCATCAAGAACAAGAAATCCATAACAGGAAAATTCTTAGCAAAAAGAAATGAAACAATAAATTTGGTTTATTTTAAATATGAAAAAGACTATTATTATCATTGGTTTTATTCATTTCAGGGCTGATTTCGGCGCAAGTTTATCCTAAACTGAAAAAGAAGCTGCCAATTTAGACCAGTTTATCCCAAAAGACTGGGAACTGATGGGCAGTGTAAATGGCGACATCAACAGGCGACGGCATCACGGATTATGTTTTCATACTGGAGAGCAAAGAAAAATACAAAATCCCTGATGATTTCATGAATAAAGAGTTTGCCCATAGAATTTCTCGGCATCGCCTTTGGAAAAAGGCGGCGGATATCACTGGCTCTTCAAAATAATAAATTCATCATCAATGGAGACCAAAACTCTTCATTAGATGAGCCTTTTTCAGGATATGGAAATCAAAACGGAACGATTTGGTTCAAGTTTTACTTTTCTACAGCGCGGGCAGCTGGTGGGTAAGCAATGATACCTATGTTTTCCGCTACCAGAACAACCGATTCTGAGCTGATAGGCCACGAAAGTTCTTCCTCCACAGGGCAACCCACGAGGAATCAACCACCAGCACCAATTTTTCCACCCAAATGCACCATTCCACCTACATCGGATGAAACGAAAACCGAAACTGTGAAAAAGAAAGTGAAAAATATGAAACCTCTGCCAATGGAAGAAATAAACCCGTATGATTTCAATCCTTTACAGAATCTTCAAACGAACTCCTCTACGCAATATGAGAATAAACATTAAGAAAAAGTTATTTTATGATAAAAATTATATTTATTATCGTTAATTTTGGTTTCTATACCTTTGTTTCGCAGATTATCTTCACGGAAAGCATCGCTAACACGATAGATTCTACGCGAACAGTACAGGGAACCATCGCTCCAGAACTCAACTTCAAAACGGAGAAAGAAAATGTTTTTAACTTTAAAAATAATGCAAATATCAACTTCTTGCTCAACAAAAGAAGTACATCACGATTATCAATCAGATGGAATTCTCCACTTATGGCAAAAACTGAATGTGAGCAGTGGCCACATCCACACCGAATACCGCTATTTGGTAAGACCAGCCATAGAGCTCTATCCTTTCGCGGAAGCAGTCTGGGCGCCCAGCTGAGGACTGAAAATACGCACCGCAGGAGGTCTCCAGTCCTCGCTATAGAATCTTTCAGCACGAGTAAAGTAACACTTTCCACAGGTGAATAGGTCTCCTTCTACGAATATGAAAAATGGAACTACAAAGGCGTTCCCAATCCAGACCCACAGGATATGGAAAGACAGAGCAGCAAAGGAGCATAAAAGGGCAGGTATTTGCGAGTTTTAAGTTTAATTTTGGTGAAAATGGAATATAATTACCAGCGGATACACGCATTTCAGACCTGACAGCAACATTAAAAACCTGCGCATCGCGTATAGTGAGATGTGAAGCATTCCCGTAACGAAACACTTCGGATATGGCTTTCTACCAAAAATACCATCCCTACAAAACCTGTTGTCCCTATCCGAAAACACTACACAGTGCTTACAGGCGGTGTTTTCATCTCTTTTAATGATATTTTTGTGATCTTAAACCAAAAACCACCACTAAAAATGAATTTAGAAGAAAAATACAAAACGCAGAAACCAGAATTTTCAAAGTGGTTTTTCCAAAAATAGCCAATCACCACGAGACCATGTTCGGCGGTGCTATCATGGAGCAGATGGTAGAGACGGCATTCATCACCGCAACGAGATTTGCCCGAAAAAGCTCTTTGTAATAAAGGCGTGCGACCACACGAATTCGAAAAACCTCAGCCAGAAAGTTCACTAGTGGAGTTCATCGGAAGATAAAATCCATAGGAAACACCAGCCTAAAAGTAAGCGTGGAGGTCTCTCCGAAGAGATGTACGACGAGCGCCGAGAACTGTGCGTCCTTGAGAATTCAGCCTGGTACCATTGGCGAAGACAAAAAAGCTGTGAAAATATTAGACTAAATTCACTATAGTTTTTCCTAATAAATCTTGCGGTTTGAGATTTCTTGTTTTTCACTAATTCCTCTGGCGTTCCAGCAAAAACAATCTCGCCGCCGTGCTTCCCTGCCTCTGGCCCCTACATCTATGATCCAGTCTGCACATGTTTGCGATATCAGGCTGATGCTCTATCACGATGACAGAATGCCCAAGATCGATGAGCGACTGCAAGGAAACCATAAGCTTGCTAATATCATGAAAAATGAAGCCCCGTGGACGGCTCATCAAATATAAATAAAGTTTTCTCCGTAGTCACGCCTTTACCAAGAAGGAGCCAGTTTTATTCTCTGCGCTTCTCCGCCTGACAGCGTGGATGAACTTTGTCCCAACTGAAGATATCCCAAGCCAACATCCTGCAAGGGTTTTGACTTGCAACTATTTTCTTATCACCGCTTTCAGTAAAAACTGGACAGACATCATCTACGGTAGGGTGCAGGATATCAGAAATGTTTTCTGCGGTATTTCACTTCTAAAACTTCTGACTTAAAACGGCTTCCCTCACAATGCTCGTAACACCAGCTCTATATCCGCCATAAACTGCATGGACACGGTAATTACCCTTCTCCCTTGCACTCATCACATCTTCCGCCATCTACATTGAACGAGAAATGCTTTGGCTTCAGCCCTTGTATGGCAGCCGCTCTTTTGTTTTGCGAACAAATCTACGAATATCATCATAAGCTTTTTAGGTAAGTAACAGGATTGGAACGAGAGGATTTCCAATTGAGTTTTGGCTCATGAGTTCTATGTTTTTGAACCAAAGAAGAAGGAAACTCCACGCTGTCATAATCTCCTTTTTACCGCCCATTCCGAGTTGAATCTGTATTTCATCTGCTAAAACCTCCTTCATAAGGGTAGATTTCACTTCCAGAAACGCCTGATATTACCACAAAACTCTCCAACGGAATATCCAAATCTATGTTTTTCAAATTGTTTTGCCTAAGGCCTTTGATTTTGATAAACTCTTTGATTTTCTGCGCTTTTCAGGAATTTTTATTTCTAATTTTCCTGCAAGATACTGGGCTGTAAGCGTATCGGATTTTAATCCATCAAACATTTCCCGCAAAACCAGCTCTCCTCCTAAGAAACCTGCCTCAGGGCCGATATCTATGATGAAATCCGCTGCCCTCATGATATCCTCATCGTGCTCTACGACAATCACCGTATTCCCTAAGTCACGAAGGTTTTAAGGACTTCTATCAGGTTTTCTGTATCACGTAGAATGCAGACCAATACTTGGTCATCCAATATGTAGATGAACCAACCAACGAGCTTCCGAGGCTGGTAGCAGGATTAATCCTCTGGCTTTCTCCACCAGAAAGCGTATTAGAAGTTCTATTCAAGGTCAAATATCCGAGTCCCACTAGCAAAAACCTAATCGCTGTAGTGATTTCAGTAGAGAAGTCTCTTTGCGATTTTCCTGCTCATGGGAAGTTAGTTTAAGGTTTTTGACTAGTGGCAAAGTTCATCCAGTGGCAAATCCACCAAAGTCTGAATGTCTGTGTCCATCTATTTTTACCCAAGACGCCTCCTCTCCAGCCTCAGCCCTTCACAGACTGGGCAGGTGGTTTTTCCACGATAGTGGGAAAGCATCACTCGGTATTGGATTTTATAGAGATTGTCCTCCAGCATTTTGAAAAATGATTGATACAAGGAAAATCTGCATCGCCATTTCCCTGCCAGGAGTGTTCTTTATCCAGCTGAAAATAGGGCTTATGAATAGGAAAAATCTTTTGCTTTTTATAAACATCGCTTTCCATTCTTTCATGGTATCGCCTTCCAGCAGGCTACTGCATCCTCAAAATGGATAAATTTTATTCGGAATTACCAAATCTTCATCGATGCATGACGCCTTGCCATAGCTCCTCACAGGAAGGACAGGCGCTGTATGGATTATAAACTGAAAAATGGAATATTCGGTTCTAAAAACCTCTATTCCGTCCAGTTCGAAATTTATTAGAAAAATTGGAACGCTTTTTCGTTTCGGTATCTTTCAAAGAACAATAGCCTGCCCTTCATAGAATGCAATCTGGATAGAATCTGCCAGCCTTTTGGAGAAAACTTTCATCATCTTCATACAAAAATCGGTCTATGATGAGATGAATGTCCATACAACACTTTTTCAGGAGTGAGATTAAACGGCTGATCCAACTTCATGCTTGCCGTATTTCCATTGATTTCAAGCGGGTAAATCCTGGAAAGTTTCAGGGTGTTCAGTGTATTTCTAAAAGGTATCCGTTTCACAGTGACGGCGGTGAGCGAAGCGATGTGGGTTTTCCTCTGGTTTTTCTGGATGATCTGATCACATCAGAGACGCTGTCTTTCGCTTACTCATGACCCTGAAACAGGCGAAAAAGTACGCCCATCCTGGCGAAAAGCAGTTTCAGATAGTCGCCGATCTCTGTAGAGGTGCCCACTGGCGAGCGAGGATTGGAGGAAATGATTCTCTGCTGAATGGCAATGGATGCGCATAGTCCCTTGATATCATCTACTTTGGGTTTTTCTGAATTTACCCAGCTGCGCCGCATTAGTGAGCTTTGAGACTCTCCACATATCGGCGCTGTCCCTCGGCATAGATGGTATCAAAAAGCTGGGTTCAAGATTTTCCTGGGCAGAAACTCCCGTGATGACTGCACTAGTTTGTTTTCAGGATGCAGACATCTATATGTTTCAAGTTATTGAGGATGTGCATTTTTACATTTCTTTTGATGTTTATTTCGCCCGCCACGACGATAAACAAAATACAAAGGTAAGGAAGATACGGCAGAAAAATATAATTTGCTTTTTAGCTCGTAAAAGTTTGTGAGCTTATCTAAAAAAATCAAAATATTATCTGTTTGTAATATTCTGATATTTTTGCGTATTTTTGTCCTGTAATCGTCATTGCATTAATCGTTTGATAATCACATGTGATTATTGGTGCAACAGATTAAATATATTATGAATAAAATTGTATTTTTTGTACAAAATAATGATATGAGATTTACATAAATAACATTGGTTTGGTTTTATGTGTCTTTTTATTGACTAGTTGTGCATATACTAAATTTACAGTGTATAAATCATTTGAAAATATAGAAACTAATACCCGATATTATATAGAAGAAAAGATGAGTTTATAAAATGGGTAGTAGCTGTATTCATACTTTTTTGGTGCGGGCAGGAAAGATTATCTAACTGTTTCTTTAAAGAAGAATTACCAAAACTTGACTATAAAATCTTCCAATTTTTGGAACATAGATAGCACATATCGTGAAGATTATAAAGTTTTCTGCAAAAGAATAAATAAACAATATTAAATCAGATACAGTCTATTTAGAATTTAATGACACAAATGATATAAATTTTATTAAGGATTGAAAAATAATACTTTGTAATGGTAGCTACATTGATATTTTTGTCCTAATCGCTCATTGCATTTAATCGTTTGATGATCACATGATTATTTGCGCAACAGATTAAATATCTGGATGAAGAATTGTATTGTATTTTAGTATTAAGTTTTGTTTTGATTTCTTGGGAGAGAGACTATGTAGAGGGAGTTCAAATGGATGACTACACTGCAAAATCAGAATATAAAGATGGTAAAAACTAATCAAGTTTAGAGATTTCCAAAGATGACTTTACATTCTGGAATTTTTACAAAGATAGCGTATCATAGCCATAGTAAGGAACAGAGTATTATCTGAATATCAAACTGCGCTAACCTATTTCGTTAATAGATGGAAGTTATTATGTACATATGTATAGAAATGGAGCTGTCGCAAGTGAAGGAGTTGTTGATCTTTCAGTACATAGGCATGAACTAAATGCATAGCCTCTCGTAGGGATGGCTGGGTCTACTACTACTATAATATTTGTTGGGCGGTTATGATTTCAGTTCGATGGAGATGAATGGTGGTTGTTGACAAGCAATAATAGACACTATAAACACTAGTGTTTTGGAGGATTACCATGGTCCTCCTCGTGATTTACAAAAGCAGGAAGAGATGGCGCAGGAAAGCATCTGATGTTTCCGTCCTAAATAATTGGTTTATATTATGGTAGATATTTAATAAATTTTCAGGAGTGATGTTTTCAAAATGTCTAACAGATTAAACATATTATGAATGAGATTGTGTGTGGTATTATGCTTTTGTTTTGATTTCTTGCGAAACGCCTACACCCCTCTCGAAAAGAAAAAAAAATGAGCTATCAAGAACTTCCTAAACCGTAAAATGTTCCAAATACATTTATATAAGTAATATAATAATAAAATTATGAAAAGTGAAATGAGGATATGTTTATTGTGCTATATGGCTATGTCTTGTAACAAACCTTGAATGTGGAAGGATAAGATACAACTAAAGGAGTAATCGTTGATAGAGAAATAAGAAGGTGGATTTTGAGTATTATACTGATACGAAAGGATGACTTTTTGACGTTTATACTCAAAAAGAAAGAAGGAAGCTATTCCAAGAAAAACTTTCGACTATGAAAAAGAAGCTGTGATAGAGGCAAGTCAGGCATTCGCGATGATTTAATGGAATGATGCCAAACCAACATTGGTAATCGAGAAAGTTAAGAAGATAATAGCATCTATTCTCAAATGTTATATAGAGTGTAATCAGAGGAGTTTAAATTTCAGGATACAGCTTTCATACAAGAAATATGCTACCAACGATAGTATTGATAAAAAGCAAGGAAAGGGAGAAAAATATTCATAAAATAGAAAATGCTAATCTCCTCTAAAATGGAGAAGAATACAAGGACCCTCTTTTCGTAAAATGAGATACAGACTTATTAACAGTATGGAGCTGAAAGTTATTACACAAGTTTGTGTATAATATTGATTAAATATTGAAAACAAAACTAATTATGTAAAGTACTTATGGAAGATAAGTTTTGTAAAAGATAGTATCAAAACAGAAAGAAAATAAGAAGCACAAGCTCGAACGGCGCCATTATGACGCTTTGGAGGAATCTGACCCCATCGTATTATATGGAATGGACTGAGCTGTGTATAGCTGCTTCTAAAGCTATTAAAGGCATGAGTATTTAATATTCCTTTTCTTAGGACATCCTTCTATCATATACACTTTCAAATGTTTATTGAAATAACCTAACTTTACTTCATAATGTTAAATA